>Ga0210402_10000158_pt1 | contig 76805 bp, 51 predicted proteins | sample IncBWC7MmetaG_FD_161055 | JGI IMG/M metagenome (GOLD analysis project Ga0210402, IMG submission 161055) | Forest soil microbial communities from Barre Woods Harvard Forest LTER site, Petersham, Massachusetts, United States - Inc-BW-C-7-M | ecosystem: Environmental > Terrestrial > Soil >...
TCATACAGCGACCCGTACGCCGATGTCGGCGAACCGCTGTTGCCCGGTTCATACCCACCCACACCGCCGTGGCTGCCTGCCGTGGCATTGACCGGCCCGCCGGTCGTCGTGTTATTCCACGTGCGGCCGACAAGGAACCCACGGCCTGTCGCATCGATTGTCCCTCCGCACGCGACGAAGACTGTCGTGGCGGCCACGTCGAGACGGTTGGTCGTTGTGGCATCGGTCGGCGTTTCCACGACGCTCGCGCCATTGAGAACGATCAACCGATTGAAGGTGTGCTGGCCGACGATCGTCAGCGTTCCGCCGGTGACGATAACGGTCTTGCCGTCCTTCGTCGCGTCGGTTGCCAAGATGGTGGCGTCGGCCGGGAAGATGACGTTCGCCGATGAATTGGCGAGGATAGTCAGCGAGCCAGGAAGGCCGACGGTGTGTGCGCCGAATGTCGTAGCGACCACACGGAGCGTGACCGAGGCGTCCGAGGCCACACTCGGAAGCGTGTAGTTGTAGAAGTAATTGTCGTTCCCCGCCGACGCCATCGCCACCGTGGTCGTGCCATTAGGGTCGGTGATGGTGACGCTGACGTCCTTCAGCGAATCGCCCGCGGCGGCCTTTGCAAACACCTGCAACCTGGCCACGGCGCCGATCGGGTAGATCGCGCCCGGGGTATTGCACGTCCAGGCTAATGCCGGCGCGAGCGGATCGATGATCGGATGAACGTTGATGATCACGCCGGCGGCTGAGGAGACGTTGTTCTCAAAGTCGCTGGCGGTGACGGTGATCGTCTTGGGCACGTCGGCCGTGCCGTCGATATCCGGCGCCGTGAGCGTGGCAATCCAGACGTTCGACTTCACCGGGTCGGGCGTCATGGCCACGCTCACGCCGTCGATGACCGCGTTCGCCTGCTTCACGCCGACCTCGGCATCGACGATCGTCGCCTCTACCGCGATGGGCTGGCCCTCGGTGATGATCGCTCCCGCGACAGGCTTGGTGATCGTCACCGCCGGCGGGTTCGCATCGTGGACGGCGGTCAACGTCGCCGTCCGCGACGTACCGGCATAGCTCGCGCTGATGGTGATGCTTACCGGCGAGGCCGCCGCGGATACTGAGGTGGTACTGACGCTGAACGAAGCGGTCGTCGCTCCGGAGGCGACGGTTACCGTCGCCGGTACCGGCGCGATCGTCGCGTTCGAAGTGCTGATGGGGATGACGGCGCCGCCGGCCGGCGCGGGCGTCGCCAGCGTGACCGTGGCCGTCGTCGTCGCGCCGCCGGCAAGCGAGGAAGGCTGCAACGCGATCGACGCGACACCGCTGTCGGCCGGAAGCGTGCCGACGATTACGTCGGCCGTTTCCATGACAAACGGATGTGCATCTTTGGCCCGGACAGCGATCGAATCACCCTGCGCGCCGTAGAGGAAGAGCGAGAACGGTGCACCGCTGGCGATGGAGAGGGTCGAAACCGCGTTCGTGCGGCCGTTCGTGACCGTGACCAGGATCGGCGCGTCGGGATCGGTGACGGCGTTGGCCGCCGCGATGAGCTGCATGCCACCGGCGGTCGAGAACGAGAACTTCGAAAGATCGACGACCGGAGCCCCGAGGTTGCCGCTGACGACGGTCGCGGTGGCATCGACGTCCGCGGGCGCGTTCGTCAACTGCAGGAGATCATTCAACTGGACGGTGGCAAAGCGCGCCTTCAGTGAGTCGAGCCTGTAGAGACCGCGGAACGTGCCGCCGGCCGGCGGCGCGAACGCGGCGTCGGGAGTGACGGTGACGGTTGTGGCCGTGTTGCCGATGATCGGCCATGACTTCGAGATGTCGTTTCCGAAGATCAGGTTGACGCCACCGAACGAGTTGGGGGCATCGAAGTGCGCATTGGCGTTCGTCACCGATGTGGCAGTCGACGAGGTGATTGGATTGATGCCGAGCGCGGTCAGCGTCGTCTTCACGCTCGTTGCGCGTCCGCCGTTGTCGATGACGAGATCGCCGTAGAGCTGCGAGCCGGTGCGGAACAGGACCGTGCCGGGAGCGCCGCTGTTCGTTCCGCCGACGGCGGTGACGTTGGCGCGCGGCAGGGCCATGCTGGTGGCGTAGATGGCGATGCGGCCTCCGCCGCCGCCGAAGTTGAACGGCGCGGCGTCGGCGCCGTTGGCGTGGACCGCCCCGGCGCCGGCGAACGAACCGGCGTCGATGCGGATCGAGCCGCCCGCGCCGGAGCCGGCGTTGAGCTGGTTGGCGTAGAAGCCGTTGGCGAGGATCGATCCGTCGAGGTTGAGCGACTGGGCCTTGATGCGGATGATGCCGCCGCCTTCATTGCCGGCGTAGGTACCGCTGTGGCCGCCCGCACCACCCGGCTCGTTCGGATCGAAGGCCGAACCGAATGTCGCGGCAAACGGCGAACCACCGTGGCCGCCTTCGCCGCCGTGGCTGCCGGCCGAGCCCTGATTGCTGCCGCCGGTAGTGGTGAACGGCCAGGTGATGCCGTAATCGTTCACGGCGCCCTGGTAGCCCTTGCCGCTGGCGTCGATGCGGCTGGTGGCGTCGACGGTCATGGTGCCGGCGTTGATGACCAGGCGGCTGACCGTGGCCGAGCTGTTCGCGGCATGTGTGAGCAGCGAGTTGTTCTCGATCGTGGCCGTGGCGACGTCGACGAGCGAGGCCTCGACGCGGCCGTGAAGTTTGAAGTCGCCGCCGCGTACTTCCGCGGCACGCAACAGACCGTTCGCGTCGGTGGTCACGAGAGCTGGGCGTATCGTCGCCGCCTGCAGGAACTCGGCACCGAGGACGGTGACCTGGTCAAAGGCCCAGACGCCGCGGTACGCGGTGCCGACGACGACGCCGGCTGCCGGGGCCGTCTGCAGAACCACGCTGGTGCCGTTCGCTCCGCGTGAGGCGATGGCCGATGTGCCGATGATCTGGCCGGTGGCGTCGAGGAAGTCGATCTGCGACCCGGCTACGAACTCCGGCACACTGGCAGACAGAGTGACGGTTGTTCCGCTGACGGCGGTAGCCGTGCCGGTGCCGAGCGCCGGAAGAGGCGTGACGCCGGCCGTCCTGACGACGCTGTTGACGGCCAGCAACTCGGCCGCGACCGCCGCGCCTGAGGCATTCAACTGTCCGAGGTAGATCGTGCCGGCGCTGCCGCCACCGGGGCTGCTGTCGCCGCCGAAAGCAGCCACGTTCGCGCGCGGCATAGTAAGAGTCTGGTAGTAGAGCGCGATCCTGCCGCCGCCACCGCCAAAGTTGAACGAAGTGCCCGATGCGCCGTTCGCGTGAATGCTGCCGGCGCCACCGATGGCCGTTGCGTCGAGACGGATGGAACCGCCTGCGCCCGCGCCGGAGCCGATCTGACTGGCGTACAAGCCGTCGGCGGCGATGGTGCCGTCGACCGTGATCGATGCCGCGCCGCGGATGCGGACGATGCCGCCGCCCTGGTTGCCTAGGTAGTTGCCTGCATGACCGCCGGCGCCGCCGGGCTCATTCGGGTCGACGACCGAACCGTACGCGTCCGCAAATGCTTCACCGCCGTGACCGCCTTCGCCGCCGTGGCTTCCGGCCGATCCCTGGAAGGAGCCGCCGCTGGTGGTGTTCGGCCAGGTGCGGCCAAAGCCGTTCACGGCGTCCTGATAACCCTTGCCGGTGGTGATGATGGAGCCGCCGCAGGAGACGTAGACCGCGCCCGTGACCTGGAGATCGAGTCGCTGCGAGCTGGTGGCATCGACGGCCGCGTGCGTGACCGACGCACCGTCGAGGACCGCCAGCCGGGCGAACGTGTGCGCGCCGGCGATGGTGGTTGTGCCGCCGGTGATGATCACACTCTTGCCGTCGTACTGCGTGTCGCCGTCGAGGATGGTGGTGGTGGCGTTGATCGTCGTGCCGGTGATGAGCGTGGCCGTGACACGCACGTCGGTTTTGTTGTTGCGGATGGTCGTGGCCACAACGCGGAGCGGCAGCGGAGTGCCGTCGCTTCCCGTGGGCAACTGCACCGTCGCTTCATAGATGTCGTTGCCGGCCGCGGTGGCGGTGACCGGCGCCGTGGAGTCGCCGATGTAGAAGACCACCGACGTCACGCCGTTGTCGGATGTGGCCGGTACTGCTGCGACGCGTAGCTTCGTGCTGTAGCCGCTCGGGAAAAGCGCGCCCGCGCTCGGACAGCTCCACGAGACCGTGGCACCGTTCGGATCGAAGACCGGATGGATGTTGACGGTCTGGGGAGCAGAGCTGCCCGTGTTGTTGCTGTAGTCCAAAGCAGAAACGACCAAGGCTTCCGGAACCGTCTGCGTACCGTCGACGGACGGAACCGGCGGGTCGGCTTTCCAGCCGTTGGTAACGGAGGGATCGGGGACCATCGGGATCTGCGCGCTGTTGCCGATGGTGGCCCACACCTGCGACACACCCACCTCGGCGTCGACGACGACGGCGCGGATGGGAATCGTGGCGTTGGAGCTGACGTCGAAGGTGGCGCCGGCGGCGGGCGAGGTCACCGAGATCACCGGCGGGTTTGTGTCGGCCAGGACGGCTACGTTCTTCGTCTGTGTCGTGGCGGCGCGGCTAGGGAAGTTGTCGCTCGCGGAGAGCGTCAGATCGATGTTTGTGCCTCCGGCGGTAGACAACGGAACGGCGATGGAGAACGAGCGTGTGGTCGACGGGCCGTTGGTGACCGGGCTCTGCGATGTGATGGTGAGTCCGCTCGCCGTCGACAGAGCGAGTGAGGTGACGGCGATGTCGTCGGTAGCCGCGCCGGCGACGGTGATGGTGTGTCCGGCGTACGTCTGCAGTGAGGACGGTGTCACGTCGAATGCGGTGATCACCGGCGCGCTGTTGGCGACGACGTTGAAGGTAACGGCCGCGGTCTCGGTGGTGCGGCCGGCCCGGTCGGTAACGATCGCCTTCAGGGTGGCGTTGCCCGTGGCCGCCGTGACGGCGACGCCGACATTCGCGTTCGTCGGGGCGATCGTGCTGCTGTAGTCGAAGTAGACCGGCGAGGGGGTGCCGGCCGAGAAGGCAAAGGCAATCCTGCCTACGCCGGCGACCGATGAGCCGTTCAGCGTGGCGGTGATCGCCGAGCCCTGGAGGACGTCGGCGCCGGCCGCCGGCGTGGTGGTCATCGAGACGGACGGGACGTCCGCCGGTTGGACGATGAAGGACGACGCGTCGTGCGTGACCTTGCTGGCATCGGCGACCGTGTAGTCATTGTCGAAGCGCGCAAGCGCCCTCGAAGCAACGGTGATGGCGTCGAAGGTCAAGGCGCCGTTTGCTGTGCCGGCCGGGGTATAGCGGGTGAGATGCGCCGTGGCCGGGAACCGCTCATCGAACGAGGAGACGATCAATTCGCCGAGCGTGCTGCCAGGCTGTTTCAAGAACAGCGTCCCCGCGCCGCCGTCAAGCGTCGTGCGGATCTCGGATCCGAGGTTCCGGCCGCCGCGCACCTGGAGGAGCGTGGCGAGATCGGCGGCGTCGAAGCGATCCGTCGCCGAGACAGACATGCGTCCGCCGCCGGCGCCGCTGGCGTTGTTGTCGGCGCCGTCGTCATCGCCGCCGTTCGCGGTGATGCGTGAGCTCGGGCCGGTGATGAGGGCGCGCGATGAGAGCAGCACGCTGCCACCCGATCCAGCTCCCCAGCGGCCGCCCGTTCCGGTTTCGCCGTCGGCGCGAACGACGCCGGCGATGACGAAGCGCGAAAGGTCGCCCGCGGCCGTGCTGCCGTGGAGCGCGATGGCGCCGCCTCCGTTGCCGCCGATTTGCGAGCCATTCGGCTGGCCCGCGCCGCCCGACCCGAAGTCGGCCGGCGTTTGGATCGAGCCATAGGTGGTATTCGTCGCGCCGGCGAGCGACTCGCCGCCAACACCGCCGTACGAGCCCGATGCGTCGAGCGCGCCGTGTCCGGTTGTCGTATCGCCGAGCGTCATGCCGCGGTCGCTGCTATTCGTCAGCGATGCGTCTTCACTCGTGTGGTGCCCGCCCAGGAAGCCCTTGCCGCTCACGTCGACCGAAGAATCGGCGTCGACAAAGAGGTGATCCTTGATGGTCAGATCGAGCTTGACCCGGTCGGGATCACCCACGTGACCGCCGTTGATGACGATGAGGTTCTTCAGCGTGAGCGGCACCTTGACGTAGACGTCGGTCTGGTTTCCGCTGACGACGATGGTGCGGCCGGTGTACTTCGCCACGTCCGCGGCTTCGATCGAGGCGTCGCCGGTGAGCATGGCATCGCCGGCCGAAACGTCGACGGCCACGGGATCGATGGAAAGTGGCAGAACGACGTCGTGCAGCGGATCGGAATCGCTGACAGTGGCGGTGACGGTGAACGGCGTTCCTGCGGCAGGCGTGGTGAAGCTCACCACCTGCTCGTAGAGGTCGCCGCTACCCGTCGGAGCCGTGAGCGTCTGCGTCGGGAAGGCCGGGCTGGTAAAGACGACCTTCTCGACCTTGATGTTGTCGATGGCGTGTACGCGCAGTGTCAGCGACACCGGGGTGTTCGCCGGGAGTGCCGCGCCGTCGAGCGGCGTGAGCCACTGTGCAACCGGGATCGTGCCGTCGTTCACGCTCTGGAAAATCACGTCGGCGGAGACGGGCGTTGTGTTGCCGTGGTAGTCGTAGGCCGTGGCCACGATATGGATGCGGGTATCGGCGTTCTTGGCCACGATCTGGCCGGTGGCGCTGAACGTCCATGTGGCCGAGGCAGCGTCGTAGCTGCCGTTCGGCATGTCGAGGTCGTGACCGTCGTAATTGAGGTGCACGCGGGCCACGCCGCTCTCGGCGTCCTTCACCTTCACCACGATCGGGAACGTGTTCGCGGCACCGGGGACAAACTTGTAGACAGACTCCGGCTGCGGATCGAGCGAGACGATGACCGGCGGAATGGAATCGGTGAGCAGATTGACGTCGGTGCTCTTCGTCGAGGCCTGGTTGTCGGAATCGGTGACGGTAACGGTGACGTGGAGCGGCGTCCCTTCCTTCAGGTTGTTCGGGATGGTGACACCGAACGTGACCGGCGTGGGCGACCACGGCGCGGCCGTGTCGGGACGCGTGGCCTGCTGGTTGTTCGACGGCTGGAACGCGGTATCAAGGAGGGGATACGGGCTCCCATCGGCGTGCTGGCCGGTGACGGCGAGGTTGAGCGATGCAACCGTCCCCTCGTCCGTGAATGTGACATTGGCATTGAAGTGACCATTGAGATAGGCGCTCGCCGCGGACGTGGTCAACGTGACGTTCTGGGGCGGTTGGTTGGGCGTGACCGTCCAGGTGAACGTGGCCACGTCGCTCGAATTGAAGGAGAGATCGGTGGCGCTCGCCTTCAGCGTGAAGCTGGTGACGGTCTTCGGGACGACGAGGAGGAAGGTGTAGTCGGGACCGACGCGCGTCCGCGCCACGGCGGTGTCGGCCGTGCCGTCGGTGGTGAACCAGTCGACGTATTGGATGTCTTTCGAGGGGATGGAAGTTCCCTCGTCGACGATCGAGACCTTGATGATGTACGACGCGCCGGCGATGAGGGCCACTCCCGAGCCGACCGGCGAGACGATGGTGACCACGGGACGAACCTTGTCGATCGACGAGTACTCGAAGACCTGGGCCGCCGTCTGTACGTTCGGCGGGGTCTGCAGATCCTTCGTTCCGGAGACGGTGACCCGGTAGAACGACGACGGGGCGATGGCAACGCCGGTTGGCGCGAGGAGGAGTGTGGATGGATCGACGGTGTCGAGATTGAGGACGACCGGGATGGTGGCGATGACGGTGCCGTTCGGCGCGGCGAGCTGCTCGAGCTTGGCCACCCCGCCGTTGGGCGCGGTGTACGAAGTCATGTCGATCGGCTTGTTGAACTTGAGACGGAAGGTCACGCCGTTGTCGATCGGAATGGCCGTCGATGGAGTGATGGCGGTGATGCGAGGCTCCGTGTAGTCGACTGTGGTGAAGCTCATTCCGACGTCGGCCTTCATCAGATTGCCGGTGGTGTCGGAGATGCCGGCGGCCTTGGCCAGGAAGCGGTAAATGGTGTTGCTTCGGAGCGGAGCGACCGGGGTGATGACCACCACCGGCTTGCTGCTGATGATTTTCTGCTGGAGGCTGGTGCTGACGACGGTACCGTCGCTCGTGGCGATGAGCTGGAAGTTACCGCTGGAGATCGAGCTGTCGGAAAGCTGCTCGCTCATCGTGACCAGAACCTGAGCGTTCGGCGCCACGCTATTGGAGTTGTTGGCGGGGAAGATCGAGACGACGGACGGAGGCGTGGCGTCGAGCTTGACGCGCGTCATCAGCACGGCGCCCAGAGTGCCGTCGGCGATGGTCACATTCGGGAGCGAGGCTCCGATGGTCACCTCGTCCGGACCGAAGAACGTCAGCGCAACGCTCGTCGATGCGACGGGAATACCGTTGAAGATGTAGTGGCCGGTGGCGTCGGTTCGGGTCTCCAGGTGAATGGGGGCCGAGCTGCTGCTGGTGATATCCGCGACAACCCGTGTTCCCACGGAGACGCCACCGAGCTCCGCGTCGACGAAGCCGTGGATCGAGGCCCGGCTGCCGAGCTTGACCGTCAGCACGAGCGGCGTGGAGCTGCTAAGGAGTTTCCCGCTGGCGGCGGCGGAAAGGTTCTGGGAGGTGACGTAGACGCTGTAATCGCCCAGCGGCATGTCGTTGAGCTGGGCCTGGCCCGAAGCGTCCGTATAGAACGTCGTGTAGCGCGGCCCGTTGACGAGAACGAACGCGTTGGGAATGAGCAAGGGATCGTCCGCGGTGACCCGCACCTGCACAATGCCCGTCGTGGCCAGGACGATCGGCACGTTCACCTGCGCCGTATTGGCCGGAATGAAGACGTCGGTGGCAACGGAGCGCTCCTGACCGCCGAACTCATTGACCACGACGTGGACGCCGTTGTTCATGAGGAGTTTCGGGAACGAGACCGGCCCGCCGGCGGCCTGCTGCTCGCGCGAATAGAGCGACCCCTGGGTCACTTTCACGTCGGCCAGCGGAGCGAAGACGCCGCTGGAATGGCCTTGGTCGTCGGGGAGGAAGACGGAGACGTTGACCGTGGCGGTCTGCTCGAGATCGATGCGGATGCCGCTGCGGTCGGGAAAAAGCTTGTCGATCGAGAGCGGGGCCGCGTTGTGCCCCTGGCGGGCGGTGTCGATGTCGACCGCCTGGAGGCTGAAAGAGCCTTCCGGGACGCCGTTGAAGACGAAGGCGCCCGTGCTGTCGGTCGTGGCTCGCGTGCTGAACGTCGGTGTCGAGAGATAGACGGGAATGCCTTTGATGACCACATCGGGTGTGTCGCCATCGTAGACAGTCCCCGAGACGCGGCCGGTGAGGTTGAGCGCGACCTGCACCGATGCCGGCACGCCGGATGTGAGCACGATGCCGTCGACACTGCCGGAGCGGCCGATGGCCTTCGAGGTGGCGCGGATGCTGTAGGTCTGACCCGCCGGAAGCTCGTCGAAGACGATCACGCCGTTGGAGTCGGTCGATCCGAAGTCGTAGGCGTCGTTGCCTTTGATCAGGGTCACTTCGGCGTTCGGAACTTTGGTGTAGGCATTACTGGAGTCGACGACGGAGATGCTGAGGGATGACGTCCCGGCACCGGCGGCGACGGTGATGACGATGTTCAATTTGTGGTCGAGCTCTCCGGCGATCTCCACCTGTGCGTCGCCTCGCCGATCCTGGAACGTCGGAGACTCGGCGGTGATGCGGACGCCCCCGGAGAAGATATTGTTGATGAAGAAGCCGCCGTCGGTACCGGCGAGCTGCGGATCGGAAGGCGAGCCCCAGCTACGGTACGGCCAGGACAATTCGCGGGCCCAGTAGCGCGCCTTCGGAATGGGCGCGCCGGTGGAGTCGACAATGCTGCCGCTGACGTTCGCCTGCTGGCGCATGACGATCACCAGCCCGCTGACCGGCCCACCACCTGTCGGCGTCGAACCATCGACGTATCCCGTTCGATAAATCCCGTCGACGGTCGCCTCGGCGGTAATACGGAAGCCTTGCGAGCCGGCGGTTGCCGGAATCACAAACGAGCCGTCGGGCTTTGTGGTGATGCCGTCGATGTGAACGACGCTTCCCGCGAAGGTGAGCGAAGCTCCCCCCACCGGGGTCTGACCGTCGTAGTTGACGACGCGGCCGGTGACGGCGCCCTGGGCTGCAAGCTTCAGATCGACCGACTGGACGTCGCCTTCGAAGCTGATGAAGGTGCTGGCGCTGGCGTAGCCGTCCGGATGTTCGATCGTCTCGGCCACGGCCGCACCAATCGGCACCTTGGTGATCGTGTTGTAGCCGGTGACCGGATCGGTCTCGACCGGCGGGCGCTCCTGCAGGGTCAGCGATTGTTCGGCGTCATCCCACATCTGGTAGGAGACGCCTACAGGTCCGGCGGCGGGAGCGTACGAGGGCGTGCAGGTTGGGTTGGTGTCGGGACAGTGTTGCAGCGTGAGGATGTGGGCCTTCAACGTTCCCTGACCCGGAAGCCGCAGTTCGAGCAGCGGTTCCTGTCCGTCGAAGTCGGCGCGGATCGTTGCGTGCGCGGTCTGGTCGCCGTACACCGGGTGGCGGCCGACTGGAAATGCCCAGACCTCGGCCTTCATCGGCACCTTGACGTTTTCCAGCCAATACGTGCCGTCCCCCTGCAGCAGGAACGGATACGACGGAAAACCGGGGAGAGTCACGTGGTACGAGCGCACCTGTTCGCCCGTCGCTGCATAGAGGCGTACACGCAGTTTCGCGAAGCCTTGCGCCGTGGTCGTCCGCAGCGTGAACGGGACGTTGTTGGAGACTCCCGGGTTGAGCGTTCCCGGCAGACTGAGCACTCCTCCCCGTTTGGTGTCGGGATCGAAGACCTCGACCTTCTTCCCTGCCATGACCACAGGGACGTTGAGCACGACGTAGTGGCCCGACGCGTTCGCGGTGACGGCAGACATGCCGCTGATCCGCACGACCGCGTTCGGAACGAGCACTTCCTTCGAAGGATCGTTCGGGGAGGTCGGATCGTCGCGCTTCACGTCGCCTTCGACGGTGGCGTAGCCCGCCTGTTCCGCGGGGGTCGGCACGTGAAGGGTGAGTGTTTCCTCGAGAACGGTATCGGGCTTGAGGTCGAACTCCACGCCCGCGCTTTCCTGGGTGATGGAGAAATCGGCGGCGAGGATGGAGACCAGACCGGCCGGCACCTTGTTGAATTCGAAACGGCCGTCAACGTCCGCGAAGCCGTCGATGAGGCTGTAGCCCTGCGTGTACACGCCGACGTGCGCGCCCGGTACGACCAGACCGTTGTCCGAGCGTTTGACCGTGACGCGCACCGTGCCCAGTCCGGCCAGCTCGCGTTTCTGGATGACCAGGTCCTGGGTGAGGACCTCGCCGGCCATTCGCACCTGGTTGGTGGCGTAGGCAACGTTCCCTTTCGAGTCCTGCACGGCGAACGTGAGCGTGCCCACCGGCAAGTCGGTGGCGGTGTAGTCGCCGTGAGCGTCGGTGAAGATGCGATGGAATTCGTTGTAGATCAGGCTGCCGACGGTCACCGGCGCGTTCGCGATGAGCGTTCCGTCGCTGTAGCTGACGTGGCCTTGTACGGTGCCGCGGCCGAGGAACTGCAGAATGACGTGCTGCACCTCCTTGTCCGTCCGGATCACGCCGTCGAGGGAGGCCCCCTTATTGTCGACAAGGGTCTTCAGCGAATAGTTGCCGCTGATTCCGAGATCGATATCGCGCGGAACGAACTCGAAAAGGAACGAGCCGTCCGGCTGCGTGACATCGAATTGCAGCAATTGATTGGCGGTGAGCTGAATCAGCGCGTTCGGCACGCCCGAACCGTCGCCGAGGAGAAGCTTGCCGAGGACGATGCCGCCCGGCTGGTCGTTGTCGATGCGGGGGACGACCGAGGTCGATGTGTAGGTGCGGCCCGGCACGACGGCATCGGCGATTGGATCGATCGACAGCGTGTAGGTCGCGTGCGTCGACAGCGCATGATCGAAGCTGATGTTGATCATGCGTCCATCGTCCTGTTGCGCGGCGCCGGGGATGACGATCGGTGCGTTGGCGTCGCTCGGATTGTTCTTCCGCGTGACCGAGAAGTTGGCCGAGGGGACGGCCGTGGTCAGACCGAAGAGGTTGCGCAACCCGTCCTGATCGGCGATGGTGACCGGCCGGTTGAAGAGCAGCGTGACGATGTGGCCCCCGGCATCGAGATGGAGATCCTGCGCCGCGCCGGCCAGCGCCAGTTGCGTCTGATTGACATCGCTCACGATCGGCGCCGGCACCGCACCGGTGACGTTCAAGGCATGGTTGCCTCGGTCGATGACGATCTTCACCGGCGATCCCGGCGTGGCGCCGGAGAGGTTGATGCTGTTGCGGACGAAGGTGCCGTCGGTGGTGCCGGGGTAGATGAGTTCGAGGCTGAAGCTGGCGGCGGCGGGAATGATCGAAAGCTCGATGCTCTCCTTCCAGCGGCCGACGATCGCCAGCTCTCCGGTGTCGGTGGCCGAGGCGGCGTTGAAACGCGTGAGCTCACCGTAGAGGAGCGTGCGGCTGGAGGTGTCGGGCGTTTCCGCGACACCGGTCATCGAGGTGCGCGAGATCGCACCGGTGACCGTCATCGCATACGGGCGGTCGGCGCCACTCACCGCCGCGCCATGCGCAACCGCGAGGAAGTACGGGGTACGGTGGGAGGTGGCCGCGGCGAAGTCGTCGACGAACGTCCTGACCGGCTTGCCGTTTGCCAATCCGACGCGCTCGAGCTCGCGGGCCATGGCCGCGCCCGATCTCCGTCCGTCCGGATGGAGCATGCGCAGTTGATCCCACTCGCTCATCTCGGAGCTGACGGCCGCACGATCGAGCCGCTCGATGTTGCCGAGAAGGTCGAGCGCGAGGTGAAAGACCGGATCGCGGTCTTCATCGGCGTTGTCCGTGATCAGGGCATGGCGGCTGACGAAGATTCTCTCGCCGGCGCGCGCCATGTCCTGCGCCCGCTGGTAGACGTCGTCCTGGATCAGACGCGGATACTTCGAGATCTGCGCCGACAGCGGAGCCGTGGCCAGCGAATAGCCGATGCCGAGCAGCGGCATGTTCGCTTCGACCAGCGCCGAATTGATGAACTGCGTATAAAACGGCAGCACCAGCGTGGCCGGCGAGAGCGGGATATCGCCCGCCTGCACCTGCATCACCAGCGAGATCTGCGCGGAGATGCCGTCGGGTGCATCGGCCGCGGCCGCGCTGAAGTGTCCTGTGATGTCGGGCGTGAGCTTGTACGGTACCGGGATGGTCTGCCCCGGCTGGAACGTGAGGTCGCTGACGCCGCTTCCCCCTTCGGTACGGCAAAGGTGGAAGTTGAAGCCGGTGCCACAGGCCGGAATCGACTCCAGACTGAGTTTGACCGTTTGCGCCTGCGGGGAGGTATTGGTAATGAAGGCGTAGGCGGTGTAAGGCTCCTGCGCGCGCACGTTCTGCGGACTGACGAAGTTGATCTGGAAACGCGGGTCGCTGACGACGATCGTCGACGTGGTGTGGCCGTGCAGCAGGACGTCGGCCTGGTTCGGCGCCCTGTACGTGGCGTGAATGTCGATGTCGACCGGATGGGTACCGCTTCGGAGCGCTTCGAGACTCCAGTCCGCGGAGCCCTGGGCCATGGCTACCAGCAGCGTGGCGCCGTTCGCGTCGCGGATCGGCACCGCCTGGCCAATCGTCACCGGCGGATTCACCTTCGCCACACGCAGCCCTGCCGGTGTGGTGATCGTCGCCGAAACCGAGTCGAGCACGATCTGCGAGCCGGCCGGGGCGTTGTTGGAGACGTTCAGGATGACCGCGAAGAACTGGTGCAGCACGCCGAACCCGGTCGGGATGATGATCGCCGCCGGAATCGACGGATGGTGCGTCTTATCCTTGGGGTCCGGGGGCGCTTCCTCGTCGCCGCCCGGCGATTTGTCCGACAAAAGGTCCTCGAGGAGCGACATGCCGATGACCTGAGGCGGCTGGAAACGCGGCGGCGGTCCGCTTGTCGACGGGTTTGGGAGAGCGTGCGTCGGTTGATTCGGCAGTGTCACCGGCTGGTGCGTGCGGCGGTCGATGATCACCGGATACGGCACCACCACCTGCTGCCCGTTGATGGTGAAGACGAAGGTGTAGTCGTAGACGTCGTAGTTGCGGGAATCGATGGTGATGCCGCGCGCACGGAGGTCGTCGGCCGTGAGCTGTCTGATCGTTACCGTTGTGCCCAGAGTACCGACGACGTGGACGATCGTGAACGTCGGCGTCGCGTACTGAACGAAGTTGCCTTTGCTGTCGATGAGGCGGATATTCAGAACGGTGTAGTCGCCCTGATCGTGCAACGCCGGCAGCGTGAACTTCCCGCCGGGCCGCGTCGTCACCGTCACCGGCGCGTCGAGGCCGGGGCCTGTCAGGTCGCCGACGGCCGTCAGACCGGTCTCCGGCACATCGCCGTTCATCTTCTTGCCGAACATCGTCTGGATGACGGCGGGGATGTCGGCCCCGGTGTCGACGCTGTTCGGGACTTCAAGCGCAAGGCCGGTGATCAGCAGGTTGGCCGAATCGATCTGGCCGGCCTGACCGGCAGGAGCAAGAAGGGCGGCGATGAGAATGAAAACAGGAAGCGCTCGACGAGAGATCATTCGTTAGGGCCTCGGTGCGACGGGAATCGTGTCGGCTTCTTTCATCTCGCGCGCGAACCGCACTACCGGCGATTCGACACGCTTCGCACCCGGCTCGATCAGCATGGCGTTTTGCGGCGGGAGGTCAGCATCGAAGCGAAGGACGGAGGTGCGGACCGTGACCGCTCCACCCTCGGCGTCCATCGTGATGGCCTGTTCGGACGGCAGGGCGTAACCGGTTGCGTCGCCCCCGTCCGTAGCGCTGGTGGCCATGATCGGGCCTCCGCGCCGCGCCGGAGAGGCGATGCCCAGGATGGCGTCGTGCTCCGGATGATGTGCGTTCGGATACGAGGAGCCGATCAGCGCTTCCACCGCGGCACGGGAGAGCGTCACCGAGCGGTCCACCCCGATGGTCACCTTCGTGCCCGGCAGTTCGACGTCGAACGTATCGACGGAGCGCCCGCCGCTGCCGCGCTTCATGCCGGCCTGCGTGATCTTCGGCGCGGCGTTGGACTTCGCCGCCATCTTCGGGCGGGCATTGGCGATCTCGTCGAAGCGCGTGATCGAGTACGTGCCCCTGGCGTGATCGATCTCGGTGAGTGTCTGCGCGTCGTAATCGAGGATGGTCACCCGATCACCGGCCACCGTGACGATGCGGTTGCCGTAGCAGTACTCATCGACGTTCTTCGCCGATCTGGCGAACGGATCGTCGATGCGCTTCACCAGGTGCAGCGCCTTCGGAAAAAGGGCATTCGCCCCATAGGCCGGCAATGCCGACACGAGCAGCAACAACGCAATCTTCTTCACTGGACTCTCTCTCTCCCGGATGGACCAATCCGGACGAATGCAGGGCCGCAGACTCTACACTTCCTGAAGCACGTCCACAACCCCGATTTGGGACAATGAGGCGACAACGCGTGCCAGAACCGAGGAATATGGGGACTGCTGAAGGAGTGCCCTGGACAGAGCGTTCGTTACACTGACCCCTCAAAAACACCTGAAGCGAGCGCGGTCGGCGCGCCCAAAACATGGGCCTACTTCCTGATGTTGCGCCGCATCTGATCGACGGAACGGAAGCCGGCCAGGTATGCGGCCTCTTTCTTCGATCGCCCCATGGCGATCAGCCGTTTCGCGTGCCGCACGCGCAAGCGGCGAAGGAGGGCCGACGGCGTCTCGTGGATGCACTGACCCCACACGCGGTAGAACGACCGGCGTGACGGCCACTCCCGCGTCAACGCGCTCATCGGCGGTACCTGGGGCTGGGCTGCCACCGCCTCGAGCTGGCTCCGCAGCTTGTCGGGCAGCATCGACAGCGAGCAGCCGATTTCGTCGAGGGCGGCCACGAGGTCGGAACAGAATGTCTCGTCGCCGACCGGCTCTTCACGCCATCGGTCGAGCTCCTCCAACGATGAGAACGTCAGGATGTGCCCACCGCCGGCGTGCACCAACTCTCGCACGAGCTCCGGCGCACCGATGATGCTGCTCTGCCTCACCTTTGCCATGTCTCATGGGAGTGACAGAAAGCGGCGTTTCCCCCTCAAGCTGCCAAAACGGCTCGAAACAGTGGCATGCAGGCCTTCGTTAGTCTGCGTCATCTGCGGATCAGTTGTCCGCTCAATTTCGCATATTCCTCTCGTGCCGACTGAAGAATTGGTAGATCGGCATCAGCGGCTTTCCATCCTTCGAAAAAGATCTGGTAAGCCTTGAGTGCATGAGCTCGATCGCCGGCTTGCGCGGTGGCACGCGCCAGACCGAGTTGCGCGAGCGGATAGAGAATCGACAGTGGCGCTTCGCCGGAATGGGAGAGGATTTGGCGGAATTCAGCCGCGGCGTTCGAGCCACGATTGAGCTTCAGCTCCGCCTCCCCCCGAAGATAGTGCGTCCAGAATTCCGCCGCCGGCTCGTAGGTGCGTGTTGTGTCCAGCGACCCGAGTGCACCCTCCGCGTTCCCATCGGTCAGTTCCACCGAGGCGCGAACGGTGGGCATCCAGAGGCCCTTCAGGAGTGTGTCGAGTGTGTCGAGTGTGTCGCCCGGCCGTTGTTGCGCCGCCGCATCGAGCAATGACCGCGCCCTGCGGTCGCCGCACAGAGCCTGGCTCAGCGCGATGCGTTCCCGTGTCACCTGATTGTGATCGAGCGCGAGCGACTGCTCGCCGTAAGTGTTCGTTTGATCACACTTTCCCAGCACCGCCGCCCGCAAGGCCTCCTCGGCAGCGTAGCGCGCGGCCACCTCAGTGACGTCGACGCGGACTGCCAGGTCAATGGCGCGCCGCGCAAACCTTTGTGACTCCCGCCATTGCCCCCGATACGCCGCCGTCTCGCTCTGCAAGGCGGCGGCTTCATATTCCTCCGGCAGCCCGCGCGCCCAGTCGATTTGTTGCTGCATCGCCTTGTCATCATGCTCAATGAAGGCGAGCTGATACAGCGCCCGGTGCATCCGGGCGTCATTGAGGCCCATCCCCAGCGCGCGCTCGAACGTCTCTTTGGCCTCCCGGAAACGGTTGAGGCATATGAGTGAAGTCCCCAGCGTCACATGCCATGCGGAAATACCGGGGTTGAGGTGCACGGACTCGCGCGCCTGGCTGACGGCTTTCTCGTATTGCCCCAGAAGCAGATAGGCCAGCGACAGGTTCCCCGAGGCGCGAAAATTATTCGGGTAGGATTGATCGTAAACACGAAACGCCTCGATGGTCTTATCCAGGTCACCCAGCGTGTAATTGTCATAAACGCCGGTAATGTAGAGTTTCTCGCGATCAGATCCCTTGTCCTTGAGAGCAAATGCTTTCGCGGCGTTCTCGGCGGCGCGGCGGGGCTCGTTCACAATCGTGTAATTGCCGGCCAGCAGGGAGTAACCATAGGCAAAGTTCGGATCGAGCTCGACGGCCCGCTTGAACATCGGGATCGATTTGAAGTACTCGCCTTTATTGGAGAGATCAAAGCCGATGGCGAATGACTTCAGCGCCTCGAGCGAGGGAGTGGTCAGTTGGTACAGCGGGATGTCTGATTGCCGGATGGAGCTGAGGCTTTCGCCGAGTTTCGCGCGAATGCCGCTGGCGGCGGATGAGAGCGATTTCAGGACTTCCTCTTTGCTCTCCGCCTCCGTCTGTTCGCGGCCGATCGTTTCGCCGCTCCTGGCGTTGATTGCCTCGAGCGTGATCACGTAGTGGCGGCCGAGCGCGGCAATCGAACCGGCGATGAGAGCCTTGAGGTCGTTACGCTGGCAGATCTCTCGCCCGGTATCCACCGTCACCCGCTCATCCGGCGAGCGCTCCATCTGCCGTAGTGTTTCGCGCACGCTCGTTTCAGGAAAAATGCTCAGAAACGGCGACTGTTGCAACTGCATGGCCAGGCCCTGTTTGAGTGCATCGTCAAAGACGGCGTCGCCGGTCGTGTTCGTGAAATCGGTAATGAGGATTGTGTCCTTGTCGGTCAGCGTGGATGCGCTGCGTCTCGAGTAGAGGCTGTAGGTCACGATTGCGGCGGCTAACAGAAGAAGGGCGGCCGCGGTCACCACGAATCGCCCATTCAAGCGCGGCAGATGGCGCAGCCTTGCCGGCCTGAACGCTTCCAGAAAACTGGCCGTGCTGCTCTCCTTCGACTCCGGCAGCTCACGCAGGACTTCGATCAGCGCATCGCGCAGATCCGACATTCGTTGATAACGACGCGCCGGTTCTTTCGCCAGTGCCCGGCTGACGATCGCTTCCAGCCTCGCCGGTATCGGGCCGCCCCGCTTCTCGTTCATCGGGGCCGGCTCGTCGTACAGCACGGCGTGGCGCGCCTCGAATGCGTTCTTTCCCTGAAATGGCCATGTGCCCGACAACATCTCGTAGAGCAATACGCCCGTCGAAAAGATGTCCGCGCGATGATCGACCTTCTCCCCTCGCGACTGTTCGGGGGCGGCGTACGTCGGCGTTCCATACGGCGAACCGAGCGCGGTGAGCTCGGTCTGATCTCTCACCTCGGTCCCGTCGCCGATCAATTTCGCCAGGCCGAAGTCGAGAATCCTGGCCTGCCCGCTTTCGGAAACGATGATGTTCTGGGCCTTGATATCGCGGTGGATGATTCCTTGGGAATGCGCGGCCGCCAGCGCGTCGCAGACCTGGATGGCGATTCTCAGCGCTGTCCTGACCTCGAGCGGACGGCCTCCGACGAGTTGGCGGACGGTCTGCCCGGCGACGAACTGCATGACGATGAAGCTCGCTCCGTCGGCATCGATCAGATCATGCACCGTGCAGATGTTCGGATGGTCCAGCGACGAGGCAAGCTGGGCTTCGCGGCGAAATCGCTTGCGGGTGGTGTCGTCGATGGAGGCCATTTCGGGCGGCAGCAGCTTCAGCGCTATGGTGCGGCCCAGCTTCGTGTCCAACGCTTTGTAGACAGTGCCCTGACCGCCGGCGCCTAACTCGGAGAGGATTCGATACTGGGCGACGCTCTGACCGTTTGAATACTTGCGAGGCTGGCCCGCTGTGATCTGATCGGCAACTTCCCCCACCGCCGGTTGCTCCAGGAAATTGTGGGCGTCGTCGAGGGAGCGCAGAAGGGAATTGACTTCCTGCACGAGCGTGTCGTCGCCCTGGCAGGCCTGGGTGACATAGTCGAGCCGCTGGTCCGGAGCCCGGTCCAGGGCTCCCTCGAACACTCTCTTGATTTCCTGCCAGCGATCGGGGTCCATTGCGCGGCGTCACCTCGACAATTCGCGATGCAGCCAGGCCTTGGCCATGCTCCATTCACGCGCGGCGGTCGCTCGTGAGATGTTCAGAATGGCCGCCGTCTCTTCGAGACTCAGGCCGCTGAAATAACGCAACTCGACCAGGCGCGATTGCTGTTCATCGATGGCCGCCAGCCGCGTCAGCGCTTCGTCGAGCGCGATCAGATCGACCGGCCTTGTCTCGCTGGCGATCTCCTCGGCCGCGGAGATGGAGAGCCGAACGTCGTCTCCCCCGCGCTTTGCCCGATGCCGCGCCCGTGCATAGTCGACCAGAACGCGCCGCATGGCTTGCGAGGCGATGGCAAAGAAATGCGTGCGGCTCTCCCATTTGACTTGTTTCTGTCCGACCAGCTTCAGGTAGGCCTCGTGAATCAGCCCGGTGGTTTGCAGCGTGTGATCCCGCCGCTCGCGCCGCAAGTGCCGCGCCGCCTGACGGCGCAGTTCCGCGTAGACCAGCGGCATGAGCTGATCGAGCACCTCATCCTTCCCCTCGCTCCACTCCCTCAATAGCTCCGTGATGTCGGTTGGGCCTGCAGGCGTGGTCATTCTCTCTCTCTTCCGGGAATGAGGTCAGTAACCATAACAGCCAGGGGCCTTCCGGAAGAAGAATTTTGAGACGTTCTGCCGCGGATTGTCGCGCTCATGGAAGAAGGCACTTGGAAGAACAGCACCACAAACCGCGGGTCTTCGGACCAGCACTAACCAGGAGACGACGATGAAATCGAAGTTGATGACCATGTTCGGCTTTTTGATTCTGCTTTGCACCGCATTTGGATCGAGCGCCAGCGCTCAATGTGTCTTTTCGTTCGGGCGCAACGGGGCCGCTGTTACCGCCTCGTCGATGACGAAACGGATCGCTGCCACGACGAAACCGGCCGCGGAGACCCGCGCCGACCTGACGGCCGGCGGCAATCAGACCATCACCGGTCTCTGGGATCTGCAGTTCCTCGCCGGCGACCAGGTTGTCGATGAGGGCTTCGACCAGTATCACAGCGACGGAACGGAGATCCTGAATGACACTCCGCCTCCATCAGCGGGAAACGTATGTCTCGGTGTCTGGGCGAAGACCGGTGTGCGCACGCTCAAGCTCAAGCATCCGTCGTGGATCTACGATCCGACCAACACGACCGTCATCGGAACGGCCACCATCCTCGAACAGATCACTCTTGACGACGACGGCAACGGCTTTACGGGCACGTTCACCGTGCAACTCCGCGATCTCTCGGGAAACTCGCTTGGGCCGGACCTGACCGGTCAGTTGGAGGCGACGCGAATTACTCCCGATTGAGCAAGAACACGGATGTTGCGCGCACCCAGGGCACGCGTCACCCTCGCCGACGTGTTGCCCTCGGGTGCGCGCTCCCGCGGCGCGCGATCCCAGGTTGAAGCGGTTGTTGATCGCGGATGACGCACATGAAGTGAAAACGAGCCGGTCATCCTCTACACTAGCGGGCATGAGAATCGGCTCGATCGTGATTGCCCTCTTCATCATCGCTACCTCGGCGTTTGCGCAGCCTTCGGGCCAGTACCTCCGGATGCAGGGCTTTCCGCAACACGGCTATATCGAGATCCCGCATGACGTCCTGCTCGATACGCAGGCGATGACGGTCGAGGCCTGGGTCTCGGTTCGTGACGCGCACGGCGGTACGGGCTGCTCCTCGATCGCGGGGAAGGGGTACCAGACCGGTTGGTGGCTCGGCCTCTGCGGCACGACGATGCGCAGCTATTTCAACGGCACCCCAAACTTCAGAGACGGCGGCGTCATCCCGACTACACCTACCGTCTGGATCCACATCGCGGCCGTGACGGATGGGACGACACACAGCCACTACATCAACGGAAATCTCGTCTCCCAGGGACCAGAGGCCCCGCGGTCGGTATCGACGCTCCCCATGCGCATCGGGAGCGACCCGAACTGGGACTTCACGCCCGAGGGAGGCATCGACGACTTGAGGATCTGGAAGGTGGCGCGGACGCAGGACCAGATTCGCCAGACGATGTTCACGGGCTTCATTCCGGAAGCGAACGACGTCGCGGGCCTCTTCCAGGGACTCGAGGCCTGGTACCGGTTCGAAGGCAACGCCTTTGACTCGTGGCGCACGCACCACGGAACGATCATCGGAACCGGAATCTCATTCTCCCCTGCCCCGCTGTTCCGGCGTCACTCCGTGACGCGCTGATGGGATTCGGGGAGACGTCATGACACGATTCGTTGCCGCGCTCGCGATCAGCCTCGGCCTGGCCACCCCCTGCCTTGCCGGAGACACGCTCGCCGATGCGCTCAGGATCATCCAGAGCAAGGAGATCGTCGATCTCACGCATAGCTTCAGCCCGACCACGCCGGTATGGAGCGGTTTCGGACAGGCGACGATGAGCGCCGCGTGCGATTCGAAAACGCATAACCCCTACACGATCGAGCACGACGGCTTCCGTACGACGTTCTATTCGATGGTGGGGCAGTACGGCACGCACGTCGATCCGCCGGCGCACTTCCGAAGCGACGGGTTGACGATGGACGAGATTCCGCTGAAGCAGATGATCCTGCCGCTGGTCGTTTTCGACATCACGCCGCTGCTGGCCAAGGATCCGAATCACGCGCTCACCATCGACGACATCAGGGCGTGGGAAAAAGAGCACGGCACCGTTCCGGCCGGAGCATTCGCCGCGCTGCGCACGGACATGAGCAAGGACTGGACGGCCAATCCCGAGCGCTTCAAACGCTCGCCATTTCCGGCCTGGTCGCTGGCCGCCATCAAGTTCCTGTTCGAGGAGCGGAAGGTAACGGCGATCGGACACGAGGCACTCGACACCGACACGACGGAGACGATGGATTCGGAGACGTGGATCCTGAAGCAGAATCACTATCAGATCGAGGCGATGGCGAATCTCGATAAGGTGCCGCCCGCCGGCGCCGTCATCGTCGTCACCTGGCCAAAGGTGGAGCACGGCGTCGGCTTTCCGGCGCGGGCGATTGCGATCCTGCCGTGAAACGCTGGGGAAGTTGTCGGTTCTCGGTTGTCGGTCAGCTCTTCCGAACCTTGTAGCCGAGGCGCTCGAGCTCGGCGGCGACGCGTGCGGCGTGATCTCCCTGGATCTCGATCTCGCCATCTCCCGCCGTGCCGCCGGCACCGCATCTCTTTTTCAACGACGCCGCCAGATCGGACAGCGAGTCAGCCGTCCACTGAAACCCACTCGCGACCGTCACGCTCTTTCCCGCGCGGCGCTTGCGATCGATGAGCACGCGGATCGTCTGTTTCGACGGATCCTGATCCGCCCGCGCCTCGATCGTCCCCTCCTGGCGTAGCCGCTTCGCTTTGACGGTGATCGAATGGAAAATCGTCCCGGCCGTGACAGTGAGAATGCGGGCTAATCATGGGTTCATCAATGCTTCGCGGCGCGGCGCCGCTGCGGAACCGATCGGGTGAAGACCCAGACGGCGCCGGCATTGTTGTTGTCCTGGCGCCCTCCGACCAGGGCCGTGTTGCCGTCGGCGGAGAGGGAGACCGCAAAGCCTTGTTCACCAGCTCCCGCGGCGCCTGAGCCGACCAGCTTGTCGGACTGGGTCCAGACTCCCGCGCTCCTGGTCCAGACCCAGGTGGCTCCCGCGCGGCTGTTGTCGAAGTCGCCTCCCACGATTGCGGTGTTGCCGTCGGCCGAGAGGGCCACGCTCTGACCCTGCATCGAGCTACCCGCCGCTCCGGCGCCGGCCAGCTTCCCCGATTGCTGGGTCCAGACTCCTCCGCTCCTCGTCCAGATCCAGGCCGCCCCCAAGTTGATGTTGTCGCCGGCGCCCCCGACGATGGCGGTGTTGCCGTCGGCGGAGAGCGAGACCGAAAGGCCCTGGTCGGAAGCGGTGCCCATCGCGTCCGAACCGACCAGTTTGCCCCCCTGCTGGATCCAGACTCCGCCACTGCGGGTCCAGATCCACGCGGCGCCACCGAAACTGTTGTCGGCGAACCCTCCGATGATGGCGGTATTGCCGTCGCCGGAGAGCGAGACCGCCCACCCCTGTTCCGCGTTCCCCACGGCGCCCGAGCCCGAGAGTTTTGCTCCCTGCTGGGTCCAGACCCCTCCGTTTCTGGTCCATACCCAGGCCGCTCCAACATTGCCGTTGTCTTCGAATCCTCCGACGATGGCGGTGTTGCCGTCGGCGGAAAGGGAGACGGACTCGCCCTGTTGGGCCTTTCCGACGCCGCCCGAGCCCACCAGCTTGGCTCCTTGCTGCGTCCAGACTCCCGCGCTTCTGGTCCACACCCACGCCGCACCAGCCTGGCTGTTGTCGAAGCCTCCTCCGACGATGGCCGTGTTGCCGTCGGCCGAGAGTGCCACGGACTGGCCTTGACTGGCGTTGCCGGTGGCGCCCGAACCGACCAATTTGGCCGATTGCTGGCTCCAGACCCCTCCGCTTCTGGTCCAGACCCAGGCAGCGCCGGAATTCCCATCGACGATCCCTCCGGCGATGGCCGTATTGCCGTCGGCGGAGAGGGCCACCGATTGGCCCTGGAAGGCGTTCCCGACCGCACCGGAGCCGACCAGCTTTGGCCCCTGCTGCGAGAACTGCGCGAGGAGCTGACGGGGAGAAAGCAACAACGCGCAGACGATCGCCGTCAGCGTTACAAGAAATCGCATTTTCATGGGTACTGAACCCCTCCGGACGAGTGCCATCGTACGTCCGATTTCCTCGTGCCGTGGTGACCGGGGACACGCTGCGGCCGAGTTCGTCGCCACCGGAGCGCTGGCGCTGCGGCTGCGCCGCCGGGCACGGACAATGATCAAGCGGAGATCGTGGCCGAGCCTTGGGCAACCGGCGCCGCCGGCCGTGCCGGCCTAGTAATCACCGTAGTGCCCTTTCACGGAATCGAGCAGTTTCTTTGTGGGGAGAGAGAACGCGGGAGCGTCGTAACTGTAGTCGGCTGCCATGTTCGGAAAGGCGAAGCAGTAGAGGTGCTCATGCATGCCGACGATGCCGGGCATGACGGAGTAGCCACGCAGATCGAGAAACGTCGTTCCGTCCTCCGGTAACGGATCTGCGCCGGCGGAGATGGCCTTGATCTTCCCGTCTTCGATGGAAATGTTCTGATCGGCGATCGGGGTAGCGCCTGTTCCATCGATGATCCGGACGTGCGCGAGGACGATTCTCGACGCGCCGGCACGGACGTATTTGCGCACCTGCGGCGTAAGAGCGTCCATGCTCTGGGCCACGGCGAACCCCGGCACCGCCGTCAGGACCAGGAACGCCAGCCAGCGTTTCATCGCACACTCCGCACGGCATGAGTACGCGCACATGCGTCAGCCGCCGCGGCTTGCGCGACCGGCCCGACGACGGCAGCGAGTCGGCGGCAATGACTCTTCCCGGCGTAAACCATGCCACCGGTGATGGCCACAGTCGGGCGGGAACCACGCTGAGCGGCAGGATGAAATTGAGCGATGTGGCCACCCAGATCCAGTATTTCGTCGTGGCGGAACCGCGCGGCATCGATGTCAGAAGGGAGGCCGCCAGCCAGACGATTGACGCAAAGAGCAGATGGCTTCGATGGGGTGCGCGACGCGCGCGGCATGCTCGAGCATGTCATTTCCTTCCGCGGCCGCGGCTGTTCTCTCTGCCCGCCGCCTTTTCAAGAGCCTTCAAGTCCCTGAGGGTGATCTCGCCGTTCTCGATGAGGCTGGAGACGAGAAGTCGAGGCGATCCGCCGAATAAATCGAGGAGATCCCGAAGCAGCCCGGTTCGGTGCTCGTTCTGATCGATCGCGGCCTCGAACAGTTGGGCGTTGCCGATCTTCTTCACCTTGCGCACCGCGCCTTTTTCCTCGAGCCTGTAAACCAGCGTCTGTACCGTCGTATAGGCAACGCGTTCTTCCGCGGGCAAGCTCTCGAGAACTTCGCGGACGGAGCACGTTCCGAGCTTCCAGACCTGCTCGAGGATTCGTGTTTCGGCTTTGGAGAGGCGAGGTGTCTTCATGTCTCCCACGGATGCCGGTGATCCTACTACAACCTCCGTAGCACGGCCGGTGAACGTTTTGTTTCGAGAACGGCGTTTAGGCCTTCGCGGGGCGGGATCGCGTTCCCCAGGGGTCTGCGCGGCAGAACGATTCGAGCGGAGATGGTGGCCGAGCCTTGGGCAACCAGCGCCGCCGGCCGTGCCGGCCTAATGCCGTACCGATCGGCGGCGCGCTTCCGGCGGCGAGTCGGGGTAATAGACCATCACATACAGGTTGTTGACCATCAGGTCCGTTCCCAGAAACCCGTTGCCGAACGAGAAGCTCCATCCGAAGTTCGGCGCCGGAGGAGCGGCCTGGCAGAGCACGTTGCTCCCCGCGGCGGCAGTGCACGCCCAGTAGAGATAGGGTTGAAGATGGGAGAACGGTCCAACCTTGACATCCGGGGTCGGGACGGCGGGCGTTCCCTGGGTCAGGTGCAACTGGTTGTAATAGAGATTCCCCATCGGATTGTCCGTGCAGTCGAAGCCGCACGACTCACCGACCGAGATCGGAGGTAACTGCCAGTTTGCGTGGCCCAGATAAACGGCCGCGTTCATCCCGTTGATCCAGTTCTCCGCGGTTGTGTGCGACATCGATCCGTCCGGATTGATGCACGACGTGCCGTCGCCATTCGAACACTGCGCGCCAAACGATTGCGTCCTCGCAAGATTGGCGTTGGCGATCCAGGTCACGTCGGCCACAGGATCGTAAACCGTCTGTCCGTCGGCGCTGACCTGAAGTCCGCTCCCGGCCGGGGCCGGAGAGCCGGGCAGTCTGCCTTTGATCATGGGAAAGGCGTACATGTAGTGTTTGTCGACGTTGGAGCCCTCCCACCCCGTATTGAATGAGAACGTGGCATATCCCTGGCTGGCGATTGCGCTCGTGGTATCCGACCAATAGAGATAGGGTTGAAAATTCGTGAACGGACCGGTGGCGGTGGCAGGGATCGGCACCGCCGTGTTGGGAAAGGGAAACCCCAGCGAGGTGTAAAACAGCGACCCCATCGCGCTGTTCGTGCAGTTCGCTCCGAAGGAGTTCCCGCTGGGTCCTTTCGCGCCGCACGTCAGATCGATGGTCGGCGTGGCGGGAAGCTGCCAGTTGCTATGCCCGAGGTAGCCCGCACCTCCCAAGGCATTCAGCGCCGCGACCCACTGAAGCGCGGCCTGATAGCTCATCGCCCCGTTCGGCATGATCTTGGTAACGCCGAACCTCCCGGCCGCCGTCCCCGCCAGGTTGGCGTCGGCCAGCCATGTCACGTGCAGGACGTTGTCATGAACGGTCAAGCCGTCCTGACTCGGGATGAGTGCGGCAGCGGCGCCGGCGGCGACCAGCAGCGCGGAGCTCATGGCAAGGAGCGATGCCGTGCGTGTGGATCTCATCGGTTCATTCTGGTCCGAAACGTTCCGACGGGCGATGGTGCCGCTTCGTTTACGCGGAGCGTTGCCCGCAAATAACACTTGCAGGCTTCAAGTGCCTCCGATCCCATCCCGCAAGCCACTGCATTGCAGTGAACTTACGTGCGACAGCAAAACGAAGGCTTGACCCTCGCGATCAGCGGCTCCGCGGCACCCCACATTACAATCGCCTTGTGGGCTCTTCTGTGTGCATCGATCGAGCGACCGTGGTTGGATCGAACGGCGACGCCATCGTAAGGGACATCTCGCTGCGAATCGATCCGGGCCAGTCGGTGGCGGTCATTGGCAGGAGCGGGGCGGGCAAGACTACGCTGCTTCGGCTTCTCAACGGACTGGCCGAGCCGCTCCGCGGGACGGTCGACATCGATGGCATTCCGCTTCGTGGGTCTGACCTCGCCGAACGCCGGCGGCGCATCGGGACGATCCTGCAGGCTCCGGCGCTGTTTCCTCATCGGACGGTGTTTGAGAACGTGGCCACCGTGCCCCGTCTCCTGGGCTGGCCAGGCGAGCGCATCCGGCGAGCGAGTGCGGAAATGCTCGAACGCCTGGACATGCCGTTCGGACAATTTGGCGGACGCTTTCCGCGCTCGCTTTCCGGGGGCGAACAGCAGCGCGTCGGGATCGCCCGGGCCATGGTGGCAGCTCCGCCGCTACTGCTCTGCGACGAGCCATTCAGCGCACTCGATCCGATCGTTCGCCGCGATCTTCAGGATGCCTTCGTCGCCCTGCGCGATGGCGGCAACGTCACATTGCTGTTCGTCACGCACGATGTTGGCGAAGCGCTTCGCGTGGCGCAGAGGATCGTGCTGATCGAAGAGGGAGCGATCGCCGCGGACCTCCCGGCCGGCGATTTCGTTCGATCGGCGCATCCGCTGATCCGTCGCTTTCTCGACGCCGCCCGAATCCCGGAGGCATCATGAGCGACCTGAGCGCCGAGGTCGTTCACGCCACCGCGCAGCACCTGCTCATCGTCGGAACGGCCATGCTCGTGGCCACGTCCGCCGGCATTCCCATCGGCATCGCCTGCATCCGGAATCCGCGCTCCGGACGCATCGTCCTCCGTCTGATCGACATGATTCAGACCATTCCCTCGCTGGCACTGTTCGGGTTCCTCATTCCCTTGCCTCTGATCGGCGGCATCGGCATCCGCACAGCCATCGTCGCTCTGATTCTTTACTCACTCCTGCCGGTGGTCCGGAACACAGTGACCGGGATTGCCGGTGTCGATCCATTGATTCGCGAGGCGGCCACGGCACTGGGAATGACCGAGCACCAGCGATTGGTGCGAATCGATCTCCCTCTGGCCCTGCCGTCGATCTTCGGAGGAATTCGCATCGCAACGGTGATTGCCATCGGCGTGGCCACGATCGCCGCGGCCGTCGGCGGCGGAGGGCTTGGGACATTGATCTTCCGCGGCGTGGCCATGGTCGACAGCAATCGTATCCTCGCCGGCGCCCTGCCGGCAGCGGCCCTCGCCGTTGCTGCCGATCTGCTCTTCGGCGCCCTGGAGCGGGTGGCCGCCAGACGACTGGGCGTGTGAGCCTGCGACCCTGCGACAATGTCTCCCATGCGCCGCGAACGCGTAATTCTTCTCAGCATTCTTCTCTTCGTTGCCTGCTCGAAACAGAAAACGGTTGTCGTCGGCTCCAAGAATTTCACCGAGTCCGTGCTCCTCGGCGAGATCGTGGCGCAGCGGCTCGAGCGCGCCGGCTGTGACGTCGAGCGCAAACTCGATCTCGGCGGCACGCTGGTCTGCGACAAGGCCATCACCGCGGGATCGCTCGACGTCTATCCCGAGTACTCCGGAACCGCGCTCACGGCCATCCTTCATCATGAGGCGATGCGCGATCGCACGGCGGTCATGAAGAGAGTGGCCGCTGACTACGGAGCACGCGGGCTCTCGTGGGGACCGGCACTCGGTTTCGAAAACACCTTCGCCATGATCGTTCGCACGAGCGACGCCCAACGGTTCTCGCTCAAGACCATCTCCGATCTCACCCGGGTCAGCGCGACGTTCCGTCCGGGCTTCGGCTACGAGTTCGTCGAACGGCCGGATGGATGGAATGGACTGCTGCAGCATTACGGACTTCGTTTTGCAGAGGCACCGCGAACGATGGATCTGGGATTGACATATCGGGCTCTGGCCGCTGGGGAGATCGACCTGATCGCCGGCAACTCCACCGACGGCCTCATCGAGGCACTCGGTCTCACGGTCCTGGCCGACGACCGTCACTTCTTCCCACCGTACGACGCGGCCTTGGTCGTACGTCGTGACCTTGGGACAAAATGCGCCGCCGGTCCGGCCGCGCTGGCATCCCTCGAGGGCCGGCTCGATGCCTCGACCATGCGCCGCCTGAACCTGGTCATCGACCGTGACAAACGGAGCCCATCCGAGGTGGCCAGAGCGTGGCTGAAGTAAGCGCCTGGCGGACGTCATGACCATGACCTCCTCACATAGCCGCAACTGGACGCTTGCGGCAGCCATCCTTGGCTCCTCCATGGCTTTCATTGACGGGACCGTAGTCAACATCGCCATTCCGGTGCTGCAGCGTTCGTTGGGCGTCACCGTCAGCGATGCGCAATGGATCGTCGACGCCTACCTGCTGGTGCTCTCGTCGCTAACCCTCGCGGGCGGCGCGCTCGGCGATCACCTCGGCCGTCGAAAGGTCTTCGCAATCGGGATCGCCACGTTCGCCGCGGCCTCCGCCGTCTGTGGGGCCGCTGCGAACGCCCAGCAGCTCATCGCCGCGCGCGCACTCCAGGGTCTGGGCGCGGCGCTGCTGGTTCCGGGCAGCCTGGCCATCATCACGGCCACGTTCCCGGCCGGTGAGCGAGGCCGCGCCATCGGGACGTGGTCGTCACTCACGTCGCTGGGCGTCATCGCCGGCCCTCTCTTCGGCGGTTGGCTGGTACAGACCGTGTCATGGCGCGCCGTCTTCTACATCAATCTTCCGATCGCGGCGATCACACTCCTGATCGTCTGGTTTTCCATGTCGCCGGACCGGGCAGCGGAGGAACCCGGGCGGATCGACTGGGGCGGCACTCTCCTGGTGACCATCGCCCTGGCCGCGCTCACGTTCGGAATGATCGAGGCCCCGTCTCGCGGAATGCGAAGCTCCCTCGTGATCGGGTCGCTGCTGCTCGGGACGATTGCATTCGTGGCCTTCGTCGCTCTGGAGCGCCGGATCGAGAGTCCGATCATGCCGCTCACGCTGTTTCGTTCCCGCGTCTTCAGCGGCGCGAATCTGTTGACGCTGCTGCTTTACGCAGCGCTTTCGACGGTCACGTTTCTGCTCCCCTTCAACCTGATCCAGGTGCAGCACTACTCGCCGTCGCAGGCAGGAGCAGCGTTTCTTCCGTTCGTGGTCACAATGACAATCCTCTCGCGATGGACAGGCGGTCTCGCCGATCGCTTCGGGCCGCGGCTGCCGCTGACCGTCGGTCCCCTCCTCGCCTGTTGCGGATTCATTCTTCTGGCTTGCCCTTCCATCGGTGGTTCCTATTGGATGACCTTCTTCCCCGGGGTGCTCACTCTGGGACTGGGCATGGCCACGACGGTGGCGCCGCTGACGACGACCGTCATGACGTCGTTTGGAGAGGAGAAACACGCCGGCGCGGCTTCGGGCATCAACAACACAGTCGCCCGTGCTGCCGGTCTGCTTTCGATCGCGCTGTTCGGCGCGCTATGCATCATGATTTTCGCGCCGGCACTCGACACACGTCTGGCCTCGGCGGGCGCCTCTCCCGCGCTGCGCCAGGCGATGGCGGCACAACGGTTGCGCCTGGCCGAAGCGAAGCCTCCGGCGACACTCGATGCCGGCGAGCGAGCCCGCGTATCCGCGGCCGTCGACCAGGCCTTCGTGCGCGCGTTTCGCATCAGCATGCTAACGGCCGCTGCACTGGCCGCCCTAAGCGCGGTTGGAGCGCTCGTGATCGGCCGGCCCGCAAGTACCGCGGGCGGCCACGCCCGATCTGGCATATCGTCTGGTTGATGGCCTCGTTCGACGTTCTTCTTGCCTGGCTCGTCTCCGTCGTCGGTGTGGCCACTGGTGCCGCCTACGTCCCGCAGGCGGTGCGGATCTGGAAGCGCAGGAGCTCGGATGACGTATCGATCCTCACCTACCTGCTCTTTCTCGGTGGACAGATCGTCTATCTCACCTATGGGATCCGCATCCGGCAATGGCCGCTGATCGTCGGGATGGCGGCAAACATCGCCGGAAGTCTGGCCGTGATCGGGAGCGCCCTCCGGTTCCGCGCCGGCAAGCGCCCCCAGGAGTAAGGCAGCGGACCTATACTTTCCGAAAAGGAGACTCTGATGATTCGCACACGCGGGATCCTCATCGCGGCGTTGTTCGCCCTCTTCGGCACCGGCTGTTTCGAAGTCGAGCAATCGATCGAGCTGAAGAGAGACCTCTCCGGCACGGCCAATTTCAAGCTTGGCGTCGACATGGAGCCGATGGTCATGATCATGGCCAAGGTCCAGAAAGAGATGAGCGGCGACAAGAGTCCGCTGACGAAGGCGGAGATCGCGAAGGCCAAGGCGGACTTCAAGAAGAACGAGAAGAAGAGCACCACCTCGGAGCCGGAGGATCCGCGCAAACAGGCCGAAGGCGGCCTCCCGCCGGGCGTCAAGCTGCTCGACGTCAAGGTTGACGAGAAGGAATTCGGCGTCACCACGAACATGAAGTTCGCCTTCGACAAGATCTCCAGTCTCGTCGGGGTGAAGCTCAATGCGAAAAAAGACGGGGACCCCCCCGCCGATCCCACCAAGAAGTCGATCCTCGATACGCCGTTCCAGGGGTTGGAGATCTCCGAGACGGCGAAGACGATCTCCATCCATACAAAGCCGCAGAACCCGGCGGACAAGGTGAAGGCCGAGGCCAGTCAGCAGGGTCCGAAAATGGATCCTGAGACCGAGAAGATGATGAACGACGCCTTCAAGAACATGCGGGTGGCGTGGAAGATCACCGCCCCGTTCGAGGTGGTTTCCAGCAATGCCACGCGTAAGGAAGGGAACACGCTGATCTGGGAGTACGACTTCCAGAAGCTCCAGAAACTGGCCGCCTCCCCGAAAGCTCTCGACGACCTCGCGGTGAGCGTCACGTACAAGAAGTAGGGATTGAGAGATCGCGCTCGGCGCGATCACCGTCATCGATACATGTCTGGAGGAGGAGGACTCGCGTGAGTTCACCTGACCTACAAACAATCCTGAGCGATCACGCCGCCTGGCTGACCAGTCACGGGAAGAGTGGCGCCCGAGCAGAGCTCGCCGGGATTGACCTTCGCGATGCGCTTCTTCAAGACACCGACCTGCGCAGAGCGAACCTCAACCGAGCCAACCTTAGTGGATCTGACCTCTTCGGAGCCTCTTTTCGCGGCGCCGATCTTCAGGGAGCAGACCTCACCGGTGTAACAGGACTCGGCTCGCAGCAAGTCTCCGGTGCCAACCTGTCGGGTGCCAAACTATCAGAGACAAGCGCGATCTTTGATGGCCTGGATCAAGTTCGGGAACTATCAAAGAACGCGGGAACGGCGTTCGTCTTTCTTCTCTTCGCATGCCTTTACTCCTGGGTGACAATCGCCACGACCACCGACGCGACGCTACTGACAAACTTCGTTTCCTCGCCGCTCCCCGTCATCCAGGCCGCGATCCCGCTCTACCTGTTCTACCTTGTCGCACCGCTTATTCTCTTCGCGTTGTACTTGTATTTGCATTTGCAGTTACACGACCTCTGGCAGGAGGTGGCCGACCTGCCGTCCATTTTCCCGGACGGCCGGTTGATCAGCCAGAAGATCTATCCGTGGCAGATCGCTGCATTGGTCAGGAGCTTCCCCTCCGTTCATCACAAAGGCCGCTCCTTCGCAGATTTCCTGGAGGCGGCGATCTCACGAGTTCTTACCTGGTGGCTCGCTCCACTTACGCTGGCCCTCTTCTGGCTGCGATATCTTCCCCGCCACGACTGGTCCGGGGCATTACTGCAAGTGGGACTGCTTGGAGCAATCAGCTTTCTGGGCGCGTGGTCGCTGCAACGCACTTCGAGCTCTCTTTCTCACGACACCCGGCGCTCCTCCTTCACCGCTCCCGTGAGCGCCGGGGCAGTCATCGTGGTTGCTGGTTTGACTGTGTCTTACGGCGCAATCGCTGGAATCGACGAATCCGCCGACAGCCGGATGCCAGTCCGCCCGCCGGACAGGTCTGTTGTGTTGACATCGCTGCGAACCGCGATCCCTATGGTGTTGCCATATGTGGGCCAGCGCGCGTTTGCGGATATGAAAGATACCGTTGTTTCAGGGAAGCCTAGCAACTTGGCTTTCATTCCTGCGCCCCAGATAAACTCGCCGCTAGGCGACCGCCATGCAGCGGAAGAAGCGTTCGACGACGAGGCACTTCGCGGCGTCGTCGGTGCCAATTTGCAGGGAAAAGATCTGAAGTATGCAAACGCACGGGGCGCTTTCCTGGTCCGTGCCGATTTACACAACGCGAACTTACATGGCGCCGACTTGTCTCATGCGTACCTTCAACAGGCGTACCTCGAGAGCGCCACGCTGACCATGGTGTACCTATCCAAGGCCCATATGGAGGAAGCCCACCTGAAGGCCGCCGACCTGCAAAAGGCCTACCTTGGCGAGGCAGAGCTGCAACGCGCGGACCTCCGTAGCGCCCAGTTGACGGAAGCGATACTCGTTGACGCTCATCTTCAGGATGCAGACCTGCGCTTTGCACACCTCGACGGAGCGATGTTGTCCAAAACCGACCTCGCTAATGCGAAGATGTTCGGGGCGACGTTGTGCGGCGCAAACTTGGAATTCGCGCAGCACCTCACGCAAGCGCAAATCAACGAGGCATTGACCGACGGCTCAACTGTCCTTCCGGTTGGAATCGTAAGGTCAAAGCAGTGTGCAGGCCCGCCCAAAGCAAGCGCGGCGATCCCTCAACGCTGCGAAACTCCCGCCGCTACGCCCCTTAAAATGCACGATGGCGTTTATACGATCACACTCAAAAGCGATTCCGGGACGTGTGCTGTGGTCCGGGGCACTCCCGGGGCGGCGGCGAACGACATCGTTTGGGAGCTCGGAGGCATCGATAAGGTGCCGCCTGAGGTCCAGGGTCTCACGTTCACCCGAGCGGTTGTTGGGAGGTTCTATACGCTTACGCCGATTCCTCCCGGCGCGCCCGACGGCACGGAGGTCCTGAATATCCCTCCCGGCGACGGACGCAGTGGCTATTTCAAATTGATGTTCGTCGCGCCGGAGCGCTTTTCGAGTGTTCACCTTGAAGGACGGGCCAACGTCGACGATACAGGCCGGGTCTTCTTGAACGGCACGGAGATTTCGCCGTCGGTCTTTTCCAAAGACGCGATCTCTGAGTTTGGAAATGCGCGGTTCTATACAAAGGTGAAAGCGCTTTTCATGCCTGGGGCGTTAAACGTATTACTGGTTTCCGACGTGAATACGGGCGCCGGTCCCAGCGGCGCTGCCTTCTGGGTCCGGATTACATTTCAGGAGTAACGGCAGAAGCTCATGCGTGAACTACACGTCAGAATCAGGTCCGGGTGAGCAGCTCTCGTTTCAGCGTCCACGAATCGGCGAGAAGGCGCATGATCGCGCGGGGCATGTTTCGTAGAGGAAGTCCGCGCGAGGTGCGGCCTCGGCGGTAGGACACCGGTACCTCGAGGCAGCGAAGGCCGCACTTGGAGGCTCGTACCGCGATCTCGGTGGAGATGAACCCGCGGAAGAGCAAGGGCGACGCGAAGACCTGATCGACGACGCGGCGGTTGCAGAGACGAATACCGCTGTCGGCGTCCCGCATATCGACTCCGAAGAAGCGACGTACAAAGAGATTGAGCGCAGACGTTAGCAACAGGCGGTACCACTGATCGCTGCGCTTTGTTCTTCGGCCGACGATCAGATCGGCGTCGTGGCGGCGGGCATAAAGCTTCCAGAAGTCCGCCGGGTCGTGCTTCTCGCCACCGTCGCAGATGAAAACGAAATCGCCGCCGGCTTGCGCGACTGCATTCCGAACGGCCCTGGCATATCCGAGCCGCTCGACGGCACCGACGATTCTCAGCCCATACTTCTCCCGGACAGCTTCGATCTGCTCCCTTGTGCCGTCGGAGCTGCCATCCTCGGCGATGATGAGCTCATGCCGCGGCAGATGGCGGATCACCACGTCGTTGAACGCGGCGATCTCCCGCTGAATCGAGCCGGCTTGGTCGTGTGCCAGAAGAATGACTGAGATCAGCGTCACGGCGTGAACCTGGTTCCGGCCGAAAAGACCTGAATGGTGCGATCGCTCCTGTCGGCGGTGCCATAGACCTCGGACGGCTTCCAGACGTGATCGCAGTCGAGAGTGATCTGCACGATCAGCCCCATACCGCCGTGCGAAGTCATCGGCGACGTAGACAGCCGGTAGTCATGGACGCCATCCTCTGTGATCTCGATGACGCCGAGGGGCGCCGCATAGCCGCTCTCGATGTCGACGAGTGAGACGTGTACCGGAATCGAGGTCCACTCCGGATGCGTCCGCCGCAGATCCGACAGCGGCGCCGCCAGGGAAAGATCCAGGTCAGACGAAGCAAGCATCACGAACAGCTCACCGCGTCTGCCCATCCATCGAAAGGGTTTTTTCCAGCCCTGAAAGCCAAGGATCGAAGTGTCAAACGATTCCCTGCTGAAGTCGACGGCCGTCGGGAAGTGCGTGTTGATCAGGCGGCCGTCGATGACGCGCACGAAAGGAACGGTCTCCCCGATCTCACGGGCCCAGTCATCGAGCAGCGGATTGAGTCGCTGCTCATCGACGTGCTCGCCGCCGAGCCGCAACCGTTTACCATCGGAGAGGACATTCGTCAGTACGGCGGAGTCAACCCGATCGCACATTCCTGCGTACCAGAGACGGTCGTGCGGAATCTCGATCGGCCCCGCGCTCTCCAGGCGGCGTACGAGCCGCTCCAGCGCCGCGAAGCTCCGGCCGTGAACGGCGTAAACGTCGAATGGGACAAGCCGCAGCATGGCCCGCCGGTGGAGTCCGATCTCGCAGGCAACGCCGGCGCCGAGTGCAAGAGCGAATGTGATCCGGGCCAGCCGCGGCCAGCCGGCCAACGAGATCGACGCGGTGATGGCGCCGGAGAGGAGCGCAATCGGGATGAGCAGCGGGAAGAAGTACCGGTCCAATTCGTAAAGCTCCAGGAACGTCAACCGAAAGCGAAAAAGGCCGATCAGGAAAAGAACACCGATCGGCGGGATCGCGCAGAGGGCGGCCAAGCGCGCGAGCGGAGGCACACCGCGTCGCCAGAGTGCAACGAGCAGCGCGGCGACGATCGCACCGACGGCCACTCCGAGCGTGATGCCGAGAATGGCCGTCGATCTTCCCGAATCATCGCCGGCGATCGAGAGGCCTGGGAAGAAGAAGCGGAAGGGCGCGACGAGAACGAGAAAAATCGCGTGGGGAAGCCCGTGACGCACGCTGCTTTCGACATGCTCGGTAATGAGGCCCCTGCCAGCGAACACGACGGAAAGGACGGCCCCGAGGCAGAAGAGGGAGAACGCGCCAATAGGGCCGCGGGCTCCTTCGCGTCGACGCTCGATTTCGTCGATGATCGCCGGTAGAAACGCCATTGGCGCGAACGATCTCCAAGTCAGCAGCGCGCCAACGACGGCAATCCCGGCGATGATCCGCCTTGCCCGCAAATGATTGCGCCAGGCCAGGAGCGCGCAGGCGCCTGTGAGCGCAGCGAATGACAGCGGCACCGCCGCTCCCGAGGGGAACCAGATGAACATCGACGAAAAGCCGCAAGGGGCGACGTAGGTAATTGCTGCCGCGGCGCCCGCCCGCGCCTTACCGCTAAAGCGCCAGGCGAGCAGAGCGACGAAGACCGCCGATGCGGCATGCACCAGCGCGGTCAGCACCCGCCAGATGACGACGTTGAGACCGAAGAGCTTCAGATAGACGAGGAAGAGAAGGCGGAACGCGGGAACGACATGCTCATTGTGAGCGAGCAGGAGCGCCGACGCGAGAGAAAGTCTGCCTGCCAGAACGTTGGCGGAGGTATTGATGTAGCTGATGTCGTCGTAGGCCCAGGAGTTGCGGAACGTGGGAACGTAGAGAGCGAGCGAGAGAGTGGCCGCAAGAACGACCAGCGCGAGCGCGTAGCGGACGGAGATTGCCGGCGCCTCAGGCGTGGTCACTCGCATCGCTCGATTCTATGTTGAACACCTTTGTCATCTCCGCGTCTCCGTGGTTGATTCCATCAGCAGATATAATCACGCCGCTCTTCCACACCACAGGCCGGAGGCTCTTCATGCGACTTGCGCACGTTGCAGGCGGAATCGTTCTCAGCGTTCTCATCGTTGCGAGCGTGTCGCTGGCCCAGCAGCCTCCTACTCCCTACGCCCAGGCCATCCCCCAATCGCTGCGAGGCCCCTTCGTCTCCGATCCCGCGGTGGTCACGTTGCTCGATTGCCCGACGCCCGCCTGCGAAGGTCGGCTGAACTTCGCCCGGCTCATGCAGGCACGCAGTCCGCGAGCGGCGGAACCGGGACAGAATCCATTCAACCTCCCCGTCGCGGCGAAGATCCTCGCCACCGTGAAATCGGATTTGACCGACGTGCGCACGACCGCGCACGCGACCGAAGGACAGCTCAGCCCCAGCTTCCTGACCGACCCCGGATCGCGCGTGGAGCTCGTCGGGGCAATCAACCGCATGGATCGGCAGTTCATCAAAGACCCAACCGTCGCCCTCACGCACGCACAGCTCGGCTGCGGCGAGATCAGCCTCATCTACCGCTTCTCGTACTCCATTCGCGACGGCAAACAGACGTCACGGCTCCCGGTCACGCTGAACATGGTCTTTCCCGCGCTGCCGTCGAAGAAGGTGGCCGGGCCGCTCCGTTGCGCGGATATCGCCCAACGCTGGATCGACGAGAGCAGGCAGCCGGCGGGGAGAACACCGGAGCAGCAGGCCGCCGACCTGCTCGATCGCAAACACGGACCGCTGGCGTACATCGATGGCCGCGATCTCATCCGCCTCGAATTGAACATGCAGGCCTACCGCATCGGCGCGTCGGGGGACGAGAGCGATTTCGGGACGGCGGCGGCGTATCTGATGCGGGTCTTCAAGTGGGAGCCAAACCAGAAGCTTTTCCTCCCCGAATTCCTGCGCGACCAGATCGATCGCACGAAAGTCCTCTGCGATTCGTCCGATACGCCCGCGGTCTGTGGGGATAAACGGATACGACGCGAACAATTGGTCCGCTACCTGAGCCGCCCCGACGTCGTGGCCTCGATCGACAAAGGGACGCTCGAGGTTCCCTACGACCTCGGGGTGCTTGCCACCCGCGCCGTCTCCGTCTCGCCGGGCGGCTCGCACCGCTCCGCCAACCAGCCGTACTGGAACGCACTGACGCCGGATCAGCAAGTCATCTCGGATAAGGAGATCGCCGCGGCGATGGCAGGAGCGCGCGCCGCCGGCATGGCCTTCAGCTTCGTGAAGTCGGCGGACGACTTCCGCACGCGCCTGAACGAAATGAGCTGCACGAGCTGCCACCAGACGCGCGGGATCGCCGGCTTCCACTTCCCCGGCGCGGACCGCCCCGGGACGCCGGCCGTCAACGCCGTCCTTCTCCCCGGCTCCCCGCAGTTCTACGGTGATCAGCCGCGGCGTGCGGAGATCGTGCGACAGATGGCACAACACCGGAGACAGCGACTGTCCGAATACGAGCTGGCAACAAGCTACTCAGCGCGGCCGATGAACCGATTCGCAACCGGCTTGCACGACACGCAACTCATCGGCGGATGGGGCGGCGCGTGCATCATTCCCGCCGCCCTGCCGGACACGCATCGGCAGTGGACCTGCCGCGAGGATCTCGGTCTCACCTGCATCCGACTCTTCTCGTCGCAGAACGATCCGACCATCGGTACGTGCGTCCCCTCCGGCCGCCCCCAGATCGGCGATCCACTGCAGCGCGGAAACGTGGTGACGACGGCGTTCGGCATCGACAAGTACACGCGGACGGAGCCGGTGAGCCCGGACGCGCGAATCCCGGCCTCGTCCTTCCCCTCGCCGACACCGGCCGGCAACACTTACTACGGGGCACATCAGGAGTTCTATACGGGGAATCTCGACTCGACGGACTACGCGGAGCGCCGCGACGCCTCGACCGGCGGCTTCCCGGCGGGTATGTTGCGCCTCTCCGAATGCCTCGGTCTGCCATCCGAGGCCACTTGTGGACTCATCGCATCGAGCGGGTTCAATAGCTGCGTGAGCCGCCTGGCCACCGATCCAACCTACACGATCGGCGTCTGCTTCGAGCATTTCACCTCCTACGCCGGGATCCGGGCCTGCGACGCAGGGTCGCCCTGCCGCGACGACTACATCTGCGTCATGCCAATGGGATACACCCCTGACACCGCGCAACAGTCATTCGACAAACGGGCCGCGCTATTGAAATCGTCGACGTATTTCCCTGTCGTAAACAAACGTCCCTACGATCCGAACGACTTCGGCCAGAAGCAACCGGATGCGGCATGGGTGGCCAGGAACGACCAGCGCGGCCTCTGCATCCCGCCGTACTTCGTCTTCCAGTTTCGCTCCGACGGCCATCCGCGCCGCCGGAGTTGGTACCGCCCCACTGAACCGCCCGCATGATCGAGATCAGCACAGACAAATCGCGCATCGACGTCGCCCTGGTGCACGACTTCCTCTGCAATCAGTCGTACTGGGCCAAGGGCATTCCTCGGGACGTCGTGGAGCGCGCCATCGCCCACTCGGTCGCCTTCGCTGCCTATGACGACGGCGGCCTGGTCGCGTTCGCGCGCGTGATCACCGACCACGCCGTCTTCGCCTACCTCGCCGACGTCTTCGTCATACCGTCACATCGCGGCCGCGGGATCGCCAAGAAGTTGATGCAGGCGATCCGCGGCCATCCGCAACTGCAGGGACTGCGCCGCTGGTCGTTGGTAACCAGCGATGCCCACGCTCTCTACCGGCAGTTCGGATTCCGTGAGCTGGCCAGCCCGGAAAAGCACATGGAGGACGCGGTGCGGAATCCGTACAGGGATGGCGGCTAGAACTTCTCGTTGGGGAGGCCCACGGCCATTTTAGGGTCTGGCCGCTAGATCCTCAGAGCAGAAAAGCAGCTATAAAGATCTGACCGCCAGATCTTCTGAGCAGAAAAGCAGCTACGAAGATCTGACCGCCAGTCCCTCAGAGCTGCAAAACAGCTATGAAGAGCAGAAGAACAGCTCCGAAGATCTGACCGCCAGATCTTCTGAGCAGAAAAGCAGCTACGAAGAGCTGGCCGTCAGCTCTTCAGAGCAGGAAGACAGTTACGAAGAGCTGGCAGTCAGCTCTTCAGAGCAGGAAAACAGCTATGAAGATCCAGCGGCCAGCTCTTCACTAGACATGAACTGCTGACGAAGAGCAACACGATGCTCCGGGTGACGGGAAAACTGCTGGGGAAAAGGGGAATGGCGATCCTGATGACGTGAGAATTGCCGGCGCGCCCTTCGGTTCCATCAACCTGGACAAAGGACTTTCACCTCCTAGCTATCGAACATGCTCGGCACACCCTGCATTCGCTTTTATGTAGTTCAACCCTGCTGTTGGCGGGACCCACCGCCGGGCGAGACGCCGCGGCGGGAGCAGGCGAGACGCCCGCTCTCCGGCCCGACCTCCACCGGCCCCTCGGCGTTGTAGAGCGGCGCGAGATAGATTCCGTGCCTTGCGGCGATGGACTCGATCTCCTCCACCCGCTCGGGAGTGATGGCCCCTCTTCCCTGCGAGAACGGTTCGAATCTGCCCTCCAGAGCGAGGGCGATTCCTTCGAGGAGACATCCGTGGACCACGTTGGGGAACGGATGCCGATTCAGAATTCCATGGAGATCCGGCGCGAACGTCAGGCCGCCGGTGATCTGTCCCAGACCCCCGAAGAAGAGTCGCGCGCCAGGCATGTCGGCCCCTGGAGAGAGGTTCTTCGGGTAGCCCGCATCGCAAACGATTGCGTGCGGCGCATTCCCGCCCATCAGAAGCGAGGGAAAGGCCATGCTCGCTGCGCAGATCACGATGCCGGCTTCGACGGAGAATCGCTCGACATCCGTAGCGATCTCCACCCGCACGCCATCGGCTTGCAACTCCGCCGCGAGCCTTCGCAGCCGCTCCCTGTTGCGTGCACAAATCAGCACGCGCTTCACAAACGGCGCGAGACAACGGGCGCAACCCGAACCGACGTCTCCTGTTGCTCCGACGATGAGCAGAGTTTCGTTTCGGAGGTTCCGCCCCTCCAGCGCGCACATCTTCCGGATGCCCTGAACGATGAAGGCGACGGTCAGCGTATTGCCGGTCGTGAAGACCGTATCGTGTCTCTCCGGAAGCTGATCGAAATTGCCCTCGATCAGAATGGAGCTGAATCCGCCGAGGCTGACGATCTTCGCTCCTGAGTGGATGGCGCTGGCGGCCGCCGCGCGAACGCGGGTGACGTTCTCGCGCAGGTTGGCCGCTTCCAGACGGTCGGGAGGGATGAACGAGTCGATGTAGAGACCGCGCGCCGTCGCGCCGGCAATCGGGGAGCCGGCGTCGACATGGCAGACCGTCCTCGGCGGAATCCAGGGAAGGATGTCCCTGACTTCGTCGTCCGGCAGAGGCGTGAGCTCCGGTCCGCGCAGAAACGACAGTACGTCCGCGGCCGCGCGCCAACTCTCCGAGTGCCCGATCAGGGCGAAATCAAGGCTGGTCATGCTCTGGACCCGCTACACCGGTAACTGCGCCACCCAGGCGAGACTTACCTCGCCGGGGATTCCCAGCATGTCCAGCGTCTTCAGATAGTGTTGCAGCGATGCCCCGCGAAGCTCGGCCGCGGACAACCGGACCTCGAACAGCGATGGTTTCACGCAGGAGGTCTGGCACACCTCGCAATGTCCGTCCTTACACTCCTTCGCCAGCATCTGCGCAAGGATGGTCATCACCTCCAGATGCAGACGGTGCAGCCTGTCGTCGAAGTGTTGCGTGTCCCGGGCTCGCTCGATTCTGAGAAAGGCCAGGGCGTGTTCGATGTGCTCTTCTTCCTCCGCCGCGATACGGGCAAAGGTTTCGCCCAAACTCCCCGGCGCCACCTTCCCGACGCGGGAGTAACTGGCGACGGCGAACGACTCCAGCATGATCTCCTGGACGATGAGGCAGCCGATGAAATCGCGCTCCGCGATTCGTCCCAGGAATGCCTGGCGAAGCCGTTTCCAATGTTTCGCCTCGACGTTGCTGGCGACGTTCACTCCAATCCTGCGCCCCTCGGCGGCAAAGGCCGCGGCATGCCCCCGTTCGTTCTGCGCATGCTCCAACGCCTCGGCGACCTCCGCCGGCTCGTCGCAGACCTCCGACAACGAGGTGTAGTTCATCGCGGCTAGCAGTTCCCCGGTCATCGCCTGGGCCAGAACGTCCTGCCAGATCGGAGCACTAAGAGAGATCGAGTTGCATTCGATCGGTGACGGGACAAAATCGACGGCAGCTTCCATATGTCCTCCTGAACACGTCTTCGGTGTTGTAGTTAAGTACAACACCTAGTCAGAAAAGTTTCAAGTGGAAGGTGCTAACTTCCAAATTCGAGCGGTTGGCAACGGAGCGCAAGCGGTCTTGCCGGATGCTTTACGGAGAGCTGGCGTCTCGCCGGCTGGGCGCGGGGCGTCTCGCGCCCGCGGTGCCAGTGAAGGTTTCGACTCTTGCCAGGTCGGGGCGAGACGCAGCGTTTCCGCAACACTTTCCCTGCGCCGTGACCGGTACAGTTTTGCCGAGGCGTACTCTGTATTGATGACAGAAGCCGTGAGCTCGCCTGCCACCCCTCTTTACCTTCGCATCGCCGAGAACGTCACCCGGCAGGTGGCTTCCGGCGCGCTGCGCGACGGTGATCGCGTCCCTTCCCTCCGCCAGATCAGCCGGCAGATGCGGGTCAGCATGACCACGGCGCTGCAGGCCTACCTGTGGCTCGAGAATCGCGGCTATCTCGAGTCGAAACCGCAATCGGGCTTCTACGTGCGCAAGCCGTTCTCGACGCTGATCCCGGAACCGCAATACGAGACCCGCAAGAGCGCGCCGGCGGAGATCACCACAGACATGGTCTTGTCGGAGGTCATCGAGGCAGCCAACAAGCCATCCGATATCTCATTCGGCGTGGCCAGCGCGCACCCCGATCTCTTCCCCACCCGCAAGCTGAACCTCATCCTGCGCCGCATTCTTCGCGAGAATCCCCACCACAGCGCACGCTACGATTTCGGCGCAGAGCCGCTCCGCCGCCAGATCGCGCGGCGCACGTTGTCGATGGGATGCGCGCTCTCGCCAGGCGACGTGACCGTAACCTCGGGCTGCCTGGAGGCGATCAACCTCGGGCTACGCGCCGTGACCAGGCCGGGCGACGTCATCGCCGTGGAGAGTCCGACATACTTCGGCATTCTCGGCAGCGCCGCCTCTCTCAGCCTCAAGGTTCTGGAGATCCCCACCCATCCGCGGGAGGGGATGGATCTCGAGCAACTCGAGCGCGCCATCCGCGGACACCGTGTCAAGGCTTGCATCACGATGACGAATTGCCAGAACCCCCTCGGCTACATCGTTCCGGATGCGGCCAAGAAGGCTCTCGTCGAACTGACGGCCAGGCACGACATTCCGATCATCGAAGACGATGTCTACGGCGACCTCGCCTACTCCGGTCTGCGCCCGAAGACGCTGAAGGCGTTCGACCAAAAGGACCTCGTGCTCCTCTGCTCGTCGTTTTCGAAGGTCCTGTCGCCCGGCTATCGGATCGGATGGATCGCCGCCGGGCGTTTTAACGAAGAGGTGAAGCGACTGAAGCTGCTGACGTCCGTGGCCACCCCCTCCCTTTCGCAACTGGCCATCGCCGGCTTTCTGGAGTCGGGCGGCTACGAGCGGCATTTGAAAAAGATGCAATCGACGTTCGCCCGGCAGGCGGAGCAGATCCGCAACGCCATCGCGCGGTATTTCCCCGAGGGGACGAGGATCAGCCGGCCGGCCGGGGGTCACATGCTGTGGGTCGAGCTCCCGCCAAAGGTCAATGCGATGAAGTTGTACCGCGCCGCGCTGAACGAGCACATCGGCATCCTGCCCGGACCACTCTTCTCCGCGACGGGTCGCTACCAGAACCATATCCGGATCAACAGCGGCAGCGGCTGGTCGCCCGAGCAGGAGCGGGCGGTGGTCACGCTGGGCCGTCTCTGTGAGCGCGCGCGCTGACGGTCACCCCCAAGGGGAGAGCGGGCGTCCGCGCCTGCTCCCGGTGGGCGTCTCGCCCGGCGGTGGGGACGAAGGCGAACGTAAATGTTGCGCAGAAACGGCGCGTCCCCATCGGCGTTTATGACGTTCAACCCTGCCGCTGGCAAGGACCCACCGCCGGGCGAGACGCCACGGCGGGAGCCGGCGAGACGCCCGCTCTCCGTACCGGCATCCGAGACGCAATAGTTAGAGCAGGGCGGCGACAATTCTCTCCACGTGAACCCTCGTCGTATCGAGTAGCGGAACCGGCATATCGCCGTCATCGCGGAGGATCTGCGGCAATTCGGTGCCGCCGAGAATGAGTCCATCGATTGCGTCCCTCTCCACCATGCGACTGATAATGCGCAGCAAGCCCTCGCGCGTCTCCGGCAGAAAAATCGCGTTGACGAGCTCCCCCACGTACTTGTCGTGGATATAGGCCTGTTCCTCCTCGGCGGGCGCGACCACTTCGATTCCGGCGCGCGCGAAGACGCGCGGATATGTGGGCCCCCGCATCGTGAAGCGTGTCCCGAACAGGCCAAGCCGCGGTGAGACCCCGCGCCGACGCCGCTTCGGCGGCAGCTTCGACGATGCTGATCATCGGAATGGGAACGCGGCGCTGAATCTCGTCGAAGACGATATGCGGCGTGTTGGACGCGATCACCGCGAAGTCCGCGCCCGCGCGCACGAGCGTATCGACCTCGGCGACCATGTAGTCGGTCAATCCGTCGAGGTCGTTGGCTGCCAGCGCCAGCGTCTTGGTCAGATCGATGCTGTTGATGATGATCGAGGGATTGCCGGAGCGGTCTGACCGCGCGCGGTACGACGCCAGAATCAGACGGTAATACTCGATGGTCGATTCCGGCGCGATTCCTCCAACGATTCCGACTCTGCGATATCCAGTCATCACTGCGTCTCAATCCACGGTCATCGACGCCACGGTCACCGGTACGACGTGGCCGCCAACCTCGATCCCTTCAGAGCCCTGAGCTCCGTTGATCCGCACGTGCAGCAGGCTTCGCCGTCCCATCTTCCGACCTTGTTCACTGACGAAGCGGGTACCGGATGCGCTGGAAACCAGGCCATGACGCATCATGAATGCCGCCAGCGGCCCCGTGGAGCTTCCGGTGGCCGGGTCTTCGATGACGCCGTATTCCGGTGCGAACATCCTTGAATACGCTCCCTCCGCCGTGGGGGTGAAGACGAAGACGCATGCCGGCGTCGCATCGGAGCCGAGAAGCGCCCGGGTCAACCGCTCGTCGATCCACGCGCGATCGACCGCATCCCTGCTGCGAAGAGGAATGAAGACGGTCGGATTTCCGGCGTCGAGGAGCTGGGGAGGAATGTCGAGCAGGTCGTCCGCCGCCACCCCCAGCGCCTCGGCGCAAAGGAGCCGGTCGAAGACGGGACCGCTGCGAATCGGAGGGGTGGATAGCCAGATCAACGGCTGCTCTCCCTCATCGACGCGCACCGCGACCGGGCCGATCTTCTCCTGAAGTACGATCCCGCCCTGGCGAGCGGTGACCAGCCCCTCATCGATGAGGACGAAGGTCACCCCAATCCTTGCATGCCCGGCGAACGGCATTTCCCGCCGCGGTGTGAAGATCCTGACGCGCGCATCATGTCCGGCCTGCGATGCCGGGAAAGCGAATACGGTTTCCGCGAGATTCAGCTCGTTCGCGATCCGTTGCATCGTCTCGTCATCGAGACCTGACGCCTCAGGAAACACGGCCAGCGGATTTCCTTCGAGCCGTTTTTCGGTGAACACATCCACGACCCGGTACCGATAGGTTTTCATGGTCATAAGGTAGCGGCCGCGGACGCGCACGTACAGAGACAGATTCGGCGCTTTGTGATGAGTACAGTGTCGAATTACGTATCGCGACGGAGCGCTGGCATCAGCGCTGCGACGACCATCGGAATATGTTGCGTTGCCCGAGCAGCCGGCATGAGGGGACGGTTGCGCGCGGGGCTGGCTTGTGGAGCGCACCGTCGCGCGCAACCGGCCAAGAGCCAGCGTCAAATCGCGTTGGGTTGCGGATGCCGTGGTGCGTCTGCTCCGCGACAGCGTGCTGGCCGCCGCCTCTGCGAGGCCGCGCGCGGATCTGGAAAACTTCACGTTGCAATCAAGCGCCGTCCGCGCCGGTTTTTCAAACCGGTGCCGAAGATGAGCCGACGCATTCGCATCGCCCAAGTCGCCGGCCTATGGAACGGCTGCGACTGGTTCGTCGGCCTCTGCCGCGATCTCACGACTCGCGGCTATGACGTCGTCGCCGTCATCGACGAGCGGCCGGGCGACATCGGGGCGCGGCTCGAAGCGGCCGGCATTCGCTGCCAGCGTCTGGCGCTGAACTTCGCCACGGACCTCGATCGCGCGCGTCTTCCCATCTATGCGGCGAAGATGCCGCTGGCGGCCATCCGGCTGGCGCGCATCCTTCGGCGCGAGAAGATCGACATCGTCCACTCGCACGTTTTCGCCTCGGTCGTTGTGGCGCGCCTGGCCTCCACGCTGGCGCGCGTTCGTCACGTGGCCGGCATCCCGGGACCTCGCCACCTCGAGGCGCGGCTCACGCGGGTCGTCGATCGCCGGACGCTGTGGATGGATGACGTCACCATCGCCGGATGCCGTTATACGCGCGACCTCTACACCGCCCTCGGCGCGCGCGATGACCGCCTGGACTGCATCTACTACGGAGCCGACGCGGAGCGCTTCGACCCGGCGCGCGCCGATCCCGCCGCGGCACGCCGCGCGCTCGGCATCGCAGTCGGCGCGCCGCTCGTCGCCCTCGTGGCGCACTTCTATCCGCCGATGCGCGGCGCGCAGACACCGCCGCATACGATGGGAATCGGGCCGAAGGGACACGAAGACTTCCTGGCCGCCGCGCGCTTCGTGGCGGAGAGATTCCCCGAGGCGCGATTCGTGATCGCGGGGAAGGGCGTGGTGGAAACGGGGGAAGCGTACCGGCGGCGGTTGATCGAGACATACGCGAGCGATCGCGTGCTCTTCGCCGGCCATGTCGACGACGTCGTCTCGCTTCTCGCCGCGGCGGACGTGGCCGTGCAATGTTCGCTCACCGAAAACCTCGGCGGCACGATCGAGGCGCTGCTGATGGAATGTCCGGTCGTGGCCACGCGCGTGGGCGGCATGCCCGAATCGGTGCGCGACGGCCAGACCGGCCTGCTCGTGCCGGCATCCGATCCCGCGGCCCTCGCGGCGGCGATCGTCCGGCTGCTGGACGATCGCGAAGAAGCGACCGCGTTCGGACGCGCCGGCCGCACGCTGATGCTCGATCGATTCACCGCGGCGAGAACGGCGGATGACGTGGCCGCGGTGTATCGGCGATTGGTGTGAATTCGGCGCTTCGCGCGTTGTCGGTTGTCGGTTGTCGGTTGTCGGTTGTCCGAGGCGTGCGCGCCGCGTGGTCAGAGATGCAAGTCTGCTCGCAAAAGCACTGACGCCCGATAACCGACAACCGATAACCGACAACCTCCGTACCGAAATCACCGCCTGGATCGAATCCTCGCCGGCACGCCCCAAGCCGTCACCTCGTCCGGTACATCGCGCACGACCACCGCCCCCGCGCCGATCACGGCGCGCGCGCCGATGCAGATGCCCGCGGCCACCGTCGCGCCCGGCCCGATGAACGTATCCGCCCCCACCCGCACGTCGCCGGCGAGCGTCGCCCCCGGCGCGATATGGACGAAGTCGCCGATGAGGCAGTCGTGATTGACCGATGCCTTCGTGTTCAGCAGAACCCCTCGCCCGAGCACCGCGCGTGGCGACACGATCGCGCCGGCGCAGAGCACCGCCCCCGCGCCGATCATTGCCGATGGCGCGACGGACACGAAAGGATGCATCGCCGTCGCCAGCCTCTCACCGGCGCTCACGACACGTTCGGTGACGATCCTCCGCGCGGCGTTGTCGCCGATAGCCACGATCACGCCGTCGTGCTCGATTTCGGCGAGAGAGGCGAACACCGGAAGTCCGAGCACCGCCGTACCGTGGAGTAATGCCGAATCGTCGACGAAACCGGCCGCGCGCTCCCCCAGGATGTCCGCGACGACCGCTCCATGCCCGCCGGCTCCGATGATGACGATGCGTTTCACGCGTGTAGCGATCTCATGCTGCCGGTCTCCTTGGCCACCGCGTCGCAGACATAGTCAATGTCTTCCACGGCCAGGTTCCCATGGAACGGCAATGCCAGCAGCGACGCGCCGGCAGCCTCGGCGTGCGGAAACATGCCGGGCCGGAAGCCGAATGTTTCGCGATAAACCGGCTGCAGGTGGATCGGCGGAAAATAGGGACGGCTGTCGATGCCGCGCGCGGCCAGCGCCGCTTGCAGCCGGCCGCGAACGATTCCCTCCGCCAGCCGGATGATGTAGACGAACCAACTGAGCTGCATCCCCGCGCGCGGCGGCGCCAGCGGCGTGACGCCGTCGAGGCCGGCCAGCCGCGCGTTGTAGCGCATCGCCACCACCTCCCGCTTGTGCAGCAGCTCGCCGAGGCGGCGGATCTGGGCCAGCCCGATGGCCGCGCTGATCGTGTTCATGCGGTAGTTGAAGCCGAGGCGCTCATGCTCGATCGATGTGCCGGAGTCGGAGCGCCCCTGATTGCGGAGACTGCGCGCCAGCCGCGCCCAGTCGTCCCGATCGGTGAGCAGCACCCCGCCCTCCCCAGTCGTCATCTGCTTGTTCGGATAGAAGCCGAAGGCCGACGCATCGCCCCAACGGCCGGCGAACATTCCATCAGCAGATGCGCCGATGGCCTCGCAGGCATCCTCGATCACCACCACGCCATGCCTGCGCGCGGCGGCGAGGATGGCCTCCATCTCCACCGGCCTCCCGAAGATGTGTACCGGCAGCACCGCGCGCAGCCGCCCTTGCGGCGCAAGCGTCTCGATGGCATGCACCGTTGCCGCCGGATCCATCGTCAGCGTCACCGGATCGATATCGACGAAGTAGGGAATGCCGCGCTCGAAGAGGATCGAATTCGCCGAGGCCACGAACGAGAAGGGGGTGGTGATGACGACGTCTCCCTGCCTCACCCCGGCCGCGATCATCGCCACATGCAACGCCGCCGTCCCGCTCGACATCGCCACCGCATGCCGCGCCCCGAACCGCTCCGCATACTCGTTCTCGAACGCCTCCAGCACCGGCCCAAACGAGAGCTTCCCCGAGGTCAGTACTTCGTCGACGAGCCGCCGTTCGTCGGCGGTGATATCAGGAGCGGAGAGCTGGACGCGCCGGGGCGGCATACGCGGGCGAAGATACCGCATTGTCATGAGAGCGAAGCGGCGCGCCCACGCCCCGGAGCGCGGGCGTCTCGCCGGCTGGCCCGGCGTGCGTCCCGCCGCCGGGCTACCGCGAATGTCACCCGCTTGCCGGGTGGGCGGCGAGACACCCGCAGGGGACGATCCGCAGATGACGCAGATGTCCGCAGATGAAACCGTCTTCCATCTGCGTCTATCTGCGACATCTGCGGATAAGACTTTCATCAGCGAAGACAGGGCAGCAACGCCATCGCTCACCTCATAGTGCGCCTGCGAGGTCCGGACTACGCCCGTTTCCCATTCTCGAGTTGCCCGAGCCGCATCGCGAGAGATCGCACAGGAATCGCTTGCGTCGTCCCTCTCGCGAGCTCCTCTTCCCCGCCGTAGACGAGAATCGAGGTTTCGTGCTGATGCGGGAAGAGGCTATGAAATTTCCCGAGCGCGACGATTTGGCTGGCCGTCACGGTTTGCCCCGCTTTGATCTCGATCGCCAGATACCGATTCGCAAGCGGATAGAGCAGGTCGATCTCGAGACCGCTGCTGTCGCGATAGAAGTTGAGATTGCTTCGTCTCCCGGAGTTGTACCTGTGTTTCAGGGCCTCGGCGATTGCCATGTTCTCGAAGAGAGCGCCGCGAAGTGGGTGTGTCTCGATCTGCGCCGCATTCTCGATCCCGAGAAGATAGGCGGCCAACCCGACGTCGTGGAAGTACAGCTTTGGCGTCTTGATCAGTCTCTTCGACACGTTCGCATGCAGTGGCGGCAGCAGGAACGCTACGTAGCTGGCCTCCAGGACGCTGATCCATTGCCGGGCGGTCGTGTGCGACACGCCGGCATCATTGCCGAGGCTCTGCAGATTGAGAAGCTGTCCGACCCGTCCCGCGCAGAGGCGCACGAATCGTTGAAACGTGGAGAGATCCCGCACACCGCCGAGCCTCCGGACATCACGCTCGACATACGTTTCGAAATAATCGCCGAGGGCCTGCGTGGGACGCAGGCTCTGGTCGTAGATCCGAGGGTAGAAACCGGTGAAGAGCAGTTCATTGGTATCCATACCGGGATGGATCGAGCTTGCCTCCTCGATGGAAAAGGGGATCAGGTGCAGGATCGCGGTGCGTCCTGCGAGTGATTGGGAGATCCCTTCGGAGAGTAGGAACTGTTCGCTGCCTGTCAGGACGAACATCCCGTTCCGACGGCGTTCATCGACATGAGCCTGAAGCCAGGAGAAGAGTTCGGGAACACGCTGGACTTCGTCGATGATCGCCCCATCGCCTGCCCTGGCTAGGAAACCGCGAGGATCGGCCACCGTGGCTTCACGGAGGTCGGGTCGCTCGAGATTGAAATACGGAAGCTCAGGAAAGAGCGTCCGGCAAAGCGTGGTCTTCCCGGACTGGCGCGGTCCGGTGAGAGTGACTACCGGGTAACTTGAGAAGAGCTCCTTGAGGACGGGCGCGATGGAACGTTCGACAAGCATGCAGGTCTTTAAGAATGAGCATGATAGGTGCGGTGCGTGCAATTTGCAAGTTGAGACTTCAAATTGCACAGCGGGGATCCCGTGTCTGCTCCTGGACTAAGTTATCGCGTGAAGCCTTACCCGCAGATGACGCAGATGGGACGCAGATGAACCCCGTCCTCCATCTGCGTTCATCTGCGTCATCTGCGGATAAAGCTTTTCGTCAATCACCCGGCCAGGCCATCGCCTCGGCGAACCCCGGGCAGCGCCGCCGACAGCTCGTCGATGTGCGCGCTGGCGATGCCGTCCAGCTCCCGCGCCAGCACGCCGCCGACGGTGGTCTCCTGCTGGTCTGCCCGATAGTGCAACATGTCGATGTGATGCCGCGGCAGCCGGACGCGCAGCTCCGCGCTCCGGATCGCCTGCGGCAGGATGCCGTCCGCATCGTCCCCGAGCGCTTCTTCGATGACGTGCATCGGCCAGATCTCCAGCGCCTTGGCCATCATCTCCGCCCGCGGAAACCACTTCCCCAGCGGCGTCGTCCACAGCTCGACGTCACCAGAGGCAATGGCCTCGGACATCTGCCGCCGCGTCCACCCGAGGAGCCCCTCCGCCTGCATAATGCTGACATGCGAGGTGAGTTAGCTTGCGCCCCTTGATGACACAACCTCGGCCTCGCCAATAATGAATCATGGGCCGCGTAGTACCGTCTCAAGCTCGACGCGCTTCAAGCTATCCACGAGACTTCGTAGGTCTGGATGCGCGCGTAGATGCTCCGGGATGGATCTCTTTAGCTCGTCATGCACGAGACGAAACGCCTCCGAACGATCTCGTGATGGCACCCACCGTCCGATATAAGCCATCATCTGGCTACCAAAAATGTGAAACGGATGGACCGATGCGCGTCCCGACTCACTCATTTGGGCGCGAAGCGTTCTCAGGCCGTTTTCCAGCAATTCCTCGGCAACCAGACCGTTCGGCGCAACTAGAGCCTTTCGTAGCATCAAGCGGGCCGTGGCAGTGTCGACCTGCGTGTTCTGAGATGACAAGAGTGCGGACGCCTGGTTAATGTAATTCTCAGCTGCGTCGAGAGCGTCGCCATACTCAAGTTCGTAAGAACCGAATTGCAGCCAGTAGTGACCATCATCGCGATAGTATGGCTTTACACGCTCATAAATATCGCGAATGATCTCAACGCGTTCATGAAAACATTGAAATAATCGACGGTGATTAATCACATCGCGGTAGATCTTAAACGCCAAACTCCAACGGCGCTCTCTACCTTCGGGAAGAACGGTCGACACGCCCCGCAAGAAGGAAACCACCGCTTCTGCCAACGCATCACGAGGAGCCGCCACCAGAATAAACTCAGCGATCGCTGGATGACGAATCACGTATCTATCAGGCTGCGTCTCCTTCGGTACGAGTATTTCAAACAGGCTGCTCTCGGCAAGGAGAAGCGTCTCGTTCGGAGGGAGTGCCATTGCCGTTATCATTTGCTGATGAGTTAGGCCATAGTCACGGCTCGAAGCAAGCGCAACAATCAGATAGAGTAAGCGCGCTTCCGGAGGTTCCAGCTTAGCATACTCATCTTTCAATATTTCATCGAATCCCAATCCGCTAGTAGCCTCGCGCATCGCGACAAGAATCTGTTTGCGTGCCTTGCGCTTGAATACGTCAAATTGTTCATCCGAGCTTTTGCCTCGCAATTTGCCGAGGGCGTCATGTTGTGCTAGTGTATCTATTATCGATAAAATGTCAGCGTCCGAAAGGTGAGGCACAGCGATACGGGCAAGCGACGACACCCGTGCGAGCTCATATCCCCAGTTGGCCATGTCATTTGATCGAGTCAGAATCAAGAAGATGTGCTTGATTGGCTCAGCCTTCAATAGTTCACATATTTGCGCGATCAGGTGAAGATTTTGACCAGCGTTGTCGAATACAAACAGCATTCGCTGATGAAATCCGCGAGCAAATGAAGCGATCGCATCAGGGTTTGGTCGCTGATCTCCCTCAGAGAACACCACAGAAAAACCTTCGTCGACAAGCTCCATCGCCACACGTTTCGCGACGGTCGACTTACCACCTCCGGCTGCTGACGTTAAGATGAACATAGCCGGCTCATCTTGATTGAACGCTGCACGAAGTTGGCCTTTCAGCAACTCGTTGATCTCGCGGTGGGCATCTACGTGCGCCGCTATATCCTCCCAGGTCGGTGGAGTACCCAGTAAGAATCCCGGTCGTGCTCTGGGGCTTGGCTGCCGATGTGGAACCTTAAAGAACGAGTAGAAGTACTCTGCTAGCTTGACTTCAGGTTGCGGCTTGCCCTGCTCCGCTGCCGCGAGAGCAATCTCTAGTGTGGGATCGATAAGGCGGAGAACTTGCTCTCGTGAAGTTGCGACGGCTTGGTTACCGGGCCATAGGAAGAACTCTTCTGCGGTCCCACGGATTGCCACAATGTGGTATTTTCGAAGGACCTCCTCGTTGGGTACCGATATCTCCTTAGCAACGAGGAAGCACTTTGGGCGACGAAGGTGCTTCTCCCGAGGCCTCTGCTCTCCCCTGAGCTTAACATACTGCCAGAATAGTGGTTCATCCAGTGATGACCCAAGGAATACTGTAGGTAAGGTCGAATAATCTTGTACAAAATGCAGGTACCAAACGTCAACGCGATCTGCGGCACGGGTACCGTATTCGCTGATACCGAATGTCAGGGGGCGCCCATCTGTAATGCTTCCGTGCAATTTGATGAGCTGCAGCGCGAGCGCAAGAACTGATCTCGTTCATGAAAGTGGTCCGGTGCGATAATTGTTTGGAGCCTCGTGGTTCCCTCACTGGCGTAGACCTGCTCCAGAAGGTCATCCGCGTTAAATGTGTAGATGCGGTGCCAAAACCAACGGGTCACTGTTTGGTACCACTGCGGCCACTGCGTAGCGTGTAGCGAGTCAAAAAGAAACTGCCGTAGCGACGCTACGCCGCGCTGGTGTGTCTGACCAGCCTCGTACAACGTACGTAGCGATGTCTTTTCGTCGTATGGGGTGCCATACAGGAAAGCCCAGAGGTCCGAGGCGAGCGCTGTGGCGTCTGGAAGGTGTTCCTGCTTTGCATTGGTAGCGTCTTTGGAGAATCCAGCGCCAGTCACGAGAACCACGCGACCCAAGTTCAAGTTTCTAATCAGATTGTGTTTGTCGTTCTCACTTAACACGAAAACCATTCTACTCCGAACTCCTCTACACGGGCCACCCTTCCTGGGAGACCGCCCGCCATCTGCGTTCCTCTGCGTCCATCTGCGGATCAGGCCTTTCGCCCCCCCCGCCGTCCCAGCTCCTTTTCCGGTGAGATGGCGAGAAGGAGAGTCATAGGGCCAGACCTTCGTTATTTCACTTCAGCTAAACCGTGACGAAGGGGACCTTGTGCGGCGCGATTTTCGTCGCTTGCGCAGCGCATTAGTTATTCGGCGTGCTTGCCATCCTCAATTCCTGGTCGGTGGTCAGGCGCGGGACGTTCGATCCTCGTGCAACCGCCCGCCCTCGGAACGGCCGCGTCAGCGTGTGTGCCGCGGATTCCAGGCCGGGGATTCTTCGCGTCGCTCAGAATGACAGCGCGGAGGCTCACCGGAGTCACACTTGATGGAACGGGGAGAAGACAAACATGGAGACCATCCTCCATCTGCGTTCCTCTGCGTCCATCTGCGGATCAGGCCTTTCGCTCCCGCGCCGTCCCATGTCCATTCTCCGATGACGTGCCCCGCGAGGCAAAACGACCGGGCGCGCTTGCGCGCGCCCGGTCTCACTCCCACCCATCACATGTCACTGCTTCTGATTGCCGGACGTTCCGCTACCGGCCGGTGCCGGCGTAACGGGGGCCGGTGACGACGGGGTGCCGGGTGCCGGAGACTGCGGCGTACCGGGAGCCGGCGCCGCCTTCTTGCGGCGGCTGAAGCTCTTCAGTCGCTTGACCTCCAGCACGTGCGGCACGAGCACGGCGTGCGCTGGGTCGCGGGCCAACTGCGTACCGATGCTGTACGCCCCGGCAACGATGGCGATGCGCTGGCGGCGAATGAGGTTGGCACCGGCGACGCCGTTCAGCATCGACCGGAGCTCATCCTCCGCCGCCGTCCAGCGGTTGGCCTCGTCGTACAACTGACGCATTTCGTCGGCCGGCTGGCCGACCGCTGCTCAACGATGTCCAGAGCACCGATGATGTTGATCGATGCCTGCAGAACAGGGTTGGACGGGCGCCCTTGGTGCGCAGCGTCTTGCGCTGTGCGGGCGTCAGTGGCGACACTTCGCCGATCTGCGACCGCATGGCGCGCAACTGCTCGACCACCGCCTCGGGTGACAATAATGGTGCCGGCTGCGGGAGATCCACGACGGCCACTTCCTTGGTAGTTTCCTGCTTGGTACTCATTTCATTCTCCTTAGACCAGGGGCTGTAAGGCCGGAGGGAACGACGAGCACTTTGTGCACGAGTGCGGGCGGCCACCGGCTGGAGGAGACGGCAACGCGCCGGCTCTTCCGGTTGGATGTTCCCCGAAGTGCGCGCACTTCGAGAGCCCGCGGCAGGGAGGAGCTAACTCAACTCCCCGCAAGGATGGGCACTAGTTGCACGCTATCCAGCGCCGTCCCATCCAATGGCCGCCAGGAGTATGGGGCTCTCACGAGCGCCAACTCCAGTCTCGATGGGCTGGCGAACCAACCTGTCGAGGTTCGGGATAGTACCACATGTAGCAAGCGATGTCAAGCATTTTTTCGCCCTTGGAAACCGGGGGCGAGACCCTTCGACTCCGCTCAGGGAAGGCTCGGGCCAGCCGGCGAGACGCGAACGCTCCGGGGCGCAGTCCGGTGGCTTCGCGTGTCAGCAGCACGACTCGCCGTGTGAGCCGGACGACTCGTCGCGATGATCCGGGTGACTTGCCGTGTGAGCCGGATGACTTATCGTGTGATGCCGCGTGACTTGCCGTGTGAGCCGGGTCACTTGTAGTGTGACGCCGGGTCACTTGCCGTGTGAGCCAGGTGACTTGTCGTGTGATGCCGAGTGACTTGTCGTGTGATGCCGGGTGACTTGCCGTGTGATCCGGATGGCGCAGCGCGTTCAGTCGGATGACTTACCGCGTGAGCCTGACGGCCCACCACATAATCCGGACGACTCACCACATAAGCCCGGACGACTGACCACATCAGCAGGACGACTGATGGCGTCAGCCAGACGGCGCACCACCTCTACCGGACGACTCACCACGCAATCCCGCACGACTCACCACCTAAGCCGAACGACTCACCCCATAAGCCGGGCGACTCACCATGTGTGGTGACTGATTCACCACACACGTTTCCCGACGCACACGCGCGCTCGATCGCACGAGCGACGCTTCCTCGGGGTCTCACGATCCGCGGCGCCAACAAAGGCTTTAATGCTGAGGGAGAAGATCCCGCCCTGAGCGAGCGAAGCGAGTCGGCGGATCCCGCGCCTCAACCGGCCTTCACCCTCCAATACGCCCGCATCCGATTCCGCCACTGTCGCGCCTCCTCGGCGAACACGATCGTGGCCAACGCGAGGGCCTTCCCCTCCAACTCGTTGCGCCGGTGGTCGGCCAGATCGAGGAGATTGGAGAACCGGTCCCGGTCGAGGGAATCGCGCAACACGATCAGATCGTGATGCTCGCCGAGGAAGTCCGAGAGCTGCTTGATGGTATCGGCGTACGGCTCAAGAAGATCGGGAGCGGCGGTGCTGAGCAGGCGCACCTGGTACCAGTGATCCTTGACCCGCCGGCGAAGGGTGTGAAGATCGGTGGGGGAATGGCTGACGATGGCCCGGTGGAAGGCGCGGCGTCCCGCGCCATAGGTTCGCGACAATCCCCTTCCGATCGTGGAGAAACGATCGGGGATTTCGGATCGAAGAGGTAGACGCGTGCGCGCGGCCGCCTGCAATTCCTCGGCAATCCCCGGCTGCGTCCCAAGCCGGCGGTTCCGCATGCGAATGGATCGTTTGGCTCGGCCGATGTCCTGACGAAGCGCGCGATCCTCCGTCCTCTTCCTGAGTTTCTCCAACGTCTCGATCATGGCCTCGGCATCGCGCGCGCCGGTGAGTGAATGCGCGGCGTCGCGCAGCCAGGTGTTCTCGACGACATAGTCGTCGCCGAGGTCACGGCGAACGAGGCGCAGGAGCGCGCGGGTTTCCTTGATCCGCTTGCGCGCCTCATGCACCTCGGCCGAAGCGAGATGCGCGCCGATCCGATCGAGCTGTTCGCCGAGGATTCTTTGGACCGCGTCAGGGATCGGCTCGCCGGGGAGAAACTGGTAGACCATCGGTCATCAGCCTACACCGCATTGGGGTGGTGAAAAGGGCAGGACTTGCGCAGAATGGTCGCCGATGCTCCGGCCCCCGCTTCAGCGTTCGCGCGCGGCGCAACAGACCATCGCCCGCAGCGACAGCGCGCGGACGATTCTGATCGCGCTGGCGGTGAATGTCGCCATCGCGATTGCCAAGCTGATCGCCGGACTGATGTCCGGGTCGACGGCGCTACTCGCGGAATCGGCGCACTCGCTGGCCGATGCCACAAACGAGGTGCTCCTCGGCATTTCGCTGCGACGCGCCTCCGCTCCCCCGGACGACCTCCATCCACTGGGCCATGGGAGGGAGCGATTCCTCTGGGCCTTCATGGCAGCGATCGCATCGTTCCTGATCGGCGGCTGCTTTTCCATCGCCATCGCCATCCGCCAACTGACCCAGGGCGGGATGACTGGACACATCACCGCCGCCTGGATCGTGCTGGGGGTGGCGTTTGTCGGAGACGGCATCTCGCTCACGCAAAGCCTCCGGCAGGCCAGGAACGATGCCAAGGAGCGCGGACGCAACGTCTGGCGTCACCTGCTGCGTTCCAGCGAACCGACCGTGCGCGCCGTGGTCGTCGAAGACAGCGCGGCATTGATCGGCATCGTGATCGCCGCGGTGGGATTGCTGCTCAGCCATCAGTTGCAAAGCGGCCGTCCGGACGCGATCGCATCACTGCTCATCGGACTGCTCATGGCCGCCACCGCCTTCGGCCTGGCACGACCGCTGGCCGACTTCCTGGTCGGCAAATCGCTGGCGCCGGAGTTTCTCGATCAGATCCGCGCCGTCATCGACTCGGATCGGGCGGTGGAGGAAACGCTCTCCCTGCAGGCTGTCTACATCGGGCCGGAGGAAGTCATCGTGGCCGCCAAAATCCGTCCGTCGCCGGGGATGACGACCGAAGACCTCGGCCGCGCCATGGACAACCTCGATCGCGCCCTTCGGGAAGCCTCACCGTTCGTGGCGGACGTCTACGTCGACGTGACGTTGCACCACAAAAACGAGAGCGACGGTTGATTTCCAACGCTGACCCCGCTAGTATTCGTCGCCACAGCAACATGTGCAGTACGAAAGGCCGGGTGCTCCCCGGCCTTTTGTCTTTGCGTGAAACGGGAGGGAGGGGGTGTGATGATTTCCGCGCAACAGATCGCCAGGCTGGCCAAGCGGAGGAGCTGTCCGCGCTGCAGTCTCGAAAAGACGGAAGGGACCGCGCTCTGCCGGCGCTGCCGGTTCAAACTGCCGGCGCACATGCGCCTGCCCCTCCAGGAGATCGCCACGCGTGATGAGTGGGTCGTCGCCGGTGCCCTTCGCGCCGCCGCCAACTACTTCGAGATTCACTACAAATCGATCCGATTCTTCGGCGGAGGGCGAGTGCGGTGAATCAAAAGCAGAAAGCAGAAGGCAGAAAGCAGAAGGCTCCGCTCCGCCGCCATTTTCTGGTTTCTGGTTTCTGGTTTATGGCAGTTGATACAGCGAGATCGACTTCCCTACGCGTTGCAAAGGTTTCTCCGGAAGCCAGCGCCAGCCACCGTCGACTTCGCTCATCCGCCGCTCGTGATCGCTGACCGCGAGCCAGCCATGCAACGGCAGCGCTGGATTGGCGGAGTAGACCTCGGGATATCCGAGCGCGGCGTAGTCCGCCGGCCCGATCAGCGACAATCCGATGCGCGTGATCTTGCGCTTGCGGATGACCGTGCGCAGGCGTAGTGCGTCCTGTCCCCAATCGAGATTACTGTCGATCAGGTAGCGCGACGGTTCGCTCCCGGCGAGCACGTTGAAATAGGGAAAATAGTCGGGATGCGCACCCAGCGAAACGCCGGCGTGAAAAACGAGCAGGGCAATCGCAATCCATTTTCCGGCCAGGCCGCGCCGGCTCATCGCCAGCACGCCGGCCGCGGACGCAACCGCAAACGGAACAAAGAACGGCAGCAGGTAGCGCACGCCGATATCGAGCTTGCTGGTCATGGCGATGGCCACGATCGACAGCGCCGCCGCGGAGAACTCGAGGCAGGGTCCGCGCAGGTCGCGCTCACGGCGCGTGAGCAGGAGACCCGCGAGGAACAATGCCAGTGCAGCGAGAGAGATCTTCAATAGGAGCGCAAACGGGAAGTACCACCACCAGCCGCTCTTCCCCGAATGTCCCCACAGATAAGTGTTCATTCCGGTGGTGTCGATCATCCTCAAGTTCGCGATTCCGATGAAGAAGTCGGGCGCGGGAATGCGCGTCGCCGGATAGAGACGCGCCACCATCGAGCCGATCCTCGGTCCAAACGCCTCCCGCCACGGCGCGAGATCACCGAGCGGGCGTAGCGTGAATCCGTAGCCAGCCCAGACGATGAAGAGCGTGACCGCCGCCGCGGGAACCATCGCAAAAGTCGCGCGCGCGATTTGACCGCGCAGCTCACGCTCTTGAATGACCCGCAGCGCCGCAATGGCCATGCACGCCACCGGAACATCGACGATACAGGTGAATTTGCAGAGGATGCTGCAACCGAACGCGGCACCGAACAACAGCGCACGCCACCAATCCGGCGCGCGCAGCCAGCGAAGAAATGCCATCAGCGCGACGCCGGTGCCCGCGACACCGGCAGCATCGGTTGTGGCGAGTCCCGAATATCCGAGGACGATCGGTTCCGTCGTAAAGAGAAAGAGCGCGATCAGTGCGCCGGCATCACCAAGCGCTCCTCGCGCCAGGATCCAAACCGTCCACGCGGCGAGCGCGAAAAAGAGAAGATTGCCGCAGCGTGCGAGCACCAGGTTGCGCTCATACTTTCCGTTTCCATAGAAAACGCTGTGCAGTCCGGCAATGAATCCCCCCTCCGGGTTGTAGCGCATCCCGCCAAGCCATGGCCCGGCAGAGAGGATGATCCGCGGCAACGGCGGGTTCTCGCGCTGTACTTCATACCGATGGAACTGAATCAGCTCCAGCCCCGCGCCGATATGCGTCGCTTCGTCGTTGGTGGCCGAGAAGACGCGGAACGTCATCGCCACCCGAATCAAGGCAAACGCGATCAGCAGAGGAACGATCAGCCGCGGACGAGGAATCATCATCCTGCTCTGGTCTTCATTCGCAATTGGCGTGAATGTGGCCGCCGAGGTGAAGGCGGTTATCAGTTATCAGTTATCGGAAGGTGGTTTCTCCTGACAACCGACAACCGATAACCGACCACCCTACGAACGAGATCTCTCTCCTATCCCCTACCTCCCCAACTCGTACAGATACTCCACGAACGACATCACCGCCCCGTCGAACCCTTGCACGTTCGGTGTCGACGACTCGATCACGTAGTACTCGTCGGGGGCATGGGCGCCGCTGCCGTGGCCGAGACCGAAGTGGCCGGCGGCGAGGCTGAGGGGAGCGTTGGTGAAGACGTAGCCGGGGTACGAGCCGGCGTTGCGCGGCCAGAGAACGGGATCGATGCCGGCGCGTTTCAGGACCGCGATCTGCGACTGGATCATCGGTGCGCTCGCGGCGGTCCCGGTCGGATCGTAGCCGCCGGTGACGTTCACCTCGATGTCGCCGAAACCGTGCTTGGCGAGGTGCGCCTTCAGCGCGGCGACGGCGTCGTCCTTCTTCATGTCGGGCACGAGGCGCATGTCGATCTTGGCTACGGCACGATGTGCAAGGATGGTCTTGCCGCCAGGGCCGGTGTAGCCGCCGACCAGCCCCTCGATGTTCACAGTCGGCTGCGACTCCAGGCGTTCGTTGGACTGCTCCCACGGCAGATCGTCGATCCAATGCTGTACGCCGAGCGACTTCTTCGACTGTGCTTCGCTTCGCCGCTTCGAAGCCTCGGCGATCATCGCTTTCTCGTCGGCGTTGATCGGCCGCGGCTTCGGATAGCCATCGATGGTGATGGTGTTGCCGTCGGCCGACACGAGGGTATCGAGGGCCTTCACCAGATGCCAGGCCGGGCTGTCAACCATCGCTTTGAGTGATGAGTGGATGTCCTTGGCCGGACCGCGTCCCCACTTCTCGCCGCTCGATACCAGCTCGAGCTCGACGACGCCCTTCGCGCCGAGGCTGACGGTGACGATGCCGTCGAGATCCTGCGACGCCGCCGGCATGAACACGCCGGCCGTCTTCCGAAACGCCGCCTCCACCTCGGGGCGATGGACGAGCTGGCCGATGTGCGGCGAGCCGATCTCTTCCTCCCCTTCCGCGATCAGGACCAGATTCACCGGCATCTTCTTCCCCGCGCCGCGTATGGCGTGCAGCGCCGCGAGAAAGGCCGACTCCGGCCCCTTCTGATTGACCGCGCCGCGGCCGACGACGGCCTTGCCGAGGCCCGGCTTATCGACCAGCTTCGCCTCCAGCGGTGGCGAGGTCCACTCCGCTGGATCGAACTGCTTCACGTCGTACATGAAGTACAGCCCGACCGTCTTTGCCGCGCCGGCATCGAGTGTGGCGAAGACACCGGGCTTGCCGTCCGTGTTGATCACGACCGCCTGCTGGAAGCCGGCATCGAGCGCCAGCCTGGCCATGTACTCCGCCCCCGCCGGATAGTTGCGATTCTCCGCGGCGATCGACGGAAGGGCGATCCAATCCTGCAACCGCTTGACCGCCTCATCGTGGCGTTTTGTGATCTCGCGGCGGATGTCGCCGAGGTCATCGGCGTACGCGCCGACAGCCAATACGGCGATGATGATGAATGAGAGATACCGTTTCATAGTGCGCTCCCCTCGGCCTGGACGTTCGAGTGAACGGATGTTACTGCAAGCACCGCATCGCCGATCGGCAGATCCAGGCGCTCACTCGCAGCCGGACGTAGGACCACCTCGAACCGCCTGAACGCGAGACGCGCAACCGCTGTTATCATCCCCCCTCGCACGTCCATCCCTGTCCGATAGGAAATCTCATGACCGCTTCCACCCGGCGGGCGCTCATCCGCGCCGCGTTCTTTGCAACTGTCCTAACGTGTACGGCTCCCCTGCTCGCACAGACCGCCTTCGATGGTCCGCCGTTGAGCGCCGATCCGAAGGCGTTGCTGGCCGCGGCGCAGAAGGTCGACGCCAAAGACCTCAACATCCTCTATCTGCTCGACGAGGAAACGATCTCGTTTGAACCGGACGGCCGCGCGAAGTCGGTGTTCCGCGCCATCGAGTACATCGTCACGGAGGACGGTGTCGCAGGCGCCGGCACGGCCAGCGCGGCGTGGGCGCCGTGGTACGACGACAAGCCGGTCATCAGCGCGCGCGTGATCACCAAAGACGGCACCGTCCATACGCTCGATCCGAAGGCGATCACCGAGTCCACAGCCGAGGAAGAGCAGGACATGTTCAGCGACCAGCGCGTGCTACGTGCGCCGCTGCCGGGCGTCGCCGCGGGAGCGGTCATCGAGAGAGTCATCACATTCGAAGGACGCAGCCCGATCGCCGGCGGCGGCAAGTACGGCCTGTTCCTGTTTGGCGGAAACGTCCCCTTCGAACGGCAGCGGCTCGTGCTCGACGCCGATGCTTCCCTCGCGCCGCGCATCATGAACAAGTCTGGCTTCGAGCCGGTCACGACCGAGCAGAACGGCCGCAAGCGCGTCGTCTTCGAAAAGGGCCACACCGACGCCTTCGATAACGACGAGGAGTACCTCCCCTCGGACGAATTGAACCTGCCGTACGTCGCCTTCGCCAACGGTTCCTCGTGGCACGACATCGCCCGGAACTACTCGGCCATCGTCGACAAACAGATCGCCACGGATGGCGATCTGAAAAGCATTGTCGCCGGCGCGATCGGCACCACCACCAACCGTGCCGAGATCATCGACAGGCTGCTCGACCTGGTCGAGAAAAACGTCCGCTATGCCGGGGTCGAAGTCGGCGACGGATCGATCGTGCCGCGGCCGCCGAAGAGCGTGTTGCAGAAGAAGTACGGCGACTGCAAGGACAAAGCGACGCTGCTGGTGGCCTTGCTGCGAACGGCCGGCCTCTCCGCACACGTGGTACTGCTCGACGCCGGCTCCGGATTCGACGTCATCGCCGGTCTGCCGGGAGTCGATCGCTTCAACCACGCCATCGTCGTCGTTGACGGCGCGGCGGAGGGGGAGCCGGCGCTGTGGATCGATCCGACCGACGAATTCGCAAGGGCGGGCCAGTTACCCCCCGAGGATCAGGGGCGGATGGCGCTGATCGCCGCCGACGCGACGGCCGCGCTCACGCGCACACCCGAGGCGACGTCGGAGGCCAATCGCGCCATCCGAACCCGGGTGGTCACGCTGCCGGAAGAAGGAAAGGCTCACATCGTCGCCACGGCCGAGGGAACGTGGGCTGAGGATGCGCTGGCACGCCGCGTTTACGCCACCAGCACGAAGAAGGATTATCGCGAGGCGCTGGAGAAGGCCGCCACCGCCTACTACGTCGCCACAAAGATGGACAGCTTCGAGACCGGCGAGCCGCACGACTTCACGAAGCCGTTCCGCGTCATCGTGCACGTGTCGAATTCGAAGAACGGCGTTGTGTCGGCCGGCGACGCCGACGTGGTGATTCCGGTGCACGACCTCGTTACGCTCGTGCCAGAGATCCTGCACGATTACGAAGAAAAGACCGCGGAGGCGAAACAGGTCAAGCCGGAGAAGAAGCGGATCCATGACTTCGTCTTCCCGCGTGCCATCACCGAGGAGCGGCGGTATCGGATCATCCCGGCGGCCGGATTCGTGGCCCGCACCCTGCCGCACAACGAAACGACCAAACTCGGCACGGCAACGCTGAGCAAGGAGTACTCCACCGACAGCGATGGCGCCGTCATCGCCAAAATCGTCTTCGACAGCGGTAAACGGCGGATCACGCCGGCCGAATTCGAGGAGACGCGCGCCGCGCTGAGCAAGTTGTCACACACCGAGGGAGTGCGCATCGGATTCAACTCCCTCGGGCAGGCCAAACTCAACGCCGGCGACGTCGGCGCGGCGCTCACGGAATTCCGCAAGCTGGCCGTGCTGCATCCGAAAGAGGCCCAGCACCATATCGAGCTGGCACGCGCTCTCCTGGCCGGCGGACTCGGCGAAGCAGCGCGCGACGAGGCCAGGCGCGCCGTGACCGTCGAGCCGTCAAATGCGAAAGCCTACGCCATGCTGGCGACGGTTCTGGAGCACGATCTCCTGGGGCGCCACCAGCGCCAGGGCTGCGATCTTCCCGGCGCCATCGCCGCGCTACGCAAGGCTAAAGAGCTCGATCCCTCCGACGCCCACGTCCGGGCGCGGCTTGCCGAGCTTCTCACGTTCGGGGATGGAGCGTTCAAGTTCGAGCGCAACGCCCATCTGACCGAGGCCATCGATGAGTACAAGTCGTTGCTCAAGGACCTCGGCAAGGACGCGCGACCCTATTCGCCTCCACTCATGCTCGCTCTCGCGCACGCCGGCCGCTGGGACGAAGTGAAGGAATTGGTCAAGACGGAGACCGACGTCCGGCAGCGCGATCTTTTCAAAATCACGTCGGTGATGGTCACGGATGGTTCGGCTGCCGGCCTCCGGGAGCTCGGCGCGTTCGACGACGCGAAGCGCAAGGATTATGGCGCCGTGGTTGCCCGCGAACTGATGGCCCTGCGCCGCTACGGCGATGCCGCCGATCTGTTTGAGGCCGCATCCAAAGGAACGCCGCAGGCGGGACAGACGCTCGCGCTCGTGCAGATGCTGCGCACGGCCAAGCCTTACGAGAAGACACTCGACGACAAATCGCTCAAGTCGCTGATCGTGAAGGCCATGGAGGCGATCTTCCTGAACGATACGAGCCAGTTCAAAGCCCTGCTCGTGCCGGAGGTCGCCGCTTCGGACTTCACAGGCCAGCAATTGCGCGTCTCGCTGCACGCGATGCGCGGCAACGCCAACATCGGCCCGAGCATGTTGATCGACCTCTTCGCCGCCGGCGTGGAAGTGCAGCAGGACGGCAGCGATGAGATCGGGTACCGCCTGCGTCTTCGCTCGACGTCAGGTCTCAGTGCGGCTCCGACTGTTGCCTACTATCTGCAACGGCGCGATGGCCGCTACCTCCTGGCGGCGCTGAGCACCTCACCGGACATGATCGGCGCTGCCGCGCTGAAGCTGGCCAATGATGGCAAGACCGAGGCCGCGCGTATATGGCTGAACTGGGCGCGTGAGTCCATCGCCGCGGGCGGTGGCGACGACCCGCTGGCCGGCCCACCCTTTGCCCGGCTCTGGCAAAAGGAAAAGCCGACGGCCTCGCTGGACGAGATCCGGCTGGCCGCGGCCGCGTTGATGTCCTCGACGACACACGCGAAGGACAGCGTTGCCGTGCTCATCGCGCTGCGCGACAAAGCACCGACGGATGACGCCAAAACCGCCGCCGATGTCGCAATCGTTGCTGACTACCTCATCCTCGACGATTGGAACAGGAGCGTTCCGATCGCCGAACGCCTGTCAAAAGCGAATCCCGATTCCGGATCCGCCTTCTCCACATGGATCACGGCGCTTGTGCAGACAGGCAGGCACGACGCGGCGCTGACGATCGCGAAGGAGCGGCTGGTACGGCTGCCGAAAGATGAGTATGCGATGCGCGCCATGGCGCGCATCTCCGCCAGCAAGGGCGACTACGATACTGCCGTTACCTGGGCGCGGCGCACGGTCGACGAGGTCAATTCAACCACGAGCGATTACAACGAGGCGGCCTGGATGGCGCTCTTTGCCGGCAAGGGGCTCGACCGCGCCATCGACGACGCACGCCGAGCCACCGCGGACGAGGCCCATGCCAGCTACGGCAGCCTGCACACCCTGGCCGCGCTCTACGCGGAGAGCGGGAAGAGCGTCGAATCCCGTCAGACACTCCTCACAGCGATGGACAGGAAAGCGACCGACGAACCCGGCAGCGACGATTGGTTCGTCCTGGGCCGCATCGCCGAAAACTACGGCGTCCGCGACGCCGCCCTGGCCGCCTACAAACGCGTGGAGAAAGGCGAGCTGACCGGAACGAGTACGTGGGAGTTGACGCAGAAGAGGTTGGCGGCGATGGGGGGGAAGTAGGCGGATACCAGCTTATCTGTCCTTGGTGACTATCGATTTGCTCACGGCCCCAACCATCGCGCAAAAATGGCATTGATGAGAGCATCGTCGACATAGAAGCTCGTGACCCGGAGATTTGACACCGTGTCCGGGACGTCGATGATGCCCTGCTCCGCGCCCGCGCGAAGCACCCCCAGCGTGCCGGTCACGCGTAGGTTCCGTCGCCTCGCCTCCTCGCGTCCTGCCGCATCGTCAATCAAGAGGAGATCGGCTCGGATTGTTCCGGCAAGCGCAATCGCCGCACGCTCCCCGAGATCGAGGTGATCTGTAATGGATTCGATCTGTTCCTGCGGCACAGGAGTAACCGCCACCCATTCCGGCGGATGTGCGATCCAACTGCTCACAGCCGCTGGAGAGCCCTCCGCGCGCAACTCATTGGCTACGGCTTGAGGAATAGCCACCCGTCCATAGAAGCGGTGAAGCAGCTCGATGTGTCCCAGAAGAATGAGGTAATGCGGCGGCCCGCTATCGGCGACGACGATCATCGACTCGGCAGAATCCCGAGCGTGCGATGCACTGACAGGTCCGCCTCGAGATCCTCTGCCGTGTACCGGAGCGGCACCTGGTGCTCTTTGAGCAACGCATGAACCTGGAATCGGGTCTCGAACCCCAGCAAGCGGCGAATCTGGCTTTCAGTCAGCGCTCCCGTGCGATACGCCTCAACGGCAATGGCTTCCAGGGAACGGCGAGGGACGTCGTCCCACCGCACTTCGAGCGCAGCCGAAATATCCTCGGGCATATCGATCGTGACTGACATCGTGCTCTATTTTACGCCCGTCAATCATCGCCTTTTTGGCGGGATGCTCTCACCACAGCTCGTCGACCGGTTTGTACGTGCCATCCTTGGCGAAGGGGACGTACTCGAATCCGCGATGCAGCGGGTCGTCGGTGCGTACGGTCGTGTAGTCGATGCCGAGGGCTGAATAGATCGTGCAGACGATGTCTTCGGGCCGCACGTCGCGGTTGCCGCTCCATTGGTAATCGGTCACGTTGTTCCCGGTGGTATCGGTCTTCCCGATGACCTGTCCGCCGCGAATCCCGGCACCTGCCCAGACACTGGACATCCGCAGATTGTGGTCGCGTCCCTGCTGGTCGTTCAGGGCACCGACCGTTCGGCCGAACTCCGCGAGGATGACCACGAGGGTTTCGTCCAGCAGCGTCTTGCCGGCAACCGAGCCGGGCATCGCCGCGAGATCCGTCATCAGCGCTCCGAATGCCGGATCGAACTCGGCGGCCTGCGTGTAGAGAGAGTTCACGCCGTTGGCCGGCTTGTCGTAAATCCCGCTATGGTGGTCCCAGTTGCCGAACGTGGCCTGGACGAAGCGGGTTCCCTTGCCGGCCGCGACGAGATTGCGCGCCACGACCAGCGAATCGCCGAAACCCGAGCTTCCGTACCTCGTGTGCTCATCGGTGGAAAAGCTGAAGACGGCGTTGATGTTCGGCGCGTCCATCAGCGTCTTGGACTGGTTGTAGAAGTCGTCCATGTCGAGCGACTTCTTGGCCAGTGCGCCGGTGGCGCGTTTGGTGTCGAGAACATGCAGCTCGTTCCACCGGTCCAGAAATGTCGCTGCTCCATCCGGCGGCGTGATCGTCGGCAGTCCGGTCGCAGCCGGAATGACCTGGAACGGCGCGTACGTCGCCGGAAAGTAGCCGGACGACGGGATCCCCGCCGAATTCAAGGCGATGAATCCGGGGAGCACGTCGGTCACGGCGCGCTTGGCCTGCGACTCGAGGGAGACAACAGAGCCGATGTGCGGAGCGATGGCGCCGGTGGCGCCGCCCGGGTTGCGCGCAAGTTGGACCCACGCCTGGCCGAGCGGGTGGACGGCCGCCCATGACAGCCCGCAACGGATGAAGGCCAGCTTGCCGATCTGGGCCGCCGTGGCCGGCATGAGACCTTGAGGGAAGCGGACGTTTCCGCCGTCATAAGACGCTGGTGTGAAATCCGACGGCGTCCACGGGCCTTCCTTCAAATCCCAGGTGTCGATGTTGCTCGGTGCGCCGGGTAGGAAGATGAAGATGCAGTTCTTCGCGGTATTGCGAAGGGTGACGCCCGGCGCGGCCTGGGCACGCAGAACCCGCGGATCGAGGACGTCGAGAAAATAGGATGCCACGATGCCGGTCCCCGCGATTTTCAGGAAACGGCGGCGCGAGAACCCCTCACCCTGCAGCGGAAAGCCACTGGCCTTGCTGCAGGTGGGACATTCGATGGTGCTGCGAGGAAGCTTCGGTGTCCGCATAGGTGTCGCTCGCTTGGCTCAGTCGAAGATGAACTCGAGATGATTGATGAGAATCCACTGAAGATTTTCCGTCTTCTGCTGCAGCGTTCCGCTCTGCAGGTAGCTGATCGCGGTCTGGCGCTCAGCCGCGGATGGATAACGCGAAAGGGTGTTGAGATAGAGCTGATCGGTGATGGTTCCCGGATCGCTGGTCGTCGCAAGCAGCTTGGCTACGGTCGAGGCGGCATTCGACTTGTGAACGCGGCTGACGACGATGGTCTGATCGTTCATCAGCGACAGTGCCTGCGCGATCGAGGAATCGCTGGAGCGCGCGGTCTGATCGCGGTCGCCTCGTCCCAGCTCGTCGAGGAACCTTCCAAAGGCGTTGTTTCTCGACTCCGTCGTGTCCGGGAGCTGCATGGCCAGCGCTACCGTGCCGATGCCGCTGACGTTGTAGGTCACGGGAACGCTGGTGGCGCGGGCGATGGCGTCGAGCAGCATCTCCGCCTGCAGCCTGTGCGGATAATGGCGCGCGAAATACGGCGTCCACGCCTCGTCCCACGTGCCGGATGTGTATTGTCCCGAGAGCTGGTATGTATTCGAGTTGGCCATGATGCGCAGGATCGCGCGCACGCTGTATCCGGTGTTGATGAAGGCGGTGGTCAGATCCTCGAGGAGCTGCGGATTCACCGGCTGGACGGTCTGCCCAGCCGGAAGATTGTTGGGATCGAGCCGATTGAGATCAAACGAATTCACCGGCTCCACCAGCCCCATCCCGAACATCTCTTTCCAGAGATAGTTCACCGCGGCGCGGGCGAATTGACGGTCGGCCGTGAGAATACGGGCGTAGGCCTGACGGTAGGGCTCGCCGGGACGGGGCGCCTCTCCGGTAAACAGATAGACAGGCGGGACCGATGCCGGAGGACCAGGCGGGCAAACGCCGGCCGGAGTGGGCGCGCACCGCGGCGTCTTGTTGCCGGAGACCGTGTTCAGCAGATATTGGCCGGTCGTATTGTCCTCAACGTCGAACTTGAAGGCGTTGGCGTTATTCGGGTCGGCGCCTGTCATCTTCTTGACGGTCGTCCGCGAGAAGAACGCGGCCATTCCCCAGAAGTCGTTTCGGGTCTTGTGCACCAGATATTGATTGACGAGCTCCAGGTGGCCGAAACCGCCATGACACGAGAGGCAGAGCACATTCTGGCCGAGGAACTTGTCACCGGAATGCGCTGCAAGGTTGTCGAGGGTGTCCTGCCCCGGACCGTTCGGCTGAATCTGCCGGACGACGTAGTCCGGAGTGCCGGAGGCGAAGCTGTCGCCGGCTCCCGTGATCAGTTCCCGGACCATCTCGTCATACGGTTTGGCGTCATGAATCGACTGCCTGATCCAGCTGTAGTAGATGTTGCGGCCTTCGTAGAACTCCCGGATGTTGTTCGCCGACTGCACGTTCTGAACGAGGTCGCCGAACCACATGGTCCAGCGGTCGTTGAAGGCGTCGGAGGCCAGAAGCTGCTCGATCATCGTTCCCCGTTTGCTGGACGTCGGATCGGCTACAAACGATTGGACGGCCGCCGCGGTGGGGATCTGACCGGTAAGGTCGAGCGTGACGCGCCGAAGAAACTCGGCGTCGGTCGACCGGCTGGTCGGTACGATCCCGTCCTGCGTCATCTTCCCGAAGACATCGGTGTCGATGAAGTTCTGCGCGGGTGGCGGGAGAACAGCCCGGCGCCGTGCGGAGGAGCCGGCAGCCGCGGGGGTTGGTGAGAGCAGCTCAGCGTTCACGGAGAGCTGGTGCCAAACGCTCTGCTGTTGGGCTCTCGGCGAGAGCGCTTGCAGGCCGCCGGCCGGGCATGCTTCCCTCGGTGATGCGCCCGCTGGTACCAGCGTCGCAATCGCCGCAATCACAACGCTCATCGTTCTCATGTGTCTTGGACGCTGGCGGCCAGTTGTCGTTTACAGCAACGGAACGCCGGCGTCTCGCCGCCAAACCTGCAAGACTCCAACCATTCGCTGGTAACCTCTTCGCAGCCAGCGAGACGACAGCGCTCCGTTGCCTATGACAACGCCCACGGCGCGGTGCGTCCGAGCCGTTTCGCGAGCGCAATCCAGCGGGGTTGGCTGCGCAGCGGAATGAAGTCGTGCATGTGGATGCGGCCCCACATCAGTCCATTGCGCTCTTCGCGGCCACGCTCCAACGCGTCGAGTGCCGCCTCGTGGTCGCCGAGAGATGTCAGGACGACGGCGAGATCGATGGAGGGGACGTAATCGCCTTCGCTCCTTCGTCTCATGAGACCGGCCAGGACCTCCTCCGCTCTGGCCCGTTCTCCGCTCTCCGCGAGCGCGGCGCCGAGGAGTGAGACGTAGAGCGGGACCTTGCCGCTGGAATCGTCGACGAGCCGCTCGAAGATGGCAACCGACTCGGCTACCCGGCCGCCGTAGCGCAGCGCCAGGCCGTAGGTCCAACGGGCATAGCCGGCATTCGGATCGACTTCGACCGCCTTCTCGAGAAGGCGCCGGCCGGTCTCGTAGTCGCCGCTGAAGAGATACGCCCACGCCTGCGACGTGCGCACGTTGGCATGGTGCGGCTCGAGCTCGATTCCGCGCGCACCGGCTTCGACGGCATCGTCCCTCCGTCCACTGGCGGCGTAACCGATGGCCAGCCACGTCCAGGGATCCGCCGACTTCGGATTGCGCTCGATGGCCAGCCGGCAGAAGTGTTCCACCCGCGTGCTGTTCCAACCGTAGTAGTGCTCGAGGATGCCGCGTGAGAGCGCCACGCCGGCGGAATCGGGATCGATCCGCTCCGCTTCATCGACCGCGGCGCGCGCCCGCGACCACGCCTCCCACGTCGGCACGCCGCCGTAGTAACCGCGCACGGCCCAGGCATCGGCGAGGGCGGTGTGGGCATCGGCGAAATCGGGATCGATCTCGACCGACGCCTTCAACTCGACGATCGCCTCCGCGGCCCGGCGCTGTCCCCACAGATACGTCCCTTTCAGATAACGGTCGTACGCTTCGAGGTTCCCCGTCCTCCCCGCGCTACCTTTCGTCTCACCTTCCACGATCCGCACCTTCAACGTCGATGCGATGGCCTGGGCGATCTCATCCTGGACGGCGAAGACGTCGGCCAGATCGCGGTCCCAGCGGTTGGACCAGAGTTGGTAGCCGTTCTCGACGCTGATGAGCTGCGCCGTCACGCGCAGCCTCGATCCCGATTGCCGGACGCTCCCCTCCAGCATCATGGCCACACCGAGCTCGCGGCCGATGCGGCGGATGTCGTCGTTGCGCCCCTTGAAGGCGAACGACGTCGTCCGCGCCGCCACCTGCAGCGCCGGCACGGCAGCAAGCGAGTTGATGATCTCCTCGGTCATCCCATCGCTGAAGTACTCCGCGTCGGCGGTGGGACTCATGTTGCGGAATGGCAGGACGGCGATGGAGAGCTCGCCCGCGCGCGCCGCCGAATCGGCCGCCTTCGGCGTCGTCAGCCGCAACGTATCGTGCGTCGCCGGGGTCGATGCGGTGGTCCGCGCGGCCAGCCGCAGGGCGAAGGCGAGATCGCGCGCGGAACGGAATCGTTCGTCTCTGTTCTTTTCCAGGCAGTGATGCAGGATCTCCTCGACCTCGGCTGGTAGTCTGCCGCCGTCGCTCATCGGCTTGGCGCTGTCCCGGAGCACTGCCACGATCGTCTCAGCCATCGTGGGACGCAGAAACGCCGGCCGGCCGATGAGCATCTCGAACAGAACCGCGCCGAAGGCAAAGATGTCGGAGCGATGATCGGCCACTTCGCCGCGCGCCTGCTCGGGTGACAGATAAGCCATCGTTCCCATGATCATCCCCGGCGACGTCCGTGCTGCGGTCTTCATCTGGTCGGGATTGTTCCCATCCCCTTCATCGAGCCGGGCCAGTCCGAAGTCGAGGATCTTCACGACGCCGTCGCGCGTGACGAAGATGTTCTCCGGCTTCAGATCACGATGGGTGATTCCGCGCTCATGAGCAGCCGCCAGTCCCTGCGCGATCTGATGACCCCAGTCGAGCGCGCGGCTGATCTCCAGCTCGCTCTGCTCCAGCCGCTCGCGCAGCGTCGCTCCTTCGAGCAACTCCATGACGGCATAAAGGGTCCCGTTCTCCGTTCCGAAGTCGTGAATGGCCAGGATGTTCGGATGCGAGAGCGCCGCCACCGCGCGCGCCTCCCGCTCGAACCGCGGCAAGGCGTCGTCGCTGTGCGCGGTGCCGAGCAGCACCTTGACGGCGACGTCGCGATGCAGCCGCTTGTCGCGCGCCCGCCACACCTCGCCCATGCCGCCGGCACCGATGCGTTCGACGATCTCGTACGGGCCGAGCTGGGATCCGACATCCATCGGGAGATGTTATCCGCAGATGGGTAGACTGCGGCTTTCGCCGCGTTGTCGGTTGTCGGTTATCGGTTGCGCAATCCCGGCGCGACGCTGAATCAACCGAGAACGGACAACCGACAACGCGGCGAAGCCGCAGGTGGCCGGAGTGGCCTTTGATTGTTCCCACCCGGAATGTTGGACAACATGGCCAACATGGTGCAAGAATGCCTCGTCGTGCAATCGCGGGCCAAACAGGAACCGATTCGGCGTCCGGCCTCGGATGTTAAGGGCCGCTGGCGCGACATCGTTGACGAAGTAAATGCCAACGGAGAAGTCGTCGTGACGAACTACAACCGCCCCGCGGTGGTTGTCGTATCGATGGAACGCTACGCGAAGCTCAAGAACGATGCGGCCGCCCGCGATCCGCTCGTTGCTCTTCGCGCGGAGTTCGACCGCGAGATGGTCATCCTTCGCCAGAAAAAGACGCCGGGCAAATTGCGAAAGGCTTTTGCGTCGACGCCAGCCGAGATAGCAAGAGCAGCAAACGCTCCAAACCGGCGCAAACGCTGATGCCCGCGGCAACATCCGACGCGCCGGTCATCTTCGCGGTGGCGGGCGTCAACGGAGCTGGCAAGAGCTCGCTCGGCGGCACGCTCATTCGCAGCCTCGGGCTCCCGTACTTCAATCCGGACGAGGCAGCGAGGCGTATTCGGGAAACGATCGATTGCACGCCGCATGAAGCGAATTCGCTCGCCTGGGAAGAAGGAAAGCATCGACTGGAGGCGGCTATACGCGGCTTCTTCGGCTACGCCTTCGAGACAACACTCGGCGGACACACCATTCCCGCGCTGCTCGTCGATGCGGCCGCGTCAGGCATCGAAGTGGCCGTGTGGTTTGTCGGTCTTTCCAGCCCCGAGCAACACATCGCGCGCGTGCGCGCCCGCGTCGCTTCCGGCGGACACGACATACCAGATGAAATGATCCGCACACGATGGGATTCGTCCCGGCGTAATGTCATCGCGCTGATGCCCCATCTGACCGAGCTCAAAGTCTTCGACAACAGCGAAGAGGGCAATCCGGCGGCCGGCGCATTCCCGGAGCCGCGGCTACTCCTGCATTGGCGCCGCCATCGAATCGTTGCTCCAAGCCCTAAAGTCATACGGGAAACTCCGGGGTGGGCAAAACCAATCGTCACTGCAGCGATGAAGCTGCAACGATCCTGATCGACGACGCCGTATCCCGCGTGCCTCTGCGTCCAATCTGCGTCATCTGCGGATGACGACTTTCCCGCCCTTCATCACGAACGACACGTGTGAGAGCGCGTTGATGTCGCGCAACGGATCGCCATCGACGGCGATCAAGTCGGCCTCATAGCCGCCGGCAATCGTTCCGATGCGGTCGCCGAGGCCGAGCGACTCCGCGGCAAGTGACGTTGCCGAGGTGATCGCGTCCATCGGTTTCTGACCGCCGGTGGTGACGCGATACTCGAGCTCCTGAAAGTTGCGTCCGTGCGATCCCGCCACCGCGTCCGTCCCGAAGACGACCTTCAGCCGCGGCGTGGCCAGTGCGAGCTGAAACACGTGCAGCGCCTTCGGCACCGCCAGCTTCATCTGCGCGAACCCCTCCTCGGTGTAGTTGCCGATGCCGAGGTAGTGAGACTTGTTCTCGAAATAGTTGCGAAAGACGAGGTCGATGTTCGGATCGAAATACGTCCCATGCTCCGCCATCAGATCGAGCTCCGGCTGCTCGATCAGCGCGCCATGCTCGATCGACGTGCATCCGGCCAGCACCGCCCGCCGCACGCTCTCCGGCCCATGCGCATGCACCGCCACGCGAAGATGCTGCTTCTTCGCCTCGCCGCAGATCGCATCCATCTGCTCCTGCGACATCGTCGGCGCCCCGCCATTGCGGATGCTCTGCGAGGCGAAGACTTTGACGACGTCCGCTCCTTCCCCCGCCAGCTTGTCCACCGCCGCCCGCATCGCCTCCGGCGACATCTTGTCGTCGTAGATCGGCTCGATGGCGGTGAGAATGCGCGGCCCCGGCAACGTCCCCCGCGCAATGGCATCGCGCAGCGGCTTGTCGACCGGCGCGCCGAGGGATTGTACGGTGGTGATGCCCCCCTCCAACGTGTGTACGGCGTTCTCGGCCGCGTAGAGGACCGACTCCTGCGGCGTTTCGTTCCGATCGGTCTCATCGTCATGCGAGCGGCCATCTTTCGCATCGAAGTGCCAGCCGATGTGGACATGGGTGTCAATGCCTCCGGGCATGATGGTTCGATCGCCGAGGTCGATGGTGACGTTCGTCAGCGTCTTCGCATTCGGAACAATTCTCAGGATCTTCGATCCTTCGACGACTACCGCCGCATCCTCGGTGACATGGCCGCGTCCGTCGATGACGCGCGCCGCGCGGATGACGAGGGGTTGGGCGGTGAGGGTGGTGGCGGTCGCGAAGAGGAGGAGCAGTCGTTTCATGGGGAGAGTGTAGCGAAGCGGAGCTGGGCTGTATGATCATGGTGCGAGATGACGCATGAAGACGAACGGCAAGACAGCACCGAAGCGTGTCACCCGGCGTGACCTGTTCGCTGAGTTGAGCGAAGGGATGACCGCCCTTGCAGAGGCGCGTCTCGGCAAACGGACGCTGCGCACGCACGCGATCAAGTAACAGGGCGAAGCCAAGGATTTCGAGCCACCGTTAGTTTGATGGAAGGTTGATTACGTGGAAGATCCAATCGTTGAGGAGACTCGCGAAGCGCGACAGCGTTGCGCGAGTTTTTCGGCCGGCGACGCGCGGCCGAAGTGGTCTCGAACGGGAAGCTCCCGACATTCCCCGGGCGAGGGCTGCGTCCTGGTGTCAATCTGGACGACGGCGCAGCTCTGCTCGAGCTGATGGAAGGAGACCGAGAGCTCGGCGACGACGGTGGGCACCGCCACGCCGTCGCTGACCGCGAAACAGTGTCGCGAGAGCCTTCGCGTCTTCGTGTCTTCGCGTGACTGCTTCTTGGCGTCCAGCCGCCCTGTTCGAGAGTGTCTGCGGCTCAGATGGCAGTCATTTTCCGCGGCGAAGAGCTCCGGCAGCTCGACCATCCATCATCTTCCCTCCTCGATAACGGTTTCCACCTCCTCATCCGTAGTCTTCCCTCCTCGATAACCGATTTCACCTCCTCATCCGTCGATTTGCCTCCTCGGTAACTGATTTCAGCTTCCCATCCGTCGATTCACCTCTCAAGCTCTGATTTTCAGACCTTCAAGAGCCGGAATGCCTCCTGAAGCTCTGATTTTCAGACCTTCGAGGCTCAGAAAGCCTACCGAAGGTCTGATTTTCAGACCTGACAATCGCAAAAAACCTCATCAAGCTCTGATTTTCAGAGCTTAGAATGCCGAAAGGCATGTTGAAGCTCTGAAAATCAGACCTGAAGAAGCGATCCGTCGACATGAATGGAGGGAAGCATGCCCGGAAGAGCGATTCCGACGATTACACGGGCCGAACAACGAGCGGCGGTGGTGAAAAGGGCTCTTAAGGCCGCCGCGCTCCGTATTCCGGGGCTGAAAGCACCGCATGCGGAGACGAGGAAGCGCATCAGCGGGCGTCGAACCGTACCGAAGAAGTTCATCCGCTCGATGATGGCGGCGGTCGATGGTCACGCAGCGCTGCGCGACATTGTACGGTTCGATTCCGCCGAGGCGGAGTCAGCGCTGCAGTTCGAAGCGGCCTTTCGTTCGGTCCGCGATCAGATTGCGAACCTGCTGGCCAGCCTGACCTACACCATCGAACTGCGCATGGCCCCGGTCGCCGAGAAGGCCATGGACTCGTACGCCATTGCCAAGGGGCTGGCGCGCGATGATCTGACGATGGCCAGGCTCGTCGCCCGCCTCAAGCGCGACCTCGGCCGCAAAGGACCGCCAAAGAAGAAGAAATCGAAGAAGTAGCGCGGCTGCAAAACTCTCGCTACAGGTAGTCGATGAGCCAATAGGGAGACCGATGTGGCATGCCGCATTGGTCTCCCTATTGGCGCCAGTCTCCAGCAAGTAACCAGGGCAAATGTGGCACAGACGGCACAGACAGTCTTGTCTGTGCCTGGGCCGAAGCCGCCGCAGATGAGGGCTTGCGGATTTAAGTCATCGCAAGTGCCGGCACAGACAAGAGTGTCTGTGCCCACAGTTGTCCAAATTAGGTATCGGAGAGTTGGCCGATCGGAAGAAACGCCGGGCGCTGTAGAGTCAGTCAGTTCGACCAAGAACGACGATTCGACAGGAGGCCCGACGTTGAGCGCATTTTCTAG
>Ga0210402_10000159_pt1 | contig 76182 bp, 66 predicted proteins | sample IncBWC7MmetaG_FD_161055 | JGI IMG/M metagenome (GOLD analysis project Ga0210402, IMG submission 161055) | Forest soil microbial communities from Barre Woods Harvard Forest LTER site, Petersham, Massachusetts, United States - Inc-BW-C-7-M | ecosystem: Environmental > Terrestrial > Soil >...
GAGAAGCAGTTTCTCGGTTTGGTGGAGTCTTTTCACAAGGACATTCCTTCGGTAAAAATGATCTGCCAGCTCGAAGGCACTCCACAGGCGGCCTGGCTCTCTCCGCGTAGCTACGAAGACCTCCTTGACGAGGCCACGCCTTATCGCGCCGACATCGCCGCTATCGATGAAAATGCGCTTGCGGAGCTTTTCTATACGAGTGGAACGAGCGCCAATCCCAAGGGTGTGATGCTCACTCACAGAAATGTGTATCTCCACGCGGTGCACGTTTGCCTTGGATTCCACATCGAAAGCGGGGCCGTCGAGCTGCATACCATTCCTCTCTTCCACGCGAACGGCTGGGGTGTCGCGCATTTCCTTACTTTGCTTGGCGGCAAACATGTGATGATCCAGCGCTTCGATACCAAGGAAGTCTTTCGTCTCATTGAAAAGGAAGGCGTTCATTCTTGCAGTCTTGTTCCCATCATGGCCACGGCGCTGGTGAATTGCCCGGAGCGCCCCAATTACAACTTGAGCAGCCTGCGCCGGATTGTGATCGGGGGTGCCGCGTCTTCTCCAACTCTCATTCGTGAAGTTGTAGAAAAACTCGGCTGCGAGTGCTATTCGGGCTACGGCCTGACAGAAACCTCCCCCGCTCTTTCGCTTTCTCCCATGAAGTCTGAAATGGCGTGGCAAGGGGAGCAACGCTACGTGGTGCAAGCGATGACTGGTTATGCAATTCCCGGCGTGGAGTTGCGCGTGGTGGACCCGAATGACAACGACGTGCCGCGCGACGGGCTGACCATCGGCGAAATCGTTGCGCGGGGCGATGGCGTGATGGAGGGATACTGGCGGCAGCCAAGCGCTTCCGCCGAAGCATTGCGGGGCGGTTGGTTCCATACGGGAGACATGGCCACGGTCAACGAAGACGGCTACCTGCTGGTTGTCGATCGCAAAAAAGACATCATCGTGAGTGGTGGGGAGAACATCTCCTCTCTCGAACTTGAAAAGGCCATCCTCGCCCACCCGGCGATCCTGGAGGCGGGGGTGATTCCGGTTCCCGATGAGAAGTGGGGCGAGGTTCCCAAAGCCCTGGTGGTCTTGAAGCCGAATGCCGCCGCCACAGAATCGGAACTCATCGAGTTCTGCCGTTCGCGCCTGGCACATTACAAGTGCCCGCGCTCATTCGAATTCGTCACCAGTTTGCCCAAGACCGCAACTGGAAAAATCCTGAAAAAGGATCTCCGTAAAAAGTATTGGCACGGCGCGGACACGATTCGCCCGGACTTTGTTGCGCGAAAGAGCGGCGCCTGAGCCGGTTTTCTGGACCGCGAACTGCTTCGCCGTGAAAAAGAAATAGCGGAGTGCAGTCCGGAATCGATACCTAGAAGGAGCAATGTCCATGGACTTAAACTTGACCGCCGAGGAGCTGGAATTCCGCGATGAGCTCCGCGCGTGGCTCGCTTCAAACGTGCCAAAGGACTGGAACGAGTGGCGCGAAAAGCCCCTCGAGGAATCGTTTCCCTATCTGCGCACTTGGCAAAGGAAACTCCATGAGGCCCGCTGGGCAGCGGTTTCATGGCCCAAGGATTACGGGGGCCGCAGCGCCACGCTGATGCAGCAAGCCCTGTTTTGGGAAGAGATGGCGCGGGTGGATGCGCCGCCAATGGTCAATGCGCTGGGATTGGGTCTCATTGGACCCACCATCATTGCCTTTGGAACAGAAGCCCAAAAAAAGCGCTACATTCCGAAAATTCTGAGCGCCGAAGAGATCTGGTGCCAGGGCTTCTCGGAGCCGAATGCGGGTTCCGATCTTGCGGGTTTGCAGACGGAAGCGCGACTGAACGGCGATCACTACATCGTGAACGGCCAAAAAGTGTGGACCAGCTACGGCACATTAGGCGACTGGTGTGAACTCGTCGTCCGCACCGACGCGAGCGCCGCAAAACACAAAGGTCTGACCGTTATCCTCGTGGACATGAAATCGCCTGGCGTTGAAGTTCGCCCCCTGCGTCAAATGACCGGAGAGTCCGAATTCAGCGAGCTGTTTTTTCGCGATGTGCGCGTCCCGGCTGAGAATACGTTGGGCAAAGTGAATGACGGATGGAATGTAGCGATGAGCACGTTGATGTATGAGCGCGGTTCGTACGGCGCTCGCCTGCACCTTATATTCAAACGTTTCATCACGCGCCTCATCGAACTCTCGCGCAACGTCCAGCGCAACGGGCGGCCCGCAGCCGAAGACCCCCTGATCCGCCAGAAGTTGGCCCAATGCAGCGCGGAAATTGAGATCATGCGCTTTAACCAGATGCGCGCCTTCAGCCGCATCACCGCCACGGGTGTGCCGGGTCCCGAGGGTTCCATCCAGAAAATTTTCTGGAGCGAGCTCAACCAGCGCCTCCAGCAGGTCGCGCAGGAGTTGATGGGTTCCTACGGCCAACTGCTTGGGGGTGACCCGCACGCCATTGACAACGGGATCTGGTCGTACGCCTACCTGCGAACGCGCGGAAATACCATCGAAGCCGGCACTTCCGAAGTGCAACGAAACATCATTGGGCATTTCGTTCTAGGCTTGCCCAGAAGCTATTAAAGGATAGGCCATGCAATTCGGTTTGACTGAGAGCCAGGAATTTCTGAAAAACAGCGCCCGCAAATTCTTCGCGGGTGAGTGCCCCAGCGCGGAGATGAGGCGCCTGATGGAAACCGACACGGCATACGACGCCACGCTTTGGTCGAAGATCACGGATCAGGGGTACACCGGCATCATTTATCCGGAAACTTATGGTGGAGTGGGCCTGGGCAAGGTGGAACTTATGCTCCTGATGGAAGAGATGGGACGCGCGCTCTTGCCCGGTCCGTTTTTCTCGACGGCCGTCCTGGCCGGATCTGTTTTGGACGCCGTGGGCACGTCCGGGCATAAGGAAAAATATCTCGCGCCAATCTGCCGGGGAGAAGTTCGTTCGACCGTTGCTATTCTGGAGGCGGGTGCAAGCTGGAACCCGCGGGATGTCCAACTCAGTGCTGTCAACGGAAAGCTCACCGGCGAGAAATACTTTGTCTCAGATGCCGCTGTAGCCGATTTTCTTATCGTGGTCGCACGCAACGGCGTCTTTGTGGTGGATTCCAAGGCTCGCGGCCTGAAGATATCTCCTATGTCCGGAATGGATCTCACTCGCAAGCTGTACGTAGTGGAATTCAGCAATACTCCGGCGGAAGAACTTGGCTCCGCCTCGAACCTCCCGCAGACTTTCGACGTCGCCACCGCAGCGCTGGCCGCTGAATTGGTCGGTGGTATGCAACGGACCCTCGACCTTACGGTCGAATATGCCAAAACTCGAAAGCAGTTCGGAAAACCCATTGGACTTTTCCAAGCCGTGCAGCACCAGTGTGCGGATATGTATTTGGAAACCGAGAGCTCTCGTTCCGCGGTGTATTACGCCGGCTGGGCGCTGGAAGAAAGCGCGCCGGATGCGGCGGCTGCCGTTTCCATTGCCAAGATGTACTGCAGTGACGCCGCGCGGACCGTCGGCAATCGTGGCATCCAGATTCACGGCGGCATGGGCTTCACCTGGGAAAACGATCTTCATCTCTACTACCGCCGGGCGAAAGCATCGGAAACGGCATTCGGCGACGCCACGTTTCATCGCGAGCGCATCGCCTCGATGGTGATCGATTCCGACAGCGTCTCGGCGAAAGGCGCGTAAAGTACAATCACTCAACAAGAGAGCCCTCCCATGACCGATCTAGTGCAACTCGCAAGCGACAACGGCATCGCCGTCGTCACCATCAACAATCCTCCCGTCAACGCTCTAAGTCCCAGCGTCCCCGAGGGCATTTCGGAGGCGCTGGACCAGATCGCTCAGGACGCCAGTGTCAAAGCGACGGTCCTGATCGGCGGTGGCCGCACCTTTGTGGCCGGCGCGGACATTAAAGAATTCGGCAAGATGACATCGGGCAAGATGCGCGGGGCAGGCTTGCTCCCGTTGCTCTTGAAGATCGAAGACAGTGCCAAGCCGGTGATCGTTGCCATTCATGGAACTGCATTTGGCGGCGGAATGGAACTGGCGATGGCCGGGCACTATCGCGTTGCTGTTGCTACCGCGCAATGCGGCCAACCCGAAGTAAAGCTCGGCCTGATCCCCGGCGCGGCGGGCACGCAACGCCTTCCGAGGCTAGCCGGCGTGGCGAAAGCCGTCGAAATGTGCGTGAGCGGAAATCCAGTCAATGCCGAAGAGGCGCTCAAGTTAGGCATCATTGATCGCATGGTCGAAGGCGATCTCCTTGCTGGAGCGATTGCGTTTGCTCGCGAGGTCGCCGACAAGCCCGCCCCGAAGACGCGCGAGCGCAATCAGAAACTTGGGAACGCGGCGGAAAACGCGCTGATCTTTTCCGCCGCGCGCGAAACGGCTGCCAAAAAACAGCGCGGCTTGCTTGCCCCGGCCAGGGCCATCGATGCCGTGGAAGCTGCCACGAAAATGTCATTCGAAGATGGCTGCAAGGCCGAAGAGAAACTTTTTATCGAGTGCCTCTTCTCCGAACAATCCAAATCGCTAATCCATGTTTTCTTCAGTGAGCGAGAAGTCGCCAAGATTCCGGACATCCCCAAAGGGACGAAGATTATTCCCATTCATTCCGCCGCCGTTGTGGGCGCAGGCACCATGGGCGGCGGCATCGCCATGGTGCTCGCCAATGCCGGCATTCCCGTGCTTCTTAAAGAGGCGGACCAAGCCGCGCTCGATCGCGGGCTGACCACCATCCAGTCGAACTACACGAATTCCGTGAAGCGCGGCCGTTTCTCACTGCAAGTTGCCGAAGAGCGGCTGAGGCGTATAACTCCCACACTAACCTACGACGATTTCTCCGACGTTGATCTGGTGATCGAAGCTGTTTTCGAAGGTATGGCACTCAAGAAGGAAGTGTTCAAGGATTTGGATCGTGTGTGCAAACCGGGCGCCCTCCTTGCGAGCAATACGTCGACCTTAAGCATCGATGAGATCGCTTCCACGACTTCGCGCCCTGAGTCCGTCATCGGCACGCATTTCTTCAGCCCTGCCAATGTCATGCGGCTGCTGGAAATTGTCCGCGGCAAGGCTTCTTCAAAGGAAGTCGTCGCGACGTGCATGCAGCTTTCAAAAACACTCGGCAAAGTCGGCGTGCTCGTCGGCAACTGCAGGGGTTTTGTTGGCAACCGCATGTTTGGCCCCTACCGCCGTGAAGCGCAGTTCCTCATCGAAGAAGGCGCGGGAATCGAAGCCGTGGACCAGGCGCTTTCCGATTTCGGTATGGCAATGGGACCCCTGGCCACCGGCGACCTTGCCGGACTCGATGTTGGCTGGCGCATCCGCAAAGAATATCGCCACCTGGAAGTGCCCGGCGTTCGCCAGCCCTTCGTCGAAGACCGCCTTTGTGAACTCGGCCGGTACGGTCAGAAAACCGGCGCGGGCTGGTACAAATATGACGATCAACGGCGTGCCTCGCCGGATCCGCTCGTCGGCGAACTCATCCGTGAGTGGGTCAAAGAAGCGGGCATTGCCCAGCGTCAAATCTCCGCCGCCGAAATCACGGATCGCTGCCTCTACGCCCTGGTGAATGAAGGTGCGCGCATTTTGGAAGAAGGCTTCGCGCTGCGCGCTTCAGACGTCGACATCATTTATATTAACGGCTACGGCTTCCCGGCCCATCGCGGCGGGCCGATGTGGTATGCCGACACCGTGGGCCTCAAACAGGTTTACGAGCGCATCTCCGAATTCCACAGTCAACATGGTGAGATCTGGCAGCCCGCCCCTCTGCTGAAGCAGCTTGCCGAACAGGGTAAGACTTTTGCTGAGTTTGGTCGGGAACAGGGCGCAACGGCCTAGCTTGCTCGGTATCTGCGGATCAATTCGCAGACTGAGTCTGGACTCGCACGAATTGCATCCATCGCAGTGCATCATGCGGAACAACATTTGACGGAGGGACCGGTCGGAAATGAGCGTTGTCTTTCTCGTCCGTCATGCGCAGGCTTCATTTCTTGAGCCCAACTATGATGAACTCTCCAAGCTCGGAGAAACGCAGGCCCGCCTTCTCGGCGAATATTGGGTGCGGCACAAAATCGTTTTTGACCGCGCCTGCACTGGCCGTTGCGTCCGGCAGAAAGACACCTTCGCTATCGTGAACGATGTGTGCCGGAAAGCCGGCATCCCGTTTCCCGACCCTTTGGTGCTGCACGAGTTCGACGAATACCAGGGAGAAGCCGTACTGGATCGCAGTCTGCCCGGATTGCTCGAAAACGACCAAGGCATACGCGACCTCCACGCCGCTTTCCAGTCTTTAGCCGGCTCGGCTGAGCGGCGAGTCGCGTTTCAAAGGTTGTTCGAGGCAGTCATCGGCAAGTGGGTGCGCGGCGCGATATGTCCACCGGGTGTGGAGACCTGGTCGGAATTTTGTTCCAGAGTAAATTCCGGTCTCACTAAGAGTCTCTCCGTCGGTAGCCGCGGTGAAAGGGTCGCGATTTTCACTTCGGGAGGTCCCATCGCAATCGCCATGCAGCGCGCCCTGCAGCTCTCTGCGGAAACCACATTAAATGTGAGCTGGATGTCGCGGAACTCTTCCTGGAGCGAATTCCTTTATTCCGCGGAGCGGTTTACGCTCAGTAGTTTCAATTCTCACGCGCATATTGGCGATCCCGCGATGTTGACCTACCGCTAAGGAGACTTTTCCGTGAGCGACTTGCTAGACCACCCAGCGGCCATTCGACCAGGTGAAGAACTTGACTTGGCCAGGCTCGAACCTTATTTGCGCCGTGAGTTTCCCGGCGATGCGGGCGCGCTCGTGGTCCGCCAATTTCCCAGCGGCCATTCCAACTTGACGTACTCGCTGAGTCTTGGGGCCAGGGAGCTCGTTCTTCGGCGGCCACCGTTCGGAAGCAAGGTCAAGTCCGCCCACGACATGAGCCGCGAATTTCGCGTGCTCTCAAAACTCCACTCCGTCTACGCCCCGGCTCCCGAAGTGCTTCTCTATTGTGATGACGATTCCGTCATCGGCGCGCCGTTCTACATGATGAATCCGATTCACGGCATCATTCTTCGCAGGCATGTGCCACCCGGCCTGGATTTTCCCGTGGAAAAGGCGCGGCGGCTAGGTGAATCCTTTGTCGATAATCTCATTCGCCTGCACCGTGTGGACTACAAAGCGGGGGGTCTCACCGTTCTTGGCAAACCCGAAGGCTATCTGGAACGGCAGGTCCGCGGGTGGACCGAACGCTACTACGGCTCCAAGACACACGATTACCACGAGGTGGAGAAAATCGCCGCGTGGATGCTGCAGCGCATGCCATCCACGAGCGGCGTTTCGTTGATACACAATGACTACAAATACGACAATGTGGTGCTCGATTCGAACGACATTACGGCAATCGTGGGTGTCCTCGATTGGGAGATGTGCACCATCGGCGACCCGCTTACGGACCTCGGCACGACATTGGCCTATTGGGTCGATGCAACGGACCCGGAGGAACTACAAAAAAACCCCTGGGGACCCACAAATGTTCCTGGCAGCCTGACACGCGTGGAAATCGTGAACGATTACGCGCGGAAAACCGGGACTGATGCTTCACAGATCGCGTTTTATCTCACGTTCGCGCGTTTCAAACTTGCCGTCATCGTTCAGCAAATTTATTACCGCTATCACCAGGGGCTCACCAAAGACGAACGCTTTGCGTCCATGCCAGACACGATCCAGATGCTCTTGCGCGCCTCCTTGCACAGCGCGCAGACCGGCCGAATCTAGCCTCTCACTCTGGTTTTTAGATTCGGAGTTTCCAAAGGCACGCGCAGAACCCGGAGGATCACGAGTAGTAGCGGACGATCCACTCCGCGACGCAAGCTGGCTTCTCAGACTGTTCGCATTCGATCGTTACACTGTACGTTGCTTCAACCGAGTCCGTGAATTCTTTCAACGCCAGCAGCGCCATCCGCGCCCGGATTCTGGAATCGGCGCGTACCGCGGCGGGGAAGCGCACGCGATTCAACCCATAGTTCACTGCCAGCCGCACACCATCTTGGATCTGAATCGCCGTCTTCATGAATTGGCTGACCAAGGAAAGGGTAAGAAACCCGTGAGCGATCGTCGTGCCATAGGGCGATTCTTCGCTGGCCCGCGCCTGGTCCAGATGGATCCATTGTCGGTCTTCCGTAGCTTCCGCAAACAGCGCAATCCGCTCTTGCGTGACGCGGAACCATTCCGTGACCTCAATTTCCCGGCCGACCAGTTCTTTCAGTGATTGTGGATTACTGACGACCAGTGGAGGCATCAACTTCTCCCGTGGCGGCTGACTTCACCGTGTCGCACGCAAGTTTTTACTATCAGTGCGAAGCCTGCGCGCCTGCCGGTTTCTTACCTTTAGCTAGCTCCCACTTCGCGATCGATTCTATGTGCACTTCATCTGGCCCGTCGGCAATTCGTAGTGTCCGTACCATCGCCCAGGCGGCCGCGAGAAACGTGTCCTGCGAGACGCCGGCACCTCCGTGCGCCTGTATGGCGCGATCCAGCACCCGCAAGGCGACATTCGGTGCGACCACTTTGATCATCGCGATCTCGGACCGCGCCGCCTTGTTCCCCATCGTGTCCATCATGTACGCCGCTTTAAGAGTCAGCAGGCGCGCTTGTTCAACCTCCATGCGAGACTTGGCGATGGCCGCGCGGATCGTGCCTTGGTCGGCCAGTGGTTTCCCGAAAGCTACGCGCGTTTGCACGCGCTTGCACATCGTTTCCAGAGCGCGCTCACCCACTCCGATGCACCGCATGCAGTGATGGATGCGCCCGGGTCCCAGCCGCCCTTGAGCAATCTCGAAGCCACGCCCTTCGCCAAGCAGGATGTTCGACACCGGAACCCGGACATTTTCAAACGTGACTTCACCGTGGCCGTGCGGCGCGTGATTATAGCCAAACACCTTCAACATCCGGTTGATTTTCACCCCTGGCGCGTCCATCGGCACCAGAATCATCGACTGTTGTTTATGCGGGGGTGCTGAAGGATCAGTCTTACCCATGAAGATGGCGATCTTGCAACGCGGGTCACCCGCCCCGGACGTCCACCACTTTCGGCCATTAATAAGGTAGTGGTCGCCGTCGCGAACGATCCTCGCTTCGATGTTTGTTGCATCGGAGGACGCCACCGCGGGCTCTGTCATCGCGAAGCATGATCGGATTTCGCCTGCAAGCAATGGCTTGAGCCACCGCTCTTTCTGTTCCGGCGTGCCATTCCGGGCGAGGACTTCCATATTGCCTGTGTCCGGCGCCGAGCAATTGAAAACCTCCGACGCCATCTCGCTGCGGCCCATCAACTCGCAGAGCGGCGCATATTCCAGATTTGTTAATCCTGCGCCGTGCTCGCTTTCGGGCAAGAACAAATTCCACAGGCCGGCGGCGCGTGCTTTCGGTTTGAGCTCTTCAATGATCCTCGTAGGTGACCATGGATTCCGGCCGATTTCGTCGTGGAAGCGCATCTCATTCGGATAGACGTGCTCGTCCAGGAAGGCTTGCAGCCGGCGTTGCAGGTCCTTCACTTTGTCGTTGAATTCAAAGTTCAATGAAGGTTCCTTATCTGCCTGTGAAAGCCGGAGCCCGTTTTTGGATGAAGTGCGCCACGCCTTCCTTGAAATCTTCGCACTGTAGGCTCGCCAGCATCTCTCGTTCGGAACTTTCGAACGCTTCCGCCAGCGTCTGGAACATTCCGTCATACACTTGTCGCTTGATCACCCTCAGGGACCGCGGGCTGACGTTTGAGGCCAGGTCTATCGCGTATTTCTGCACGCTTTCCAGAAACGTTTCTCGCGGATAGATCTGGTTCACTAATCCCATTCTGAACGCTTCCGCAGCATCGATCATTCTCGCGGTAAAAAGCAGGTCCAGCGCGTTGGCGTGCCCCACCAGGCGCGGCAGCATCCAGGCCATACCGTACTCAGCAATCAGTCCCCGCTGGGCAAAGGCCGTGCCGAACCGGGCCCCGTCGGATGCGAAACGCAAATCGCAGTACAAAGCGATCACCAAGCCCAAACCCACTACCGGGCCGTTGATACCCGCAATCACGGGTTTTGTAATCGCGGGGAAATACGAATATTTCTTCTGGAAATCCGCCCGCGCACCCTGAAGGCTTCCACTTGCCGGCTGCACGGCCTGCGCCCGCCGCGCTTCGTCGAGTCCCTTCTCCGCGACCGTGTTCAGCAGCGACATATCCGCGCCGGCGCAAAATCCGCGACCCGCGCCAGTCAAGACAATCACGCGAATGTTTTGGTCCTGCTCCGCCTCTTCCATGGCTGCGCGTACTTCGCCCTCCATGATGGCGGTCCAGGCGTTCAGCTTATCGGGCCGGTTGAGCATAATGGTGGCGACCCGGCCGGCCACGTTATACAGCGTTTCTTGATTCGGCATGATGGGCTGGATTATATACAAGGGTCGCAGCGTTAGTCACGTTTATCTGTGGGTGACTATCGAATTCCGTGAGGTTCCCGCGGCCACCCCGCCTGTGGCCGAAGGGGAGTTTGCAAAGCTATTGTAATAGAACGAACGGTCGTGCTATTATCTGCCGCGAAGATGAAAACAAGCCAACAACGAGCGAAGACCTCGATTCGGCCTCGCCGACCCACTAACGCCGCGCAGAACACCACACTGCGGCGTCCTCGTGGACTGAAAACCCGTCGGACAATCCTGCGGAAAGCGGTCAACCTCGCCTCCCTCGAAGGGCTGGAAGGGCTGACAATCGGCAAGCTGGCATCCGCGCTCCGAATCAGCAAGAGCGGTCTCTTCGCCCACTTCGGCTCCAAAGAAGATTTGCAGTGCGCGGTAGTCGATGCGGCCCGCGATATCTTCGTCGAGAAAGTGGTCCGCCCGGCTTATGAATTCCACGGGCTCAAACGTCTTCGAGCGCTTTGCGAGAACTGGCTTTTGTATGGCGAGAAAAGGGTGTTCCCCGGCGGCTGCTTCTTTTCCGCTGCGTCGCTGGAGTTCGACGACCGGCCCGGACGCGTCCGCGATCGGATCGTGGAGTTGATGAAGAAGTGGCTGGGAAATCTGGAGCGCGCCGCCCGCGACGCGCAGCTCTCCGGTGAAATCAAGAAGGAAGTGGATGTACACCAGCTGGCATTCGAAATTCAGGCTCTTGCGATGGGAGCGAACTGGAGTTCGCGCTTATTCCGGGATCAAAACGCTTTCCATCTGGTCCGCGGCGCAATACTGCAGAGGATCGAACAAGCCACTGGATCGGTGCAATCGAGGGAGTGATGCGAATTTGTCTGCGTTTGCTCGCTTGTGTCATCGCGGGGTGGAGCCTTTTTCCGGCCGCGCGCACCGCTCCAACGCAGACCCTGGCCAACGGAACCGAGATTCGTCTTCAGCGCTGCGGTCGCTTGCCGATTGTAATTCTGCGGGCAGACAACGTGGACAAACGCTTCCTGGTCGATACGGCTGCCACGTCCTTGCTCAACGAGAAGTCATTTCCCCGGGGGCATAGCAGAGCGGTCCAGATCCAATCCTGGAATGAAACAACTGCAGTCAGCGGACGAGAAGTTTTGATCGGCGAGCTTTCCTTGGGCAATCACATCCTGCAAGGCGTCAAGCTGCCGGCGATTGACTTGAGCGCCATCGCCAAAGCATGCGGCGGCACGGTCGACGGGATCCTCGGGGTGGATCTTCTGGAACAGCTGGGCGTCACGATCGACCTGAAACGCAGTGTCGCACGCCTCGGCATCGCGCCGTCAAGTTCCTCCGAGGCGTTTCTTATCGCGGACATGGACAAAGCAATGCATTCCTGCTCCGAGGCTTTCAATAACAAGGACGCCGACAAACTGGCTTCCTGTTTCGATCCGGATTTCGTGCTGAGTTCCCCTAGCGGCGAACTGCGCGGGCGGGACGAAGCCACGAATCATTTCCAACAAAAATATTTTGGCACGAACTCTTACGTCCGTCTTTCCTTGACGATAAGTGACCAGCGAGCAATAGGGGATGTGGTGTGGAGCCTATATGATTACACCATTGAATCTCCATCCATTCAGACTGCAGGCCGGGGCATGATGCTTTGCCGCAGATCCGAAAACCGTTGGTATATCCTCAGCATGCATGAATCGTCGATCGAATCGGGTTTGAGGCCGGAGGGTCGAAGAAACCGCTGAGAATGGCAGCTATCCAGTGGAACAGTTGTTGGAACCGGCGGATGTTGGGCGATAGATTGAATCGTGCGGTGAACTGCACGAGAATCAGCTGCTGTGATCACGATTAAAGAGTGACGGGCAGGGGTCACCGCCCCGTGATGCGAATCAGCATTTCCTGGCCGCTGCTTAGCGTGATCTTCTGGCGTCCATGGAACGCCGTTGTTCCCAGCCCACCGGCGCCGCCGACTATTGAACCAATGCCAGCGCCTTTTCCGCCGGCGAAGATTCCACCCAGTAAAGCGCCGGCTCCGGCACCAATCACGGTGTGCTCGATGGTCTTGCGGCCTCGTCCACCGGACTCGATGGCTCCTTCCACATCAACCTTCTCGCCAGAGGGCGCGTGATAAAGCTCCACAATTTCTGCGTGGATCGGCGCGCGACGCCCGTCTGACATCACCAGGCGGTCGAACCGCAGCATCATGCTCGTATGTCCCTTGATTTTGCCGGACATGTCAATTTGTGTGATGTGACCGTACACTCGTGCGTTTTGGTAGTCGCCCTTCTCAACGACAGTCGCACTAAACGGGTCACCGACTTGGGAGTCGGTGCTGGTCAGTGTGTCATCGAGTCGAATCCGGAGCGCTACGTCATCAGGAACGCTGAAGCTTTGGGTTGACGCAAGCAATGTGGAAGACGCGATTATGACGAGCGCCACAAGGACTCCCAAGCCCACAGCAGTGCCCAGAAAGCCGATTCTTTCATCAAGATTGCGCATAGATATCCCTCCCTAAATGATCAGAATTTAGTGCGCTAGCCAAAGCGCATATCGAATCGGCTGGGACATTGTCCAGTGATCATGTGCTCGCAGAATGTAATACCATTCCAAGATGGATTATCCTTTCATAGTTACACCTTGCTGTCCCGTAGGATCAGATTCACCTCGTCAGTGCGAGCAGCGCGGGCACAAAGTTACCAGTTCCACCAAGTCCGACGATGTGAATAGCCACTGGTCTGCCTTGCCAGCCGCCTGGGTGGCACGCGCGATGAAGCCCAAGTGATGGCGCTTTGCAAAATTGTGCAGATGCTCGACGCAAATTCCGGTAAGGTTCACGGCCTCTGCATAAGTGAAGAGCTTCTGGCTCGATTTGACGATTACCATGGGACAAGCCCTCTGGATCTTTGGAGTCGCCTAGCTTTCAATCCCTTTGCAGAAAATTGAAAGGTCGCGCCCGCACGGGGAAGATACCGCTTTACGAACGTGGATTATGTTGCGAATTCACGTCCTTGGAATCGCGAGACTGGACGCCCGCCAGGCTTTGGCTGCGCCTTGCTCAAAGCGAGTCGATAAGCCATCGTGTCTCCTGTTGCGACCCCCGGTTCCCGATTCAAGATACAAAGACCCAACGGTTTTGGAACGAGCTATTCCCAAACGCTGAGCCAGTTTCTGACGCAGTAAACGCCGCGCCCGGAAAGTCCTTGCCTTGACTGTTCCACGAGGAAGCCCGAGAACCGCTGCGGTTTCCTCCGCTGACAACTCCTGGATCTCGCGTAATTGAACCACTTCCACCAAAAGGGGTTTCAGCTCGCCAATCGAGGCACTCAGGATGCCTTGCAACTCCTGCGCCTCGCACTGCTCTTCCGGCGTTGCCGCCGTGTCCTCGATCTCCAACGCTATGTTCTTATCCTCCGCAATTTTGTTCGCTTCGATGGACACGTGGCCCGGGCGCCGTTTGCGCAGCTGCATCAACGCTTCATTGATCGCGATACGCGTAAGCCAGGTAGAAAAGCGCGATTGCCCCTGAAAACTCTTCAAATGAACATACGCGCGCTCGAAAGCCGCTTGCGCTGCGTCTTCAGCGTCTTCACGGTTTCGAAGCATGCGTCGCGCGAGATAAAACACCCTTCGCTCGTATCGTTCGAACAAGACTCCAAATGCGGCGGAAGATCCGTTCACGGCCTCTTCCACCAGAAATTCATCCTCCGTTTCGGACAGTCTGGCTTCCGAGACGATCCCACTCTTCACCCTTTCGGTTCGACCTACCGTTTGGACTTGCATTTTGCTCCCCTTGCGGATTTATTTCCGGCGTTCGTTCAATGACTCCATCACATGCGTCATGTAGGCTCGGCTGGCGAATAGAGGGCGCCTTCGCGATCTATCGCGCACTTGCGGCCTTGTCGGGCGTTTTTGGTGCTTTTCCAAGAAAGTTGAACAGCTCAGCGTTCACTTCATCGGCGTGCGTCCAGGTTATGCAGTGCGGCCCGTCCTTCACGATGGCCAGGCGCGCTCCCTTGATCAGCTTGGCCGTCCGGATCCCCGAGGCAGTGATCGGCAAAATCCTGTCTGCATCCCCGTGAATGACCAGGGTTGGCACATTAATTTTGTTCAGGTCGTTTCGGAAGTCTTCATGCCAGGTTGGCACGCAAGCGAGACTGGCTGTGGCCGATGCGCCGGCTGCTAGGTTCCAGCTCGCTTGCACGGCTTGTTCGCTGACTCGCTTGTTGAGGAAGACGTCCGTGTTGTAGAAATTCTTGAAAAACTCCGTGAAGAACACGTAGCGATCCGCGGCGACGGCCTTCTGTATCCCCTCGAAGACGCTACCGTCGACGCCCTCCGGATTGTCTGGCGTCTTCAAAAGGAACGGCGGGACTCCGGAAACGATGACCGCCTTACTCACGCCTTTTGATCCGAATTTCCCCAGGTAGCGGGCCACTTCGCCGCCCCCCATGGAGAAACCGACTAGCGAGAAATCACGTAATTCGAGATGGGTAATCAATTTATGCAGGTCCTCGGCGAAGGTGTCGTAGTTATAGCCCGTTGTTGGCTGGCTGGATTTCCCAAACCCTCTGCGGTCATAGGTGATGACGCGGTGTCCCGCACTCAGAAGAACCGGCAGCTGTTTTTCCCACGAAGCGCCGCTCAGTGGGTATCCGTGAATCAAGACAACCGGCTGCCCCGAACCGTGGTCTTCGTAGTAGAGATCGATCTTGCTCGAGTTTTCTTTACCGACAGTAGCGTATGCCATTAGCTTCTCCTCTGTCGTTCGTTTCACGATGTTTCGATAAGCCACTGCAGGCTGGCAGTGAGCTGAAATAACAATTTCTCTGTGTCCTTCCTCCCAATTCAAAAGCAGCTCGGTTGCCACTGATTGTTCCCTTCGGGCCGTGTCCGATATTCTTGAAATCAATGGAGTTATCGAAATCACGTCCGATGAATCAGGAATTGCGGAACGCTGAATCTGGCGTCGACGCCAAACCCGGACACCAAATACGGCGTTAACAACTGCAGAGAGATAAACGGTGTAATGGGCGAGACTCGAGATCAAGTTCTCGCAATCAAAGAGGTACGCTTGAAGAATTATGTCTCTTCGACTCGTTTGACGTTAATTCGAGGGAGTACTGATTAGAAGCGGATCCTATTCACCAGAATCTCTCCTCTTTTGCGTCAGATTTGTTTACTGTCGGGATGTCGATTTCAAGAAGCCGATCTCCCATGGCGCTCCCCACATAAAGTGTGTTCCTCATCTGAACGGCAACTGACGCGGCCGGGAGGGTGCCAGGAGGGGCATGATAGAGAGGTCTCACATCCATTGTGAAAGGTTCCAAAGTCACCACAGTGAATCCCGTTTCGCAGGAGCTACGCATTGCCGAAACACAAGCCTTCCAGCTTTGAAGTTCGTCCATACCAGTGACGAGCAGCATGTCATCGGCTCGAATGCTTATGTTGTCAGGGTAAAAGGGAACATTTGCTGTCTTGACGACATGTCCGGCCTGACGGTCGTACTTTCGAATCTGCTTGCCAGACCAAGCCGAGTAGTAGACGAATTCTCGATCCGTGCTCAATTGCACTCCGTTGGCAACTGGGGCCCCGCTGTTTGGAAGCCTTGCCAACGGGCCGCCTGGATGCCACTCGACTAGATATCCGGTGTCAACGCCGCTCACCATGACGTCGAGCGCGTCCGGACGATCCCAAGCAGCCTTGGTCATCATCACTGTCGCGATGAATCCGCCATCACCGGTTGCGGCGACGCCATTGAACAAGCCGTCTCGATACGTAACGCATCCCCGCCAGAGGGCTCGATAACCATCGGGCGTGTCGATCAACTCAAGCGTTTCGATTGATTCGCGCTCACCGTGGTTGACCACGAGCAGTTCTGTCCGGCCATCGTTGCGCTTTGAGAAATGGATTCCATGTGAGCCAAAATGTGTGGGAGGTGCGTTGCAGGCGCCCTCACCCCACCCGGTCTCGGGATGAGTACTGATGATAAGCGGCTGTACGCGACGTGTTGCCAAGTCGACGAGCAGGAGGCCCTCGCCTGTGACGCAACTGAAGTCCGCGGGTAGCTCGCTAATCAGAATATGCTGGCCATCGGGAAGCAGTTCGATGTCCTCCGGTGCATGAACACCACAGATCGGTGTAATACCGTTCGACGCGACACACGCAGGAGGACTCGCACTCTGCGGGATACTTTGGGATGGCGCAGGCTGAGCGCGCGCAATGCTGCCAAACAGCAGAAGCACGCCTGCGGTGAGGCTTGACCAGATCGTTCCCGGATTTCGCTGCCCCTTCAGAATTTCCATGTCGAATCGCCACGAAGAATGACGTCCTCACCGGCAACGGCAAAAGTCGTCTCACCGGTCATGTGGCTGGCCTAACGCAAAGGGTGGTTTTTTTAGAATCATGTTTACACTACTGGCAGTCGGGGAGCGGGCTCAGGGACTCCTCGGAAGTGCACAGGGGCATCGGCCGGATCATTCGATGGCTAACAATCCACAGCCCTTCGCCATTGACCAAGAACACCAGTTTGCGGGCGTCGTCGGGATACACGCTCGTGACGCCTTTGAACGTCTTCACGGTTTTGGCATTCTTGGGGTCAGACATGTCCACGAACTGTACCGTCTCTGTGGGCAACGGTACCGCAGTCGGCGCTGCGTGAGCCGGGCCACTATCCGGGGTAACGGTGATGGCCAGGACAGAGCCGCCCGCGGGTGGCTGGACTTGGCTCCCGGGGCTTACCTTCATGGCATCCCTGCTAAGCAGGACCGGTTTCTCAGGGTTGGTCACATCCACCAGGGCAAAGCCTTCCTTGGTGGGACGATGGAGATAAAGATAAAATTTGGTGTCCCTCTGCTGTACGAACATTTGATTCACGTGCATGCCGTCGAGCGGCAAGTGGGCAACCACTTTCACATGTTCCTGCGGTAAACCGCTTGAGCTCTGGGCTAGGGCGCTCAGTACGCCCATGAGCGAGCTCAATAAAATAGTTGCCAGAAGGGCCAAGCGATGGGGTAGGACAACTGGTGCCAGCGCGGTGGTCATGAATCTTCTCCTCTTCTCCTTGTCATTTCCAAGTTTCCTTGTCTCCGGGATCGCCCTTTACAAAAGCAGTTTGCCTGCCACATCGGCGGCAACTGGCACGCTCTCCATTTGCATGAATGCAAAGGGTTTGTAGAAATCAGGCGAGCATCGATTCACTTGGTTAAACGTGAAATCTGACGCCGTGACCAAATGCGGACACCAAATGCGGCGGCCGCCACCTTAAAAGATCCAAGCAGGAGAGTTGGGACTAGGCACTAAGAGCGCGACTTCGAACAACTGACATCCGTAGTATTAGAGCCCGAACTCGCGAGTTTCGGGGTGCGACCGTTTCCGTGCTTCCCATTAAAAAGCGTTGCAAAAGCGCAACTTCCTCGATGCCCGATATACGCAATTCCCCAAGACGATCCGTCGTATCCCCCGCATGTCTGCACGATTAACGGGTTCTGATGCAATCCTCTGATGAGTACAGGTCAAATTTCATTGCCTAAGGACATCGTCAGGGATTCAATGCTGCGGGACAGGGTAAGAAACGTCTGCAGTTCAGGGGTGAGCAATTTTTGCGGCCCTTCCGAACAGCAAGTCCGGATTGTCTGTTCGAGACGCTCAAACAAATGTTCCAAGTTGTCTTTTCTCCCCGATGCTTTACCGTCCATCCTGTCTGCCATGCCGTCCAGAACATTGGCCATTTCGGCGTCGAACTCCTGTTGGGCCAGTTCTACGGGTTCTGGCAATTCAAAGCCTGGGAGACGCAAGCGATATTTCAGTAATGCAACTCGTATCAGGAAAAGCGTGCGCAGTTGCGGTCCCCACCGCCGGATGCGGGCGCGCAAAGCAAGATCCTGGTGGCGGGAAGGGCCAAATTCGAAAAGAACGCCGTCGGCAAGGGCTCTCACCTGGTCGAGATATGTGTTGATCGTTTCGCGAAGAGAATAGCAGCGCTGGATTGCAACCCTTTTCTCTGCCGGAAGCGGTTCCCTTTCAAGTTGAGCCAGCGATCGCAGGCTGGAAACGAATGTCTTCTTCATCTCCACCGCAGCACGAGACCCCCATAGGTGATCAAAGACGAGCCACATCATGAACAGCCCCAGCAAGATGCCGACGACGCGGTCCCTTGCTATGGAGAGCGATGTCTGTGCCGCGAACTCCTGCAGGTTGATGAGGTAGAAGGCCAGCGCAGCCTGCAGTCCGAAGTATGACAACCGAGGGCTGGATGCCATGATCCAGGCCGCAGGGATTGTAACGAGCACGAAAAGAACTGTGAATCCAGCAATCGAATCGAGGTAGGGCAGAATGAAGATCTGCGAGCCCATCCCGATAAGAAAGCCACCCATCACGGCACCCGCGATACGCAGGATCCCTTTCTGTCGAGATGCGCCGATCGTGGAAAGCCCTGTCAGCAGGCACGTGGTTACCGCCGTGCTGATCCCCGGCCAGGCGATGGAATTGTAGATGATGTAACAGAGGCTCGCCGCAAGGCAGCCTTTCAGCGCGAATTTAAGGTGCTCAGGGTTGGTGAGCGCGTCTGGGACGACAAGCTTCGATCGCGGTGTGTCGTCTGAAGGCAGCTGGTACTCATCCATTGATTTAGAACCCATAACTACCTGAGAAATGAGCGTAACGATTTTCTCCATCTCGAGCAGCAATGGAACACCGCGCGAGGGTTGGTCATTGGGATTGAACTGAATCGAGACTGGAATTCTCCGGTTCATTAGATCGGTGCGAATGCTCGCGATGGCAGCTGCCAGGCTCCGCAATTGCTTCCGATCAGTGCTAGACGGCTCGAAGCGGAACTGCGTCAGGGTTGCAGCAACGTCCACCAGCCCACCGACAAGCGCTACAACACCACTCATCTGTGCGCGGTAATGCGGCGAGTAGTCAGAGTGGCGCAGGACGCGGCGCAACGTTGATGTTCCGAGCATGCCCAGCCTGGTGATTTTCTTTTCGGTCGCATGATCTACGGGGCGGTCCTCGATATAGCAAGCCAGCACACTCTCGACCGCGGCTAGACGTTCCGCAATGGGCAGAACGACATTGTCTCCAGGCTTCATGCGCGCAAGGGCCAGTTCTACCACGGCAGTGACTACGACGCCGATCGATGACGCCAACAAAACCCAAAGGGTATCTTCCACATTGGTTTCGGCTGATACGTGGCGATCCCACAAGGGGACTGCGAGGGCGGTCATGAAGGAGAAAATAGCAGCCGCACCGTAGTTGGTCATCGTGCTAAACGCATAGAAGGCGGCGAAGAACGAAACGATGATCCAGAGGAAATGCAGCATGGGAATACTGATCACAAACCACACTGAGATCAAAATATAAGCCACGGTAACGCCGGTGACGAGAAGCATTGTTCCGGCTGATTGCAGAGTGGCTCGAAGATTTTCGCGAGAAATGATAAGCGCATAAACCGCGCCTTGGAACGCACGCGGAATACGAAAGGTTATGCAGATGATCATGACGAGAGTCGCTGCAATGACCATTCGCGCGACTGTTCCGGCGCGGCCCGGGTACGGGGCGAGTTCCCCTTTTAGAAACTCCCAGAACCCAGGCAATGGTGGGGGCGACTCGCCGATGCTTTGTGCAAGGGTGGCCATCTTCAGCGTCCGCGAATGATCACAACGGCTGACTCGCCGACTCGAAACAGGTCTGGAGAGGGATTTTTGACACGGACGCGGACCGGGTATCGCGATGCCAGATGGACCCAGCTCAGCGTTCGCTGTGCGTCGGGCAGACCGGGACTCAAGGTGCCAAAAACGTCGGCATCGGGTGTTACGCCAAATCCGACACTATCGACTACACCGGCGAAGCGCACTTCGGGTTTCGACAACACGTAGACATCAGCCCGCATCCCCGGCTCGATGTGTCGAAGGGTGCCTTCACGGAAATTACCGATCGCCCACCAAGTGCGCGCGTCAATCAGTATGAAAACCTGTTGGCCTATATGCGCGTACGCGCCTTCCGAAATAGTGAGGTTTGTGACCCGCGCATCAAATGGTGCATAGACCTTGCAGTTGTGAAGGTTGTATTGTGCCGTCTGGACCGCCGCAGTTCTAGCCCCACGCTGATTAGTCAACGGTTCAAGTGTAGTTACGGCGTGTACGGATTGTTCGTGTTGCGCCTTGCTCTGATCCAGAGCAGCCTTGGAGCGTTCGTATTGCGCCAAGGCCGACTGTAATCCCGCCTGCGAAAGCTGCAGTTGCGAAGACGCCTGTTTGACAGCTTCTGCCTGAGCGATTTCTGACGTTCTCGCTCTGTCTACCTGGTCTGCCGTTACGAACTGTTTTGCCAGCAGCGGCTCAATGCGATGCAGATTGTTATTCGAATAGGTCCACTCCGCTTTGGCCCGGTTCACGCCCTGCTCAGAGTTTGCCACGTCAGCCCGCGCTTGATCGACAGCAGCCGCCCAGCGGGCTACGTCTGCGTGTGAGCCCTGGATAGTCGCTTGCGAAACGGAAACGGCGCTTACCAGTGCCGCAATCCTTCGCCCCTCGTCTCCTATTTGCCCTTCGAGAGCAGCCTGCTCGGAAAGGGCGTTCTCGAGAGCATACTGATAAGGCCGGTCGTCGATCTCAAACAGTAGTTCGCCCTGCTTCACAAACTGATTGTCGCGGACGTTTAAGCGAACGATCGGCCCTTCCACCTGCGGCGCGATTCCGATGAAATTGGCCGTCACTTCAGCGTCGTCGGTGCGCGGCTGGCGATTGATTTCGAACAGCGCCACCAAGCCAAGAATGACCGCGGCCGATACGATGGACACACGAAGAATTCGAATAATGTTCTGGGGAGAGTATTGCCAATGTATGTGTTTCATAGGGCCTCGTCAGTGGAAAAAGATGAGCCACAATCCAAAAGTGTACAAGGCTGTTAAGCAGGCATACATCACGATTGGCGGAGAGAGCGCTTCTTCGAGATGCAGCTTGAACAATAGAAATCGAGTTCCAGCCGTCAGCAGAATTCCCAGAATCAAACAAAGGAGCCAGGCCGGGAAAAAGGATCCCAACACGTCGATCGATGGAGCGCGCTGACAACCCATGAGCGGAATCACGCCAACCAAAAGCAGCGCTTCCGTAAATTTACGATTTAGCTTGTGCCTCATGGATGCTCCTTGGAACCGCCCATGCGCACCAAATCACCCGTTCGAAAAGCAAGATCGGCTAATGAGTCGAGAACCGCTGTGCGTGCCGCGACATCGGCAGATCTGGCATGCGCCAGCGTTTGTTGCGCCGCCGTAACATCGAGCAAATTGCGGACGCCGTAACCGTACGCTTCGACAGCCGCGTTGTAGGATTGGCTGGAGGCCTCGAGGAGGGCGGTTGCCGCTTGCCGCCGCCGCAGCGCGGTTTTCACGTTCGAATAGCTCCGCCACACCTCATCCGCAATTTGATCCACGGTGGCTTGGGCTTGGGCTGTAGCCTCATTTCGACTTGCCTGGGCCCTGAGCAGATTGTTCTTTCGAGCTCCTCCGTCAAAAATGGTCCAATCGATTCGCACGGCTGCCGTGCCCGTGAGTCCAGTCATCTGAGTTGCCGGAAGCTGTTGCTGCCATCCGTATTGATACTGTCCAGCCACCGTCGTCCCGAACTTAACCGACGGGAAGTATGCGGCACGCGCCTCCCGAATTCTCCCTTCCGCGGCCTTGACGCCTGCCACCTGCTGCAGCAGATCGGGACGTTGTTCCATTGCGCGAGCCAATAACTGCTCGACCGAATCATCGTGCATCTCGGCCGCCGGCAGTTCGTCGAGTGGCTGCACTCGGATCCTGACGGTTGGTGAGATCCCAAGCGTCGTCGCCAGGTCTCCACGAGCAATTTCCTCGACCCCTCGTGCCGACTGCAGATCGTACTCCGCTTGAGCTGTGGCGCTCCGAGCCTCAAGGACATCTGGAAGAGTGGCCAGGCCATGCTCCAACCTGTTTTCCGCCGCTTCCTGTACGGTTTTCGCGTTGAGCAAGCTGGCTTCGTCCGCTTCGACTTGGCCGACGGCGTTCAGCAGGCGGTAGTATGTGTCTGCGACCTGGAAGATGATCTTTCGGTGCGTGTCGTTGAAGACAAAGTTGGCGGCAGCGAGCTCTGCTCGGGCCGCAGCGATGCGGCCCCTGCGCGCCCCAAAGTCGAACATGGTGTAATCCAACTGCACTGCCGGTCCAAAGGTCGCAACGGTCTGTCGCACAAAACTGCTGCCGAACAACACGTCCTCGCGGTCCACTTGCGACAGCGCAACGGCTGCTAGCGCCGGGTACAATTCGCTCTGCGCGATGTGCAACGCGGCAGCTCTGGCCTTAGCGCCTTCCCATGCCACGCGAGTCTCCGGATTGTTGCGCTCCGCGAAATCCACCAGATCAGCGAGCGAGTACGACTTCGCAGCATCGATCGCGAGACGCGAACCTTGCACCGTCTTCGCTTCCTCCCGAATTTGGCGTTCAGCGGCAAAATGCCAGGGACGATCTGGTGAAGCAGGCACGTCCTGCGCCGTAGCGATTCGGGAGATCGCCACGGTTCCTACCAGAAGCGCCAGCCATCGCCAGGTTGTGTTCTTCACAGCGGCCCTCGTGGAGCCTATTTTGGCACAAAATTGCGGCGCCAGGCCGCGACCAACCCAAGGCAGATGTGCGAGTTCAAGTTTCCTTTAGGTAGGCTGCGCGTGATTTGTGAGAGCTCGAAAGAGATTTTTTTGCCTTTAACCCCTTGGTTCAGGGAAAACTCCGCCGACGACAGCGCGGACCTCGGCGTAATACTCAGGATGCTCTGCGAGAATCGACTTAATCTCCTGGGCGAGCGGACTTTCAGCGAGCCATACCTTTTGCTGGTCTGGAAACAGAGAGAGCATGAGTGGCTTCGCTTCTTCCAGCAATTGTTTTAGTCGGAGATTGTCCAGATGTTCGTTCTCATTGGGAATAATTGTCATGGTCATCTCCTTTATTAACCCAAGGGTAGTGCAAGGCTCCTGCCAAACAGGCGTTCCAACCGATACCACGGCAACTGATTGAAGGCACAAGAGCTTTGGTTTGTGAGACTGTGATCTCCTGAACCGGTCAGTGGATACACGGATTGCCTACCGCCAAATGCGGTGTCGAGCCCGAATACGGACGCCAAATGCGGCGTTCTTATTTGCGGAAGGTTTAACGGGAATATCGGACGAGGCCTGATATCAAGCCCTCTTGATTGCTGAGGTGCACTCCGAGAATTCTGGCCGTCAACTCTTCCTAAACATCTCTACACGCAGGAGATCCCTAGTTGGCTCGAGAACGCGAGCCATTCATTCAGCAGGGAAGTCAGGAATCGTTCCACACGCTTCCTTGCGTTTGGTCATGAAGCTGCTGTTCTCCAAGTGGTAGGTAGGACAGACACCTCATGAACCACGGCCGGCTTGACGTTTAGAAAAAGTGCTCATTCAACTTCAACTTTCCTTCACGGAGCTTCATCTAAGTGACTTCATGCGTACGTGGATCTCTAGCATGGCAAATGCACTGTCCATCTCTGGAGGGGGTAGGGTATGGCCAAGAAAAAAGTAGCGGACTTGCTGGTCGATGTTCTCGCGGAAGCGGGAGTTCGGCAAATCTACGGACTTCCCGGAGATTCACTGAACGGCATCACCGACTCAATTCGCAAAAGAGAAGAGATTCAGTGGATTCACGTGAGGCATGAAGAGACGGCCGCGTTCGCGGCTGGCGCCGAAGCGCATCTGACTGGCAAATTGGCCGTCTGCGCGGGAAGCTGCGGCCCCGGGAATCTACATTTGATCAATGGGCTCTACGACTGCCATCGTAGCCGGGTTCCCGTCCTGGCAATCGCGGCGCAAATCCCCAGCAATGAAATCGGGAGCGGGTATTTTCAGGAGACCAACCCGGAACATCTCTTCGCGCAGTGCAGCCATTATTGTGAATTGGTTTCTCAGCCCGAGCAGATGCCCCGCGTCCTTGAGATTGCAATGCAAACCGCAATCTCGCGTCGCGGTGTTTCCGTCGTGGTCATCCCAGGTGATATCGCCCTGCGAGATGCCGTGGAACAAGGCCCGCGTCTCCATTTTCCGCCGCCGAAACCCAATGTGTGTCCTTCCGAGGATGAACTCGCGACGCTGGCGAAGGTCCTCAACAACTCGAAAAAGACAACCATTCTTGGCGGCGCTGGCTGTGCCGGGGCTCATCCGCAGTTAATTGCACTTGCAGGCAAGCTGAAGGCCCCAATCGTCCATGCGCTGCGCGGGAAAGAGTTCATCGAGTACGACAATCCGTTCGATGTGGGTATGACCGGGCTGCTCGGCTTTTCCTCCGGCTACCACGCAATGATGAACTGCGACGTGTTGCTGATGATTGGAACGGACTTTCCTTACCAGCAGTTCTATCCCAAGGACGCCACGGTGGTTCAAATTGATGTCCGTGGAGAACAACTCGGCAGGCGCACCAAAGTCGATTACGGCTTTATCGGAGATACGAAGACCACCATTAGCGCCCTCCTGCCAAAACTGGACCAAAACAAGTTCGATGAGCACTTGAATGCCTCGCTCGAGCATTATCGAAAGGCGCGCAAGGGCCTTGATGAACTGGCGACAGATGGACAGGGCAAGAAGCCTATCCATCCTCAATATCTTGCGCGAGTGCTCGACGAGCTCGCCGCGAAGGACGCTATCTTTGCCTGCGACGTGGGCACACCGACGGTCTGGGCGGCCCGCTACCTGACAATGAACGGCAAACGGCGGCTAATCGGCTCCTTCAATCACGGCACCATGGCCAATGCATTGCCGCACGCCATTGGCGCACAGATCAGCCAACCTGGCCGTCAAGTGGTCACGTTGTCCGGAGACGGAGGTCTCGCGATGCTCATGGGCGATCTGCTCTCTCTTCGGCAGTTGCAGTTGCCAGTCAAGGTGATTGTCTTCAAGAACGACTCGCTGGCGTTTGTGGAGTTGGAAATGAAAGCCGCGGGTATCGTCGATTTTGGAACAGACCTGCACAACCCAAACTTCGCAAAGATGGCGGAGGCCGCGGGACTCCTCGGACTGACGGCCGAAACACCGGAACAAGTTGCACCGATGCTTGCGCAAGCTCTCAAGCATGACGGACCCGCGCTGGTAGAGGTCCTCGTGAGCCGGCAGGAACTCTCCATGCCGCCGACAATCACTCTTGAGCAGGCCAAAGGGTTCAGCCTCTTCATGCTCCGGGCAGTTCTCAGCGGACGCGGCGACGAAATCGTCGATCTCGCGAAAGTAAATCTGCTTCGCTAGCCTGGCGATAACTTTTTAGGTCTCAAGACCAAAGAAGGAAGGAACATGCATGGCTACAAAACAGCAGACGATGCATTCAGATTTTCCGGATGTGCCGCGCGGCACGGATCTCCTCAACAGCCAAGGGCTGAACAAAGGCACGGCGTTCACCGAGGAGGAGCGAAGCAAGCTCGGCCTGCACGGCCTTCTCCCGCCTCACGTCGAGAGCCTTAATGAGCAAGTCGTGCGCGCTTACGAGGCCTATAAGCGAAAAGACGACGACCTGGAGCGACATATCTATTTGCGAGCACTCCAGGATACCAACGAAGTCCTTTTCTACCGGCTTCTGCTCGATCACATCGAAGAAATGACGCCGATGGTCTACACACCCGTGGTCGCGCAGGCGTGCCAACAATTCAGTCACATCTACCGGAGGCCCAGGGGGCTGTTCATTTCCTATCCGATGCGAGATTCGATCCCCGCGCTGTTGCGAAATCGTCCCAATCCGGAGGTAGACGTAATTGTAGTGACGGACGGCGAACGCATTCTCGGAATAGGCGATCAGGGTGCGGGCGGCTTGGGCATCCCGATCGGCAAACTATCCCTATATACCCTTATCGGCGGCATTCGTCCGGAACGCACGCTCCCTATCGTTCTGGATGTTGGAACCAACAATAAGGAGCGGCTCAACGATCCCGAGTACCTCGGCTGGCGGCACGAACGGATTACAGGTCAAGAATATTTCGACTTCGTCGATCAGTTCGTCCAAGCGGTGAAGCAGGAACTTCCCGGAACATGCCTGCAATGGGAAGACTTCGCGACTCCACATGCCCGGCCCATTCTTCAGCGCTATCACGATGAATTGTTGACGTTCAATGACGACATCCAAGGGACGGCGGCTGTCGCCTTAGGGGCCATTCTGAGCGCAGTCAAAGTGACGGGAAAAAATTTGAAGGACCAGCAGATCGTCATGTTTGGAGCTGGTTCCGCCGGCATTGGCGTTGCCGATGGATTGCGTGCGGCAATGAAAGGCGAAGGCCTATCCGAAGAGGAGACGCGCAGCCGCTTCTGGGTCGTCGACCGGAACGGTCTTCTGCACTCAGGGCGAAAGGACCTTTCTCCGGAACAGAGTGTCTATGCTCAGCCTGAAGATCGCGTTTCCGGATGGCCCCGAACTTCCGACGGTCACACCGGCCTTGCCGACGTGGTTGGAAAAATCGAAGCGACAGTTTTGATCGGTCTTTCTACGGTTGGTGGCGCTTTTTCGGAAGCGATTGTTCGTGAGATGGCGCGCAAAGTCGAGCGACCCATCATCTTCCCGCTCTCGAATCCGACCACCAAATCGGAGGCGAAAGCCGACGACCTGATTCGTTGGACCGATGGACGCGCCCTTGTGGCCACGGGCTCGCCTTTTGCGCCTGTCAGTTATGGCGGCCGCACCATTACGATCGCCCAGTGCAATAACGTCTTCATTTTTCCAGCCATGGGGCTTGGAGTTGTCGCATCGGGCGCCCGGCGCGTCACGGACGCGATGATGCTGGCGGCGGCCAGAGCACTCGCCGGGAATTCGCCTGCCCTCAAAGACTCTTCCGCATCTCTATTACCTCCTTTGACTGACATTCGGAGAGTCGCCGTGCAAATCGCGATAGCGGTTGGCATCGAAGCGCAAAAAGAGGGCCTTGCTCCAAAGACGACTGAGGATGAGCTCCGTCAACGCGTGACCGCGGCGCAGTGGACCCCTGCCTACCCGTCTCTTGCCCAGGCAAAGATGTAGGACGAGCGGAAGCAAAAGGAGTTTGCCATGGAAAGTGTTCAGGTTATGCCACCCAAAATCACCAAGGCAGCCACCGGGAAGCTGACTGACGAAATGGTTCGATTGGTGCGCTCTGCAGTCAGGACGATAGGTTACTCACCGAGGCAAGCTAGCCTGGCAAGGCTCGCTCGAGTCGTTGGTTTATTAGTGCTTGCCGCGGGTGTTCCCGCTTCGGCGCAAACGCCGGAAACCACGGAGACCGCGAGTCCGGTGCAATCTACTTGCCCCCGCCCAGCCCCGGCCTTTACGCAACTGACGTATAACGAAGACAACCGGTATTTCAGCAATCCGAATTGCCGGACCGAATTCCTGGATCGCCTGAAGTACATACCGCTTCGCGGTGACAACGAGGACTACTACATTTCCTTCGGCGTCTTCTTGCGCGATCGCGGCGAATATTTCAGCCATTTTGATTTGGGAAGCGCCCCTTCTGGAAATGCCTATTTGATGCAGCGTTATTTCGTACACATGGATCTGCACCTAAGTGAGAGGTTCCGCTTCTTCGGAGAACTTGCAAGCAGCCTTGAGACCGGCAGGAACAGCGGTCCTCGTTCAGGCCTGGACGAGAAGCAGATATACGTTCATCAGGGTTTTTTCGACATCGGACTTTGGCGGTCTGGCAAAGACAGCCTGACCCTACGAGCCGGCCGGCAAGAAATGGTATTGGGTTCAGAGAACTTCGTTTCCACTCGCGATGGCCGCAATATCCGGCGCAGCCTCAATGGATTCCGGCTTACTTGGGTGAAGGGCAATTGGACTATCGACACATTTGCTCTTAGGCCGACCCTTGATAATCCAGGCAATTTCAACGATCCACCCAACCACGCATCCAGTTTCTGGGGCGCGTATGCGGTCAGGCCATTTGCCTTCCTGCCGCAAGGAAATGTCGACCTTTATTACTTCGGTCTCGACCTCCAGAATGTGCATTTCGATGGCAAAGGATCCGGCCGAGAGCAAAGAGAAACAATCGGGACACGGCTCTGGGGCACCACCGAGCACTGGGACTATAACGACGAGTTTACCTATCAGTGGGGCTGGTTTGGGCCCGTTGATGATATTCGAGCATGGGCCATCTCCACAGAGACGGCCTATCGGATCGACTCGAATTCCCTAAAGCCCAGATTTGCCCTTCGCGCCATGTCTTTCAGCGGCGATCAGAATCCTGCGAGCCGGACACTCGGCACGTTTAATTCTATTTTCGAAAAAGGCCCTTATTTCAGCTATGCGGAAGTGTTCGCCAGGCGAAATCTGATCGCCTTGCAACCTTACGTGGAACTTCATCTCACCAAGACCGTCACCTTGACGCCCAATCCGGCCTTTTTCTGGCGGGAGAGCCCGCGCGACGGCCTTTATACCGTTGGCAACGCGGTGATAATTTCCGGCCAGAAAAGCAACTCCCGCTACATCGCCACTCAGGCCTCTGCGCAACTTCGATGGAAGATGAACCGGAACCTGACCTGGTTCACGGAATACGCCCACTTCTTTCCCGGCGAGTTCTTGAAGCAGTCCACGGCGGGGACCAACATGAATTTTTGGACGGGATGGCTGGACATAAGGTACTAGGGAGAATTCAAAATGGCGATAGACGCAAGCACTACCCGTCATGACGTGCCGAGCGGAGCGCCCGCGAAGCCTGCCACACTCACTGCGGCAAAGTCACCTAATCCCACATGGAAGGCCATAGTGCCCGTCGCCGTGGCTGTCGTCCTCGCGCTGCTCCCCGTGCCAACTGGCCTGGCGCAACATGCATGGTACTTCTTTTCTATTTTTGTCGGCGTTATCGTGGGCCTGGTTTTAGAGCCGTTGCCAGGCGCTGCCATCGCGTTGACTGGCCTCACGTTGGTTGCCGTGCTTCCCCGATTTGTGCTGTTCAGTCCCGAGCAATTATCGCAACCCGGCTTTCGCGTGCCGAGTGCTGCCCTCAACTGGGCGCTATCGGGCTACAGCAATCCTACGGTGTGGCTGATCTTTGGGGCGTTCATACTCGCACTGGGTTACGAGCGAACAGGACTCGGCGAACGCATCGCTCTTATCCTGGTCAAGCGCATGGGCAAAAACACTCTCCTACTGGGTTACGGGGTTACGTTAGCGGATACGATTCTTGCGCCGTTCATACCCTCCCCAACCGCGCGCAGCGGCGGGATCATTTACCCGATCGTCAGCGATTTGGCACAGGTCTATGAATCCAAACCGAACGATCCTTCCGCGCGCCGGGTCGGGTCCTATCTCATGTGGGTAGCCATCGCAACCACGTGTGTAACAAGTTCGCTGTTTCTCACCGCTGCCTCATTTAATCTGCTCGCCGTGGGATTGGTTGAGAAGCTTACACAAACGGACGTGCACTGGATGGATTGGTTTAGAACCGCGGCGGCCGCGATTATACCGTTGCTGGTTCTGATCCCGTTGTTGAGCTATTGGCTGTATCCGCCCGAGGTAAAGCACTCCACCGAGGTATCAAAGTGGGCGGCATTAAAGCTCGAAAAGATTGGACGGCTTTCCAGGCGCGAACTCATCCTGGCGGCAATTGTCGTGCTCTCATTGGTCCTGTGGGTTGGAGGCAGCGCTTTTGTCAGCGCAACGACAGTGGCCCTCGTCGCGATAAGTCTGATGCTGATCACTCGAGTGGTAACGTGGGGCGATATTACGGAGGACAAGCGTGCTTGGACTACTTTCGCGTGGCTCGGCGCCCTGATCGCTCTCTGCGATGGACTCAACCGCGTCGGCTTCGTCAAGTGGTTTGCCGACGGCATCGCCCCGCACATGAAGAGTTTTTCGCCGCACATGGCGATGATAATTCTGCTGGCGATCTTTTTCGTCGCCCATTATCTATTCGCCAGCGTCGATGCGTACACGACAGCTTTGCTGCCGGTGATTCTGTTAACCGGTGCGGCGATTCCGGGAATCCCTATCAAGGAATTTGCGCTGCTTCTGTGCATGGAATTGGGAATCATGGGGATCATTACACCTTTCGCGGACGCAGCCAGCCCCATTTATGCGAATAGCGGCTACCTGCCGGCCAAGGACTACTGGCGTCTGGGAACGATTTTCGGCGCTTTCTTCCTCATTTTCTTCCTAGGCGTCGGCGTGCCTTGGGCAACTTTCCTGTGGGGAAAGTAACGCTGTCTAACAAAGCGGTCCAACAATCCTGTGTCTTGTTGGGCGATGTCTTAAGTTTGTTTTTGGCTCAAGGCAGTACCGGTCGTATAGCAACATAACTTTGTGTTTTGAAAGGAAGGACTGTCATGAACGATGATTCGACGAAGGACATATTTTCGCGGCGGCAATTTCTGGGGACTGGTTCGGCGGCGCTAGCGGCAGCTGGGGTGTTGTCGGTGGCCGATGCCGCGGCTCAGGATCAGAAACCGTCCCCAACCAAGGGCGATCGAAGCAAAAATGATCCTGGTCCGGGCAATCCCCCGCTGGATGCGCAAAATCCGGATTCCACGTGGCCACCCGCCACCGATTCCAAGAGCCTGGTTCAAAACTTCAAATACCCGTTCTCTTTTGCGAACAAGCGGACTTACGAGGGCGGATGGTCACGCGAGGTGACCGTTCGGGAACTGGCCGTCTCGAAGACCCTGGCAGGCGTAAACATGAGGCTCACAGCCGGAGGGGTTCGTGAACTGCACTGGCATACGGCGGACGAATGGGCGATCGTGCTCTACGGGACTGCACGGATCACAGCCATCGATCGGGACGGCAAGAGCTTTGTTGCCGATGTGAAGAAAAACGATCTGTGGTATTTCCCCAGCGGGATTCCCCATTCGATTCAAGGCCTTGATCCGGACGGTACGGAATTCATGCTGGTATTCGACGACGGAAATTTTTCGGAGTCAGAGACGGTTCTGCTGAGCGACTCGATGTCGCACCTGCCGGCCGAGGTGCTGTCAAAGAACTTCGGGGTCGCCGAACAGGCTTTAACAAATCTCCCCAAGCAAGAGCTATTCATTTTCCAGACCGCCGTTCCCGGAGCGCTGGAGGCGGACCAGAAAGCAGCCGCGGGAGCGCTTGGGAAGTCGCCCGCCGATTTCGCTTTTCGCACGATGGAAATGCCGCCGACAAAGCGCACGAAGGGCGGGGAGGTGCGCATCGTTGATTCGAGCACGTTCAAGGCCTCAACCAATGTTGCGATGGCAATGGTCACGGTTCACCCGGGAGGGCTACGGGAACTGCACTGGCACCCCAACGCCGATGAATGGCAGTATTACATTGCGGGCAAGGGAAGAATGACTGTGGTTTCGACGGGTAACAAGGCTCGCACGATGGACTTTCAGGCAGGAGATGTGGGGTACGTGGAAAAAACCCTGTTGCATTACATCGAGAATACAGGGGATACAGACCTGATCTTCCTGGAGATGTTCAAGAGCGGCTACTATCAGGATCTTTCGCTTTCGGAATGGCTCACTCATACACCACCGGAACTCGTGATGGCGCACCTGGGTATTGATAAGGCCACGCTCGACGCCTTCCCGAAGGACGAAGTCGTAGTGATGCCGAAATAAGTCAGCTATCGAAGTGAGCGAGACACCCGAAGCATCAAATGAGGGGAACACACCAGGATCACCTGGAAATCGCTTGGCGAAATCCCGATCCATTGCGTCCCGCTTCGCTTATCGCGGGTTGAAAACACATAATCAACGGCGCAACGGCCGTAGCCATTTTCGGGTAATGTGATTTAAACCCTGACACAGTAAACTACGAGGCCGCTGAAGGTCTAATGCCAAGCTTCTTCATGCGGTTTCGAAGAGTCGATGCAGGCAATCCTAAAACTTCCGCCGCACCGCCCTTTCCGGCGACCAGTCCGTTAGTCATCTGCAAGACTTCCGAAATGTGCTCTCTTTCGGCTTGGGCCAGCGTGCGGCGGCTTGGCCTTGCCGCAGCGATATTCCGACCACCGATCACGCCTTCCGGTTCTCGGAGAGGCTGGACGAAGTGCGCACCCCCCGGCTGTTCCAGAATGACAGCCGTCGAGGTCTTCGACCGCGTCGAGCCATCCAGTGTTGTCTGGGTGAAGTCAGTCAGGGAACCACTCAGCACACCGTCTGTGGACAAAATTACCGAGCGTTCAATGAAGTTTTGCAGTTCCCGGACGTTGCCCGGCCACGAATGCCGCGCAAGTGCCGACATGAATTCTTCTGAAATCGCCGTAATTCGCTTCTGCATGCGAGCAGCGTAATCCATTACAAAATGTTGGACCAACAAGCGGAGATCTTCGCGGCGATCACGCAGAGCCGGTAATTCAATAGGGAACACACTGAGCCGATAGAAGAGGTCGGCGCGGAATTGACGTTGGTGGACCATGTCAACCAGGTTCCGATGTGTGGCGCAAATCAGGCGCACATCGGTGCGAATCGTGGCAGCGCCGCCTAGACGCTCGAACTGTCTTTCCTGTATGACGCGAAGTAGCTTTGGCTGCAACTCGAGCGGAAGGTCGCCGATCTCGTCCAAAAACAACGTACCTCCGTTAGCCCGTTCGAACCGTCCAATACCGCGTGTGATCGCCCCGGTGTAGGCGCCACGCTCGTGACCGAACAATTCGCTTTCCAGCAATCCTGCGGGAATGGCGGCGCAATTTACCTTCACAAACGGGCCGTTCGATCGGTCGCTGCTCTTGTGAATGGCTTCGGCAATCAGTTCCTTCCCGGTCCCCGTTTCCCCGTTGATCAGCACCGTGGCCTGGGTCGGTGCCACGACTTGCACCAGACCGAGTACGCGCCGGAGAGCGGAGCTTCTACCGACAATGCGGGGTAATCCGTTGCCGCATAGCTCGTTTCCGTCGAGCGCCGACGTCACATCCTCGAATTCAAAGGATGCGTTATGGTTTACTGATAGTGCTTCACTTATCCAGCTCGTTTGGGCAACCATTTTTTGCTCCTTTCCGTCTTTCAACCGCGAACGTCCGCAGTCGTAACCTGCGGCGAATTCGACACCACAAAAGGGATCGGTATAGCGGAAGACCATTGTTCCTTGTCCTTCAGGAACACCAACCCTCTTTCGTCGGGGTGCCGGTCGATAAGAAGCACATCACCCGACTGCACTTGCGCGGTGGCCAGCAACCTGGCAAGCGGTGAAACCACATAACGCTCGATGGCGCGCTTTAGATGGCGCGCTCCGTAACGCTGATCGGTCCCCTCTTGCAGCAGGAATTCTCGTCCATCGCTCGTTATGCGAAACAAAACGGGGCCCTTCCTTGAATCCAATACCCGCTTCTGCACTTGGCCCAGTTCGATCTCCAGCACTTCGTCAAGTTCCTCACGGTTTAATGGGTGAAAGACCACCACTGCGTCCAGGCGGTTCATAAACTCAGGCGAGAATTTCCTGCGCGCCGCTTCCACCGCTGTCCGCTCTACCTTCGCGTTCAATCCTGCGGCCGGCTTGTCCTTGGGCTGGACGAACCCCATCCCGCCTTGCAACAATTGCGTGATCTCTCCTCCGCCCAGGTTCGAGGTCAAGAAGATCACTGTCTGTGACAAATCCACTCTCCGGTTGTCTCCCAACGTCAGGGTCGCTTTGTCCAGCATGCCCAGCAGAAGTTGCCACAAAGCATCGCTGGCCTTCTCAATTTCATCGAACAAAAGAAACGACAGTTTCAACTTGTCCGTGTGGCAGGCTGCCAACGCCTCCTGCGAGATCAACGGGTGCGTTTCTCGGTGCCCCAGGTACCCTGGTGGCGAGCCAATCAGTTTGGCGATCTCATGCGAGTGCTGAAATTCCGCGCAATCTACTTTGATTACCGCTCGGCTATCGCGGAACAGAATCTCCGCAGCGGCCTCCACAATGCGCGTCTTGCCCGAACCGGTCGGCCCCAGAAATATCAAGTTTCCGACTGGGCGTCCTGGAGAACGCAGTCCGGCACAGAAAACCTGATAGAGTTCGACAAGCGCTTGCACGGCCTCGTCCTGGCCCACGATTTGTTGCCGCAGCGCATCCTCAAAATGGCGCGATGTGGAACTTCGCATTCTTGTGTCCAACTGTTTGTTGTGGGTCCATTGTGTTGCTGTTGCCATGACGTCTCCTTCACTTTCGCGGCTGGAAAAACCTGTTCCACTACTAAACTATTCAGCCGAGTTTGCCGACCGAGCACAGGAAACTCCTCCAGCACTCCCGCTCCTGTACCCAGGCAATTTCATAGATGAATGTGTGGGCCACTTCGGACCATGCTTTCCCACCCCAATGCGAGGCAACTTTGGTTTCGTAACGCACACTCTCGCGGCTCTCGGAACACTGTGACATCGGCGCCGAGTGCTCAATTGCCATTCTGGTTTCCATGCTCATCGTCATTCCCCCTGATCCACTCGCGGATGTACGACGGGCAATTCTTGAGCTGGATGCTGTCCCCCTCGCAGCGCCTAAGGAAACTGACAACGTCTTGATCCACCAGCGTTAGGTCTTTCAAGTCCAAGACGATGCGGCGGCCGCTCGCTTCTCCACTGAAGAGCTCTTCCAACTCGCCGATGTTTTCCCCGCCCATTCGACCGCTCAGCTTAAAGACCACCTCTCCGTTCTCTGCCCTCGTGACCCTCAGCATCCATCCTCTCCTGAGCACTCCGACCTATGTGACATCGGTCACGCACCCCTGCATTGGCAATCACACTGCCAATCATAAATTATTGAAAATGGGACACTTCGCATAGTACCCAGTTGCGAGTTTTCGCAACTTTGTGAGATTTCGCAAATCTGCTTTTGGGGGCTCGCCGATGAAGTCAGCTAAACGCGATCTGTTGAAGTATCCGAAGTTCTGAAGCGATTCTTGTTGATCTTTAGTGACCTGATCTTCGACTCCAGGGTGGATCCTGGTATACCCAGCTTGGCCGCCGCGCCTGTAGGTCCGGCCACTTGTCCTCGGCTCTCGCGCAGGGCAGCCTCAATTATCTCTTTCTCCTGGGCAGCAAGCTTTCGAGATAGCTCGACTTGGCCCTTCAGCTCGCCGGCAACAGGCTGCCGCGAAAGCCAACTCTCATCGACCGAGAAATTCTCCGTGTCGCACACGATTACAGATCGCTCGATGACGTTTTGCAATTCGCGGATGTTGCCCGGCCAGGGGTACGACTGAAGTAATTCGAGGCTCTTTTTGTTTACCCCGCGGATGCTCTTTCCTGCTTTCCTCGCGTAGCGATCGATGAAGTACTCGACTAACACGGGAATGTCTTCCTGTCGTTCCCGAAGAGGAGGCACCTCGATCGGGAAAACGTTGAGCCGGTAAAACAGGTCGCTCCGGAACGTGCCCGCAGCGATGGCCGCTTCCAAATCCCGGTTAGTGGCGGCAATCACCCGAACATTAGTGCGGATGGATCCAGTTCCACCGACGCGACCAAACTCGTGTTCCTGGAGAACACGCAACAGGGCGATTTGGGTCTCGGCAGGCAGCTCTCCGATTTCATCGAGGAAGATCGTGCCGCCTTCCGCCAGCTCAAAGCGTCCTAAACGCCGCTGAGTCGCCCCCGTGAAGGCGCCCTTCTCATGGCCGAACAATTCTGATGCGATCAAGTCGCGCGGGATTGCGGCGCAGTTAACACTGACAAAAGCTCGCGCAGAACGCTGCGATCGTTTGTGAACGGCACGCGCGATCAGTTCTTTGCCCGTCCCCGTTTCACCGGTGATCAGCACGGTCGAGTCTGTGGGAGCAACCTTGGAGACACGAGAGAGTACCGCGTGCAGGGCTGCAGAAATGCCCACGATCTCCTCGAACATCGATGCCTTGTCGACTTCTTCGCGTAGAGCGATGTTTTCTTTGTAGAGCTGGTCCTTTAGCGCTTGTATTTGTTCAAAAGCAGTCTCCAGAGCCGTTCTCGCTTCGTGTTGCTCGGTCACGTCCATGGTCGTACCGACTATTTCAGTGATTTGGCCCGACTCATTCATCACGGAGTGAGCGATAGAATGAAGGTGCCTGATCCTTCCATCCGGAAGAACGATTCGGAAATCACCCTCAGAATCTACCCTTTCCTTCTGTGTGGACTCGATTTTCGCTCTCTGCTCGACCCCCGATCGATCTTCCGGGTGAACCCTTTCGAGAAAGCCGGAAAAAGTGGGCTTTGTTTTCTCGGGATCATATCCAAGAATGCGAAACATCTCTTGCGACCAGAATGTATCGCGGGTATGCACGTTCGAAGCCCAACTTCCACTACGGGTCATCCTCTGTGCTTCAGCTAAATAACCCTCGCTCCGCCGTAGCGCCTCTTCCGCCTGCTTCCGCTCGGTCACGTCCATGACGGTGCCGATGACTTCAGCGATTTCGCCCGACTCATCCATGACAGGATGCGCGATAGTGTGAAGGTTTTTGATCCTTCCGTCCGGAAGAACAATTCGGAAATCACCCTCAGAATCTACCCGTTCCTTCTGTGTGGACTCGATTTTCGCTCTCTGCTCGAGCCCTGATCGATCTTCCGGGTGAACCCTTTCGAGAACATGCGACCAAGTAGGCTTCATCCTCTCGGGATCATAATCATAAATGCGAAAGACCTCTTGAGACCAGAAGAGCTCGCCGGTATGCACATTCCAAGCCCAACTTCCACTCCCGGTCATCCTCTGTGCTTCAGCCAGGTAACCCTCGCTCCGCCGCAGAGTCTCCTCCGCGCGCTTGCGCTCGGTGACGTCGATCACAGTACCCACGAACTCGACCAGGTCGCCGGACGGGCTGAGAACAGGGTGGCCTACTACGTGGACATCTCTGATCTCCCCGTCGGGATGAACGATTCGGTAGTCCAACTCGAACTCCGTCCCTTCGCGCTTTGCTTTCTCGAACTGTTCCGCGATCCTGGGTTGATCATCCGGATGAATGCGCTGAAAGGATGTTTCGAATCGCGGACGCTCTGCGTACGGGTCAAGACCCAGCAGGCGGTAGCATTCCTTGGACCAGTACCTCATGTCGCCTGTAGCAGGGGTCCATGCCCAACTTCCCGTGTGGCCGAGCCTCTGCGCTTCTGCTAAGTATGCCTCGCTCTCCCGAAGCGTCTCTTCCGCCTTCTTTGCTGCGGTGACGTCCGTTACGGCACCCACAAATTCGAGGTTGCCCGAGGAAGTCGCCAAGGCGCGTGCTAAAACGCGGATGTGCTTGACCGAACCGTCCGGCATCAGCAAACGATGTTCAAGATCAAAATCCGTCACTTCGTTGGTCGCGCGCTCAAGAGCCTGCTGCACGAGTTCTCTGTCGTGGGGGTGAATTCGCGACATTGCCGACTCCAGTGTCGGCTGAGCCGCTCGATCGTGTTCAAAGATGTTGTAGGTTTCCTCCGACCAGTAGATTTCTCCGCTTCCAATGTTCCAACCGAAGCTGCCGGTTTGGCTGAGCCTTTGAGCTTCCGCCAAGTGCGCCTCTCGGCGCCGCAGCTCTGCCTGCGTACTCTGCAACTGTTCGTTGGCCTTTGTGAGTTCACCTGTCCGCTCCTCAACCCGGAGTTCCAGATTGTCACGGGCTTCCGTCAATGATCGCTCTGCACGGCGGCGTACAGCGCTAAACCAGCCCACTAATAAACTGAATATCGCGTACAAAACAATGAAGGATTCCAAAGGGAAGCCTGGCGCAAGGAAATGGTTCCTCGCCAATAGGCTCGACCCCAAACAAGAAAGCAAGAAAGCGAGCAGACCTGGACCGGTCCCGGCGTACCAAAAAGTGATCGCGATTGCGACCAAGGTGAAGTGGGAGATGAATCGAGGCACTAAATTGTAATGCCGCTGGATGAGGGGCGTCCCGAGCGCTGCCGCGACCGACGAAACAGCCAATCCATAACGCAGCAGGGCAGCCAACGCCGGACGTGCTGTTAATCTTGAGATGCCCAAATTGGCCATGGCCGCTCCGGGGATAGGAGCTGCTAGATCGCCAGCCCAATAAATCCGCTGATACTCTAGCTAGGTTTCAAACCCCTTACAACTAATAGGGATTTCCATGGCTGTCCTGATGTGGGGCACAGACAGGCAGTATGACGATCTGGCTACTTAGTAGAGAAGCGAACATGGTAGTACCCTGTGGACTCACCTTTTATAATGCACTCCTATCCGGTGGCAACAATGGAGGACTTAGCCCCCTCTATCAGATTGGCGGCCCGCGATCGATCCAGCTTGCACTTAAGCTTCAATTCTGAACACCGTATCCGGAATAAAGGGACCATCGGTCCAGCTGCTTCGCTTGCCACAGTTGGCGGGGCACCGGTTGTCTCAACGCCCCCATCAAGAAAAGCGTTCCGCCGACTCCTCTCTTCAATCTTACAAGCCAACGGGCTCCGTATTTGGCGTCCGTATCTTGCTTCGACGCCACATTTGACGTTTAACCAAGCGATTCGATACCTGGCTGGTTTTCACAACCCTTTGAATTCAGGACAGTTGATGGGCGTCCAGTTTGCGTCAGCCGTGGCAGGTGGATTGCTTTTATTTGGACGATTGAGCAGACGAGAAGAAATGGGAGCATCGCCCGTAAACGGTACCACCGCTTTTCGGAAGTTAAAAAACAGAGTCGTGATGGCTCGCGTGCACGCAAGCGAAGGAGTAACACAAGATGACGAACATTCGTAAGGAAACCGACAGCCTCGGCGAAGTGGATGTTCCTGCCGACAAGCTCTGGGGCGCTCAGACCCAGCGTTCGCTGGAGCACTTCAGCATCGGCAAGGACCTGATCCCGCGCGAGATGATTACCGCATACGCGATCCTGAAGAAAGCGGCCGCCAATGCCAATCATGCCGGCAAGCGGCTTGACGACCAGCGTCACAAGTTAATCGTCCAAGTCTGTGACGAAATCCTCGCTGGCCAGCATCACGATATGTTCCCGCTGCATGTGTGGATGACCGGCAGCGGCACGCAATTCAACATGAATGTAAATGAGGTGATCTCCAACCGCTGCTGCCAGCTCGCGGGCACGCCACTTGGGAGCAAGACACCGGTCCACCCGAACGATCACATCAATATGTCGCAATCGTCGAACGATTCGTTCCCCTCGGCGATGGATATCGCGGCAGCGGTCAATGTGAAGCAACGGCTCATTCCGGCGGTGAAGGCGCTGCACGATGCGATCGCTGTGAAGGTCGAGGAGTGGAAGGACATCGTCAAGATCGGGCGCACGCACATGCAAGACGCGACGCCGCTTACTCTTGGGCAAGAGTGGTCGGGTTATGCGGGCATGCTCGCCGACAATCTCGAGCGGATCGAAGATGCCCTGAAAGGCGTCTACCGTCTGGCGCTCGGCGGAACAGCGGTGGGCACCGGCATCAACTCGGCGCCCGGCTTCGCCGAAGCGGCCGCGGCCGAGATCGCCAAACTCACGGGCCTGCCATTCGTCAGCGCGCCGAACAAATTCACAGTGCAAGGGGCTCACGATGCCCTCGTACAACTCTCGGGCACATTACGCACGCTTGCGGTTTCGCTCTACAAAATCGCCAACGACATTCGGTTGATGTCCTGCGGTCCGCGAGCTGGCTTCGCCGAGTTAATGATTCCGGAAAATGAGCCGGGCTCGTCGATCATGCCGGGCAAGGTAAACCCGACCCAGGCCGAAGCGCTGACGATGCTCGCGGTGCAGGTGATGGCGAACGACGTGGCGGTGGGTTTCGGCGGCGCTGGCGGCTACCTGGAGATGAACGTCTACAAGCCCCTGATCATCTTCAACGTTACGCACTCGGTCACGATCATGACGGACGGGTGCACAAACTTCCGCAAGTTCCTGGTCGAGGGCACGAAGCCGAATCTAAAAAAGATCAAGGAGTACGTGGACCGCTCCCCGATGCTCGTGACGGCGCTCTCGCCGGTGATTGGTTACGACAAAGCATCGAAGATCGCGCACTACGCGATGGACAACGATCTCACCCTGAAGGCCGCCGCACTCAAGCTCGGCTTCGTAACCGAGGCCGAATTCGATCGCGTTGTCGACCCGAAAAAAATGGTCATACCCTATGTGGCGACCGCTGCTGCTGGATGAGGAACAAGAGAATGCTCTCGATGTGTTAGGCGGATTGCAGTGATGAAACGCCACAAGGAAGACGGATGACGCTGTCATCGCCGGTTCAAGGGAGGGCATTATGAATTTCCTCATCCGAAGTTTGATTCGGCTCGGTATTCTCAAGAACGATATTGACTACCATTTGCTTCGCGCCTTGATGGTCATCATTTGCCTATTTTTTGGATATCAGAAATGGTTTGATTACGAGGCGCAGGCATTGATCCCCTATATCAGTCACGGTCCCCTCATCTTCTGGTTGTACCCCGTCTTCGGCATTCGCGGAGCAACCTACTTTCTTGGCGTCTCGGAATGGCTATTCGGCGCACTGTTGCTCGCTGGATTCTGGAACAAAAAGTTGGGGATTCTCGGGGCTCTCGGCTTATGTTTCTCTATGCTCGGAACCTCGACAATCATTCCCTTCATGCCGGACGGTTGGGCCGCTTCGGCTGGCGGGTTCCCAGCAATGACCGAGAGGGTTGCATTCCTGATGAAGGATCTGGTTATCCTTGGTGTTTCTGTATATTTGCTGCGGCAGGACGTCATAAGAGTGTCGCTCGCCAATACGACGTCATCTGACTCAACCGCAGCACTTCGGCAGAATCCCCCTCCCACTGGGATAATGGAAGGCGGTTAGCCGTTCCTATTCTTCGAGAACTGGATAAGGAAGATTAGCGCTAAATAAGTAGAGGTGACGAAAATGCTAGGAGAAATACCATGACGATACCCAATGCTTCCACAGACCATCCTGATATCGTTCTTGTCGGAGCCGGCATCATGAGCGCCACGCTAGCGGTGATCTTAAAGGAACTCGATCCCACCCTGAAAGTAGAGATCTACGAGGTACTGGGCAGCGAGGCTCAGGAAAGCTCCAATGCGTGGAACAACGCCGGCACTGGCCACGCGGCACTCTGCGAGTTGAACTACACTCCACAGAAAAAAGACGGCAGTATCGACATTTCAAAGGCTCTGCAGGTGAACACCGAGTTCGATCTCTCCCGTCAATTCTGGGCCTATTTGGTGAAAAAGGGAGCGATCAAAGACCCGCAGTCGTTTATTCATCCCGTACCCCACTTCAGTTTTGTGCGTGGGCCTGAGAATGTTGCGTTTCTCAAAAAACGCTTCGAGGCACTCACTGCCAATCCCTGTTACCGCGGGATGGAATATTCCGATGACAAGAAGCAGATTGAGAAGTGGATACCACTAGTCATGGAAGGCCGTGATCCAGGCGAAAAAGTTGCCGCGACGCGAATGGTGACCGGTACCGACGTGGACTTTGGCGCCCTCACCAAGGATCTTCTCGACTCCTTGAAGGGTAGGGAAGGGTTTTCAATCCAGTTTTTCAATCGAGTGCAGGATCTGCGCCGTGACGGGGACCTATGGAATGTACGGATTAGGAATGAAAAAAGCGGTGAACAACGGGATGTCCAGGCCAAATTCGTTTTCATCGGCGCCGGCGGCGGATCGCTGCCGCTGTTGCAAAAATCCGGGATCCCCGAGGGGCGAAGTTACGGCGGATTTCCGGTGAGTGGAGTTTGGCTTCGCTGCGACGATCCTAAAGTTGCCTCCCGCCACAATGCCAAGGTGTACGGTAAAGCCTCGGTGGGATCACCTCCGATGTCCGTGCCGCATCTCGATACACGTCATATCGAGGGGAAGGTTTCTCTGCTTTTTGGCCCTTATGCCGGTTTTTCAACGAAGTTTCTCAAGCACGGGTCCTATTTGGATCTCTTCGGTTCCATCGATCCGGAAAACTTGTTGCCGCTACTGGCCGTTGGCAGGGACAACCTGGCTCTCGAAGAATATCTGATAGGCCAGGTTCTCGAGTCGCCGGAAAAGCGGTTCGCCGCGTTGCGCGAGTTCTTTCCAAATGCAAAGGAGGAGAACTGGAGGCTTGAAGTAGCGGGACAGCGCGTTCAGATCATTAAGAAGGACCCAAAACACGGCGGCATCCTGCAATTCGGCACGGAACTTGTTAGCTCCGCTGACGATTCCATCGTTGCGATGCTGGGTGCTTCACCTGGTGCCTCCACTGCGGTGTGGATCATGGTTCAAGTAATTGAGCGCTGCTTCGCGGAAAAACTGCAGGCTGGAGGATGGTTAGTCAAATTGAAGGAAATGATTCCTTCGTACGGTCAATCCCTTGCCGAGAATGCGACCCTTTGCCAACAGGTGCGCGCCGAAACCGCGGCCGTATTGAACATCAACAACATCAAGGAGATCACAAAGGAGGTCTCAAAATGATCCGCGCGTATCATCTCTATACAGGTCCTGACGGAAATTCCCATGTAGTAAGAGGGAGCGTAACTGGAAGTAAATTGGTCCAAGCGGAATCCATCCTTTTTAAGGAAACGCCAGCGCATTCATCATTGGACTGGCACAATGATCCAATCCCGCAATACGTCATCACGTTGGCCGGTGTGCTCGAATTTACGACTCAAGGCGGGGAGACATTCAGGCTCCATCCCGGTGATGTCCTGCTGGCAGTGGATCACACGGGCTCAGGGCACAAGTGGCGTTTAATCAACGACGAGCCCTGGAAGAGGGCCTACGTGGTCTTCAAGGAAGGCGCGGATACTCATTTCGTGCCCGATCCTACCTAAAGCCTGATCATCGCGTCAACTTTGCGATCGTGCTCTTGCGTGGCAATGCAGCACAGTTGGGGGACAATAGTTCCCCAACAATTTCCGACTTTTGCAAATATGCCGACGCTAGTCAGAAATCTGTTCGAGTGCGAGACCACGGGTGCGCGGCCCGAAAACTCCCACAGAGACGACGACTGCGAACATAGCGAGGGCGATAAAAACAAAAACTCCTCCAGTTCCAAACCGCTGGAAGAGGAAGCCAATGATGAGGCTCGTAAATGCGGCCGACAAACGTCCCCATGAATAAACGAACCCAACCGCACGAGCCCGCATACGGGTCGGAAACAACTCCGACTGATAGGCATGGGAGCAATAGCCCAAAAGGCTGTTCATGAGAATTATCAGAGTGCCGAGCACAACCAATCCGAGAGAACCAGTGTGGGTCGCGAACATCATCCCGAATATGGCCGTACCCACGGCAGCGCCAACAATCTGCCACTTGCGTTCAAACTTTTCCGCGATGGTGCTTGAGAGCAGGGGCCCAATGGGAAAAGCGAGGGTGATGAGAAATGAGACCTGCGCGCCTCGCGGCGCATTATGATTCTGCGCACTGACCAGCGCCGGCAACCAGTTTCCGAAGCCGTAAAAAGCGATCGCCTGGAAGAAATTGAAGACTGTCAGCATGATGGTACGTCTGCGGTACGGAGGACAAAGTATCTCTGCAAAGCTTGCCTTGCCCTCGTGCTTCAGCGTCGACGCCTTCGGCACAGGCAGCGGATGACCAAGGTGCGTCTCCGCATGCTGCTCAAAAACGGACGTCACGCGTTCTGCATCTTCCAGGTTGCCATGTCTGACGAGCCAGCGCGGCGACTCCGGTAGGAAGCGGCATAATATCCAGACGACGAAGGAACCTGCCCCGCCGATTAGCATGACCCACCGCCACCCTTGAATATGCAAAGGGGCGTGTGGCACAAGAAGCCAGCCCAGCAGAGCGAGTATAGGTACGGCCGTTTGGATGATTGCAAAGGCGAGGGCAAATACGCGTCCACGGAGATGGCGTGGAACTATCTCCGATGCATAGGTATCGAGTGTAATCAGCTGCGCGCCAATAGCAATCGCGTCGATCAGCCGTACTGCATCGATCGCGATGGCTGAATTCTGCATGGCCATGACGATCGTTGCCACAGCGTAGCAAAGCGCAAAACCTCGGAAGGCCGTGCGGCGTCCCCAGCGATCCGCGATTCCCCCCAAAGTGATGGTTCCCAGAAACAGACCGAGGAAGGTAACGGATGCAAACGTTGCCTGGTCGGGCAGATGGAAGAGGCCGTTCGGACCAGCCTGGAAAATTCCATCGCGAATGAGACCCGGACTTACGAAGGCCGTCATGAAGAGTTCATAAAACTCGAAGAAGCCGCCTAGTGCCAACAACGCTATCAGTTTCCATAGATAAGGACTTGCTGGAATTCGGTCCAGCCGGGCCTCCACCTCCGCTCCGCGTTCGCCGGCGACCTCGAAAGTAATCATGGAATCTCCACACTCATCAACGGAATGAACTGCTGGCCGCCGTGCATGTCGCCATCGCCGAGTTCGCCCTGCGTGAGCGGCCGTGGAATGCTGAACTTGAACGCAAGCGCATTTTCGCATTCGAAGAAGCGCACCTTCTCCACCGGACAGCGGTAGAGTTTGGCAAACGCAACTGGATTCAGGGCGCCGGAATCCTTGACGCGCCGATAGCTCGCAAGGTCCGCGAACATGATGTCAAACGTGAGCGTGAAGGGACCCGCATTCTTGCTGCGAATCAGATTTGCGATATCGGCTAGGATCATGATCTCCTCGAACCACACAAGTCTATGAAGTGAGTGCGAAACATCTCGACAGGAGTGGAAGGAACCGCGACATGGTTCAGGTTGAAGCGGTATATCGGGCCCCGGTCGATAACCGCGGGATTGTGAAGACACGCGAATGCCGTAATCGATCCCACCCATTCTTCGATTGGGTAGTGCAGCAGCGGCTGACGGCTGAGTTGTGCGAGCTTGTGCGCCATCTCCTGCGTCGGCGCGGTAGCTTCGAGGACGATACCCACTTCGTGAGGGAGATGTTTCGGGTCGGGCTCAAGAGCGCCCATCACCGCGTTGATACCGTAGGTATGAAAGTTAATGCTGTACAAACTTTTGTCTGCCTTGTCGCCCAGCACACGAGCAACGCTTTCGTCGATATAGCCGCGCACCGAGCCGAGCCAGCTGTCCAACTGTCGGATGACGTATGGATCGCGTATCCCACCGACAATAATGCTTTGGTATCCTGCCAGCTCCGCGCCCTCAAGCTTCACGGTATATGGTTGGGATATGAATTCGCTCCCTCGAATCCTGACCGTCAGGCCGTCGATGGCTTCATAGGTAGCCTTCGTTAGATCGAAAGTCCCGGAACACTCACGATGCAGGTAGGGATCGGAGTTTTCGTACAAGCTGTGTGCAGCGACACTCTGCGGCGTGCAACGCAGGCCGACGCCATACGGGCGAATGGTGATCTCGTCATGGCTGACGGTGGTGAAGATGACGCCGTTGCCGAGCGTCTCACAGACCAGCGTCCCGCACTCCGATACTTTGGCGGCATGCCACGCCAGCCCAGGCGGAAAACCGCGCATCAACGGGATCGCGGCAAAGAGTGCCGAGTCGCTGCATCGACCCGCCAGCACGAAATCGGCCCCATCCGATAAGGCATGTTGGAGCGGCTCCACTCCCATCATGCCAACGATACGGGTGCTCTCATCAATGACGTTGTCACTGATCGGCGGCGCCGGATCGAGGGGAAGGACTCGATTCTCACGCAGCAGCCTCTTGAGGTAAACCTTGTCCTGCTCCGCATAGACTACGGCTGTCCGCAAGGTCAAATTATGTTCGGCAACGATCTCGCGTGCGATCTCCAGGACCCAGTCAACGTGAACATCTCCACCCGCCGTGCCTGCGGACCCAATAATGACCGGGATGTTCGCTTTTCGACCAGCTCGCAGCATCAGCGACAGATCGCGCTTCACAGCCTCACGAGGGAAAGCGGGCGTCCCCATTCCCAGTGAAAAAGGACCCGCGTCCGTGGTACCCGCATCACAGGCGATGAAGTGTGGTGACTGTGCCAGGGCCTCGTCCAAATCGGCGCCGCTGATGCCCCCGCCTACGCTGCCGACCGGTGATATGAATCGAATTTGCTGCAATTTTTCGTTCGCCATTCTCTACCCGTTTTTCAATGGTGCAAGGATGTTGATAGCCGCTGCACTGCGGCAAACCGGCAGCAAGAGGCCAGGACCTCAAGAGCGTTCCCCCCGTGAGGGCAATGCCCCGAGGGATTCGATGCACAAATTGTATACATCGATTAAACAAATGTGTCTACACTTTATGTGTGACGGATTCTCGATATTAAGTCGTACCTTTTGACTGGATCGATGATTGTTATTTCAGGTGTGTGGGAGATTCGTTTCCAGAGAGACCGTGTAAAAGGGTCTCTTGTGCATGGGCAAGATGGCGTCGCATCAGCCGGTCACAGGCGTCCGGGTCGCGCGCGACCAGCGCCTGAAGGATGGCTTCATGATCAGCCTGCCCGAGCGGGATGCGCCCCGGGCTGAGCGCGCCCGGGTATCGATAGAGCCGCATGAGGGACCAGATATCTCCGTAGAGGAGGTCGATCAAACGGCGATTTCCGCTGGCGAGGGCAATCTGATAATGAAAGTCGAAGTTATGCCACTCGCCGTACATTTCCGAGAATTTGTCGGCCGTCGCGTCTTTCTGTCGCAGGAGCGTCCATCGCAGCTTTTCAAGGGCTTCTTCGGTGATATTCTTTGCCGCCAGGCGACACGCAGCTACTTCCAGAGCCTCGCGCACCTCGAGAAGTTCAGCGAGTTCTGCCTTGGTTAGTGTAGTGATGGAAGTGCCGCGATTGGGATGGCGAACCACCAACTTTCGCCCCTCAAGCCGACGGACGGCCTCGCGCACAGGGCCGCGTCCGACACCCAAACTGTTGGCAACCCTGGCCTCGCGGATGCGCGCGCCCGGCGGGAACTCCCCCCGGAAGATGGCGCCTTCGAGCTTGGCCACGAGTTCGTCGACAAGTGTTTGTGACATATCTGGTTTGGACAGGGTACACCTCCCTACCTCAGGCTGAGCCCCGAAGGGACCCGAGTGATGACTCAGCCTTTGCGGAGCGCTATTCTACCGTTTTCCCTACTTTCTTGTTGACAGCATATCTACTATCCCATAGGATTCCGCGGTTGCCAAGTGTTAACACTTTTTCAAATACAGTGTATGCACTTTATGGCAATTGCAGGGGGCGCTATGTCAGGCAATGGAATCCTCAAGAAGTCTATCGTATTCGGCTTGGCAGCGATTGTCACGCTGGCACTCAGTGTCGGGAGCATGACGGCCAGCGCTCAGTTGGCCGGAGCTACGCTTTCCGGGCAGGTGCTGGACCAGTCTGGCGCCGGGGTCGCGGGGGCAAGCATTGTTATCGAGAATAGCGCAACCAGGGATGTTCGGACCGTGACGACCGATAGTCAGGGTTTGTATAGTGCGCAAAGCCTGCAGCCCGGCATTTATTCCGTTATGGTCTCCGCACCAGGATTTGCAACGCACGTGGAGAAAGGCGTCGAGCTTACCGTCGGGGCAACGCGAGAAATCGACGTCAGGGTCAAACCCGGACAGGTATCAGAAAAGGTCGAGGTAAGCGCCAGCGCTGCGGACGTGGAAACGGACACCTCGGTGATCAGTGCAACGGTGGAGCGCAAACGCATTGTGGATCTGCCCTTAAACGGCAGAGATTGGACGCAACTTGCGACCTTGCAGCCGGGCGTCATCAGCGTCCGTTCCCAGCAGCCAACTACGGGAAATTCCAATCGAGGAGTGCGCGGCTACGGAAACCAACTGGCCAGCAACGGACATAGTCCATACGAAAACACCTATCGCCTGGATGGCATCAACGAGAATGACTATTCGAACGGAGCTCCCGGCAATGTGATTGGCGCGAACCTGGGTGTCGATGCTATTCAGGAGTTCAGCGTCGTCACGACGTCGTACACCGCGGCATACGGTCGCACATCAGGATCGGTCATCAACGCGGTCACGCGGTCGGGCACCAATGATGTTCATGGAAGCGCGTACGTCTTTGACCGGGACAAGATATTCGACGCCAGAAACTTTTTCGACGGGCCGACCATACCTCCCTTTCACCGCGTTCAATTTGGCGCCGCCGCGGGTGGGCCCATAGAGAAAAATCGCACCTTTCTCTTCGCCAATTACGAAGGAATCCGGCAGTCACAGAGTCAAGACTTCAGCAGCATTGTGCCGTCCGCTGCGGCTCGATCGGGACAGTTGCACGGGGCCGATGGGACTCCAGTGACCATCATGGTGGATCCCAAGATCGTTCCTTTTCTCGGCCTGTATCCGCTGCCAAATGCCGGCCTCAACCCGGGAACCTTCGGTGACACTGGAAACTTCAACACCACCGGCCTGCTGAACCTGACGGAAAACTTCGCCTTGACTCGATTCGATCAGATCTTTTCGGAGAAAAGCGCTCTGTCGATAACTTATCTGTTTGATAACGGCCCTGAAACGATTCCGGACAATTTCGGAAACACCCTCAGCCGCTTGAACGCCGGCCGCCAATTGGCGGGAATTACAGAAACACACGTCTTCACTCCCCGTGTTTTGAACGTATTACGCATCGGATACAACCGAAGTCTTGCCGAGATTCTCGTGCCGGTCAGAGCACTCACACCTGCCGCGGGCGATCCAGCTCTGGGTTACACCCCCGGAACTTTCGCGCCGGCAATCAGTGTGGACGGCATCGCCTCCACTGGCGGGCTTGGCAATTTGCGGCAGGCCACCGTCCACTACAACTCTTATCAGTTCGACGACGATGTGGCGATCTCCCGAGGAACACATTCGGTTACGACCGGCTTCGCCTTTGAGCGCATCTACGCGAATGCGCAAGGCAAGAATCAAAACGGCACAGCGACGTTCAATCCTTCCGGCAACGTGACCGGCATGCAAAACTTTCTTACCAACAATCTTTCAAACGCCTTTGTTCTCCCCAATGGAACAACTAATCCTGTCGAAGTTCAGGACAGTCTCTTCGGTGGATACATCCAAGACGACTGGCGAATCCGCAAAAATCTGCTTTTGAATCTGGGCCTAAGATACGAGATGCTGACAATTCCGACAGACAAGCGGAATCGCCTGGGTTTGGTCACCCAGCTGACTGCCGCGCCCGGCACCGGCCCATGCCCGGCGGTGATAAGTCCGACATCAGTCCCGGGCTGCGTCGTCCCGGTGAGTCAATTCTGGCAGACGAATCCGACCACCCATAACTTCGAACCACGGATCGGCTTCTCTTATAGTCCGTTTGGCAACGGGAAGACCGCCATTCGCGGCGGATTCGGCATCTACGACATGCTTCCCTTGCCTTACATCTACGCCACCTACGCAACAATTTCCGCGCCGTATTCTCTGGATGAGATAGCGGTTGGCGTTCCACAAGGGAGCTTCCCCGACAATATCGCTGCTATTGCCGCGAACTTTGCATCGTTCCGTATCGGGCACTACATCGAACCACACCCCAAGCGCACATACTCCCTCAATTACAACGCCAACATCGAGCACCAGCTCACGAGCACGCTCTCGGCGATGGTCGGCTATGTTGGCTCACATACCGTGCATACCCCTTTTCAAGCAAGCGATATGAATCAGTTGGCCCCCTCGAACACGCAAGTGATTGACGGCCGCCGTGTATACCCAGCTGCGGGCGGTATTCAGCAGAATGCTAACAGCTTCGTGATTTTCGGCCTGCTCTTCGACGGGAATGCGCACTACAATTCGCTAATCACGCAACTGAAAATGCGGAACTACCACGGGCTTAACGCGCAGGGCACCTACACATTGAATCAGTGCTCGGATCTCGGCTCGAGCACGCAATCTCCAGGAACCTATCAAAATTCCCTCGACGTCCTGATCTATTACGACAAGGTACAGCGCAGGGGAATCTGCGATTTCAACGTGACCCAGAATTTCTCCCTGAATGCCATCTATGAATTGCCGAGTCCAGGGCACGGTTGGACCAAGGCGGTGCCTGGAGGATGGCAGATTGGTGGAATCGTAATTGCAAGCACGGGAGTTCCCTTCACACTCGTCCAGGCCGGAGATGTTCTGGGGCAGCAAGGGACCAGCTTCGGAGCATTCCCGGACGTAGTTCCGAACTGCAATCCAATCAATGGGAATTTCAAAAGTAGTGGCTTGAATTACATCAACTCGAACTGCTTCGTGTTTCCAACCGTCGCGACCGGTTCGCCGATCGCGCCCCTCTGCAATCAGGCTGGAACAACGCCCACCAACGGCCAGGTGCTATGCCTGAATGTCCAGGGCAATGAGCGGCGCAATCAGCTCGTCGGCCCAGGCCTGGTCAACGTTGATCTGTCACTCATGAAAAATATTCGCCTTTCACGAATCTCGGATTCGTTCAACCTGCAGCTGCGGGTGGAAGCTTTCAATGTCTTCAACCATACGAACTTCCAGGCTCCGGTCAATAATAATTCTTTCGGAGGACAGCTCGGCTTTAACCAGGTGTCCCCAGGAACTGCCGGACTGATAAACTCCACAGCGACGCCGTCGCGGCAAGTGCAGTTGGGAGCTAAAGTAATCTTCTGAAAAATTCCGGCGGTGCCAGGAAACTCGGGGAACAGCATCGGAATCGCTGTTCGAGCTGACTATGGAGCTCGGGGAAGGACGAAAAACAATCATTCCCGCGATGCGAGCCTATTTTTTTCAATTTCGTTGAGCGCTTGCGCGAACGTCGTGTCTGACGGTCTGGGGCGGGAAGATATTGGGTTGCTCGCTAGCAGAGCTTGCTCTTAATAGCCCATACCTGCCAGTGCACAGAGAGGCTAAGGTTGGACTGGCCAGGAACATTGGCTGTTCATGGAGTGCAGGCGGCAGCCATGGCACGATCGAGCGCTATGGTTTTAAGGGAGCTGAAGCTGTTCTTATGCGCCGATACATATTTTCCAACTGCTTTCGCAACGTCCGTACGACACGACGCGCTTGCACGGACCCCTGAGGTTTCCGCCAATTCTGCAATCAGCGCCGTTTGCACCTGATCTAACCCCGGACGAATCGTGCCGGCCAGATTGACAGGCGCGTGATCCGGCGCTTTGTCCAACCGACGCCACTCTGCCAACAGTGAGTACTGAACGAGCTTGTTGGCCTCGATCTGCGCCCGGAAAAAGTTTGACACTGCCTTCTGGTCCAAGCCTCTCGACTCTCCCGCCTCAATTGCGCTCGCAATGACCTGTGCCTCACGAGCTGCGTCCTCGACCGGCATCCCAGTATCCCATTTGGCCAGTGCGACCTGCTCTGCGAGGACAAGCCTCTCGGCAGACGTCTCCACCAACGGTTGAAGCCTATCTATTCCGTTTTGGTGGTACTCTCTGCCTTCCGCACAGATCGTCCATGCAGCGAGAAATGCCAGTTTTGTCTTATTGAGTCGCATTGCCCTTTATTCTCGAGTCCTTCTTTCGTTTGCTGTTGCTATGAACCTTCTCCGGAATCTCCTGACTTTCTAGCCGTTATTTCTGTTTACGCGGCCTCTGCGCACGCAGTTCCGTTTATGGTTCAACCCATTCCGTGAAATACGAAGCCAAAGCCGTACGCCGGGAGATCAGCCCATCGTAATAGTCCGTCCACTCGGTAATCTTGCGGTTGTTTGTCCGCACGATGGAGGCCCCCTGTACCGAAACCCGAACCTTTCGTGAGAGTCCGCCATAGAAAGGCTCAGTCAATGTCGCTTGAAGGGTCCATTCGATGATCATGTGGTCGTCACTCACGAAAATCGTGTCAGTCAGCAGCGAAGAGTCTGGGTAAAGCTCCCGCGTCTTCTGGAAAAATTCAGTCAAGCGCTCTTTGTCCCTAAACTCCAATCCAATCCCGTGGTCTTTGAACCTGAACTGCTCGGCAAAACAGGCGATCGCGTCGCCGATTTTTCCGTTCCTTATATGCGTCAGGGCAGTCAACACCACCGATTCCAACGCTCCCTCTTCAATTGCAATTTCACTCATCTCAATCCTCCTTTTCATCTTTTGCCTCAAATGAACCCCTCCGCGCAGCGACCACTCTGTGAGCTTTGCTACGCCTTGCCAGATCTCACCACTCAACCAGCAAACCGCATCGTGGATAGATCCGTTCCGCTTTGGCAAATGTCTCCTTCATCGCTCAGTCATCAGCACGAGGCACGATGTGGTTCCGGTGGCGTAAACCTTCCCGTCCGGGTCAACGATGCGACCCTCGGCGGTTACAGTTCGGTTTCCAGCGTGGGTTACATGTGCCTCCGTGCGTAATCGAGATACTGCCATGGTTGCGGCGCGCACGAACCGAACATGCAAATCGAGGGTGGTGAAGCCGCGACCTGCGGGTAGCGCACTTTGGACAGCGTACCCGAGCGCTGAGTCGAGGAGCGCGGAGAGCCATCCTCCGTGCACGGTTCCCAGTTGGTTGTATTGCCACTCGGCTGGCGAAGCCTCGAAGACCGCGCGGCCCTCGGCCGCCTCTACAAGCGAGATGCCCAACGTGGCGATGATCGGTGGAGTCGGTAGCTTACCCTCCAAAGTAAGCTGCACCGTCTCGAGGCCGCTCGTTGTTCCAACTAGGAAGGCAGCATGTACACGTTGATACTCGTAAGAGCGGGTTAGGACAGCGAGAAGTTCACTCATGATTACTCCTTAATCTGTTTGATCGCCGGAATCGTGTGAGGCCTGCCGTGGTTGGTCCACCTTGGTGGATCGTTATGCTCCGCTCTGTATAACACCGAGCTTCGACAAGTATTCCCAGGACGAAAACACGTTATGCGGAATCTGGCGGCGAAGTCTGGATGAAATTCGCATCACTCACGAGTGGCGCGCACCTGGTGGATCGTCACAATTGCCCGCGGAAGCGGTGGCCGTAAGGGTCCCCGTATCAAGAGACCGCGTTTCCAAGACCCACGTCGCTCCGTGACGCAGAAATTCCCGGCGAGAGAGAGTTCAAACGGAGGCGACTGCTTTGCCCTTGAGGAATTTGATGTCGGCAGCGAGGCCCAAGCCTTCCAGCAGATTGGCTTGCACTTGCCTTGACAGGGTGTTGATCTGGTCGACGCCGAAGGTTTCGGGGCTAACTAGATACCTCAGCTGCTTCTCGCCAGCGGGGGTCTCGATAATTCGCAAAACGGCATCCGCGACTTCCTGAGCATTGCCGGCCACGGAGGCAAGAGCCGCGTTGATCTTCGCAGGGATCTGCCGGACACCGCCATACGTATTGGTGCGGGCCTCGTCGGCAGCCATTACCATGTTGCCGATAACGGGTGTCTCATAAGGGCCGGGTTGGACAATCACGGATTCGATTCCTTGCGAGGCAAGTTCGTAGCTGTATGACTCGGCCAACGCCTCTAGCGCAAATTTACTAGCGCAATAGAAACCCATGGAAGGGGCAACGATGCGGCCGGCGCCGCTGCTGATGTGCATGAGCACGCCGCTGCGTTGGCGTCGCATGTGTGGAAGCACGGCGCGATTTACGCGAACCGGACCAAAAAAATTCGTGTCCATGAGACGCTGCGCTTGTTGGGTGGTGACAACTTCCGCCAACCCCGAAACGGCATAGCCTGCGTTGTTGATGGCAACGTCGATGCGACCGGCTTTGGCCACGGCGGCATCCACAGCCCGCTCGACCGAGGCGTCGTTGGTCACATCAAGCTCAAGGACGGATATTGGCAGTGAATCCTTTTCTGCAAGCGCGCGGATTTCAGAAGCATTCTTGGCGTTGCGGCCTCCAATGTCACGCATCGTCGCGAGAACTGTATGCCCTTTGCGAGCCAGCGTATCGGCAAACAGTCTGCCGAAGCCCGTGCTGGAACCGGTGATGAAAATCGCTTGCTTGGAATTCATGATCATTTCTCCTTGTGGCGCTACTGTGAAACCAGTTTGATGTGAATGCGAAGTAGAAGGATCGCCATAATTGCGGAAACTAACAAAAACTAACGAATCGTCGCCGGGGGAAGTCGCCTCGCAGCCTCTGCGCTGGAGAAATCCTGCGCTCGCCAGCTCCTTCTTCCTTAATATCTTTCGAGGTGGCGATGCCCGGTCACGACTTCCGGGACCGGGCATGCTTTCCGTTGTCCGCCGTTTGATCTGCGGATGTCGCGGTTACCTGGACCCGACGAATCCGTCCGTGTTCCCGCCGGCGGCCACGTAAAATCCAACGATTTGTCCATGGTCGTTAACCCCATTGATTGTGGTCGTACCGATGCCCTGCGGGTCATCGACCGATGTAAACTCTCCGTCGTTAAAGATGAAACCGTGGGTGAGACCTGACGCATCTACGTATGCCCCAACAACCTCATCGTGATTGTTCAAGCCGAATGCTTGAGTGAGCGTTGCCCCCGGGAAATCGAGAGTCCTGAATTCTCCCTTGGAGATCAGAAAACCGTGGTTCTTCCCGGCGCCATCGATGTAGAAACCTGAGATCGACCCATTGTCGTTGATGCCGGTGGCTTGGGCGCCCCCTGTGGCGGCTGGGATGGTGATCACAAAGAACATTCCGCCGTTCTTGTCAAAAATGTAAGGATGATCGATGCCTGCGGCATCGGCGTAATAACCGGCAGCCTGCTCAAGGTTATTCAAGCCAAGAAGCTGGTTGAGCGTTGTGCCGGGGAAATCCACGGTCGTGAAAGTGCCGTTGATATCCAGGAAGCCATGGTTGTTTCCGGCGGTATCGATATAGAACCCATCGGTATTCCCCCGGTTGTTGATTCCAATCACCTGCGTCTGGGCGGATCCAGGAAAATTCTCCAAAGTGAAATTATTCCGAAACGAGAAGACGAAACCCATGTTGCTTGCGGCGCCATGATAGCCGGCAATCGTTTCAGAATCGTTGATGCCGAGCAGCTGGGTGAACGTGTCGTTCGGGAAAGTTACTGTTCGAAAATGAAAACGTTCACGTTCTTCCCCAGCTGATGTTGCTGTTGCACTGCAGATGCACATCGCCGCCACCAGTGCGAGCGTAATTACAGTCTTCTTCATGTTCTCCCCCATTTGCGTGTGAATTTTGTAGTTGTGATATTTGTTGTTGATGGAACTGTTCTTGTCGAGTGAGACGGGCCTTAACTGCCGCCTCGGGTTGCACGAACGATCTCGAAGTCTCCAGATTGCGTCTTGCCGTTAGGGTGAAATGCATCGATTTCGATGCGTTCCACCCCGAAAGCATCGCGAATCAGATTGGACGATTACTGGTTATTCCCCTTAATCAACTCCGTCGGAACCGCCGTCAAATAACCAAACAATCCTCCGGAGCCATGGTTCTGCACGGCGGTGAAGTACACTTCTGCGGCAGGCGCGCCTGCGGCATCGCTGTTGGCCGGGCTGACATTTCCCGGGCTGAGTGCCCAGATGCCATTGATGACCAGCGGCTTCCCGCTTGCATCCTGCAGCAGTCCGTCAAATTTTCCCGTAGCCAGGTCGTAGGCGGCGATGAAGCCACTGGATTGGGTGTCGCCGCCGCCCGCGAACTGCCCGATGAGCAGGTCGTGGCTGAAGTGCCCGAAATCGAGCGGAGCCAGAGCCACGCCCCACGGAGCATTCAGCCAATCGCCGTGCTGTAAACGCAGCAGCAGGCGCCCCGCGGAACTATAAATGTCCACGAAGCCCAAGCTCGGCCCGTCTGTTTCAAAAGGCGATCCTTCCTGATGGACCACATAGGTGACGACAATGTTGTTGCCGATGGCCTGTACGTTGAAGGGTACATAGGGACGTTGCAGGCTCTCGTCCATGAAGGAATGTTCAGAGAATTGGCCTTCTTCGGATGAGTTGTCGTCGAAGTGTTCTCCGGAATGTTCTTTGGACGGTCCTACAAGGTGGAATGCGCTGTCATAAACATCCACCCGGCCCTTGGTGAAATTCGCTGCATAAAGATATTGCTTGCCGTCAATGGAAGCGCTGGTCAGGCCGGTGTAGCTCGATCCGTCGGTAGTTTTGACCACGGTCACAGCCTGGGTCGATGGCGGTGCAGCTCCTTGAGCAACGGCAACAGTTGGGTTCCATCCGGCAATCGTCCCATCAACCGTGCAGAAGAGGAACACGGCCGGTTTTCCTGGGGCCAACAAAAAATCTGTCTGACTGCCGTTGAAGATCGTGCCGCTTGGCGAACCCCTTGGCTTGTTCTTGTTGGTCGGATCGGCCGGCGGGATGGTAACGATCAGCGACTGCTTAACTCCTGCGCCGTCGTAAAGTGTACTGAGGCCCGTCTTGTTGTCAGAGACCCACCAGGGTGAGCCGGAGCCGCGGGATATCCCCCACGGATTGACTAACTGAGGATCGGTCACAGGAGCGACTCCCGATGTGCTGGAAACAAGATTCGTTTGGGTGTAGTGCTGCCCAAAGCAAACGGCCCCCGTAGTCAGAGTCAATACCGCTATGGTGCCGAAGCGTACTAAGGTCTTCATCTGCAAGTCTCCTTTTAACTCTGCATCCGCTTTCGCGGGTGCTCGGAATAAGAACACCTTGCAAGACGAGTTATTCCCGAATGGCGCATCGCAAGAGCGCAAATCTTAAGAAGCTACGATTGGCGCACACACGTCCAAAACATCTCATTCGCGGGTGCAGGGATTGTTTCCTACGGCTATCGCAGTGGTTAATCAGGAAGCATTTCAATGCAAGGGCAACAACGCGGTCGTAATTCCTATGACCTCATCTTCGTCCCGATGCTCGGGCATTTTTCTTCCGTGGAGGATCGCCAGAGATTCGTCGAGGGCAAGCCGTACCAGCCAATTACGGAATGCGCCCTCGTCATCAAATGTCGCGACATGGCGAGCGGCCGAGAGCAAGCAATTTTCTACAGCAATAAAGGCTCTGTCAGGATTGCCAAGCACGCGGTGTGCGACAAAATACAGCAAGCAGCTGTATCGCGCAGCCCGGATATAAAAAGAAATGCGGCTGTCCGCTGAATTCTCCAAGACCGGAACAACTTCGCACAACTGCAGTATCAATGTCACTGTGGGCCGCCTTTTCGCTTCTAGTTCTCTAAGTTTGGTGCTCTGCGTTATTTGGTTTTTCTCCGCTCAGCTGGGGCTGGAAGTAAGACACCCGATGCGACGTTCTATTCCCTCCGGGTGCGCTCGCTATAGACGCCGGCGATGTAGTAGCAGGCAAATACCCCGGACGAAACAGCGCGAGGCAGTAATCGTCTCGTTCCGTTTCCTTTAGTGTTCGGCTAAATTCTGGTCCGCCATATTCTGATGGCAGACTAGACAGGAGTGTTGCGGGGAACCCGTTAAAGACGCCACCAACGCGTACGCAAGACCGTGATTGGTCCAGGTGATCACCTCGAAGTTTGCTCCACTCCGATAGTGAAATGTGATTTCGCCGGACAGTACTTCTTCTCCGCCTGCCACGGCCACTGATTTGCTAGAGGCGACCAGAAGACTGATTTTCTCCGTAGGCGTTTCGTAGGCGACGAGTGCGGCAGGGTTGCCTTTGTAGCTCACCAGGCGTGCACCAGTCAGCCAGTAGCGAGCCTTGCCTTCCGGCACAGACTGGGAGAGCGGCAATTGAAAGTGGAATGGGGTTTTGCCTGCAAACCAATCCGTGACTATCTCTGGCGAGGGGGATCGGCATTCTAGTGGCAAGGACCCGTCCAGGTAACTTCGGTGAATCTCGGTAGCAGCCTCCACGAACTCGTTTGCGCGTACCCTCTGAACAGCACCTGGAATAAACACCAAACTTAGAGTGAGCACTAGCGTCATCGCCACCAGAGGCTTCCAACCAAAAACAGGCCGAGTAACGTCTCGCAACCATCGCGTCAACTTTTGCGTGCGCGTTTTGCCGCTCAGAGCAGATATAGGAGAGCCCGCAGATGCTTCCTGCGCGGCGGACGCTGCTACACGGGCCCGAAGCGCTTGTGGCGCCACATATAGTGGCCGTGTTTTATGCAAGAGGGACGATAACGCTTGCTCTTCCTGCAAACGCTCCCTGCAAATGGGGCAGTCTGCCAAGTGCGCGCGAAAGTCTTCAAGCCTTTGCCCAGTCAAGGCATGGTCAAGATAAAGTAGAATGTCGGTGCTACGCTCGTCGCAGTGGCTCATTCCGTGGCTCCCTTCGCTCTTCGATCGGGAGTGTGCAGAGCACCCGAGAGCAGCGATCGGAGCTTGGATCGCGCTCTTCCGAGGCGAGACATCACTGTGCCAGCCGGGCAGTCCAATAATGTGGCGATCTCCTGGTAGGACAGCTCTTCATACTCTCGCAGCACGATGATCTCGCGAAACTCGTCGGGAAGTTGCTGGATCGCTCTTCGTACCTGATCGCGCTCCACTTTGCTCACTAAGAGAGCATGTGGATCCTTCGAAGCTTCCACGGCCATTGCTAGAGTGCTCTCGTCCACATCAAGCTCGACGATCATGGGCGCGGTCCGTCGTTGCCGCACCTGGTTGAGCCAGATGTTTCGTAAGATCGTGAACAGCCAACTCTTCGTATTACTGCCAGGCTGCAAACTTTCAATCGCTTTAACGGCCCGAAAACAGGTTTCCTGGACAAGATCCTCTGCTTCGGTGTGGTCACGGCTGAGAACCATGGCGTAACCATACAGCCCATCGAACACTTCATCGAGAACCTGGTTGAGGAAGAGGCGTTTTTCGCCTGGAAACGTCATGTCCGCGCAGCACATATCGAGAGACACCAGAATGAAGAAAATCGAACTTCGATGATCGTATTGTCCATAAAGGCGAACATCCCCTTGGGCGATGAAATAGCTGCCCTTCGTTCTACTTCGTATTGTGGAATTCTGTTGTGCCGCCATATCGGTGGATGGCTCTTGGTCGCCGGGATCGGGACCGGACCTGTCGCCTGGGAGCGGTGTCTGAGAGCGGACCGCAAAGAGCGTGGAGGAACTTGCCATTGTTTGGGCACAGCTCCCCATGTCGCGTTGTTATGCCTCGCTCTATATAACACGGGGCTTCAAAAAGTATTCCCACTACGAAAACACATTATCTGGAAATTCGTATGGCCTTGCTTCGGACGTATGTATATTTTTCTCTCCCGTTTGGGGAATAACGTGCCTGGCCCTGTGTATTGCCCTCGTACGCAGCATCGGGTGCGCCTGCCGCTCGCTGGAGTTGCGACATGCTCCCGTACCTGGGCCCGGGCATCATTGCTGTCGTTCAAGCAGCGTGTGGTTTTGCATCGAACGATTCACGGAGTGGCCCTCGCCTGACTTTCCCCAAAAGCGACGACAGAATCATTCCGCCGGTGGTCTTGTCATCCACTCTGAGATGCTCCAACTCGAGGACTGTGGGTGTCCTTCAACGTTTTGGTCCATTGGCGCCCCTGATCCATCCACAGCCTGATAGCGCAGCTGATTTGTGCCCGATTGGAAGCCTTCTTGCTTTCATCCGTGTACCTTCCGTCAGAAATGGAATGAGGCTGCCCACGTACAGCTTCGCGAAGTGTGTCGGCCCACCCGCGCGTGTTCGTTTTCAACAATTTTCGTTAATGTGGAAGTTCCCTCGGGCTTTTTCCGGCAACACAATCATCAAACCATGTCACGCAGATTGAATTGTGCGGGAATCTGTGCCTCTGGACCGAATCTTGCGGAACTCTCCGAGGGCAGATCTGCAACCTCGGGACAAGAAATGCATCGAATCGAGTGGTACGTAAAGAGGCAAAGATGATTGGCGCAGCGTATTGAGCCTGTGTTCTGTCCGGGATCCGGACGCTTCTCTTATGCACGGCCAGGTTCTATTTGAGGTGGTCTAACAGAGGAAAGATTTATGGGATCTAACCCCAACACTCCATCTTCTCGCCTCGCTCATCTAACTGGTCCTTCTTCCGTTGTCAATTCGAGCGATAGCCATTCCTGGGACGGCCTTCTCCTTGAGCATCACCGGATTCCGGAAGGTGAGCGGATAGAAACTGTAACCGATCGACACGTTCTGTGGCTTTGGACAACCTCTTATTCCGGCGAATATGCGGGCCAGGGTGGGCGCTTTGTTCGTTGTTCGAAGGGACGCGGAGCAATCACTGTGACGCCGATCGGAGTTATCCCAACGTTGCACACTTATACGCGCTCGGAGGTTATCCTCTGTGCCTTGGATGCACAGTTCGTACGAAGCATCTTGTCGGAGTCGGATCGACAGTCCACGGCTGAACCCATCATCCGCCCAAATTTTCAGGATACGGCCATTCGGCGACTCATGACACTTCTTTCGGAAGAAGTTCAAGCTGGGGGTCCTTCAGGCAAGTTATATTCGGATTCGCTCGCTCACGCGCTCGCAATCCGATACCTTCTCTTGGGTGAACGCCCGCAGTACCAAAAAGCGGATTCGGCCGTATCTGCGCTTCCACCCTACGCGTTGAGGCGTGTCATAGACAGGATCGAGCAAGGTTTCCAGTCCGAGATCAGCCTCGCCTCGCTAGCGGAGGAGGCGGGTTACAGCCGCGGGCACTTTCTTAAAATGTTTCGCACGTCTATGGGCATGACACCGCACAGGTACTTACTCAAGCGTCGGATCGACCATGCTCAATCCCTCTTGAAACAGCGGGAAATAAGCATTATCGACGTTGCTGCGGATTGTGGCTTCTCTAGCCAAGCACATCTGACCCAGGTCTTCCGCAAGCATGTCGGAGTCACTCCAGGCGACTACCGTCGCAATCAATAACACAATCCTGAAAAAACCTCCCTTCTCTGTAAGACGCACCACCTCATAATGTCTATCGTTGGTCTGTGGCCCCACTCGAGCATGCCGACGGACTGTTCACTTACGCGATGGGACGGCTGCGCGAACACAGTAATGTAAAGGCGTGGCTGTACATCATCCTGCGAAACATTCGGCGCAACCAAGTACGGCAACGACGTACGAGCCCGAAGTTGGTCGAACTTGACGCGCAGGAGAATGCCGCAGATCTCGTCATAGACTCTGCAAGAGACCCTCACGCGCTTTATGTGAACAAACTGGAGAAACAACAAGTGCGAGTAGCGCTACACCAACTCTCCGAGGAGTATCGCGAGATCATCGTGCTGCGAGAGTATGCAGATCTGTCGTACCAGGAGATTGCCACCTTGTTGAACTGCCCGCTTGGGACCGTCATGTCTCGCCTTGCAAGAGCGCGATCCAAACTCGGAACCCTGCTTTCTGCCACACAGACACCCGGTGCGCGCCGAGCCGAATTACCAGAAGAGATTGTCGGTCCAGGCTCGCAGTGACTTTCGATCAAGCCACATCTCTGCAATTGTCTTCTAGTCAGACAACGGAGATGGGAATAACAAGCAAGTCGGCAAGCCGTCCGGCTCCGCAAAAACCCGGTTTGCAGGATCGACAGAGAGGTGAGACATCGGGACGAGAGCCACCGCGCCTTTGAATTACTGAGATTGTCCGAAAGAAAGAACATTGCAGGCGGCTCATGGGAGCCTGGGGAATAAATAAGACCCTCACGTGTCTTTCCTTCCGACCGAAAAGGAGGGTTCTACCATGCCATCACCACTCGGCATCGCGTTGGCCATCGTTGTCTTCGAACTAATCTTCCCCGCAAACGTCTCTACTGCGAGAGCCCAGCAGAAATCCCTCACCTCCGATCAGAGGCAAATCGTAGACACAATAAGCACAATATTCGCTGCGGCCCGCAAAGACGATGTTGCGAAGTTCGACTCTGTGATTACATCGGACTTTTACATATTTGATGGAGGCGCCCGATTCAACGGACATGCCGTGATGGCTTTCATCAAGGCCCAACATGCCGCGGGTAAACATTATGAATGGAACGTGACGGAACCGGACGTTCACGTTAGCGGCATTACCGCTTGGATCGCGTATACCAATAAAGGCAGCATCACTGACTCGTCCGGCACCATGAACCAAAATTGGCTGGAGTCGGCTTTCCTGGAGAAACAGGCGGGCATCTGGAAGATCGTGTTCATGCACAGCACCCGTGTCCCCACGCAGCCTCAAGAGAACCATGGCAAATGACGTTGAGCCTCTGATCGAAGAGTAGATGGCGAGTTCTCCGCAGACGGTGCTCACCCATGCCGACGGCAAAGTTCTCTTCACGAAAACGAAAATAGAGCCCACCCTGCCTTGGCTTCTGCGCGGCGACCGGCAAGATTGTGCAAGTCTTTGGAAAAAGCAAAGACATAAAAAATGTCCGCCGGGACCTGGTCACGGACTTCTGAAAGAGCCGCTGCGATTAATGATTCGATATCTGGGATGTCGCACCTAGAATGCATGTACATCCGGTAAGTAGCAAGCGGGTTAGCATGTGTCATGGCGAAATCCTTAGCCGATTGAAGAAATGTGACGCCGATTGGGCAGAGAACCGAATGATGTCTTCATCTGCTCAGCGAATCCCAATACGACGGTTTACAAGACCGTCGCATTATGTACTATTAATTTATATTCACTTTAGAGCGTACTTCGTTTTGACAGGATGGGGTGCAAGTCTTGATGCTGAAAGTACTTAAGGCATGGCAGAGAGGGGGGATTCGAACCCCCGTTAGGGTGTTTAGTCCCTAAAACGGTTTAGCAACTTCGAGAGTCCCGGTGCCTGCTGTTCGGAAATCAACAATTTAGCGCGGCCCGTAAGCCTCTTTTTCGGGTCGAAAACGTCGTGTTTGGGGACAATTGTTCCCCAAACTGTTCCCCAAATCAGGCCTTTTTTTTCAAATATGTCAACGGTTTCTCATAGGGTGAAGTAAATAGCTTTCGGGGTACGGAATCCCCCCTGTTTTTGTGAGGCAAATTGATGAAGAGCAAGCAATCCGCAACTATGCGGTTAGTTTCGATCATTCAAGAACTGTTCATCGTTCGGCCAAGAGATCTTTTGGAATACGGGGTTCATCCTGAAGTCCTGCAGAGAGCGCCCAGCGTGGCCTGATCGTGAAGATCGGCCGAGGGATATACACGCGCAAGGATCTAGCGATGGATATCGAACGTCAGATTCTGCTAGCGACGAGAAGGGTCCCGCACGGCGTTGTGTGCCTCGAGTCTGCATTGATGTTCCATGGACTCTTGCTTACGGGCCCTGGTCCGATCTGGATGGCGACCAACCCCAGGGCAAGAAAGCCTGTCGTGAATGGTCAATTGCTACGCTTTGTCCGCTTTGGCGGCGATGCGTTAACTCAGGGCGTCATCAATACAAGAATTGACGGAGTTCCCGTTCGTGTGTACAGCGTGGCCAAAACGGTCGCAGACTGTCTTAAGTACAGAAAACGAACTCGTCCTAATCTCGCTCAACAAGCGCTAGAAAAATGCATCGTTCACAGAAAATGCAGTATGAGAGACTGAGACATTTTGCGAAAGTCTGCCGTGTCGCAAAACTCGTCCAGGCAGCATATTCGTCACCGCCGAGGGCAACGCCTCCCAAGGTGGACGTGATGCCGTTATAGTCGTCGGTCAAACACGCGCTAGAGAGATCGCTAGCGGATTCCCACAACGAGCAGCGCGCCTGCCTTGGACGCACGCAACTCGACTCCACCAACTCCATCCGTTACTTCTAACTATTAACGTTTCCAACAAATCGGGTTCGACTGTGCGGTTTTGCTGTCATCCGCAAGGCGGAAGAAGTCTTTTGTGCAAACAACGAAAAGACAGGAAAAATAACAAGAAGAACGGCGAAAAATGCAGCAATTGCTAGTTTGCCCGAACGCCTAACGATTTCGTTTACCGCGTCGCAAAGCGCGAGCTGGCTTCGCTCCGGTGGTTGCCATGGCGCCCTCCCAGCGATGGGGAGATGTCAGGCTAAGTCCGAATTGGTCCAGGATCCGCAGTACGGTCTGATCGACGAGGTCATCGATGGTCTTCGGGTGATTGTAAAATGCAGGTACGGGCGGAAAAATCACGACGCCCATGCGCGAAAGCTTCAGCATATTTTCGAGGTGAATGTCGCTCAATGGCGTTTCGCGGACGACCAAGACCAGTTTGCGTCGTTCTTTGAGCACCACGTCGGCCGCGCGGTGAACGAGGGTGTCGCCGTGACCCTGCGCGATGGCGGCGAGGGATCTGACACTGCAAGGGCAAATCACCATGCCCTGGGTTACAAATGAACCGCTGGAGACGGCCGCGCCCTGATCCTGAGGCGCATAATGGTGCGCCGCCATTTGCTGGACCTGCTGTACGGTATACGACGTCTCGTGGATCAGCGTGCGCGCTCCCCAGTTGCTGAGAACCAGATGCGTCTCTACCCTTGCTTCGCGTAAAACCTGCAAGAGGCGCACCCCGAGAATAGTTCCCGTGGCTCCGGTTATGCCGACGATCAATCGAAATGGATGTTTGTTCATAATGTCTAGCGGCCAGCGGTTCTGTCCGCAACGCCCTGCGGCTACCGTCCCCCGGAAATCTGGGATCAGCGAATTCCAATCAACGGCCAATAGAAAGGCACGGTCAAGAGCAGCACGAGTGACTCGATAATAGTCACGCACAGACCGACGCGAAAAACATCTCGCGCATTGAAATAGCCATAAGAATATCCAGCTACAAGAACGCCGGATTGATACACGAAAATCTTCCCGCCGGCGGCAAAGGCCCAGATCAATCCCAAAGGCAAAGGATGAATACTATTGGCGCGAGCAAAACTCATCAAGCCCGGCATGGAAGTGGCCAGCATGCCGATCTCATTCCCCAGGAAGATATGGTAGACAAACGCAGTCCAGTACGGTACGACGGCCAGAGCGTAAACGCTGGTGTCCATGAGAGGGCGCATCCAGTCGAACATGAAGCTGGTCATGGTGCGAAGCGCTCCGGTCTGAACGAGTACTGTTCCCATACTGATGGCCGTAGCCACAAAAAAGACGGGAAGATAGTTAAGGCGTTTCATGTCCTCCTGGTCGAGGATTCCGAATCTAGGCACGCATGCAAAGAGACCGATGCCAAGTCCGATCACCGCCGGTGAAATATGGTGAATCAGGTCGGTCATCCAAAGGGCGATGGCCAGGAGCATCAAAAAGAGGGCTTTTTTCTCCATCTGCGTCCACGGCCCCATTTTCTCGAGCTCGCTGCGAAGGAATTCCGCTCCGCGATCCAATGCGGCGTTCTCTGGCGGGTATAGCCAGACGACCAAGCGCCAGATGCCAAATATCGTGACGACGGCGCAAGGCAGGAAAGCCAGGAGCCAAAGGCTGTAGTACACATGAATGTTCGCACCATTCTCGATGAGGCCTCGCCCGAGAATGGTAGAAGGCCCGGCAATGACCATTTTGTCGAAGCATCCAGCCGTGTAGGTCAGGGTAATGAAGATGCCCCTGCCGACATTGCTGCCCCGCCCGAGTCCAAAGACTTCCATCAGGCCGAGCGCCACAGACCCCATGATCACCACACAGGCGATTCCCGAAGGCACAAGAAACGTCAAGAGGAAGGAAGAAAGAATTATTCCTAGAAGGAGCCGCGAATAACTGGCACCCACTCGTTGGATAATCAGGTAAGCGAGACGCCGCGCCATGCCGGTCTTTGTGGCCATCATCCCGAAGAGGCCTGCCCCGAATAGAAACCATGGGGTTTGATCCGCAAAGCCGCTGAAGGCAACCTCGAACTTGACAACCTTGAGCACCCAAAAGAGATAGCACCCGATGAGACCCGTCAGTGCGTGAGGAATCGGCTCCGCGATCCAAGCAACAATCATGAACGCCGCCACCGCGAGCGCGTGCTTGGACGCGGCTTCGAAATTTAGCGGAGCGAACCAGAGGAATACTGGCACGGCGATCGTGAAAATCCAACCGATCAGTTTTCGCGTGGAGAGAGTGAACTCCTTCGCCCCGCCAATCTGAGCGGTGGCATGGACCGCCTCGGCCATTAGTATTTCCCTTGTATGGAGGATTCCACTGCTGGATCAAGCGCGCCGCTTGGCACGCTAACGGGCTCTGGTGAAGACACGCCATGGCCGTTGGAAGTGGGCTCCGCGAGAATCTTGCCCCACTTTGCTTCCGCGGCACGGCGGACTTCGGGACTCGACTCCGCGACGGGAGGAAAATCCTTCATCCACTCGTACGGCCTGCATGCGTCTATAACCGCGCGTGAGCTGTGGCCGCGTTCTGCCATGGGAATGATGGGATCGAGCGAACCGCTCCAACTGCGGCGGATGATTTCGATATCGGCCTCGGGGTTGGATCGGGTTGTCAGGGCCCAGAGAACGTCATTGGTGTTGGTCACGTCGATGTCGTCATCCACAACGATGGTGTAGCGGCCAAGGTATGCACCGGCGTGACAGTACGCAGCGATCATTCCGGCCTGCCGGGCGTGGCCCGGATAGCGTTGTTTGATGGACACGATGGTCAAAAGACGGCTTCCGCCGGCCTCGTGACACCAAACGCCGGTCACATCCGGGACGCCGGCCTTTTCGAGTTCCTGCCAGATGAGGGCGGAACGCATAAAGCAACGCATATAGTTGAATTCACAAGGGGGACGGGTCGGCGGCGCGCCGAGAATGATGGGATTGTTGCGATGATACAGCCGCTTTACCTTCATGGTCGGCTCGGGGCGCATGTTGCTGGCGTAATAGCCAGTCCACTCGCCGAAGGGACCTTCGTTGTGGTCGTCACCAGGAATCGCTTCGCACTCGATGACGATCTCCGAAGAAGCCGGAATGGGCAACCCGGTGTATTCGCCTTGGATTACTTGCACTGGGTGGCCCTGAAGGCCGCCAACCCATTCGTATTCGGAAACGCCGTACGGCACTTCCATCCCGCCGGCGAGATAGAGCAGGGGGTCGTGGCCGAAAGAAACCGCGAGTTTGCAGGATTGACCGCGAGCAAAATACTTTTCCCGCATGATGCGGCCCTGTTTGCCCGGCGAAATGAAGAAGCCCAGCTTATCGCGGTCATGGATCATTACGCGATAAGTGCCCAGGTTGACCCAGCCCTCGTCGGGGTCACGGGTGATGTCCACGGAGCCGGTGCCGATGTAGCGTCCGCCATCGAGTTCGTGCCACTTGGGAGTGGGGAACTTGAACATATCAATATCCTTGCCCTCGAAAACGTTTTCCATCACCGGGCCATCTTTCACCACTTCGGGCTTAATGTAGGTAAGGTCAGTGATGTGCTTCTTGATGTCTTTCACGAATTGCAGACGAGTGTAGTTCGTGTCCATATGCAGCGTCATCGCCAGGCGCTTGGTGGTGTTGAGCGTATTCGATAGAACGCGATAACCCGCGGGATACCCTTTGATGTGATCGAAAAGCAAGGCGTGGCTTTGCTCGCCACGGTGATGGCCAAGTTCCGTTACCGCGCCGATCTCGACATCCCAATCGGCGCCATCAATCTTCTTCAATTCACCGAGCGCCTCGGCTTGGTGAATCCAACCGCGTAAATCTCTACTTTCCATGTTTCACTCCTTGAGGGTGATTGCTTGAATTGGAATCCTTTGGTTCAAGAAAATCCGGTACCAGGAAGCTCAGGATGCCATTCCTGACGCTGTCTGATACATAAATCTCTCCCTCCTTGGGGTTCAGCGCCAATCCCACCGGATGCAGGAGCCCGCTAAAGGGACCGCGAATCATGGCTCGGGGCGGGACATCGCCATTATCCGTCATGTTCCAGACGCCGACGAACCCCAGCGTTGGATTGAGCCAGGGATCGTCCGGAACAGACTTCGAGGACTCTTTCAGAGTCACACCCGAGTACAGATTCACGTGAAGATGGTTCGATGCCGCCAGGAAGATTCTCCCTTTGTAAAATTGCATCTGCCACGGCTCATCGGTGATGCCCGTGTTGGGTCCAGCTATTCGCGCGCGCGGAGCAACATTCCCGTTATCCGTCCGGTTGAACACGAGGATGTCCTCCGAGTTCGCTACGGCCATCAAGTTTTGAACCGGATCGACGGCGATCCCGACCAAGTGCCCGAGTTGCGTCTGCGGCCCCGTGATCACCCGGAGTGGCGCGACATCTCCCTTCGCATCCCAGCGGAAGACGTTAATTCGTTTCCCGGTAAGGCTGGCAACCAGAATTTCTCCATGCTCGAGGTCCAGGCTCACAGAATGAGGCGTGATAAGTTTTGTGCACGGCCCTTGAATCACGCGAATTGGGGGTTCGTTCCCATTGGCACTCCCGCGAAAAATCAGAATCGCGTCCGCCAGCGCGTTCGGGACCACAATTTCATCATGCACCGGATCGTACGCCAGACCATGAATCGTTCGGCCCAGCTTGGACGCTTGTCCGGCAATCACTCTCTTCGGCGCCATGTTTCCATTTGCCAGCCTGGCAAATGCCGCCACTCGCGGCTGGCTCACTCAATTCGGGACCAGAATTTCTCCGCGCTTCGTGTCGTAAGCCAGTGCCATGGGATTCCCAAACCCCGGAGTCGAAGTGCCTGCAGGGGCGCTTCGCAGGACGCGCTTTGGTGTTACGTTGCCGTCTGCCGCACTGTCGAACGCCAGAGCCGAGTGGTCACCATAGTTGGAGACCCAGATCTCACCATTCTTTGCGTCCACTGCGAGGCCCATGGGCCGGTTGATGCCGGTTTGATCCCCGTGAATGGTCCGAACCGGTGCGACGTTTCCGCCGCGTTTACGGTCAAAGATCAGAATCGAGTTGTCGCCGTTGTTGGCTACCACAATGGTGTCGTGCACCGGATCCTCGGCAATGCCCATCGGCCAATCAAGCTTGGTGGAATCTCCCTCGATCGTGCGCACCGGAGCCTGATCATCCTTGGCGTTCGAAGCGAATATAGCGATGGAGGGTGGCCGGAACTCTCCGCCCTCGCTGGGCGCCTCCTCCTTGCTTGGCGCGGGAGAGCATCCTCCTCCCGTGTTTTGGACGACCCCACGGAAATTGCCGTGGCTGGCAACACCGATTTCGCCATGCGTATCGTCCCAATAGATTCCGTGTGGGTCTGCCAGGCGCGTCTTGGGGCCTCGGATGACCCGCATGGGGGCTTCGACGCCTTTGGCTTCGCGGCGATAGAAAACCACAGCATTGAAGATTTCCGCCGTCACCGCGAGTTCGCCGCTTGAACGGCCGAGGGCCAACCCCCAAGCCTGATGGGGAACCGATAGGACGCGTGCCGGCTTGGCATTGCCATTGGCTGCGTACGGCATCACCACGACCGTATCCTCGATATCGTTATTGGCGGTGTAGATTTCCTGCCGCTGAGGAGCAAGGATGACAGTAGCAGCCATACCGATGTAGGTTTCGGGCCCGATGATGTGGCGCAACGGAACGGTTTGTGTGCCTTCCGCCGTGTTGTTCAACCGATCATAAAGAAGCAAACTTTTGCGATTAGGGTCGCTGGCCACAACGACGTTGTTTTCCGGATCGACGGCGATCCCGTTCAAGGCCGGATACGGATCGGAGACCATCCGTGCAGCCGGGATGTCCTCCGGGAAGGGCTTGGATCGGCGCTCGTCTGCGCTGGAGCGAGCAAGCGCGGCCCATGAAATCACGACTGCCAGGGCAATCGCCCAACAGGGTAGTCGTCTAAACATGGGCCGCACTCCTCATCAAAAGACGAACTTTACGCCGAGTTGGATCTGACGCGATGTCGTCAGCGTGGGCGGTTGCAATTGTCCGGCTGACGCCAACGGAGTTGTGTTTGTACCGCTAAAAACGCCAGTAGTTTGAACTCCATAATTGGCGTGATTTAGCACGTTGAAGGCTTCGGCCCGAAATTGGAGCTTATACCTTTCCTGGTGAAGCCCGATATTTCGGAACAGGGAGAAATCGAAGTCCACGAAGCCCGGCCCGCGCAAGGTGTTGCGTCCCAGATCGCCGAGCGTTCCCAACGCTGGGAGCGAGAAGCAGTTGAGATTGATGTAGTTCGTGGGTTGTCCGGAGTTCACCGGATTCGTCGAACAGCCCGGAATGGGGTTGAAATTCGGCCTCTGTCCGCCGGCGCTGCTGTTGACACGGCTGTTTCCCGTAAAAGCAATATCTGAATTCACCTTCGCTGTAAATGGGACGCCGGTGTGCGCTGAGAAGATGCTTCCGAGCTCCCATCCTGACAAAATAGCGCGAGGCGCTCCGTGGAGGGATTCCGAGACCGGAATATTCCAAGTCCCATTCAGTGTGAAGTTATGGGTGATATTGAAATCGGAGACCCCGTTTTGAAGGTTCGGAAGGAACGCATAGGGCGATCCTGCAGTGTTGAGGAACTCGTTGTCGCTGAACGTTGCCGAACCCTGGTCCAGGCTCTTCGACCAGGTGTAGGCGCCCTGGACGAGGAATCCGTGACTTAACCGTTTGCTTACGTTCACAAGCAAGCCGTTATATTTCGAATAATCCCTCCAAAGGGTTCCGACGATGCGTCCAAAGTTTGGGTTAATCCTCTGGACGTTTTTGACCTGCTGTTTGAAAGTGCTCCCCGGAGGGATCGGAAACATGGGCTGGCCAGTCGGTGAGAAAGTAACTTGTGACAACGGGACTTGATCCATGTCCTCAATTCCCAAAGGGACGTGGACAGCATGTGACCCCACATAACCAATCGTCAGCGCCGTATTCGATGTCAACTGCCGCTGAATCGTGAGGTTCCACTGATCGTTGTAAGCACGATGAGGGTTGGCCTCCACGTAGGCCACCCGTGCCGTGTTGGGTGAAAGCGCACCCAGCCCTTGATTCGGAAAGTCGCTCGGCGGAGGTGCCTGCGCTGTCCCTTGCAAGAAGAACGGAACGCCGTGGGTCCGGTTGATGAACAGATAAGGCAGCGGAAGGATATCGTATATGCCGAAAGAGGCGCGAATCGAAGTCTTGCCGCTTCCGGTCGGATCCCACGCGATTCCTACGCGCGGTGCAAAGTTTCGTTTCGTGGGATTGTTGAAGAAGGCCCCGCCCACTCTGGGCGCGGCATCGGTCAGATTCACCAGTGTGGCCACCTTGCCGTTCTGTTCCGACACCGGCGTTGACGTTTCATAGCGCACACCGTAGTTCAGCGTGAGGTTGTGCCGAATCCGGAAAGAATCCTGCGCATACGCCCCAAAAACATCGCTGCGCAAGCCACGCGCGCCATTGGTTCCGGGGAAGTCGGAGGTAAAGTCTTGCGGATTATTTGTCAATAGATCCTGCACCGAAGCGTAGTCCCATTCTCCCAGGGGAATATTGGCGGAGTTGAAATTGTCGTCGATTCTGTCGAACAGAAAGCCGAATTGCAGCGTGTGACGGCCGCGAATCCAATTGAGGTCGTCCGACGCCTGGTAGGAGGTGAAATGGAAATTGTCCGAGCCAGACGCGCCGAGACCTCCAGCTGTGGACAGGTTGCCGGCGGTAAGAATTCCCACTGGGAGGCCCGGTATAAACCCAAGTTGTGTATTCGTAGTCAGCGGAGAGAGTGCGGAAACGTCCTGGGAATCCGCGGCAAAAGTGCGGCTCACCCCGATGCGCGAGGTGTTTAAAACGGTCGGAGTGAAGCTGTGTTGCAGAGACACGGTGAAATTATCGTGACCCGAGGGTGAACCCAGCAGCTTCTGATTAAAGAGGTCCGGCTGCAGCAGCGCGCCGGTGTCCCATTGGAAGCTTGCCGAGAGCCGGGTGAGGTCAGAAAAATTGTGGTCCAATTTGCCCACCACGTAGTATTCATGCCCCGTTTCCGCACCCGCGAAAACGTAAGGAGCCGTGCCATCGCCGTTATCCGGCCCATTGGCAACCGGAAAAAGGGCCAAATACGGTTGGATACTCGGGGAGATCGGAACGGTAATGGTGCCTGGTCCCTTTGGATTAGGAACAACACCACTCCGGGCTGCGTCCGAAAGGGTAAGCGAGCGTTCGGAAATGCTGCGGTCCTGGTTGAGGCCTTCGAAACTCCCAAAGAAGAAAGTTTTGTCTTTCACGATTGGCCCGCCGATGGAACCACCGTATTGGTAACGGTGGAATGGCGGAGCACCTACCGGCCCCTTCGCCGGGTTTTCATTGTCAAAAACATTTGCTGCGTCCAACGCGCTGTTCCGGAAAAATCCGAAAGCGTCTCCATGGATTTTGTTCGTTCCCGACTTGAAAATAGCATTGACCACCCCGCCGGAGGTCATTCCGTATTGTGCGCCGTAGTCGCTGGTCAAGACCGCGAATTCCCGCACCGCATCCACACCCAGGTTGACGTTCAACCCGCTTCCCGGGCTGCCATTCGCGTAGTCGTTAACGATCAGCCCATCGACTTGATAGAGGTTCTCGGTCGGCCGGTTTCCCGAAATGTAGAGATTTTCTCCGTTGCCACGAGCCGCTCGCGAGTTTGTGGAGTTCGCGCTGGACTGCTGCTCCAACCCACCGACCACGCCGGCTTGCAGAGTTGCCAATTGCAGCCAGTCGCGGCCGTTCAGTGGAAGTTCACGGATGGCGGCCTCGCCCACAACTCCGCTGATGGTGGAGGTAGTCGTTTCCACTTGTGGCGTCTCTTCGTTGACCACTACCTTTTCCACCACGTCGCCCACCGAAAGAGAGAAGTTCACGCTGACAGAGGCCCCTACGGTCAACCCAATTCCCTGCCGCAATTCAGTTTTAAAGCCCTGAAGGCTCGCCTCAACCTGATAAGCTCCAGCCGGCAAGCTCAGGACCTCATACGCACCGTCACCGTCGGTGGTTACACTACGCGCGACTCCCGTTTCGATGTTCTTCACCACAATGTTGACGCCTGGAATACCCGCTCCACTGGCGTCATGAACGGCCCCCAGGATCACCCCGTTGGTCGTCTGCGCTCCCAAAGACGTCGGGAATGCCTGCAGCAACAGCATGACCGTCGTGAGGCTGAACGCGACTCGAACCCAAACAGTAATCGACTTCATAATATTGTGGCCTCCCCACGCAAGCTGAGACAACTCACCCCTACTCCTGGCCCTACCTCTACCCATACCCTTGGCAACCGTTACCCTTGGTCCCTAACCACCATCTGCCTGATAGTCGACGATCTGGAGGCCCTCGCATTCCTCCGATCGTGCTGCACGAAGTTGTTTGCTCTTCGTGCAATCACGCCTGGAAACTCGCGGCGTGAGGCTATTTTGGACTCGCCGAATAATCGCTGGCTGTTCTCCTACCCATCTAACGCGGTTTTGCATGAAAAAATTCCGGCACGGAAAAAGTAAACATTCCGTTTCGGACACTATCAATGGTGTAGAGTTCCCGATCCTTCGGGTTGAGGGCCACTCCCGCGGGCCAAACGATTCCGCTGGCGGGTCCTTTGATTACTGCGCGCGGTGGGACATCACCGTTGTCGGCAATGTCCCAGACTCCGATAAAGCCAAGTTCAGAGGAATTCCAAGGCGACGGCGACACCTCGTCAAATCGATACGATTCAGCGTTGTTTTTTACTGCCGCGAAGATCTTTCCCCGAGCAGAGTCCACTTCGACCTGCCGGATTCTCCTGATCCCAGTCTTGGGGCCGGCGATGATCGCCTTCGGAAGCACGTCACCCTCGTCGGTCCGGCCGAAAACAAAAACTCCTGTTGTTCCCTTGCGGCTGTAACTTGAGACCACAATCAGGTTTCGCGCGGGATCAACCGCCACGCCACGAACTTCGTCCAACCCGGTCTTCGGTCCCCGTATGACACGAAGAGGCGCAACGTCACCTTGGGCGTCTCTTGGAAACACCAGAATGTCTTTGCCGCCATCTTCGCCAACTATAATTTCGCCGTGCGGCACATCCACCGTCACCGTTTCCGGGCGAAGGATTTGCGTGTGCGGCCCCTGAATCATTCGAATCGGACCCTCTTCTCCTTTCGCAGCACCCCGGAAAATCAGAACAGCACCCGCAAGATGTACGGGCACGATTATTTCGTCGTGCGCAGCATCGTAGGCGATGCCATGCATCGTCCGGCTCAGGTGCGTTCCTTGCCCCTCAATTACTCTCACCGGGCCTATGTTTCCGTTTGCCAACCTGGCAAACACCAGAATTCTGGGTACGCTCACTCAATTGGGAACTAATATTTGATCGCGTTTCGAATCGTAGGCCACCGCGCCAGGATTCCCGAAGCCCACCGCCGGTGATCCGGGGGGAGCGTTGCGCAGTACACGCTTCGGCGCAACATTCCCTTCGGCAGTTCGTGGAAACACCACGGCCGTATGCTCTCGGTAGTTAGTGACCCAGATTTCGTCGTTCTTGGCGTCGATGCTCACGCCCATCGGCCCCAATATTCCCGTCCGGCCGCCGTGTATCACCCTCACGGGCACGGCGTCCCCCTGGTCTGTGCGACGAAAGATCAGAATGGAATCGTTGCCATAACTCGCCACGGCAATCTCATCGTGGACCGCGTCCAGGCTCATGCCCATCGGCCAATTGAGCTCCGTTCTCTTTCCCTGAATCCTGCGGACGGGAGCCACATCCTTGTTTGATTCACCTGCATACGTTGTGATGGAGGGCAGGTCGAAGCGCCCGCCCTTGAGTTCCCCGTCCAATGATTCCTCTCGCGTCAGTGGTGCCCAATTGCCGTGATTGGCAACCGAGATTTCATTGTGCTTTTCGTCAAAAATGATCCCGTGGGGATCGTCCAGGCCCGTCTTCGGTCCGTGAAGAACTCGCAAGGGCGCTTCACCCAACGTGGCATCGCGCCGGTAAACGACAACGCTGTTGACATGCTCGACGGTAATAGCGATTTCATCGCGCACATGATTCAATCCCACGCCCCACGAGCCGTGAGGTACGAACAAGATACGCTTGGGCTTTACATTGCCTTCGGCGTCGTAGGGAAACACTTCCATCCGGTCTCCGATATCGTTGTTAACCGCAAAAATCTCGCGTTTCGCAGGGTCAAGTGCGACGCCGGCAACGAACATCATCCCGGTGGCCGGCCCACGAACTTGCGTGACCGGTTCGGCCACGCTAGAGGAGCCGCTTCCGCCCTGCCGGTCATAAAGCAAGAGACTGCCTCGATTGGAGTCGCTCATCAGGACACGGTTGTTGTCCGGGTCGACAACCACGCTGTGAAGACTGGGATAGGGGTCTGCGACTGAGCGCACAGGAACAATGTCGCCACCTGCTGGGTCTCCAAGCGTTGAAGCCTCCACCGCCCAAGACGTGGGAAGCAGGGTGGAAGAACAGGTATCTTCGAATTCATTTTCCGGCGGAGCGTTTCGAATCTCTGCATCCGCTGAAGGAGAAGGCAAAAATCGAGTCCAACCGCCGTTTAGCCCGATAGCAAGGACCAGAACGGTGCCTATGCAAGCCAGAATTGTCCACCATTCACTAGAAGATTTTTGCATTCACAGTCTCATCTGCCCGAGTTTAGCTGCCAGTCAAAGACTACTGGCTCCACGCCCTCCCCCGAGGGGCGTGTGCTGCTACCGGGCCTAGGTCAGTCTTGGCTTAATATCAGACCATTCTGGTAACTGTCAAGCAAAGAATTGCTTTACCCAATTTAAATTCTGAATAGCTCGCGCTTGTCCTTGGCCATCGATTCAAATGGCCTACTCCAACGGGAAGATAGCGGCTTCGCTGGCCAGCGTGCGTCAACTTCCGAGCCCCTATTGTCGTGATTTCAAAACCCACTGCTACTTATCCGAGAATATGGTGGATTTTCAGTCCGTAAACGTGGGGTTTATCAGCACAAATCTCCGGGAGCAAGGGCAAAGCGCAAATTGAGCAGCCACCAGTTGGGGGGTAGGCCAGACGCGGATCTCCCCGAGATCAATTGGTTAGTGGAATCAATTCGAAAGGACGAATTCGGAAGCGTCACGCTCAAACCCAAAGTAAAGAAACTCTTGCCCCAGCGGGGTGCACGGACTAAAGTGAAGCAAAAATAATTTGGTCTAAGATAAGACCCTGTGTTATATTCTGCTCGCTGGGCCGACCTCAATATTTGGAGTCACATGGCGCACTCGGATCTGGAAGCTCCTTTTAGGATCACAAGCCTCGCACGACCGCGTGTCCATGAGGCCGTGGCGGACCAGATCCGTCAGGCGATCTTTAGCGGACTGCTCACCCCTGGCCATAAATTGCTGCCCGAACGCGAGATGGCAGAACGCTTTCAGACCAGTCGCGTGGCTTTGCGGGAAGCACTCCGCGCCCTCGAGAAAGAGGGGATGATCACGATCAAGCGCGGATCCGGTGGCGGTGCGTTTGTGGCCGATTTCGATAATGCCCTGCGCGCTTTGCTGGATTCGCTCAGCACGGCAGTGAAGTTGGGTCAAGCAAAGAGCGCCCACTTGACCGAAGTGCGTACGATGCTGGAACCCGAAATCACAAGGCTTGCGACGTTGCGCGCGACCCCTGCGGACATCGGCGCCATCGAGGGGGTGGTGCTCGCCCAAGAGCAGGAATTGCAGGTGGGTAACTTCAGCCGGAAGCTCGACATGGAATTCCATCGCCGC
>Ga0210402_10000160_pt1 | contig 76165 bp, 60 predicted proteins | sample IncBWC7MmetaG_FD_161055 | JGI IMG/M metagenome (GOLD analysis project Ga0210402, IMG submission 161055) | Forest soil microbial communities from Barre Woods Harvard Forest LTER site, Petersham, Massachusetts, United States - Inc-BW-C-7-M | ecosystem: Environmental > Terrestrial > Soil >...
TGCGGCTTCGACCTTTGCGGCTTCGACCTTTGCGGCTTCGACCTTTGCGGCTTCGACCTTTGCGGCTTCGACACGTGCGGCCTCCAGCCGCGCGTTCTCGGACCGCGCCGCTTCCTGCCGCGCCGCCTCCCGCTGCTCCGCCTGCCGTTGCGCCTCCTGCTTGGAAGTGTCGAGCTTGGCCGGTTCAGCGGCTCGCTCCCGCGCCTTTTGGTCTTGCGCTCCATCGCCACCATCTGGAAGCGACGTCATCGCAGTCTCCGGGGTCGAGGTGCTTGGCGCGATAACGGGCGATGGCATCACTGGAGTGGGAGGCACGAGCCACGTGGCCTCGTCGGTCCGCGTCAAGGCGATCACGGCCGGCGCGGGGATCGGCGGGGGCGCGCCACCGGGCCGATCGGCGCGCAAAGGCATTTTCGCAGGGGCCCCACCGGTCGCGGCCTCTGCCCTCGGATTGGCCCCTGCCCTCGGATTGGCTTCTGCCCTCGGATTGGCTTCTGCCCTCGGATTGGCCTCTGCCCTCGGATTGGCCTCTGCCCTCGGATTGGCCTCTGCCCTCGGATTGGCCTCCGGCACGATCGCTGCTGCAGTCCGTCGCGGGGTCGGCGCACGGGACACGGATGGCGTCAGCGCCGGGCCATGGACAACAGGCTGTTCGACCCATGCCTGCTGCAACGGCTCCGCGACCGGCGTGACCGCCGGTTCCGCGGGTGTGACCTGCGCCGGAACGACTACGACGTGCAGATCAGGTACCTCGATCCGTCGATCCTGCCAGGGGAAGCCGAAGCCCGGAAGCCACCCCTGGCCGCCGAAGGTCAGGCTCAACAGCCACATGTGGATCAGCAGCGAGAGCAGCAGCGCAAGCGTCAGTCGCCTGCGCTCAGGGCTCATGCGTTGGCTGTCGGCGCGCCGCTGGAGGCTCAAGCGTGCTCCGCCGTCGCTGTTCGGGCACTGCTGGCGCGGGGCAGGATGGCACGATGTCCTGTGCGCCTGTCGACCTGACAGGCCCACCGGTCATGACCATGCCAAAGCACCTCGGAGATATTCGTGAACCGCATCCGGTCCATTGTCGTATGCACACCCGTCAGACTTGGGTGTCAATTCTCACATGTCCGAACGAACCGTCGACGCGGGGAGAGCCGTCGCGCAATAAATCGACGCGCCAATAAGCCGCTGGACCGAGTCTGACGCGCTCGACCCGATGTTCGAGAAACCGCAGAAGGCTCAGGTCGTGCACATCAAGATCGAGGCGATCTCGCTGGACTCCACGAGCATCGGTCCCTCTCTTGATGGACCGCTTCTGGGCCGAACTCGGCAGGTCGAGGTCAACGACGAACTGACACTGGCGGCCAGATCAATTCTTGGTGCGGATCCGCTAGCGTCGCTTCGCGCGTGGGCGAGCTCGATAAGCATGTCTACGCTGGCTGCAAGAGCTCCTCCAGCAATTCATTAAGAGCATCGCCGTGTCGAAGCTCGCTCACAAGCCGCTCGATGCGCTGTGCGCGCGGCTGTCCCAGGACCGGCTCGGCGAGCTCGAAATACTTGACCCGCAACTCGGCGTCCGTAAGCGCATTTTCGGGATTGCCGCGCGCACAGGCCGGTTCCGAAACGAGCTTGCGACCGTCGTTCAGCACGATCTCCACACGTGCCCATCGCTCGGCTGGAAACAGCCGCGAAAAATCGGCGTTCTCGGTCAAGACCATGAGGCCGAGCAGGCGCCGCACCCGCGGTTCCGCGAGCTTCGGCACAGCGATCTCCTCGGCGCCCAAGACTCCGAAGACCAGCACCGCCGCGACCGGATAGGAAAGACTGTACTGCGCATCTTCAGTCGTCTCCGGAGCGCTGCGTCGCGAGCCGAGCGCAATGGCTTCGCGAAAGCTTTCAATCGAAATGTGTACGATGTCTTCCGCCGCGAAGCGGTGCGCGCGTTGCAAGGCGAGCGCGGCCTCGACCGCAGGCTGCGCCCACCGGCACACCGGATAGGCCTTGAAGTACTGCTCACGAATGCGCCAGCGCGCGCCCAGATCGGTCCAATACTGCCTCGCATCTGCACTTTCGACGGTTGCCGCCGGCGCGCCCGTGTATCCTTCGCGGGCGAGCCACGCGGCGGTGATGCCGGCGTATGCGCCGGAACCGGAGCCGTCCTTGACCATGCTCGGGCTCTCGCAGGTGCGCAGCATCTGCCCACGCGGACCGAAGTATTCGGCGATGCCCAGCGCCTCTCGGGTCCGTGCCTCGTCAAGTGACAGGAACCTCGCCGCGATCGCAGCGCAGCCGATCGAGTTCCAAGAACCGGAGCAATGGTATTCCGGCACGCTCGCGTGCTGGGCGATGCCCGCACGCGTGGCGATCTCGTAGCCGAGCGTCAGGCAGGCGAGGAACTCGCGGCCGTCGAAGCCATGCTCGCGGTCCGCGCCGTCGCAGAGTGCAAGCAACGCGGGCAGAATCGTGACCCCCGCGTGCCCCTTGGCGAGTACGTGGCCGTCGTGCCCATCGACCGCATCGATGGTGGTAGCTCCCGCGAATGCCGCGCCGGCGATGCCAGCCCGTCTGCCATCGAACAGGATGCGCGCAGTCTCGTCGCGTCCACAGAGTTGCGACGCGGCATAGGAACGCGCGATTTCCGAGGCGCGCGTTCGCGTCCCTGCCGCGGCAACGCCGATCAGGTCGAGCAGGCAGCGCGTCGCCTGCAGGGCAACGTCGGGCGGAAGATCGGCAAACGCGATGCCCCGGACGAACGACGCGACGTCGGAAAACGCGGTCGTCGTCTCGGTCGCGCCGCGATCGTCGGGCATTAGGGCCTGCCTAAATCAGACCGTTGGCCTTCAGGAAGCCTTCCGCAACCTCCTCGACTGTTTTCTTGTCGACGTCCACGCTGGCGTTCAGCTTGGCGATGTTTTCGTCGTTGAGCTTCGCGGCGAGTGCGTTCAGCGCATCGGCGATCCTGGGATTCTTGTCCAGAATTTCCTTGCGCACCACCGGCGTCAGGTTGTAGGGCGCCGCATAATTCTTGTCGTCCTTCAGAATCACGAAATTGAACGCCGGAATGCGACCGTCGGTCGCGAACACGACCGCCGTGTCGACTTGCCGGTCCTTCAATGCCGAGTAGGTGAGTCCCGTGTCCATGCGCTTGACGTTGTCGCGCTCGAACTCGAACCCGTATGCTTTTTGCCATCCCGGCAGCCCGTCGGGACGCGCGTAGAACTCCGCGTTGGACGCGAAGGTGAGCTTGGCGCCGCCATTGACTGCCTTGGCGAGGTCGCTCATGGTGACGATGCCGCGCTTTTGCGCATCGTCGCGGTTCATCGCGAAGCCGTAGGTATTGTTCACGGCCGACATGTTGAGCCAAATGATTCCCTTTGGCGCATCGACTTCCTTGATCTTCCGGTACGCCTCTTCCGCCGAGTTGAACTTGTCGGTGATCTTGTTGAATACGCCGAGCCCGGTGCCGGTGTATTCCCAGTAAACGTCGACCTGGCCGTTCTCGAGTGCCGAGCGAACGGCCGCGCTGCCCATGCCGGCCTTGCGGTCCGGCGTGAAGCCCTTTGCCTTGAGCAAGGCGACGGTCATCGCGGTCATTATCTGCTGCTCGGTAAAGGCCTTGCCGCCCACGACGATCGTCTGCGCCACCGCGCTGCCGCTCCAGCACAGCACGGAGAGCGCAATTCCCGCCAGCAGCGGGCCGAATCCTCGACTCATGAATCGTTCCTCCTCGATTTATTTTTTCTAGAAGTTCCGCAGCGGGTTGACCCCCCGCGGCACCAGCCAATACTGCGCCTGCCCGAACAAAAAATCCACGGCCACCGCGAGCAGCGCGGTCGGAATCGCACCCGCGAGCATCATGCCGTGCTCCTGCAAGTCGATGCCGGTGAAGATCAGCTCGCCCAAGCCTCCGCCACCGATCAAAAACGCGATCGGCGCGGTGCCGACGTTCACCGCCATTGCGGTACGCACACCGGCGAAGATGACGAACAATGCGTTGGGCAGTTCCACGCGGCGGAGGATGTCGTTGCTGCTCATCCCCATGCCGCGTGCCGCATCCACCATGTGCGCGGGAACGGCGCGAATCCCTTCGTAGGTGTTGCGTATGATCGGCAGCAAGGTCGCGATCCACAGGCCGACGATCGCCGGTAGCGGACCGATCCCCAGCAGACTCATCATCAGCGCGAGCTTACCCAGCGTGGGAATCGACGTGACCATGTTGACAGCCTGAATGACGCCATCCGACCAGCGGGCCATCCACGGCCGCGACAGCCAGATGCCGACCGCGATGCCGAAGAGGATCGCCAGCGATCCCGAAATCGCGACCAGGACGAGGTGCTGCTTGGTGAGATAAAAGATGTCCTTCCTGTAGCGCAGGATGTCGGTCGCAAGCCCGCTCGCGTAAAGGCCCCAGGCAATCGCCAGGGCTATCGCACCCAGCACGATGTAAGGCAGCGTCGAGCGACCCGGTGCCACCGCCGTGGTCACCCGACGAGCTCCGAGGCCAGCCGCGCTGCAACCGAGGCACGCGAGACTTGGCCGATCGCGCGTCCCGTGTCATCGATGCAGCGGATCGTCTCGACGTCGTGCTCGAGGAACAAGCTTGCGACGCGGCGCAGATCGTCGGCGGCGGATACGGAGGGACCGCTCCCACCATCGCCGTCGGTCAGTGGAACCATCACGTCGCGCACGTGGATCAGGCGCAGGCGCTTCAGCGTGCGGTCGCGGCCCACGAAGCTCGCGACGAAATCGTCGGCGGGGCGCGCAAGCAACTCGTCGGGCGGCCCGAATTGCGCCAGCTTGCCGGCGCGAAAGATCGCTATCCTGTCCGCCATCTTCACCGCTTCGTCGATGTCGTGACTGACGAAGAGGATGGTCTTGCGCAAGGTTTGCTGCATGCGCAGGAACTCGTCCTGGATCACCTCGCGATTGATGGGGTCGAGCGCCGCGAATGGCTCGTCCATCAACAGCACCGGCGGGTCGACGGCGAGCGCACGCGCGACTCCGACGCGTTGCGCCTGTCCGCCGGAAAGCTCGTTCGGATAGCGGTCGAGGAACTGCGCAGGCTCCAGCGCCAGGAGCGCAAGCAGCTCCTCCGCGCGCCGCCGCGACTTTGCCGTGCTCCATCCGAGCAGGCGTGGAACCACGCCGATGTTTTCGGCCACCGTCATGTTGGGGAATAGCCCGATCTGCTGGATGACGTAGCCGATGCCGCGGCGCAGGTCCACCGGATCGACCCCGTCGGTATCGCGACCGGCGATGAAGATCTTGCCCGAGCTCGGAAGCACCAGCCGATTGATCATGCGCAGCGTGGTCGTCTTGCCGCAGCCCGAAGGGCCGAGCAGGACGCACGTCTCGCCGTCGGCAACTTCCAGCGTCACGTCATCGACGGCGGTGACCGTTCCGCGTGGTGTCGAATAGCGGCGGCTCAAGCCTTGAAGACGGATCATGGATCTGACGTCACTCGGTCCGGACCGCCAGGCCCTTGGGTGTCAGCCGCCGTTGCAGACGGAGCAGTGCGTAGTCAGCGGCGATGGCGAGCAGGCCTAGCGACAGCGCACCCGTGATGAGCTGTCGGATGTCCGTCTGCGAAATGCCGCGGCTGATGAAAGTACCGAGGCCTCCGGCGCCGATATACGCGGCGATCGCAGTGACGCCGATGTTGAGCACCACGGCGATCCGCACACCGGCCAGGATGACAGGCAATGCGATCGGAATCTCGACGCGCACCAGGCGCTGCAGCACCGACATCCCCATGCCGGTCGCGGCGGAGCGCAGCGCCGGATCGACGTTGCGGATCGCGGTGTAGGTGTTGCGAATGATCGGCAGTTGTGCATACAGCATCGCCGCGATCACCGCCGGCAGCCAGCCGATTCCGTGACCGATCTTCGAGAGGATCGGAATCAGCACGCCGAAGAGCGCAATCGACGGGATGGTGATCACGATCGAGCCGATATAGAGGACCGTGTCTGCGATGCGCTGGCTCTGGGTGATCGCGATGCCGATCGGCACGCCCGTCAGGATCGCGATGCCGACGGCGACGCCGACGATCGAGATGTGCTCGAGCGCGCGCTCGCCGATCGCGGGAAGGTTGTGCAGGATGAATGAAAGCGTCTCCACCGCGCTCCTCGGGCTCGGCCGCTACAGGCCGAACAATACGACACTCGGCACTCCACGGCGAGCGTTGTCCCGCAGTGCAAAGCTGGATGCGCCGTCGGAGCCCGTAGCATTGACGAATGGGTGTCGAATCGTGCGATAGTTACATCTGATAACCAGACGGGAGCGTGAGTCCATGGAACCGCCGACCGGGAGAAAGTCTTCGCTGCGCCAACGGCTCGATCAGGGCCCCGTGATCTGTGCCGAGGGTTACCTGTTCGAGCTGGAACGTCGCGGCTACCTGCAGGCCGGCGCATTTGTTCCCGAAGTCGTGCTCGAGCATCCGGAGGCGGTGACTCAGCTGCACCGGGACTTCGTTCACGCCGGATCGGATGTGGTAGAGGCGCTCACCTACTATGCGCACCGTGAGAAACTGCGGATTATCGGCCGCGAGCAGGACCTGGAGCGGATCAACCGGCAGGCGCTCGACATGGCCAAAGCCGTCGCGCAGGAAAACGGCGCCCTCTTTGCGGGCGACATCTGCAACACCAACGTCTACGATCCCGCGGATCCCGCATCGCACAACGCCGTCCGCGCGATGTTCGAGGAACAGGTCGGCTGGGCGGTCGACGCCGGCGTCGACTACATCATCGGCGAGACATTCTCCTACGCCGCGGAGGCGCTGATCGCACTGGACGTCATCAAGCGCGCGAAGCAAACGGCAGTGATCACACTGGCCATGCACCAAGCCGATGTAACGCGCGAGAACTGGAGCGTCGCCGATGCATGCAAGCGGATCGAGGACGCGGGCGCCGATGTAGTCGGACTCAATTGCATCCGCGGTCCGGCGACGATGATGCCGCTGCTGCGGCAGGTACGCGAGGCCGTAAAAATCCATGTCGCAGCGCTCCCGGTTCCCTACCGCACAAGCGAAGGCGAGCCATCGTTTCAGTCCTTACGCGACACGCACTGGCACTTCGCGGAAGGCACGCGGCCCTTCCCGGTCGCACTCGATCCCTTCACCTGCAATCGCTACGAAATCGCAAAGTTCGGCAAGGAAGCGCTCGACATAGGTATTCACTACCTCGGCGTGTGCTGCGGCGCCGGCCCGCATCACATACGCGCCCTCGCGGAAGCGGTCGGGAAGCACCCTGCCGGGAGCAAGTACTCCGAAGACATGTCGAAGCATGCCTTCCTCGGCTCGGACAAGCGCATCAAGGACGTACAGAAGGACTACGCCGGCAAGCTCTGAGCTAAAATCGGAGCCGTGAACCGCGAGGCGGTGCGGATTCGCCGAAAACCACGATCTGGATGGCAGTTCGAATGGCCCAAAAGGAGGAATCAACATGAAATGCACCATCAGCTCGATGTGCCGCCTGTTGTTGCCGGCGGCCGTACTCGCATGCGCACTGTCGACGCCCGCGCTTGCAGCGGTCCCGGAGATTATCGTGCTGTCGAATCGCGCCGATCTGATCTCCGGAGGAGACGCGTTGGTTCAGATCAATCTGCCTCCCGCGGTAAATCCCGCGTTGGGAGTCAAGGTCGCGCTCAACGGCACGCCGATCAACAGCATGTTCGCAGTTCGCCCCAACGGCCACTACATGGGCTTGGTTACGGGTCTCAACAACGGGGACAACCTGCTGACCGTGACCACCCCGCAGGGAAGAGCCAAGATCACCATCACCAATCACCCGATCGGCGGACCGGTGTTCGCCGGAGCGCAATTGCAGCCGTGGATATGCGCGACCATGGTCGCCCAGACGGTATCCGTCATAGGCAATCCCGGCAGCACTCCGCCGACCGCGACTGCGACGACCAGGGCAAGCGGTCTCAATTCGGATCCGCTCGATGCGCAGTGCGCTACACCGCCGACCTATACGTACTACTATCAGCCTATCGCACAGCAGGGCTCGGGCTGCACGTTCACGATTACCGGAACCAACCCGTGCTTCGTCACATATCCGACACCCGGCGACCCCTCCACACGGCCGGCGAACGCGGCGATTGCGGACTTCACGAACGACAGGGGCGACACGGTCAAGAGCCTGATCCGCGTCGAGCGCGGTTCGATCAATCGCACCATCTATCAACTCGTGACCTTCTACGATCCGCTCGACGCAAATCTGCCCTGGGCACCGCCGAAGGGTTGGAACGGCAAGCTGATCTGGAGGATGGGGCCGAGCGCCTCGGTGAGCCGCTTCGAGCAGAGTCCCGCCATCAGCGTATTCGACGACAAGACGCTGTCGCGCGGCTTCATGGTCGCCACCTCCTCGTTGACGGATCACGGCACGAACTCCAACGATACGCTGGGAGCCGAGACGGTGATGATGACCAAGGAACTCATCATCGAGAAATACGGCCCGATCCGCTACACGATCGGCGATGGCTGCTCGGGCGGTTCGATCATGCAGCACAGCATTGCGTCTGCCTACCCGGGGCTGCTGGACGGCATCCAGCCCAACTGCAGCTTCCAGGATACGTTCACCACAGGCATTGAGATCGCTGACTGCGGCGCGCTGCAGGCCCATTACTATCTGACGCCCAATGGCTCGTCGCTTACCCTCGCCCAGAAGCTTGCGATCAACGGCCACAAGCTGAGTACCGGCGGGACGCCGCCCAACGTCGGGCTGGGGTTTTGCCAGGCGTGGATCACCTCATTCCTTCCCGCTTTCGATCCTACGCGCGCGGCCAATTGCGGCTTCCCCACTAATTACGCGCTGGTCTACAGCGCGACAAACCCGCACGGGATCCGTTGCGACGGCGCCGACCACGACGTCGGGATGGTGGGAGCCTTCGTTGACACCGATGGGATCGCCAAGGCGAATACGCCGAACGATAACGTCGGGTTGCAGTACGGTCTGAAAGCGCTGCAGACCGGCGTGATAAACGCGGAGCAATTCGTACAACTGAACGAGGGCGTGGGCGGTTATAACACCGATCTGGTCTGGAGCGCCTCGAGCCGCGCGAAGGCGGACCCGGGTGCCTTGAGCACCTACTACAGCGGCGGCCTCGTGAGCGATGGCAGGCAACTCGCCAAGGTGCCGATCATCGACCTGCGCGGCAACGAGAGCCCCGCCGGAGATATCCATTCGAACTGGCGTCCCTGGGGGCTCAGGGACAGGCTCGATCGCGACCACGGCGGGCACGGCAATCAGTTGATCTACGCCTACAACTCGGCCACCGGGTCGTCTGCGGCCGGAGCGGCGTTGACGCTCAAAGCGTTCCTGACCATGGACACCTGGCTGGCGAACATCGAAAGGGATCCGAGCAGCAACCCCATCGAGGTGAAGGTGCTGAACAACAAGCCGGCCAGCGCGGCAGACCTCTGCACGCTCGGCACCGGCGCCACGCAGGCCGACGTCGATGCGGCGGTCGCGTTGACGGATCCGGCGTGCCCGGTGAAGTTCGAGGCGTCTCCCCGTCAAGCCGCGGGCGGACCGTTGGCGGAAAACATCTATAAGTGCCAATTGAAGCCGTTGAGCTTTGTCGATCCTGACTACACGGGCATTCTGTTCAGCGCCGGTCAGCAAAGCCGGTTGCAAGCGGTGTTTCCCACCGGCGTATGCGACTGGACCAAACCTGGTGTCGCGCAAACACCTGTGAATCCGTGGACCACGTTCGCGGCGGGCCCGGGTGGACAACCCTTACCACCGCCCCCAACTTCGGTGCCGTTCTAAACCAATAAGCGCTCCTACAGTTGAAGGCGGCCCATCGCGGGCCGCCTTTTTTTCTGAGCTGGCAGGAAACGAGGGCGAGGGCCCGGCCGCGCTCGACCAGCCCCTGGGCGCGGGTCTCGACGGCCGCCTCTACACCGATCCAGAAATTGTCGTCTTAGCGACAGTCTTTCGCGTGTTATGTCCTCGAACTTAGAATGCGGATTGGAGCCGTGAACCGCAAGGCGGCAGGTGCGGGCTCGTCGAAAACCACGGTCTAGATGGCAGTTCGAATGGCCCAAAAGGAGGAATCAACATGAAATGCACCATCAGCTCGATGTGCCGCCTGTTGTTGCCGGCGGCCGTACTCGCGTGCGCACTGTCGACGCCAGCGGTTGCAGCAGTCCCGGAGATTATCGTGCTCTCGAATCGCGCCGATCTGATCTCCGGAGGAGATGCGTTGGTGCAGATCAATCTGCCTCCCGCGGTAAATCCCGCGTTGGGAGTCAAGGTCGCGCTCAACGGCACGCTGATCAACAGCATGTTCGCGGTTCGCCCCAACGGCCGCTACATGGGTTTGGTTACGGGTCTCAACAACGGAGATAACCTGCTGACCGTGACCACCCCGCAGGGAAGAGCCAAGATCACCATCACCAATCACCCGATCGGCGGGCCCGTTTTCTCGGGTGCGCAATTGCAGCCGTGGATCTGCGCGACCACGGTTGCCCAAACGGTATCCGTCATAGGCAATTCCGGCAGCACTCCGCCGACCGCGACCGCGACGACCAGGGCCAGCGGCCTCAACTCGGATCCGGTCGATGCGCAGTGCGATACGCCACCCACCTACTCCTACTACTTCCAGCCGAAGGCATTGGAGGGGACTAGCTGCACGTTCACGATCACCGGCGCCAGCCCGTGCTTCGTCGCGTTTCCGACGCTCAACGACCCGTCGACGCGGCCGGCCGATTCCGCCATCGCCAACTTCACCAATGACCGCGGCGACACGGCCAAGAGCATCGTGCGCGTCGAGCGCGGCCAGATCAATCGCAACATCTACGAACTCGTGACCTTCTACGATCCGGCGGTGGCCTCAGCGCCTTGGGCGACGCAGAAAGGCTGGAACCAGAAGCTGCATTGGAAGTTCGGAGCGGGCGCGTCAACGAGCCGCTTCGAGGAGCCTCCCGCGGTCGGCACCATCTTCGACAACAACGCACTGAGTCGTGGCTTCATGGTTGCTGCTTCGCATCTCACGAACAACGGCTCCAACACCAACAACACGCTGGCGGCCGAGACGGTGATGATGGTGAAGGAGCGCATCATCGAGAACTACGGCGAGATCCGCTACACCATGAGTGACGGCTGCTCGGGCGGCTCGATCATGCAGGACAGCATCTCGTCCGCGTATCCGGGGCTGACGAATGGCGTCCAGGTTACCTGCACCTACCAGGACATGTTCACGCCGTGGATCGAAGTCACAGACTGCGGCCTGGTGCAGGCCAACTACTACGCCACACCCAACGGCGCGGCGCTGAGTACCGCGAAGCGCACGGCCATCAACGGCCAGGTCCAGGGGTTCTGCACGACCTGGACGGGATCCTTCCTGGGCGCGCTCAACCCGAAGACGGCCACCAATTGCGGCACCGGCTTCCCGGCAGCGCTCGTCTATAGCGCGACCAACCCCAATGGTGTTCGCTGCGATACCTACGACCACGACGCGTCGATGTTGGGCACTTTCATCGACACCGACGGGCTCGCCAAGGCGAACACGCCGAGGGACAACATCGGAATTCAATACGGCCTGATCGCACTTCAGACGGGCGCCATCTCCCCCGAGGAGTTCGTCCAACTGAACGAGGGTGCGGGCGGATATGACGCCGATCGGAACTGGGTCCCCAACCGCATGCAGGCAAACCCCGCGGTGTTGCACACCGTGTACACCGGCGGTCTGTTGAGCGACGGCAGGCAGCTCGCCAAGGTGCCGATGATCGATATGCGCGGAAACAATAACGTGAACGGCTGTATCCACGCCAACTGGCGCAGCCTGAGCGTCAGAGGGCGACTCGACCAGGATCACGGTGGCCACGGCAACAACGTTATCTGGGCCACCGGCACGCAAAGCATCACCCCGGGAGCGGCGGTGGTCGCGAAGTCGTTCGTCACCATGGACAAGTGGCTGTCGAACATCGAGAGCGATGCAAGCGCGAATCCGATCGAGGTGAAGATCGTCAACAACAAGCCCGCCGAAGCGGTCGATTTTTGCCTGACCGGCCACGGCGACACGAACGCCGAGTTCGCCGGAGCGATCCCGCTGTTCGATCCGGCCTGCCCGGCAATCCTTACCGGCAAATCGTTGCGTCAGGCTGCCGGCGGGCCGGTGCAGGAAAACATCTTCAAATGCCAATTGAAGCCGCTGAACTTTGCCGATCCTGATTACACGGGCGTCCTGTTCAGCGCCAATCAGCAGAGCAGGTTGCAAGCGGTGTTTCCCACGGGCGTATGCGACTGGACCAAGCCGGGGGTCGCGCAGACACCCGTGAATCCGTGGACCACATTTGCGGCGGGCCCGGGTGGACAGCCCTTGCCACCGCCCCCGACTTCGGTGCCGTTCTAAACCAATAAGCGCTCCTCCAGTTTGCAGGACCCTTACGGCATGCCTTGAACGCCTGAAGGCGGCCCATTGCGGGCCGCCTTTTTTCTGGTGAATTTCCTGTCCGCCGACTGGCGCGCCCCGCGAGCGAGGTGTGGGACCGATCAAAGCGAGGCGTGACGCGCAGCTTGGGCCTACATCGCCGTGCCGAGCTTCACATCGGCGGCGCGCCACGCATGGTCGATGCGCTTTTGCAACGCGCCGGCTTCGCGATGACGGCCCTGCGCGGCGAGCGCCGCCTGAAGGCCGAAGAGCGCATGAGCGTTTTCCGGATTGCGCTCGAGATCCTCGCGGTAGATTTTCTCGGCGGCGCCAAAATCGCGAGCGCGCATCATGGCGGCGCCCAGCGCCTGGCGCGAAGAGAGATACCACGCCGGCGGATCGTCGTGCGCGAGCGCGTCCTCGGCAATTACCGCGTTGCGCAGCCATGTGATCGCGCCCGGGATGTCGCCGCGCACGAACGCGAGGCGGCCTTCGAGGTAGAGCCGCGCGACCGCGATCACGGCGCCCGAATTGTTGTTGCCGAACTCGATATTTTTCGGCAGGCTCTGCGCGTCTTTGAGGAATGTTCCGCGCTCGATCGCCGCGGCCGCAAGCTCGTTTTTCGCTGCGAACGCGAGCGTGCGCGCGAAACGCCAGATCACACCGGTGAGCGGCACCTCGAAGGCCGGCTCCGGCAACGCGAGAATGTCATCCCAGCGCTCGAACTGAATCAGCACCATCGCCGGGGTGACCATGAAGAAGTCGAGCTGCGTGACTTCCCTGATCCACCGTTCGGAATGCGCGTAGAGCTTGTTTGCCGCGGCGATTGCACGCGCCGAGTCGCCCGCAAGCGCGTTGTATACCGCCAGGAAATGCAGGTTGTGGCCGTAGTAGGCGATGCGATAAAAGCTTACTTCGGCGGACTTCGCCAGCGCTTCGTCGGCGCGCACCGCGGCTTCGTTGACGCGTGCCGCTTCGGGATAATTCCCGGTGCGAATGTAGATGTGCGCCGACATGTGCAAGAGATGCCCCGCGGCGGGCGCGAGCTTTTCCAGCCGTTTCGCCGCCGGAAGAGCCTTTTCCGGGTGCTGCGACCCTTCGATGGCGTGGATATAGTAGTGATTTGCGCCGATGTGATCGGGGTGCTGCGCCAGCGCGCGCTCGAGCACGTTCACGATCTCCAGCGTACTCTCCGCAGGCTTTCCGTCGGGCGTCCACCATTTCCACGGTCGCAGATCCATCAGGCTTTCCGCGTAAAGCACGGCGGCGTCGACGTCGCTCGGATAACGGTGCGCGAGGTCTTGCATCGCATTCTTGTATGCGATCTGCAGCGGTTGCTGATCGGCGTCCGCGTTGGCGCTGTAGCGGGTGGCGAGCGCGTCGATATACGCGCGCTCGGCAACCGACGCTCTGGATTTGAGCGTGAGCGCCTTTTGCACCTCCGCGTAGGCCGCCCTGTGCGCATCGGCGTCCATCGGCAGATTGATGTTGGGACCGAGCGAGAGCGCGATCCCCCAGTGCGCCATCGCCAGATCGGGATCGAGCTCCGCCGCACGCTGGAACGATTTGATCGCCACGTCGTGATTGAAGGCGAAGACGAGCTTTAATCCCTGGTCGAAATACGCCTGCGCCTGAGGATTGCGCGTCGATACGCTGTGGTGCAGTGGCCCGAGGCCCGGATCGAGCGCGACCGCCGATAATGGCCCGCCGGATGCGTCCGTGCGATGCTGTTGCGCCGAGGCTGTCGCAGCGAGCGCGAACAACAGCAGCACGAACGTGCGCGGCATGGCTTATACCAATGCGGTGTCGACCGCCGCTGCGTGTCCCCGACTGCCCGGCACGGCGTCGATGAGTCGTGCAAGGCGCCGCCCGATCATGCCGTTGTCGCTATCAAGATGTTTCCCTGGCGCGCAAGCAGAGTGGCGTAGATTTGGCGGCGCACATGCAAAATTATGCGCGAGCGCTCGCGCGGCAGCAAGCGAGGCCTGTCATAACGTCGCGATGCTGGCCCCCGCGTTATCATCACGATTCCCATGAGAGTCAAACCGAAGGTTCCGGAGCCACCTGCGCTCGACACGTTCGCGCTTCTTTCCATGCGGTGGGCCGAGGGATTGACTGCCGAGTTGCGGCGACGCGTGGTGACGGAAACGACCGTGCGCCGAGTGCAATCCGGCAGGTTCGTGTGCCGAAAAGGCGAGCCTGTTGAATACTGGATCGGGGTAATCGAAGGCCTTGTAAAACTTGCCAGCGCCTCGCGCGAAGGCAAGACCATCAGCTTTACCGGAATCCCCGCCGGCGGTTGGTTCGGGGAAGGGTCGTTGCTGAAGAATGAACCGCGCCGTTACGACGCCGTCGCGCTTCGCGACAGCGTCGTAGCGTACATGCCGCGCGACACCTTCACACTGCTGCTCGACAGCAGCGTCGCGTTCAATCGTTTTCTTCTGACTCAGCTAAACGAACGGCTCGGCCAGTTCATCGGAATGGTCGAACACGACCGATTGCTCGGCCCCGAGGGACGGCTGGCGACCGAGCTTGCCGCGCTATTCAACCCACACCTGTATCCCGGCAATCGCTCGATGCTACAAATCTCTCAGGAGGAGCTCGCGCAATTGGTAGGCCTATCGCGTCAGCGTGTCAACAAGGCGCTGAAGCGTCTTGTCGAGGATCAACTCGTCCGCGTCGATTATCGCGGCGTCACGATTCTAGATCTCGAGCGTCTGCGAAGGTACGAAGCATAGAGCGCCCAACCGCGCGAATCAGGTTGACGAGGAGTGGTCCAGTCGGTTCATGTCCCCTCTTGGATTCCATGTTCGGCAGGCTGCGGGCCGCCGTTGGCCATTGCCTGTTGCCGGGCGATCCAGTACGCGGGATATGCCACGCCGTCCACGCCGCCCCCTCCTTCGTGAGACGCGCGATCGAAACACTCGAGCGTGCGGTTCGCCAGCGGGAGGGAGCTTCCATGAACCGTTGCCTCCTGGGCCATATAGCGCAAATCCTTGCGCATCGTGTCGACGTCAAATGCGGCCGCACCTGAAGCATCGCCGTTCATGGCGGCGACGATTTCCGACGCCCTCGTTCGCAGGATCGCTGCACCGATATTCGAATCCGCGAGAAGGTCGATGGCGCGTGCGGCATCCATGGCCGAGCGATCGGTCAGGAGCAAAGCTTCGCCAAGTGCTTGCCAAAAGACCGCCAGCAGCAGATTCGCGGCAAGCTTCATGCGTGCTCCGGCGCCGAGCGGACCGACGTGCTCGATGCGACGGCAAAGCTGCTGGAGCAAGGGCTGCGCGCGCGCGAATGCAGGAGCTTCGCCGCCGGCGAAGCCGACCAGCGCTCCTGATCGCGCCGTGGGTATCGAGCCGCTCACGGGACACTCGATGAAGCTGCCATTGCGGGACGTTATTTCCGGCGCGATCCGGTCGTGAGTACCCGGGCTCACGGTGCTCATATCGATGAACAGACGTCTTTCCACGGGGCCGCTCACGAGCCCGTTGCTGCCGAGGTAGACGCGCTCGACCGCTGCATTGTCGAAAAGAAACGAAATCACCACCTCCGAATCGCTCACCAGCTCGCCGAGCGTCGGGGTCCATCTCGCTCCCGCCTCGCGTGCATCGTGCGCGTTGTCGGCAGTGCGATTCCAAACCTGGACTTCATGGCCGAGCTCGAGCAGCCGCCGCGCGATCGCGGTACCCATGCGTCCTGTCCCCGCAATTCCGATTTTCATGTCGGTCTCCTACGCCGCCAGCGCCGCGTTGTCCCGCGAAGGCGGAGCCATGAATTCGGGACCCACCGGATCCTTCACTGCCTGCCGGAGAATTTCATCGATGCGCCGCTTCGCCTGATCGTCGAGCTGCCATCCCGTCGCGTCGTTCACCGGGTCGAGCTGTGCCGGGCGACGTGCGCCCCATAGGGCGATGGTGTGACCCTGGTCGAGCACCCATCGAACCGCGAGCGCGAGCACGCCCAAGCCATAGCGCTCGCGCGCGTAATGATCGAGCGATGCGACCGCCGACAGGTACTGAGAGAACCGGGGCTCCTGGAACTTGGGATCGTTGCGCCGCAGGTCGTCTCCGTTGAACCGGGTCGTGGCAGTGATCGTCCCCGTGAGGAGGCCACGACACAGCGCGCCATAGCACAGGACCGTGATGTCGTGCTGCGCCGCGTAGGGAAGCACTTCGCTTTCGGCTTCGCGCTCAAAGAGGTTGTAAGGCGGTTGCACGGAGTGGATGGGAGCGACCTCGAGGAATGCGGCCATCTGCGCAGCAGAATAATTCGACACGCCGATCGCGCGGATCTTTCCTTCCTTCAGCAAGCGGGCAAGCGCTGCGGCAGTCTCCTGAATAGGAACGAGCGGATCCGGCCAGTGCAGCTGGTAGAGGTCGATGTGGTCGGTGCGCAAACGCCGCAATGAATCCTCGACCTCCTTTCGGATGCGTGCGGGCGAAGCGTTTCTCCAAACCTTGCCGTCCCGCCATTCGAGCCCGACCTTTGTCGCAATGACTGCGCGCTCACGCAGGCCTCCCGAGAGCGCCATGCCGACGATTTCTTCCGAGCGCCCGAATCCGTACACCGGTGCGGTGTCGATCAGCGTTATTCCGCGCTCCAAGCCTGAGCGGATGGTGCGGATGGACTCGTCGACGTCGCTGTTTCCGCCCCACATCCAGCCGCCAATGGCCCAGGTGCCCAGCGCGATGCGCGAAGCAGTAATCCCGGACGCTCCGATTCGAATCGTCTCCATGGTCTTCATCGTTCCACTGGTCGCCAGCGTCGGCGCCGCGCGAAGTTCATGGGCAGGCCTGTCGCTCGCCTCGAAAGAGGGCGCGATGCTTCCGATGCTTCCGTTGCTGCCGTTCGTGGAATTCTCAAATGCCATAAAAAGCTCCTTGATGGAATGTCGGCCACTCTATATCTCAAGCGAATCATGGCTCGACCCAATGTCCTCCTCGTTTCAATTTTGCATGGCTCGTGTTTCGTCTGAAATGCGGACCGCCGTCCCGCTCGTCGGTGCGCGATGCGATGGACCGCCGGATCCGTTCTCCACTTCATAGCCGGCTGCAATCCAGGCATCCAGGCCTCCAAGCAAGGGGCGAACGTGTGTGTAGCCTAGATCCATCAGTTTCCTCGCGACGGAAGCGGCTCCGGCCTCGTTGGGGCACGTACAGTAGAAAATGATCTCGCGATTCCTCGGCACCTGGTCGAGCCATTGATTCACTTCTGCAAGATCCGCGACCAAGGCATTGGGAATGAAACGACTGTCCCGGTCGCGAGCGAGCGGTGTGCGCAGATCGACGATCACCGGGCGCTGGCCTTCAGCGATCAGCCGGTGCAACTCATCGGCGCCAATCCGCGCCACGCCCAGCCTGTTGTAGAAGCGACGTCGTTGCCACCACCTGGCTGCAATGTATCCGCCAAGCGCCACACCGATCACCGCGATGGCAATAGTTCCGAGCTCTTGCAGATTTCCGAGGAGGTAAGCAATTTCGCGATGGAACAGCATCCCCAAGCCGATCGCGACGCCGGCCCAGATCGCCGCACTCAAGCCATCCAAAAGCGCGAAGGACCAGCCACTGAGCCGCATCGTGCCCGCCATCGCCGGTGAGATCGTCAATAGCCCCGGAACGAATTTCCCCAGTACCAAAGTGAGACCGCCCCAACGGTGGAATAGATGTTCGGATTGGCGCACGCAGGACTCGGGTGAGAGCGACATCTGGCACAGGAGCTTCATTACTCGACGGCCGAATACGCGGCCCACCGTGTACCAGGTTGCGTCGCTGATGGTGCAGGCGATGAACACAACCCCGAATAGCGCCAATGCAGAGATTTTTCCCTCCGCGGCCAACGCGCCGGCCACGATCAGCGTCGGAAGCGCGGGAATCGGCAGGCCCATCTGCTGCATGAGCACGTTCGCGAATACCAGCGCAAGGCCATACTGTGTGATTAAGCCAACCATTGACAGCCAATTTGCTTTTGCGGCGGCTTACGCAGGACTTCCCAGGTCTTCATGAAGGACGCTGTTGATTGACCACGTGGAATACCGACGCTCGCTCGAAATCACCGGGAATGAGGTTCCTGTGGTCCACCGCGCCACTGGGATCAACCCGCATCTGGACCGGCAAGATCGGATATCCGACCAGCGCAAACGCGTGCGCCAGCAGGCTGCAGCAAATGAACCGCGTGGCACTGTTAGCAATCGCGTTCGGCGACGACCGCAAACGCGTCGGCAGCGGCAACAGGTTTCGTCCGAGCGCCAAGGCGTGTGCCAAATCATATTCACTCCCGATTCGGCTTACGACCCAATCGGCAAGCCGGCGTCGATCCATGTCGTTAAGTCCACTGGGCCGCAACACGCGAACCTGCAGCGCGTTGAGCTCGGAGAGCCGTATGGATCTGACGCCTGCCGCAATGTCGGCTTCGACGATGCACGGAGGATCCGGCGTCTCTTCGAGCGGACCCACGTACATCGATACGTGCGACCAAGTCGACCGTGTAAAGCGTTTGACGAGCGCCGCGACACGTGTATTGCCGTCGCTGAGCAGGACATCACCGGGATCAAGTATCGCGGCGAGTGATTGCGGATCGGCGGTTGCTGCAGGACTGTAGCGGTAGACCGGTTGAGCGAGGTATAGCGCCAGCGCGCCAATCAAGCGGGTACGCATTCTGGTAAGCAGCGTCAGTGCGGCCGCGAACCAAGTCAGCTCCCTTATGATCCCCGCTACGTGGAAACGAACGCATCGATCGCCTAGCATCGCAAGCAGGTGGAGGAGGATGCGGCCAACGCCGAAGCGAGCAAGGATCGTCATGTGACCAATTGTGAAAGCGGTCCACGTCGCAACGATGTCGCATGAGAGCGGGATGCTTACAATTGTGATTGTCTTTGAAACTGGGGATCGCGGTCCGCGGGCGGGACGTAGGCGAGTGTCCGCCAACGGGTGTCGCGGCCAGGCCGACGCGGTTTCAGGATCGAGCGAGAGATGGGCGAACGAGCAATAAGTGAGGCTTCACGCCTCTATGCGGTTAGACCGTGGTTCCCTCGAGCGATTTCCAAAGCCCGGTGGAATTGGCGCGCAACACGGTATCCACGTCCGCCGGGCGCACTTCCCATGCGCCGTTGCGGATCTCGTCGTCGAGCTCGTCCGGCGCCCAGAACATCAACCCGACGAAATAGCGAGCATCATTGGGTGTGGTCTCGATGATGCGATCGACGGCCGCTGCATCGATCACCACGACGAGACCTGGCATCGGCGAAAAGAAGTTCCCGTCCTTGTCGGGTGCCTTGCGCGTCACGGCAAAGACAGCGTTCGATAGTATGGGGCCGCCGGCGTATACCGGGTCGGCAACGTTGCGGGTAGACGGTTGTTCCGGAAACAGGGTCTCCAGCTTCACCGGGGTCGGACGATTGATGACGAAGCCCAAGTGCCCACCTTGCGGCAGCGGTGCCGCCAAGATCACCGTCTGCTCGTAGATCGAGCCGGCGAGATGGTTGGAAGCCACCAGGATGACGGCTTGCGACAAATCGACCGCACGCGCCGCGCCCGTCATACCGGCGAACAAGACGACAATGGCTCCGAAAGACTTCAGGCGGCGTCCCAAGCGGTTCATTTGAACCTCCACTCACAGTTAGACCGTGGCTCCACTTTCGGGGCGCAGCGTCACACGTTGATGTCATGGCGGCGTCAGCGAATTACATCCGAAACATTCCCCGGCGACGGTTGGAAATCGAGCCGAGCACTCGCTGGTGCAGATCAATCTGACGATACAATCGAGCGGGCGCTGCGCAACGTTTCCGCACTCCGCCGTAGGCCCTGCTTCTCTTCGTCCGACATGGAGGGCTCGAGGATCCGCTCGACGCCGGCGCGTCCGACGATGCTGGGCAGGGACAGCGTGACGCCGTACGCGGGGTTGAAGGAACCGACCGGGATCACCGCACGCTCGTCGCGCAATACGATCTCCGCTACCCGGGCGCAAACCATGCCGATGCCGTACTGGCTCGCTCCGATGCCTTCGATGATCGCGATATTGGCGAAGCGCACTTCCTGCTCGATGCTTTGCCGGGGGACCTCGGCCACGGGCATGCCTCCGACCCGGGCGGAGGACCACAGAAACACCTGCGAGGTCCCATGCTCTCCCACGACCAGTGCTTCGACGGCGTGGGGATCCACATTGAAGTGGCGAGCCAGGTGGTAGCGAAAGCGCAGGCTGTCCAGGAAGGTTCCGGTACTCATGACGTGCTTGAAGCCGAACGCGCGAACCAGGTCGGCCAGCGGATCGGGCGGATCCGTAACGACCAAGATAACGGCATTCGGCGCCACCCCGAAAACCTGCGGCAGTATGCCGCGGTAGACCTCGACGTTCTTGTCGAGGAGCCGAAGCCTGCCTGCCAGATCGTTTCGGTCGGTCGCGCCGCCGGCTTTCTCGTTCACGCCGGCGGTGATCATGACGAGCGCCGCGCCGGACAGATCCGCGTAGTCGCCGTCATTGATGTCGACCACCGGGGACAGCGCAGCGCCGTAGCGAAGATCCGTTACGACGCCTTTGGCTCGCTTGCGGTCTCTGTTCACCACGACGATCGCGCGCGCGCAGCCGCGCATGACGGTCGCCAGCAGGCAGGCGGCGCCGACCGCGCCGGCGCCGATCACCCCGATCTTCATCGATCGACCGCCTGGATCATTTGCTTCTCTCATCTGGGCGCCCCAGTTTCAGCCTTCCAATACATTCGAGACAAAGAGGTCCACACCCTTTGGTCAAATGAGCACGAGCACTCATCCCAAGGACTTTTGTCGCTCGACTTTAGGTCGCGCGGCGGATTGGATTTGTGCGCACAAATTCAGCTTTGCAACACGCGCCAGAGACACTCCGCGATGTCCTTGCTCTGTAAAGGCTTGCGCAGCACTTCCCGGATTCCGATCGCGCGCGCACGCTCGAGCAATTGCGGACCGCTGTAGCCGCTCATCAGCACGATCGGGATGTCGGACCGCAGCAGTCGAATCTGACGGGCGAGATCGGTGCCGATGAGCTCAGGCATCGTCTCATCGGTCAGGACGATATCGAAGCGCCGCGGCGCCTCGCGGAATGCCTCCAGCGCCGCCGTGCTGGAACTGAACCCGACAGGCTCATAACCGAGCTCGGCCAGGATTTCCTCGGAGAGCGCAACCAGCGGTTTCTCGTCGTCGACGATCATGACCGTTTGCCCATGGCCGTGCGGCAACTCGGCTGTGACCTCAGCCGAACGGACAACCGCTTCGCCGGCAGTCGGTAACCAGATCGTGAAGGTCGTGCCGCGGCCCAGGTCCGTGCGTACGTCGATCGCACCGCCGAGGTCCGCGACGATGCCATGCACCAGCGACAGGCCCAGGCCGGTTCCCTCGCCGGCGCCCCTGGTGGTGAAGAAGGGGTCGAACATCCGATCCAGCACGTCCGGCGGAATGCCACTGCCGGTATCGCCCACGGATAGCCGCACGTAAGTACCCGCGGCGAGGTTGCCATGCGACAGCCTGCGGCTTTGAGCCACGTCCGCGCGATCCAGAACGACCTCGAGCACCCCGCCGTTCTTCATCGCCTGCAAAGCATTCGTGCACAGATTCATCGCCACCTGATGCAGCTGGGTCGCGTCACCGACGATCGCCGCGTCGCCGGCCTCGAGTCGTTTCGTGAGACTCACGCCGGGAGGAAGCGATGCGGCAAGCAGTTCGAGCGTTTCCTCGATCACGCCCTGCACATTGATGGGACCGCGTTCGCCCATACCGCTGCGGCTGAACGCGAGAATACGCTCGACGAGCGCCTTGGCGCGCCCGCCGGCGTGCATCACATTGTCGAGGTAGCGACGCACGGCGCTGCCTTCGGCCGCGGCCTTTTGTGCGAGCTCACCGTAGCCGAGGATCGCGCCGAGGATATTGTTGAAGTCGTGCGCGATCCCGCCCGCGAGCGTGCCCATCGCTTCCAGCTTCTGCGATTGGCGAAGCTGGATTTCGAGCCGCCCCTTCTCCGCCTCCGCGTTCTTGCGCGCGGTGACATCGATCGCCGATCCCGTGAAACGTTGCACCTTGCCGGACGCATCGCGCATGCAGCGTCCGCGCACCTGCAACCAGTGCCACTCGCCATCGGGATGACGGACACGGTATTCCGTCTCGAAACGATCGGACCGTCCCTCGAAATGATCGCGCAACGCGGTTTCTATCCTGGCGACGTCATCGCGGTGAATATCCACCGTAGCCAGCCATGCTTCCCGAGTGGTGACGGGTGCGTCCGCGGCGCGGCCGTGCAGCAGCTTCATTTGCGGCGACATGAACGAGGACCCGTTCTCGAAATTCCAGTCGAAGTGGCCCTCGTTCGCGCCCTCCATTGCCAGCGCGTAGCGCTCCTCACTCTGCCGCAGCGCCCGTTCGCCAACTTCGACGCGCCGGAGCTGGTACACCAGTGCGATGATCGAAGCGGTACCGAGCAGCACCAGAACCAGCGTCCGCGCTCCGACCTGCCAGGCCTCGCCACGCCAGCGTTCCAGCGCGGTGTTCTTGTCACGACTTACCGCGACCACCAGCGGAAAATCGCGAACATTCGCGATGCCGACGAAGCGCGGCTGGCGATCCATCGTGTGTAACACCAAACCGCCGGTCTCCGAGGCCGGCGCGATCATCTCGGGGAATTTCTTACCGACGGTCTGCGGAAACGGCGGTTGGCGAACGAACAGCGTTCCATCGTCGCGCAACAGGTTTATCGCGCTTCCCTGGCCAAGATCGATTGCCTGATAGACGCGCTGAAACTCCTCGAGGTCGACGACCGCTTGCACGACTCCATCGAAGGTTCCATCGCTCTTTTCGAGACGTCGCGCCATCACGATGGCGGGGCGGCGCTCGATTTGGGTGATCAGGGGATCGCTGAGGACCACGCCGAGACCCGGATGGTCCCGGTGGGCGATGAAGTACGGCCGGTCGGATAGCGCAGCATCATCCCCCGGCAGCTCTCGCGATCGAAAGCGCGGTATTCCATGCTCGTCGACGATCCTGACCTCGCGCACCTGCGGCAAGCCGGCCACTCGAGTCACCAGCCTGGCGTCCGCCGCGGTACTCGGTACGGGGCGCTCGTTCGCGTACCATGTAGCCGTCTCGCGCAGCAGCAGGTCCACGAGCCGCAGGCTGCCCTCGGCTTGCTCGGCGAGCGTCTTCGCCATATTCCCGAGCTCGCGATGGGTCGCTGCAATGGCCTCGTGGTATGAGCGCCAGAGATGGTACGCGGAGGAGCCGGCGAACGCGGCGATCACGAGTACGCCGACGATGACGATCCAGAGCCGCAGGCGGGCCGCGCGCGTCGAGCCCGCGAGCAGCGAGCCGGAAGCGGACGCTGGAGACGTCTGCGGGCCGCGTAGGATCAATGTGCAGGGCCGATCACGCCATGGACCGCCGCGAGCAGGTCGCGCCGTATGAACGGCTTGGCGATCACCTGTCGAACGCCAAGCGCTGCGGCGGCGGTGCACGATCCGAAGAGTCCCGGCCGAAACTGGCCGGAGATCGCGATCAAAGGCGTCTCCGGGTACGCGGCTTTGACCGCGCGCAGCCTGTTCGCGCCCTCGTGGCGCGGCATGTACACGTCGACGATCACGAGATCCGCCTTATCCGGAACCTGTGCCTTGCCCGGCGCAGAAGCGCGCACGGAATACCCCTCGGCGCTCAGCCACTCCACGAGGAGCTCTCGCATAAGCTTGTCTTCCTCGATGATGACGATACCCGACGTGATCCGGTCCGGAACGCGTCTTTTCGTTTCTGGTGATTCCATGCGGGCATTTCATCGCTCCGGCACTGCGCTGTCATTTCCAATTCCAGCGCTTGCATTGCAAATGTAAGGGACCCGCGGTTGCGAGCATAGGGGCGGGCGACGATGGTTCGATCGTAAGCGCCCGGGGTTCCGGAAACATCCACAGCGTCGGCACGCAGTTCGGCGTGCTCGACTAATGGCGCCAGCCCGCGCGAGCTGTCGCCACGACCCTCAGTACAGGACTGCGACCGGCGCGTCGAAGACGTAGCCGGCGCCGCGTTCGGTCTTGATGTATTCGGGCTGCGACGGATCCGTCTCGATCTTGCGGCGCAGCCGCAGGATCTGGACGTCGATCGAGCGATCGTAGACTTCCGCGTTGTGCAGGCGTGAAAGATCGAGGAGCTGTTCACGCGAAAGCACCCGCTGTGGCGCGGCGCAGAACGCCTCCAGGAGACTGAATTCGCCGTTGGTCAGATCCACTCGCGTACCGCCGACTCCCGTCAGCCTGCGGGTGCGCAGATTTAATTCCCAACCCGCGAAGCGATACGCGCGCCGCTTTTCATTGCGTGCGGGGAGTACCTCCCTTGCGGTCTGATAGCGGCGGAGGACCGCGCGCACGCGCGCAAGCAACTCGCGCGAGCTGAACGGCTTGGTAATGTAGTCGTCGGCGCCGAGCTCGAGCCCCATCACGCGATCGGCCTCGTCCTTCCGGCCGCTCACGATGATGATCGGGATCTCGGAGGTTTCGCGGAGCTTTTTCGCAAGCTGCATTCCGTCTTCGCCGGCCAGTCGCAAATCGAGGACGACCACGTCGATCGCCTGCTCGGCGAGGACCTTCTCCATCTCCGCCCCCGTCGCGACCGCGGTGACGCGCAGCTCGTTTTCTCCGAGGTAGTCGGCGATGAGCTCTCGCATCGCTACGTCGTCATCAATCGCCAGCACATGGGGTGGCAGGGTTGTCGTAGTCGTCATGATTTGTGGAAGCGAATCAATAGTCTACTCGTGGGATCCTGGGGCCCGCAAGCCGACTGCCGCGCCCGCGCTCCGTGCAGGACGCTCGAGGGCGCGATGCTTTCGTTGTGCCGTTGAAACGAATTTAGCCATGAAGCGACTCCCTTGGCGATGCCGCCACTCGACCGTACGGGCACAACGATGGCGTGGCCCGGTGTCCGGGTCGTTTCGATCAGTCCGGTTCCGATGTCATTTGTAATACGGTGCGTCGATTCGGGCAGTCTCTCCAGCCGCCTTCCGTGACCGATGTGACGCGACCGACGAGGGAGGCTGCTTCATTACGGCTGCAACGCGACGCGGCGGATGTGAAACGCGGTGGACGCACGGCTGGAGCCTAATGGCCACAGGCGTCAAGTTCAATTTGCGATTGGATGCGCCTGGTTAAGTAATCCAACTTCCATTTTAGTAAAGGAGCAATCATGAGCAGCAAGTTCTCACTGGTGAAAAGCATCGCACTGACCGCCGCGCTTGTGGCCGGTGTTTCCGGTATGGCACGCGCCGACGATAGCAGCATGAGTCGATTCGGCGGCGATTCGTATGCCTACTTCAACAATGCCTTCGTCGATAGGGCTCCTTCGGTATGGCGCCAGAGCCATCCGAATGGGGTCTCTGAGCAGCAACTCGAGGCGGAGTCGTCCGAGGGGCTAGCTAACGACTTCGCACATCCCACCTTCGCGAAGACACCTTCGACATGGCGCCAGGCCAATCCAAACGGGCTGTCGGAGCGCGAACTCCAGGCTTTGTCGTCCGAGGGGCCTGCCTGGCACGAGTCTTCGTCACCCATCCATGGGCTGGCGTCGACGAATGGAACTGCCGTCGTTGCAAAGACCGTTACCAAGTGACCGGCCGGCAGATGCTGGTCGAGCCCTCCGGGGGCCGGACTTGGTCCGAGCCCTCGGTTTTTTTTCAACCAGCGAAATAAGGCGATCTGCGCAAGAATTTCAGTAACCGGGCGCAGCACCTCCGGTTGCTTCTCACCAGAACGCCGGCCGCGCTTTCGTCCCAGGACATGGCGACAGCGGGAACGCTACGCAGTTACTTCACGCGCGGCCTCGTAACCGACCTCGCCAATCCGCAGACCGTTCTTTTCTTCGCCAGTATCTTTGCGGTGACGCTCACCCCCGATACGCCGACGTGGGCCAAGGCCGTTTCATGGATCGGTATCGTCGTGACATCGATGCTATGGAGGAGCCTGCTTAGCGTTGCGCTGTCGCACCATCGCGTGCGTCGCGCCTACAAACGCGCGCAAGTGCCGATGGAGCGACTCGTCGGCGTCCCGTTGGGAGCATTCGGCGCACGGCTGCTCATTCGGGGCGTTAGTGAACGCGGAGGCGGATAGCGTCGTCTTGCACCCTCGCCTGCCATCACGTGCGCCGTGTCCGGCAGCCGACCTTGCAGTCTTTCGAGCTCCGCCTGCAGCGCTTCAAGCGTTGGATTTCGCGAGCATTCGGTTGTGCTGATGCGCATGCGGGCGCGAGTAACAACAGCACGAGCACAACGCCGATGAAACGCGTGCTATGAATCCATGACCGATGGATTTTCATGGCGACGACTGTCCGAGCGCAAATGCCCTGTGCGGTGAGCAGGGTCAGCAGGCCCAGGACGCCCGCGTTTTTGATTGCAAATTCCATGTTCCTCATTCCACCGCTCTGCATCCAGCATCGCGAGGCAAGCCGCACCGATTGCAAATGAAATGCGGTTAGACCGACGTGAAATGAGTGGGCAGTGAACTATCGTCATCATGGCCGGAACGTCCAACGACCGAACGGTATACGACATGAATTCCGATCTGCTGACGCTTTGTCGAATAGCTATTGCTCCGGCATTGGCCGCCATGGTCCTGGCCGACTGCGGCTCAGCCAAGCCTGCGCCCGCGTCCCCGCCCCCACAAGTTTCGGTGGTGACAGTGCATCGGGGCAGCGTGCCGATAAGCACCGAGCTTCCGGGGCGCACCTCCGCGTACCTCGTGGCGCAGGTACGCGCCCGCGTCGACGGCATCGTGCTGAAGCGCGATTTCAAGGAAGGCGGCGAGGTCAAGACCGGACAGCGGCTCTACCAGATCGATCCCGCGCCCTACATTGCCGCACTGAACAGCGCCCAGGCTTCCCTGCAGAAGGCGGAAGCCAATCTTCTATCGATGACTGCGCAGGCCGAGCGCTTCAAGGTGCTGGTCGCCGCCAACGCGGTCAGCAAGCAGGACTACGACAACGCCGTCTCCACGCAAGGACAGGCTGCCGCCGACGTTGCGACCGGCAAGGCGGCAGTGGCGATGGCCCAGATCAACCTCGGTTACACCAACGTGGTATCGCCGATCACCGGTCGCAGCGGCCTGTCGCTGGTCACCGAGGGCGCCTACGTGCAGGTGAGCGCGGCGACGCTCATGACGACCGTGCAGCAGATCGACCCCGTGTACGTGGACCTCACCCAGTCGAGCGTCGAGGGTTTGCAGTTGCGGCGCGACATTGCTTCCGGTCAGTTGAAGCTGAATGGTCCCGATCAAGCGAAAGTTACGCTGCTTCTTGAAGACGGAACGCAATATCCGGCGACGGGCTCCTTGCAGTTCACCGACATCACGGTCGACCAGGGGACCGGCTCGGTGACCGTGCGGGCGATCTTTCCCAATCCGCGTTTTGTGCTGCTGCCCGGCATGTTCGTGCGCGCACGCATCGAAGAAGGCGTCAACGAAAACGCCATCCTGGTGCCGCAAGTCGGCGTGACCCACGACCCGAAGGGACAGGCGACCGCGCTGGTGGTCGGGCACGATAGCAAGGTCACCGTGCATACGCTGCAGCTGAGAGGCACCAGCGGCAACCAGTGGATTGTCGAAAGCGGCCTCGAGGATGGCGATCGCGTCATCGTTGCCGGCGTGCAGAAGGTGCAGCCTGGAGCAGTGGTACAGGCGGTCGAGTCGCAGACGGCAACCACCGCAGCAACGCCGTCCGTGCCTATTCCGACGAAGGCAACCGCCGCTGCAACGCCGTCCGCGCCTAAGACGGTGGCGGCCGCCGGCGAAGCCGCGCAGCCGCCTCCGGGCACGCCGGCCGCTCAGGCCAAGTAAGAGTCCAAATAAGGGAGGAATCCGTCATGGCCAAGTTCTTTATCGACCGTCCGATCTTCGCGATCGTCATCGCGCTCCTGGTTATGCTCGTGGGAGCATTGTCGATTCTCTCGATGCCGATCGAGCAGTATCCGACCATCGCGCCGCCGTCGATCCAGATCACCTCGACCTATCCTGGCGCCTCCGCAGAGACGGTCGAAAACACCGTCGTGCAGGTGATCGAGCAGCAGATGAGCGGGCTCAACAACCTGCTCTATCTATCGTCCAATGCCGACGACTCCGGCACCGCGACCACGACGCTGACCTTCGCGGCGGGGACCAATCCCGACATCGCGCAGGTGCAGGTGCAGAACAAGCTGCAGCTTGCGACGCCGCTGCTGCCCGCGCAGGTACAGCAAGCCGGCATCCGGGTCACCCAATCGAGCAACGGATATCTGCTGATCGCGGGCTTCGTGTCGAGCGACAACAGCATGTCGAAGTTCGACATTGCCAACTACATTGTCTCGCATTTGCAGGATCCGTTGAGCCGGATCAATGGGGTGGGCAACTTCAACGTCTTCGGCACGCAGTATGCGATGCGCATCTGGCTCGACACCGACAAGCTCAACAGCTTCGCATTGACGCCCGTCGATGTGACCACGGCCATCCAGAACCAGAACGTTCAGGTCGCCGGCGGCCAGCTCGGCGGGACCCCGGCGCCGCCAACCCAGCGGCTGACCGCGACGATCACCGAAGCGACGCTGCTGCGCACGCCAGCCGAGTTCGGCGACATTCTGCTGAAGGTCAACACCGATGGGTCACAGGTGCGGCTGCGCGACGTCGCCAGTATCGCCCTTGGCGCCGAGACCTACTTCATCGACACCAAGTATAACGGGCAGCCGGCGTCCGGGATCGGCATCCAGCTCGCGCCGGGCGCAAATGCGCTTGCCACAGCAACCGCGGTGCGTGCCAAGATCGACGAGCTTGCGCCGTATTTTCCGCACGGATTGAAAGTCGTGTATCCGTACGACATTACGCCGTTCGTGAAGATTTCGATCACGGAAGTCGTGAAAACGCTGTTTGAGGGCATCTTATTGGTCTTCCTGGTGATGTACCTCTTCCTGCAGAACGTGCGTGCCACCTTGATCCCGACGATCGCGGTGCCGGTCGTTCTCCTCGGGGCGTTCGGGATCATGAGAGCGTTCGGATTCACGATCAACACGCTGTCGATGTTCGGCTTGGTTCTTGCGATCGGGTTGCTGGTCGACGATGCGATCGTCGTCGTGGAGAACGTCGAGCGCGTGATGGCCGAGGAAGGGTTGTCGCCAATCGAGGCAACGCGCAGGGCGATGGGGCAGATCACCGGCGCGCTGGTCGGCGTCGCCGTGGTGCTGAGCGCCGTGTTCGTCCCCATGGCTTTCTCCGGCGGCTCGGTGGGAGCCATCTACCGCCAGTTCTCGCTCACCATCGTCTCCGCGATGCTGCTCTCGGTGTTCGTAGCGTTGTCGCTTACACCCGCACTGTGCGCCACGATATTGAAGCCAGTGAGAAAAGGAGAAGAGACACCGAAAAAAGGCTTCTTCGGCGCGTTCAATCGCGGATTCGAGCGCGGACGGGACAAGTACATCGGCGGCGTGCGCCACGTGAACAATCGCTTTGTTCGTTGGCTGCTGATCTACGGCGCACTGGTCGTCGCCGTCGGCGTACTGTTCGTGCGGTTGCCGACGGGCTTTCTACCGACGGAGGATCAGGGTATCGCGTACATCCAGTTGCAGGCGCCGCCGGGAGCGACGCAGGGCCTGACGTGGAACGCGCTCGACGACGTGTCGAACTACCTGCTGCACGAAGAAGGGGACGCGGTCGACGGCACGTTGGAGGTCAACGGTTTGAATTTCGCGGGGCGCGGACAAAGCCAGGGCCTGATCTTCGTGCGTTTCAAGGACTGGTCGGTGCGAAAACGCGCCGACCTCAAGGTGCAGGCGGTTCTGGCTCGTACGGCCAAGCACTTCGCTTCGTACCAGGATGCGGTCATCGTACCGATCAATCCCCCGTCGATTCCCGCGCTCGGTACGGCGTCGGGGTTCGATATGGAGCTCGAGGATCGAGGCGGTCTTGGGCACGACAAGCTCATCCAGGCGCGTGATCAGCTGCTCGGTATGGCAAAGCAGGATCCGAATCTGGCGCTTGTACGGCCCAACGGGCTGAACGACAACCCGACTTACAAGATCGACATAGACCGGCAGAAGGCAAGCGCTTTCGGCGTCAACTTGAGCGACGTCGACCAGACGTTCTCGATCGCCTGGGGCTCCAAGTACGTCAACAACTTCCTCGATACCGATGGCCGCATCAAGAAGGTCTACGTCCAGGCCGATGCCCCGTTCCGGATGAACCCGGAAGACCTGAGGTCGTTATTCGTGCGCAATACCAAAGGCAGCATGGTGCCGTTTTCGTCGTTCGCGGCGGGCTCGTGGAGCTACGGCTCGCCGAAGCTCGAGCGCTACAACGGCGTGTCATCGGTGGAGATTCAGGGGCAAGCCGCACCGGGACAAAGCACGGGACAGGCAATAGCCGAGATGCAGAAGCTGGCGCAGAAGCTGCCATCGGGCATTGGCTATGAGTGGACCGGCGTCTCGCTGCAGGAGCAACAGTCGGGGTCGCAGGCGCCCCTGCTGTACGGGCTTTCGATTCTCGTCGTTTTCTTAAGCCTCGCGGCGCTGTACGAGAGCTGGACCGTGCCGATTTCGGTGATCATGGTGGTGCCGCTCGGGATTCTTGGCGCGCTCGCCGCGGCGTCCGCGCTCCACCTGGAAAACGATGTCTTTTTCCAGGTCGGCCTGCTGACCACGATTGGGTTGTCCTCGAAGAACGCCATCCTGATCGTCGAGTTCGCGCGCGACCTCGAGGCCCAGGGCAAGTCGGCGATCGACGCGGCGATCGAAGCGGCGCACTTGCGGTTGCGGCCGATCCTGATGACTTCGCTCGCCTTCGTCCTTGGTGTGCTGCCGCTCGCCATCGCCAGCGGCGCCGGGTCGGGTAGCGAGAACGCGGTTGGCCGCGGCGTCATCGGAGGAATGTTGACCGCCACGTTCCTTGCTCCATTTCTCATTCCGATGTTCTTCCTGGTGATCACCGAAAAGGTGTTTAAGCCGAAGCACGCTGCGCCGCCGGCGTCATCCGGAACCTCCGCGCCCGAGTCTGTCGTGGGGACGGCAACATGAAACGAGACGGTTGCCTGAACCCAGTGAGCGGCGGCAAAACCAGACGCCGGGGCCTTGCGCTCGTTGCTGTCGCAGCGCTGACAGCCAGTTGCTCGCTCCAGCCGGTGTACGAGCGACCCGCTGCACCGGTGGCCACGACGTACCCGACCGGCGACGCGTACAAGTCGTCGACCAGCGGATCGGGTAACCCGGTGTCGCCGGCGGTCGATATCGGCTGGCGCGATTTCCTGACCGATCCGAGGCTTCAGCGATTGGTCGAGATCGCGCTTGCGAACAATCTGGACTTGCGGGTCGCCGCGCTCAACGTGGCGCAGACGCAGGCGCAATACCGGATCCAGCGCTCCGCACTGTTTCCGCAGGTCGGGGCATTCGCCGGTGGGTCGTCTACGCGCACGCCTGGGAGTCTTACGACCACGGGCAATGCGCTCGTGGCACACGACTATTCCGTCGGCGTGTCCGCCTCCTGGGAGATCGACTTCTTCGGCCGCTTGCAAAGCCTGAACGACCAGGCCTTGCAGCAATACTTCGCCACGGCCCAGGCGCGCAAGGCGGCGCAGATCCTGCTCGTCTCCCAGGTTGCGGACCAGTACCTGACACTACTCGCCGACGACGAACTTCTCGCGGTGACGCAACGAACGCTCGAGACGGCGCAGGCGTCGTACAAGCTCGCGTTGCTGCAATTCCAGACCGGCACCGGAACCGAGCTGTCGGTGCGTCAGGCGGAAACCGTCGTCGAGCAGGCGAACGCAAATCATGCGGCACAGGCGCGCGGGCGCGCGCAAGCCGAGAACGCGTTGGTCCTGCTCCTCGGTCAGCCGCTCCCTGCGGATCTGCCGCCGCCGGTTCCGCTGAATTCGCAAACGCTTCTCGCCGATATCCCGGCGGACCTCCCGTCCGACCTCCTTACGCGGCGCCCGGACATCATGCAGGCCGAGGCGACGCTGCGCGGCGCGAACGCCAACATCGGCGCGGCGCGCGCCGCATTCTTTCCAACGATCAGCCTGACCGGCAGCCTGGGGACGGCGAGCTCCGCGCTCTCGGGATTGTTCAAGGCGGGTTCACTGGCGTGGAGCTTCCTGCCCTCGATCACCATGCCGATCTTCGAGGCCGGCAAGCTGCAGGCGAGCCTCGATGTGGCGACCGTGCAAAAGGACATCAACGTCGCCCAGTACCAAAAGACGATCCAGACGGCGTTTCGCGAAGTGGCGGACGGACTCGCGGCGCGCGGCACCTACGACGACGAGGTCGCGTCGCTGGAACGCTTCACCGCCGCCCAGCAGAGCTCGCTCGACTTGTCGGACCTTCGGTTCCGGAGCGGCGTAGACAATTACCTCACCGTCCTTACCGCACAAACCGGTTTGTACAGCGCCCAGCTCACGCTGGTACAGGCGCGCCTGGCGCGCCTCACCAACCTGGTCGACCTGTACCAATTCCTCGGCGGCGGATGGATCGAACACACGGGCGACGCGCCGCCTCCAGCCGAGGATATCGGGTCCATCGCGCCGGCGAGGCCGGCTTGGTCGCCCTGGGATGTCTTCCGAATCGGCAAACACGAAAGCCAGACGGCAACTCATTAGGCAACAGCATTTGCGATGGTAAGCACCGCCAGGCGTGCGAGGGCGTTCCGTGCGCAAGGGCCCGATCGCACCGAGCAATGCTACCGGCTCCCACTGAGGAAGGAGGAACCCTTGAAAGCGCGCTACGCGTGGCTGGCAGGTAGCACAGCCGTGATCGTGCTGGTCGCGGCGGCAGCGGCACTTCGTTCCGGAGAAGGAGACCGCCCAACCGACAAGGATCGGATTCCCGCCGCGGCTCGAGAGGAGATCACATCTGTAGTACTGGAAATCGACCGCATCGAGGCCGAAGCGCTCGACCGAGCACGGTCGGCATCGTTGGACCGCTTTCAGCAAGTCACGCTGCTCGGCAAGCTAATCTTCTACGATCAAGAGCTTTCAGTGATGAGGAACGAGTCTTGTGCCTTCTGTCACATGCCGGAGGCCGGCTTCACCGGACCGGTCAGCACTCTCAACCAGACCACTGTGGCCTACCCTGGCTCCGTTCGGACTCGCTTCAGCGCACGAAAGCCTCAATCGCATACCTACGCGAGTTTCTCGCCGGTTCTCCACTACAACCCGGCACAAGGTGATTTTGTCGGCGGCCAGTTCTGGGACATGCGCGCCACAGGGCTGCGCCTGGACAGCGCGCTCGCCGAGCAGGCACAAGGTCCTCCACTCGACCCGGTGGAGATGGGCCTTATCGACCCCGCGTGCGTGGTGTATCGAATGTCCCAGCGCCCTTACCGTTCCATGGCCGAAAGGCTTTGGGGCGCGCAATCATTCGCGGTGCGTTGGCCGGCGAACGCAAAGGAGGTGTGCGATCGTCCGGGTCCGGCGCCGGATGTAGAACCGTTGCCGCTTCATCTCGGCGATGTCGACCGGGGAATCGCACTTGCCACCTTTGATCGAATCGCGGAAGCGATCGCCGCCTTCGAAGGGTCGCCCGAGGTGAGCCCCTTCTCTGCGAAGTACGACTATGTCATCGCCGGGAAAGCGGAATTTACGCCCGAGGAAAAGGCTGGTTACGAATTGTTCCGGAGCAAAGCCACGCACTGCAACGAATGCCACAGGGACGGAGGACCGGGTGAGGAGCCGTTATTCACCGATTTTACTGCGTCCAACCTGGGCTTGCCGCCAAACCCGGCCCTGCCTTTCTATAAAGAGAACGCCCGCGACCAATTCGGCTACACGGCCAACCCGGACGGTACCAAATACATCGATCCGGGAGTGGGCGGGTTCCTCGCCGGCCCGCAGAATCCCAATCGCCAGTGGGCAGCGATGGCCAACTCTTTTCTCGGGAAATACAAGACTCCGACGCTGCGGAATGTGGACAAGCGCCCGCGTGCCGAGTTCGTGAAAGCTTACATGCACAATGGATACCTCAAGTCGCTCAAGGAGGTAGTCCATTTCTATAACACCCGCGACGCGCTGCCGAGGTGCAAACCAGGAGATCGTGGCGAGAAAGTAACGTGCTGGCCGGCGCCCGAGAATCCGGACACGATCAATCGAAAGCAACTCGGCGATTTGAAACTGAGTGCCCAGCAGGAGGACCTGCTGGTGGCATTTCTCAAGACCCTCACCGACGGCTACGCGCCTCCGGAAAAGTAGTCAGACTCAGGCGATATCCGCGTCAATTATGCCGCCAGCGCGAGACCTCGCCGCGGCCTGGATCATCGTCGCATGCCCACGCTCCTCGGACGAGCGCGCAGACGCGTTGGCGTCGCAGCGGGTGGTCCGATGCGCTCAGGGAGCGGCACTACCCGCCCGGAAGAAATCCCGGCATGATCTCGAACGAGCGGTAGCTGGACACCCGCCCGCATCGGGCGGTTTGTGCTAGGAATATTCGCTCACGCGTGCAGTGATCTGATTCAGAATTCGCGCACCACAACGCCTGCCACCTCCCCATACGCTTCGGCGATTAACCTGCAGTGGCTCGATCGGTAACCGCGATCATCGCGACATTCCTGCTATCGATGGGGCCCTGCGCCACTGCCAGAGCAGATACGCCCGCCGAAACCGACCAAACTGGCTCGCTTCAGGGGATAACGCCGGCGCTTGTGTATAACGGCGCCGGATTCACAAATCTCCGGGGTGGCATACGAACTGGCGGCACCTACACCGGGAACTTGAACCTGCAGCTGACGGTCGATGGCGCGTCCCTGCTCGGCTGGAAGGACACGCTTTTCTATTTCGACGGGCTGTGGATACACGGCGGACAACCGAGCAACTTCACCGGCGATGCGCAGGGTGTAAGCAACATCTCCGCACCGTCCGCGGTCAAGCTGTATGAGGCGTGGGTACAGAGAAATATTCTCGACAACCAATTTTCGACACTTGTTGGACTCTATGACCTGAGCACCGAGTTTTACCATCTCCAGTCAGCGGGTCTGTTCCTGAACAGCTCGCCTGGCATGGGCCCGGAGTTCGCCCTAAGCGGCGTGGAAGGTCCGTCCATTTTCCCCAGTACGTCCGTCGGAGCGCGCTTCGCGTACAAGCCGGCGCGAGGGGTTGTCCTGCGGACGGCGATTCTGGATGGAGTGCCGGTAGATCGACCCAGCGGCGGTCGTGGCATCTTCAAGCGCGGCGATGGCATTCTGATCGCGTCGGAAGCCGATTTTCTCGATCGACCGCCCCCGTCGGATCGCCCGCTCAGCGGTCGATTCCGGATTGGCAGGCAAGCGATGCTGCCACCCTACGACGAAAAGCTTGCCATCGGAGGATGGTATTACAGCGCCACATTCGAGGACCTCGTGGACCTCGAGCCGAACGGCCAACCGGTACGACATCATGGCAGCAGCGGATTCTATGGTTTAGTGGATCGAGTCCTCTACAAAGAGCCTGGCCATCCGGAAAAGAGAATTGCCGGATTCCTGCAAGTTGGGTACGGCGATATTCGCGTCGACCGTTTTGGATCCTACGTCGGCGCAGGCTTGACCGCCGTCGGCGTCGTCTCAGGGCGCGACAGCGACGAGCTGGGACTCGCGCTCGCGTATGCCCGCAATGGCTCGCACTACATGAGCTCGCAACGCCTGCAGGGAATTCCGGTGACAAGCGCCGAAAAGGCGATCGAGATCACCTACCTGATGCAGCTTACCAAGTGGCTCGCCGTGCAACCCGATCTGCAATACATCATCCGCCCGAACACCGACCCGACGATTCCGAACGCGCTCGCTTTTCAGCTTCGCTTCGAGATCGCGTTCTGAGTTGGCTGCGCAACATCCATCGGTGCGAGCTTGGCAGCCGAAGTAACGGGCTGTTCGCAATAATTCAATTCCGAGCATTGAAGTGACGACGCGAGGACGGGTGCTGCCGCGCTCAGGAAAGCGACACGCCGATCAGCGCCCCAGTGGCATAGGTGACGGCTGCAGCTACCCCTCCGATCGCGACCTGCCGTGTCGCCGAGTACACCGGCCCTCTGCCGCTGAAAAGCGAGGTGGCGAGACCGGTCGCCCCCAAGGCTGCGGCACTGAGCGCCAAGCTCCATGCCATGCCGGTCGTTCCCACGGCGAAGAAAAACGGAACGACCGGGAAGAACGCCCCCAGCGCAAAGAAGGCGAACGAGAACGCGGCGGCGCTCCATGGGTTGCCGCCCAGCTCGGCAGGATCGATGCCGAGCTCTTCGCGAGCCAGTGTATCCAACGCGGCACGCTTGTCTCGCATGAGATCGGTTGCGACGCGTTGCGCTTCTTCGCGTGGCAACCCTTTCGCCTGGAAGATGAGCGCCAGCTCCTTGCGCTCGGCGTCCGGTGACTGCTCGAGTTCCTCCTCCTCCTGGTCAATCTGGGAGCGCGCGAACTCCCGTGCGTTGGTCACCGACAGCCATTCGCCCAGCGCCATGGAAACCGCCCCGGCGACAAGCCCGGCAAGACCGGTAAGCAGGATGGTTTGCGAGGCCTGTCCTGCACCGGCCACGCCCATGACGAGACAGAGGTTCGACACCAGCCCATCGTTCGCGCCAAGCACCGCGGCGCGCAGGTCGTTCCCACTGCCGCGGCGATGCCAGGGCTCTGCCTTGGCAATGTCGGCGCCGATCATGCCGCTGGTGTTAGTTGTCGCCGCCGCCTGGATCACCGCCGCGTGGCCGCGTTCCTCGGACGAGAGCGGTAACGCATCCGCCTGGCCGGAATACTTGTCGCGGTCGGCAAACTCCGTGGCAGCGATTGCGGGCAGCACGAAGCGCGGGCCGAACCGTTGTGCAAGGCGTGCCAGGATGCGCGTGCGCAACGACGGCGTGAATCGCTCGGCATCAACGCCGGCGGCAGTGAGTTTCTCGCGCCACAATTGCGCGTGCCCGGCTTCGGCTTGCGACAGCTGCAGGAAAAGGTCTTTGCGGATCGGGTCGATCTCGGCCCCAGCCAATGCCGCGTACAGCGCCGCTCCATCCAGCTCTTCGCGGAGATTCTTCTCGTAGCGCGCAATGTCTGGGTGCATCGGTATCTCTAACGCCAACGAGCCGGCACCATCGAGAGGAAAACACCATCGTGCAGGAAAAAATGATGGAACAGCGCCGCAACTGCATGAAGCCCGGCGACCCAAAGGATAATGTCCCCCAATGTAGTGTGCAGCGCAGCCAACGAAAGCCCGAGCTCATGCACCGGCGACAGCATCGGGTCGATGTTCCCGAAACCCCAAAGCGTGAGCGGATGCCCTTCCAGCCACGCGCCGACAATAGCGGAAACCGGAGTCGCAATCAGAAGACCATAGAGCAGCAGATGGACGAGTTTGGCGGAATATCTCATCCACGGCTTCATCGGCGGATCCTCTGGCGCGGTATCCACCAAGCGCCACAGGAGCCTGACGAGTACGAGAACAAACACGGCGAGACCCAATGTCTCGTGGGTCTGCCGCGTGAAGTCAAGCGCGGACGAATATACCCGCTGCTCGGATCCGCCCGGACCCATGAAATAGGCCGCCATGACCAGAAGAGCCGTGAGCCAGTGTAATGCTTGCGCCACCGGGCCATAGCGAAAACGCGTGCTAAGCAAATGCATGGTCACGCTCCAGCGGTCCGCAAAATCATGATAGGCCAAGTGCGCGCAAGCGAATGCTCGCGTTGCAAGCACGTTGCAACAATGAAGCGTAGCTCGCCCCTTTTTTGCTGCCCACAAAAAAACCCGGCGGCCGAATGCTAAATCCGGCCCCCGGTGATTCGACCAACATCAGTTAGCCGAAGTGGCGCGGCCCGCATGCGAGACATGGAAACGCCTCGCGATCCGCGCCCCTGACGGCTCACTTGACGGTGCTCGTCGCAATGACAGGTCTATTCGTCGACGCCAGCGCAGTGGTAGCCGACCGACTCGTCGAATGCCACGCCGGCCCCTCGGATGACAAGGCCTGCAATTGAAGCTCCGAGAGCCCACGCGGATTGGCCTGACGCCATTCCGAAGCTGACTTGTCGAAGGTAGGCCGTTGGAAGGTGCTGGCGAGCGCCTCCGATGACAGCGCCTCGAGCTGCTGCTCCGGAACCCCATTCGGATTGGCCTGGCGCCATGTCGACGGGGCCTTATCGACGACGGCATTATTGAAGTAGGCATACGAATCGCCGCCAAATCGACTCATGCTGCTGTCGTCGGCGCGTGCGATACCTGAAACACCGGCCGCAAGCGCAACGGCCACTACTATGCTTTTCATCATCGAAACTTTGCTGTTCATGACTGCTCCTTTGGAAGTGTGGTTAATTCGGCGAAGATCATCGACCGATGAACTTGTCGCCTATGGTCATTAGACTCCCGCCGGGTTGCCACCGCGTTTCGCCCCGGGCATCTCGCGTTGCAGCTGTAATGGGAACGTCGCCGCATGACCGCTATCGCATGTCTACCGATTGTCGTCGTCAACGGACGCCAGAACATTTCCATTCCTTCGCGTCACGTTGAACGCGACCGCCGTTCCCCGAACATCGGTCTGCTCCGGCAGGCCACCGGCAAAACACATTAGTGCCATGACCAGGACGCCGGCGCACCCGCCTCCGATAAATGCCGCCAACACCCACCAGAAAGAAACCATCGGGTCGCCTCTTACAAGTTCCTGGAGCCAATACCGGCTTGCTTATTCGGCCGGATGCCAGGTCGCATCGGAGTTGTACTCGGTCATGCCCTTGGCGACTCGGCCCGTGTTCGGGCCGAGGTCCTTTTCATACACAACGTCATCCTGATTGACGAGATAGGTCATCGCGTCCATTAACCGGCACTCCGCTGGATAAGCCAGAAATGCGAATCCGTCGCCGGTCGTTTTGCGATCGGAGATTTGGCTCGCGACGCCGGCGCCGTATGACGGCGGCGCACCGATTTGCTACCGAGTCGACTCGGCCTGCAATTCACGCTCCGATACCCCATTCGGATGCGCCTTACGCCATTCCGAAGCTGACTTGTCGAAGGTGGGCCGTTGGAAGTCGTTGGAGAGCGCCTCCGATGACAGCGACTCGAGTTGACGCTCCGGGAGCCCCTTCGGATTGGCCTGGCGCCAGGCCGACGACGTCTTGTCGAAGACGGGCTTGTCGCCCCGTGGCAGGGTGCCCCTATTGAAGTAGGCATACGAATCGCCGGTGAACGGATTCAAGCTGCTGTCGTCGGCGCGTGCGATACCTGAAACACCGGCCACAAGCGCAACGGCCACTACTATGCTTTTCACCATCGAGACTTTGCTGTTCATGACTGCTCCTTTGGACGTTCATCGCTAATTCGGCGGAGATCATCGACCGATGAACTTGTCGCCTGCGCCAATTGCGCTCCCGCCGGATTGCCACCGCGTGTCATCTCCTGTGCATCTGTGTTGCAGCTGTAACAGGGACGTCGGCGCATGACGGCGACCGACGGCGAGCGCCTTGGCGCATCGGTCCTCGGCCATCGCCGTGTCACTTGCAATATGCGTCCTTACAATTGTCATTTGCGAACCATGCGCGACGTGCACAATGCAAGCATGCCGGATCGGCATTTTGTTCCGATCCAAGGAAATCACCGGGAAAAGCAATGCGTATGTGGACTGCAAACGATCGACGCGAGAGGCAAACCGGCCAAAAGCCGTGGCGCGGCGTGATCCTTTTCGCTTTGGCATTATTCTTCGCACTGTCTTACGTCGAGCTCGGGCTGATCGTGCGCGTTCCCGACTCCATGGCGGCGGAGTACTTCGCCCTGGCGAACGATCTGGCCCCGGTATTGCACGAAGAGGTGCACGACACGCCGGCGAAGAGCTCCGACACGCCTGACAGGCGCACGTTGATCCCGGCTGGTTCGTCGGCAGCGCGGGCACAGTGATGGCCTCGCGCGCTTCACGTCGATATCAACGCTATCTTGGCACCGGTGTTGGCGTTAATCGGATGGATCGCAATTTCGAGCTGCCGATTGTCTTCATCCTCGAAAGCATGGAGCGCAGGGACCTGACCATACGGATTTCAACATGATTTCGTTGACTACCGCCGCTCCCGCAGTGGGTGCCGCCTTCGTCGCTTCGCTGGTCGAAGTGGTCGAAGCATTCACTATCGTGCTCGCCGCCGGGACGCTTCGCGGTTGGCGCGGCGCGGTCGCAGGCACCGCAGCCGGACTGGCGGCGCTCGCGTTGATCGTGGTCGGGTTGGGACCGCTTCTCGACCAGGTTCCGCTCCACTCGCTTCAGCTCATTATCGGCGTGTTGCTTTTGCTGTTCGGCATGGGCTGGCTGCGCAAGGCGGTGTTGCGCGCAGCGGGAATCATTGCGCTCCACGACGAGAACGCCGCGTTTGCCGCCGAAACGGCAAACTTGAGCGATACGTCCGCACCGCGTCGCAGAGGGTTCGATTGGCTCGGCGGTGTCATGGCATTCAAGGCTGTGCTGCTCGAGGGCCTCGAAGTCGTGTTCATCGTGATCGCCGTCGGCGCGGGCCGCGGCCTGATGCTTCCGGCATCGCTCGGCGCATTGGCCGCCTGCATCGTGGTGCTCGCCATTGGCGCGGTCGTGCATCGTCCGCTTGCGCGCGTACCCGAGAACACGCTCAAGTTCGCCGTGGGCGTCATCCTCTGCGCATTCGGAATCTTCTGGACCGGCGAGGGTCTGGGAATCGCGTGGCCGGGTGGTGACCTGACGATCCTCTTCTTCGGTGCCGCGTTTCTCCTCGTCGGCCTGGGCGCCGTAGCAGTTCTTCGACAACCCAGCGGAGTGATCGCGCGATGAATATCCTGCGCGAGGTGGCGAGCACGTTGCTCAAGATGTTCGTCGGCGACGCATGGCTGACGCTCGGCATTCTGAGCGTCGTGTCGCTGACCGGCTTGCTGACGAGCTCCGGTGCCGTGCGGCCGCTGTTCGGCGGCGCCATCCTGTTTCTCGGTTGTATCGCCGTGCTGGTGGCGAGCGTCGCCGTCTACGGCCGGCGACATCGCGGTCTCTGAGGTCAATATCAGGCATTGTCGATTTGATCGTGCCCACACGAAGGATTTCAGGTCATGGATCTCCAGCTACGCGACAAACTCGCCCTCGTGAGCGGTTCCACCAAGGGCATCGGCCTCGCCATCGCGACCGCCCTGGCAATGGAGGGCGCGCGAGTGATCGTCAACGGCCGATCCGAGTCGTCCGTTTCAGCGGCGCTCGCGCAGATTCATCAACGGGTGCCCGAGGCCGCCCTCCAGGGCTTTCCCGGCGACCTCGCTGCCGCAGCCGCAGCCGCCCAGTTGGTGACGCGCTTCCCCGCGGTGGACATTCTGGTGAACAACCTGGGCATCTTCGAGCCGAAGCCGTTCGAGGAAATCCCGGACCAGGATTGGCAGCGTTTCTTCGACGTCAACGTGCTGAGCGGCGTTCGCCTCTCCCGTGCCTATCTGCCCGGCATGAAGCAGCGCAATTGGGGCCGCGTCGTCTTCATCAGCAGCGAAAGCGCGATTCAGATCCCCGTCGAGATGATCCATTACGGGATGACCAAGACGGCGCAGCTCGCCGTATCGCGCGGGATGGCCGAGACGTGCGCCGGCACAGGGGTCACCGTGAACGCGGTGTTGCCCGGGCCTACGAGGTCCGCCGGTGTGGACGAGTTCGTCGCGAAGCTAAGCGGCGGTCGTCCGTTCGCGGAGTTCGAGAAGGAGTTCTTCCAGAACGTCCGCCCAACCTCTCTCCTCAGGCGATTTGCCACGACCGACGAGGTCGCGAGCCTCGTTGCATACGTGTGCAGCCCCCTGGCCTCCGCCACGAACGGCGCGGCACTGCGCGTCGATGGAGGGGTTGTGCGTACCTGCTTCTGAGAGGGCTCTGTGAGGCCTGTGCCGCAGCGCCCAGATCACCGTGCCGGACTCACCGCCCCTGTCGGCTGGACGATTCGGCGCAAGGCAGAGCGCCCTTGTCGTTTGCCGGCCATGTCATTCGCTACCAAACGCGTTTCATCTGCAATGGAAGTCGCGTTCCTCGTAATTCGCACGCAACCATGCTGGCGCAGATTGAGGTCATGGAGAGTCAGCAATAGGGTTCGCCCAAACGATTGTTCTACCGGAGGCACCATGAACCGACCGCATGTCCTTGATTCTAGCGAAAAGGAACCGACGATACTGAACGCGAACGTCGACGCGTTCGTCCTGGACGAAGAAGCCTGGGAGGATGCGACCGACCAATCGGGTGTCGACCGGGAAATGCTTTGCCACTCGCAGTGGCGTTCTGCGACGTTTGATTCGATCGACTAGGCCGGCGGCTTGGTTCGATGTCGACGACCAGCCCTGTAACGGAGAGCCAATCGTGAAGCCGATTCGGTCGATACTTGACCCATCGTTCCGGTATGTCCCTTCGATCGCGACCTCGGTCGCGTCGACATGGCGACGCGCTGGTTGGCGCCCCACGACGGACGAGGAACGCAAGGCACGACTGCAGCCCACCGTAGAGCTGGCAGTGGACTGTGTCGGAGCCGCGGATCCGCCGACGAGCGTCACGCGGCGAGTCTCGCTAAGAGTGTCCAGTACGAGCCGCGACCCGCTTCCCGCCCACGATCTCGAGCGTGGTGCCGTTACACGGAGCGATGTTGCGCCGATCCGAAAGTCCCACCCGGAACACCAAAGCGCATCTCGCGGCGCGGGCATGTCGCGCGACACCGCGACCCTCCAGGTGGTCGGCAAGTGAGCCGGATGACGAATGTGGCAGATCGAATACGCAGGAAAACACAATCCGTGGGCAGGAATGCGCAAGACGCCGGAAGCGCCTCCCCGTAAAAGTCATGTCACGATTTCTCCGCTTTGACGAGTGATCGCCAGCAACCCGAACCAGAGGTGCCTCATGAGACTGACATTGACCAATACCTCGCTTGCGCTCGAGACCACCCGCTATCGCGGCACTTGCGGCGTGAGCGAAAACAACCGGAGCCTGGGTTTCCAGCCCGGCTTCCTCGACCGCGAAACAGAGACTGTGCATTTGTCGCGTTTTCCGGACGGCCGGCTGGCCCCATGCCACCTGCTGGACGGACTGCCAACTGAGCTCGTAATCGCGCGCGATGAGCAAGGGCGCGTGACCCGCGTCAAGAGCTCGGTGGTGTCGGGTTTCCTGCACGACGGGAGCTTCTACACCCGCGACGAGGCGGCGGCGTTGCTCGTATCTCCTTCAGGGTTCGACCAATCGCGAAGCCGGGATACATCACTGCGGAAGGCAGCGTAGGCGAAGCGTTCCCCCCACTTCTCCCCCGAACGGTCCAACTCCTCCGGGACTCGTTCGGTCTCCCGCGCCGGGCTGACCTGTCAGCCCGGCGTTTTTTTGATTCATACCGTCGATGTGTCGACGAACGCCGCTTGCGAACGCGGTGGAGCAATCTTGTCGACGCCGCGGCATGTGGCATCCAGCGCAGTCCGGGATCCCGGGATTTTCTTACGCAAGCAGTGTTCGCAAGAGCGCGCTGGCACCATTCCAGACGATTTGCACGCCGATGCAAAGCAGGATGAACGCGCTCAGGCGCAGCAAAACGTTCATCCCCGTCTCTCCGATTATCCGGCCCAGCCGGTCGGCGTAGCGATACGCGACAAACACCGTGGCGGCCACGAGAGTCACACCGATCAGTATCGCCGGGCCGTTTATAAGCAGCGACCGCACGCTGTGCGGGTGATTGGCGCCGATTGTTATCGCCACGGAGATCGATCCGGGCCCGACGGTGAGCGGCATCGTCAACGGGTAGAACGCGAGATTGCGTCGTCGAGGGGCGGTTTCCGGTGATGGCCGATCAAGTGCGCCAGGGTCCTGAAGAAGCTGCCATCCGAGGGTGCTGACCACGAGGCCCCCGCCAACTTGGACCACCGGCACCGATATGCCGAAGAACTCCAATACATATGTGCCCGTGGCTACCGATACCACCAACAGGGCAAAGGCATTGACGGTCACTCCCCACGCCAGCGAAGCACGCTCCTCGGGCGCGTAATCGGACGTCATCGCGAGAAAGATCGGCGCGCCGCCGAGCGGGTTGACGATCGGGAAGAGTGCAGCGAAAACGAGCAATACGCCTTCGACGATCTGGCGCAGGTCTGCGGTCATAGTTGGGCGGAAAGCGGCGATATTCTCGAACGGTCCTGACAGGATAGCAGTGCGCCAATCATGCGGGGCAGGCGACCGTTACGCGCCCCGCGTTTCAGGCGCAACACGAGCCAGGCAAATTGACACGATTCGGACATCGGGCCGCGCCATGCTCGCTGCACGGTCGATCGGCCGACACGGGTCAACCAGCTTTCCCCCCGACCCACAATTGAAAGGAAACCCTCATGAAGCTTCCGACAGCGCGTTCTTTTTCCGCAGCCGCGTCGTTATTCCTGATGGCGCTCGGTGCGACCAGCCACGCGCAAACTGCGCCCGTTCACAACATCGTCCTCGTGCATGGTGCATTTGTCACCGGAGCGGGATGGGAACCTGTCTACGACATTCTTGTAAAAGACGGTTACCACGTGTCAGTCGCCCAGCACCCGCTTACCTCCGTTGGCGATGACGTTGCGGCAGTCAAAAGAGTGCTTGCGATGCAAGACGGACCGACTATCCTCGTCGGCCACAGTTATGGCGGCGCAATCATCACGGCGGCCGGCAATGACTCGCACGTCGCAGGGCTCGTTTATATCGCAGCCCATGCGCTGGACGAGGGGGAAACCGAGGCTGCGAATGGCAAGCGTTTTCCCAATGCCACCAAGGCCATCAAGAAAACCGACGACGGTTATCTCTATCTGGACCCTGCCTTTTACCACGCCGACTTTGCTGCGGATCTGCCTGAAAAGCAGGCGGAATTCGAAGCTCACGCGCAGGCGCTCACGGCGGCAGCGGTTTTCACGACGCCGGCCACCCAACCCGCCTGGAAAACCAAGCCGAGCTGGTACGCCGTTGCCAAGTCGGATCGCATCATCAACCCTGACCTCGAGCGGATGTATGCCAAGCGTGCCCACAGCCACACGATCGAAGTCGAGGGTGCGAGCCACTCCGTCTATGAGTCGCACCCGAAGGAGGTTGCAGCGCTTATCGAAGACGCGGCAAGCCACGCAATGGACGATAAATAATAGCTGTTGCAGCGCCAGGCCTTGCGACATAATGCCGTGACAACCTAAAACGGGCGAAAATTGAGCCAATCAGGCTCCGCTGATTGACACAGAGGGAATGGAAATCAGATTCCAATAATCACTCGCAAACAAGGACTACGATCATGACGAAACCAAGCGCAGGAAAAGTACAGAACTTGAAGGAACGGCAGATGGCTCCGCTGGTCACCCCGACCGATCTGAAGGCCAAGGCCACCAAGGACATCGCCGGGACCATGAACGCCATCCTGGCGGACGTGTTTGCGCTCTATCTGAAAACGAAGAATTTCCACTGGCACATGAGCGGTCCACACTTCCGTGACTATCATCTGCTGCTCGACGAACAGGCCGACCAGATCTATGCAATGGCCGACCCGATTGCCGAGCGGATCCGCAAGGTGGGTGGGACCACGCTGCGGTCCATCGGTCACATCTCGCGTACGCAACGCGTGCTGGACAACGATGCGGAATTTGTGCAGCCGTTGGACATGCTCGCGGAGCTGCGCGAGGACAACAAGGTGCTTGCAGCCAGCCTACGGGAAGCCCACAACGTGTGCGAAGAGCACCGCGACATCGCGACCGCCAGCCTGATCGAGGTCTGGATCGACGAAACGGAGCGACGGACCTGGTTCCTGTTCGAAGCGAGCCGCCAAGGGGACACGACAGGCCATTAGCCGCAGCGACGGACCCGGCTGACGTCTTGCCTCGGCCGGCAAGGGGAATCGGCAATGGATACGGCAATTGTAAGCGCACTGTCTGCGGTGCTGGGTTCGGCCGTGGGCGGATCCGCCACGCTTGCTACGGCCTGGATTACGCAAAAGACACAGAGCAGGCGCGAGATAGTCGGCGCCGAGATTCAAAGGCGCCAAAGTCTTTACGGCGAATTCATCGCGGAATGTTCCAAACTTTTGGTCGATGCCTTGGATCACACGCTTGATAATCCAGAGAAGCTCTTTCAGATCTACGCACTCCAAAATCGCATCAGGCTAACCTCTTCCGACGCGGTTGTGGCCGCTGCGGATGAGGCGCTGAATCGCATCATCAAGCAATATTTCGAGCAAAACATTACGCGTGAACAGCTTCGGGACGTCATACTTGCCTTCGCTGATGATCGACTTGATGGTCATGATCCGCTAAAGGCCTTCAGTGAGGCGTGTCGAGACGAGCTACAGGGTTTGCAGCGGGCGCTCTAGATGAGCGGCGGAAGTCCTAAGGGGCTCCGAGCCCGGCAAGGTAGTCCACCAGCGTGTCGATGTCTTTGTCGGTCAGCGCCTGCGCGGCGGACGTCATGTTGCCATCAAGATCGGCTCGTGTCTGAGCCTTGAAACCGCGAAGTTGGGTTCTCAGGTACTCGAACTGCTGCCCGGCGAGCCGCGGGATGTGCTGCTGACCGAGCAGGCCCGGGCCGTGACATTGCACGCAGTAGAATTGCTGCGCGAGCTTCGGCGCGGTGGCGGCGTTGGCCGGGTCGGTCTTGTGGGCCGGTGGCTCCGGTTTCTGCGCAGAAAAGTAGGCCGCGAGATCGTTCAAGTCGGCATTGCCGAGGTTCGCCGCCATCGGCGTCATCTGCGGATCCTTGCGGTTGCCCTCGCGAAACTGGAAAAGCTCCATGGAAATGAACTGCGCCGGCTGTCCTGCGAGGGACGGCATCAGCGGGTTGATCGAATTGCCCGCCGGCCCGTGACATGCGACGCAGGCCTGCGCCTTTTGCCGGCCTGCCTCGATGTCGGCACCGGCTGCCGCTTCGGTCCAAATCATGAGCGGCAGCGCTGCCGCAAGCGCCGCCGCTGCTGCCGCCCCGCCCCTTGCGGGGCGACTACATTTCACTTCTTGTAGCTGACGCGGTAAACGATGCCGTTGTAGTCATCCGAGACGAGCAGCGCCCCGTCCCTCATGACCAGCACGTCCACCGGCCGGCCCCACATCGGTGGATCGGCCTTCTCGTCGACGAGGAAGCCAGACAGGAACGGTTCGGACTTGATCACCTTTCCCTTGTTGTCCAGGGCCACGCGATAGACGTCGTAGCCCTGTTTTGTGGTGCGGTTCCAGGAGCCGTGCCGAGCTATGAAAATATTGTCCTTGTATTCGGCCGGGAACATCTTGCCGGTGTAGAAGCGCATCCCGAGGGGAGCAACGTGCGCGCCGAGTTTCAGCACCGGCGGGGTGAACTGCGAGCAGGACCGATTCTTGCCGTACTCTGGGTCGAGCGTGTCGCCCTGATGGCAATAGGGAAAGCCGAAATGTTCGCCTTGGTGTTTCACCACGTTGAGCTTGTCCTCGGGTAGGTCATCGCTAATCCAGTCGCGGGCATTGTCGGTAAACCACAACTCTTTGGTCCGCGGATGCCAGTCGAAACCTACCGACTGGCGCACACCCTGGGCGTAGGTCTCCACTACGCCTGACTGGGGATCCACGCGCATGAGCGCCGCCTGCATGTAGGTAGGCATGGTGATGTTCTGCGGCGAGCCGATGTTGAAATAGAGCTTGCCGTCGGGACCGAACGCGAGAAACTTCCAGAAATGACCGGGTTGCGTCGTCGGATCGAGGCCATCGATCACCACTTTGCCCTCGGGCGGGTTGTCCAGTTTGTCCTCTATACCGTCGTAGCGCGTGATGCGATTGCGCTCTGCGACATAGAGCGTGCCCTTGCTGAACGCGATTCCGTTCGGCGCATTGAGGCCCTTGAGAATCGTCTTGACCTCGCGCTTGCCGTCGTGATCGACCACCGCGTACACGTTCTTGGCGAGGCGGTTGCTCACGAACACGGTTCCCTTGTCGCCGAGCGCGAGCGAGCGCGCCTCGGGGACGCCATCGGCCCAGACTTCCACCTTGAATCCTACAGGCACTTTCAGCTTGTCGATCGGCAGCCCGCTCGCCGGCCGGCCTGTTATCTGCGGCGCAAACGGGTGCAAGGTCGACTCCGATTGCTCCGGTGTGCGGCCCTGTTGCCAGGGCGGCGGTGCGGCCGGTGTGGCCGACTGTGCCGGCGGGGTTGCCGATGGGGCTTGCTGCGCAAGCGCCGCAACGGGCGCGATCAGGCCGGCGCAGGCAAGCAAGGATGCAATCAAAAAGCGGATCGATACGGGCAACATGAATATCCTCCTTTGCCATTTGTTTTGTTGTCCTCGAGGGGCGCTCCAGTGTTCGGTGGACGCAATGGCATCATAGCGACGCCGGGTCCCGACTACAACGGGCGCACAGTTAGAGGGACCCTGCGCTCGCTTGGTGTGATCAGCATTTCGATGATCCGCTGCCCGGGCAGTCGGTGCGGGCGAGCAGGAAGGCGAGCGACGCGCCCAGCGGCAGTGCGACGAAAGGAAATGACGATCACTCCAGCTTGACGAGCTCCTCTTTCACTTCGCTGGCTGTGAGCGGGAAGTATGCGGAGTACAGGATTGGCTCCTGGCCCTGGCGGCTCAGGATGTAGCGCAAGAACTCCTTGACCTGGGGCTGCAGCGACTCGCCAGGCTTGCGGTTCAGGCGGATGTACATGTAGCGTGTAAGCGGATAGCGCCCGCTTGAGGCATTCTCGGCATTGCCTTCATAAAAGGACCCGCTGTCCCGTGCGGCGACGGACAGTGTCTTGAGGCCGGGGCCGCCCTCTTCAAATCCCCCGAAGCCAATCGCGCCTGGATCGCGCGCGATAGCCAGGGCGGTATCGGCAATAGAACCCTCGTGCACTTCGCCGCTCCACGCGCCACCTTTGAGCACCATTATTTGCATCGACATTGCATTCGGCGCGACGAGCGGAGGCGTGTAGATCGTCACCGGCCGATCTGTCCACTGGCCCGTCAGACCGAGCTGGCCCCAACGCGTGATGGACTGTGGACGCCCCAGGATCGCGGCCAGTTGCGGCAGCGTTATCTGCGCGAGTGGATTGCTTGCGTTGACGAAAATCGCCTGCGCAGTCGTGCGCTGCGGCGTGTTGAACCCGCCGCGCGCGACACGAATCTCCAATGGCGCATTCTGGTGATGCGTGGCCGCGTAGGCGGCGCGCTCGTCCGGCCAGATCTCGCGGCCCATAGGCGCCAGATCTGTTTCGTCGACCATGAGCGCGTAGAAACCGTTCAAGGTGCCCAGATGTTCCCAGCGCTCGCCCTTCCGCACGCCGGGCTGCACGCGACGAAATTCCCGCATCCAGTGATCCATCAGCGTCTTCATGCCGTCACTGCCGACACTGCTGATCACGCCGTTCACGCGCGCGACGGCCACATAGGGTGGCAAGGTCGGATCGAGCGGGGCGAGAAATCCCTGCAGCTTGAGGCGCTCTTCCGCGGCCTGGCGCAGGGTGAGCGCATCGAATCGCCCCTGTTTCGCGACAATCTCCTGACCATCGCGGCTCAGCACGAACGAGACGAACTCCACGACCTTGGGCGGCAGCGGAGCGCCGGGGCGTTTGTTGACCGCAAGGTACACCGGTTGGTTGGCCGCGCTGGCGACCCGCACGAGGAACGGCGACTTCATCATGTCGCCCGCGAACTGATGTGCGTAGGGCGCCAGCTCGGTCGCAGACGGCTCGCGCGCGAGAGGCGCGATGTCAGCGATCTCGAACATGAGCGCCCCGAACGCGGTCGCTCCGCTCATGTGCTCCCACCGCGCGCCTTTTCGGATGGCCGGCTGCTTTTTTTGAAACGCTACCAACCATGCGGCCATCAATGGCTCCATGGCGTCGTCGCCCACGCTGCTGATTTCACCGCTGACTTCGCGCTCGGGCTGGTACACGGGTAGCGCCGCATCAAACGTCCCGGCCGCGAACGCTGCGCCTGACGTCAGAACAAATGCGGCGACGCAACCACTGCAGGCGAACAATCGCCGCAGGGCCCCGGACTCACTGGGCGAGCGGGGCATGGCGCTGTCGCGCCGCTTCGGTGCCGAAAGTGCACCGACGAAGGTACGGCGCGCTCGTTTTAATTGTTCGACGTTCATACGTTTCCTTGTGGGCTCGCACGCCTTGCGACGCTGGCCTAAAACGGCAACAAAGATTGCAGTCCCGTGGTTTTCGCAATCGTTCTCAAGTCCTCGAGTGTGCCGCGAGGCAACTCCAGGCCGCGCCGTCGGTTTTCCTCGTCGCTTCGCGCCTCCATCTCGCCGGGATAGAAAATCTCCTCGAAACCCTTCGCCAACGGCACCGACTTGTTTTCCTGGATCAGCTCTTCCATTCGTGTGTTGAACCCATCCAGCGACTGAAACGCGCTGATGTCGAGTACGATCATCAGTTGACCGCAACCGCTGCGCTGATCGAATTGATAGGGACCATTCACCTTCTTGCCGAACTCACTTCCTGTAAGCACACCGGACATCACGTCCATCATCATCGCTATCCCGTAGCCCTTGTGCCCGGCCATCGGCAAGATAATTCCGTCGATCGCTTCTGTCGCATCTGTGGTGGGCTCGCCGGTCGTATTGATCGCCCAACCGAGCGGAATGGGCAATCCCTTCTGCTTCGCCAGGTAAATCTTGCCGCGGGCGACTCCTGTATTGGCGATGTCCAACACCATCGGCGCATAACGTCCGGCCGGTGCCGCGATCGACCACGGATTCGTGCCCACGGTTTTACTACGTCCTCCCCAGGGCGCCATGGCGGGGCTCGCATTGGTGGACAGAAACGCGACGCATCCCTCGCGCGCGGCGATGAGCGTGTAATACATGGCCGTGCCGAAATGATTGGAATTGCGCAGCGCTACCACGGCAACGCCGTGTGCCTTGGCGCGACGAACCGCATCGCGAGTCGCCATCGCCGTGAGTACCTGACCGATTCCGTCGTGCCCGTCGATAACCGCGAGGGCGCCCGAGTCCACGACGAACTCGGGAGCGGTTTTCGCTTTCATCACTCCGGACTGGATGCGCTTGGCATACCAGGACAAACGCAGGACACCGTGCGATTGATGCCCCCATAGGTCAGCCTGGACCAGACTATCAGCCACCAAATGCGCGTCACGCTCAGGAACGTCGAGGGACGCAAACACCGCACCAACGAAATCGATCAGCCGCTGGGGGGAAACGAACGGGGCATCGGTCATCGGCAATGCCCTGCCGGAGGCAAGATTCCTATTCCGCCTCTTCTGGACACGGTTTAGCAATCATGCCACGAACCGGCACTGCGACGCCGGCGTGCGCGTATCCATGTTGCGACCCCGATTGATGTGATCGTCGATTTCCGCGGCGCAGCCCAGCATGCGTGGGTACAGGAAGATCGTGAACGCGGCCGTCTCGAGCGCCTGCTCCGAAAACGCCCCGCTCCGGTAGGGCTGCCAAAGCATTTTTAACAGTAGAGCCGCGATGACCGCATCGATGTTGACGCAGTAGACGTTGCGCGAAACACCCGCGTCGAACAGGGCCTGCACCAGCGAGTGGTAGTACTGGTGGAAGACATTGTATTCGCTACGTTTGTCAAAGAGCTCGCGCACGTAGACTTCGCGCGGATCGACGTTCACCGGACGATCTTTGAAGACCGGATGATTGACGCCTGGAATCTTCTGAATGTCGAGGCTGCCCGCGGTTCTCTTTTTCGACTTGTACTGCGCGTACTCCTCGACGTAGTGCATTGCCAGCGCCTTGAGATCGATGCCGTGCTTCGGGTCGGTGGGATCCTTGAGTTCCGCGTCGCGAAACTGAGCGAGTAGAAATGCGATACCCTCGTAGCCGTTGCCGCCGTGGGCGAACCCGGAATGGGTCAGGAAACCCACCAGCGCCTTGTTGAGCTGCACCCGCTCCGGCGTCTCGGGACCGTCGGCGGACACCGCGCCCTTCGCTCCCTGTGCCGAGATCGCACCGGGACCGTTGGTAAGCAGCAATCCGACGAGGGTCTGAAAAGCGAAGAGGTTCGCAGCATCCGGTTCGAGCCCGAACAGCGCCACGTAGGCTATTTCGGTCAGCGACCGCTTGCCGAGGATTTCTTCATTGGAGATACCGCAAAAGCGCCCTGGTTCATGACGCTCGATGCTCACCGATGCGCCGATCAAGGTACCGAACAGTCTGAGCCACCATGGTACGGCCTCGGCGGTCAGCCTGGAGATGCGCTTGCGCATCAACGGCCCCCACGCGAGCGTCGCGGCGATTGCGCCCAGCATCGCGTCCGCGCTCGGATGTCCATCGAGACTTGTCACGTATTGAACGAACACCGATTTCGCTCCGCGAGCCTGTAAACCGGCCAGCATCGCTTCGGCCTTGGGGTCGCGCTCTGCTGTAACGAATAGCCCCCGCGTCGCCTTGTCTGCGGCGATTGAACCGATGTCGAAACTCTCGTCCAGCTCGCTATTGGCTCCGGCCGCCGCAAACAGATCGATAAGCATCGCAGTGGCTCGATGCGCACGCTCCGCTCGCTTGGGCCCGATGATGCTGGCCGCGGCTGCAAGCACGCTATTTGGCGCGTTGCCTGCATCGCGCGCAGCCTGCGCGGCGGCGAGCGCTGCGCTGCCGTGTAAGTTGAGCTCCGCGCCAATCGCGACATTGATCAGCTTCATGTCGTTTTCGCCACCGAGCTCGTGCAGCAGCGCGAGGTTGACGTTCGTTTCGACCGGGTTTTGCGCTGCATCGAGCATCGACACGCCATGCAGGCTGGTGATCTGGGTCCTGGCGTCCATTTGCGAGGCGCCCGAGCAGTCCTTCATCGACTGACGGGGTAGTACCGCACCGATCTGCTTCGCCAACGCGGCGACTTGCTCGTTGTAGGGCGGAGTCGCCACGACGACGGGAATATCGAGATCCTTAGGGAGCGCGAGCGCCTGGTCTGCGCCAAACCACGGCTTGAGCGCAAGGCTGCCTTCGCTTGCAAAGTCGGGTCGCGTCGCGTTTTCGCGCATGACCGCGGTCAGTGCCATAGGAATATGCGCAATGTTGGTCACCAAGGCGCCCTTGGCCGAGAGGATGGGCTTTTCCGGCGTGTAGATGCCGTCGACGCCGAACTTGTCCATGAACCAACGTTCCTTGCCGACGGCGTCATCGTTGCCGCCCGCCATCGCCCCCGCATGCCCGACGGCGCGCGTGAGCTTCGCCTTCCATCGTCCGACCACGCACGCGATGACCGGCTTGGTGAAGTCTGCATCGAGCTCGTAAAAGCCTCCCGGCTCGACGTAGAGCACGGCGGCCTTGCTCCGCGCATCGTTTGCGAGGGCAAACGCAAACTCCGGCGCCGCGAAATGAATGTAGACGTCCTTGCCGCTGGAGATAAGCGTCGTGGCGCCCCACCCCGCCATGCGCAAGTAAGTAGCGATGGTGGTTGTGAAATTGCCAGAGTTGGAGAAGATCGCAATCGAGCCTTTTTTCAGCGCCTCCGCGGGCGCGTCGCCGCCGAGTGCGCCTCCGATACGTACCCGCTGCCATGCATCGGCAACGCCCAGGCTGTTGCCGCCAAAGATGTCGATGCCGTTCTGCTGTCCCATGGCGCGAATCTCGCGCGCGTCGTGAACCGACATTTTTTCGGTCACGATGAAGATCTTCTTGAGCTCCGGGTTTACCCGGATGAGTTCGGCCACACCGTCGCGCGCTGCCGAAGGTGGAAGATAGATCACGCCGCAGTTGAAGTGATGGCCGTCGACGAGACCTTCGCGGACATTGTTGTAAACCGGAACATTACCGAGCTTGGTTTCCAGTACCTGGCCGCGGCGGCCGGGCGACGTGCCGAAGACAACGTTGCCTCCCGAATATTCGTGACCTACCGGAGTCACGTCACTTGACTCGCCGCCCAGGATATTGAGCACGCAGACGCGGTCCTGCCGCGTTGCGATCTGAGCGAGCGAGCTGATCCCCACGTAATACTTGAAATCACCTACGCCTTGCCTGTACACGTCGGTCTCCTCAGCGCTCAGCTCGTGCGCGATGGCTGCACGATCTTGAGCTTGGCCGCGAGCTGCTCGCGCCCGCCTGACTTCATCCATTCGTTGACTTTGCGTGCATAGCCGACGACCTCGCTCATGTCGGAATCGAATCCAAAGATGCGGTAGGGGAGCCCCAACGCCTCCATGGTGTCGCGCATGACGCTCATGCCGCGAACCAAGTTCGGGCCGCCGCGGCCGATCACGACGAACACCGGCGTCGGGCCCCGCTCGCTGAAGTGCTCGCGCAGAGCGTCCGCCATCGCGCGAAATGTCTCGAAGATGTCGGTGTTGTTGGATTTGCCGCCGATGATGAACAGCACGTTGGCCTGCCTGAGCCAGTGCTTGAAGCAGATGCGGGCGACTTCCTTCATCTTTTCGTATGGTGGATTGCCGCCAAAGTCGGAGGAAATAATCGCATCGTCGCCGAGCATCTCGGTCACCAGCGAATTGGCGCCGCCGCCAAACGTCGGTGCGAGTATCGTGCCTTGCGCGTTGATGACGTAGACGTCGCTCTGGCCCTGGTAGGTGCGAAGCTGATTGATTTCCTGCTCGAAGTCGGAGTAGTCGACCGCGAACAAATGCGCGGGCAGATCGAGGCGTTGCCACCGCGGGTCGTCGCGGTCGAAGCCGCATTTGAAGTCGCAAGCAACCGGCGTCAGCCGGCCTTGGCGATCCGGCCGCATACGAATGGGATTGAGCTCGAGGGTGGTCATGCCGAAGTTGTGGTACAGCTCCCAAAGCTTGGGCAGCTGCTGCACCAGCGGCGAGATCAGCTCCTTCGGCGCGTTGAGCTCCGACAGCGCGTTGGCCACGACAAATGCCTTGAGGCCGGTCAGCGGGTCGAAGGGAACATTGGCGACGAGACTCTTGTCGAGTTCCTCGATGTCCATGCCGCCGTGGTGCGTGAGCGTCATGGTCGGCGCGCGATAGCGCGTCGAGTCGGTGATCGCGAAATAGACTTCATGCGCGGCAGGAACCGCACCCTCGAAGGTGACGCCGTTGGCCTTCGCGGTCTGGTTTCCGTGCCGGTGCTCGACAAAGTAGAGCCGCTCCTTCTCTTTGAGCGCGGTTTTGAGATCCTTTGCGCGCCCGAGCAGACCCGCTTTGCCCTTCTTGCCGACGCCGCCCTTGAATACGGGCTTGACGAACACTGAACCGTGTCGCTCGATCAGTGCCTTGATCTGCTCCTCGCTCGCATCGGGACCCAAAACCTCAGCCGCCGGGAAACCGGCGAATTGCAGCAGCTTCGCTCCATAGAGCATGCCTGTGACCTGCATATCGCCCTCTAATGTGTGCGGTCGAGATTCAACATGAAAGAATGGCTACGTTATTTCCTCATTGCGACCGCTTGCTGCCATTGCCGCAGGAACTGCGCACGTTTCGACTGATCGGGAAGCGACGCGATAAGGTCTGGCCCCAACGGGATCGCTTTCAGGTTTTCGCCGAGCGCCTTCGTTAATCCGGCAGCCGTATTCTCGCCCTCGACATCGGGACGCAGCGAAAACAGGTTGGCACGGTTCGCGAGAACGGTCTGACCACGTTTCGACAACACGTAATCCACCCACAGCCTCGCTGCGTTAGGATTTGTCGCCTTCTCACCGATGAACATGATGCGCGTCACGACCAACGTATAGTCCTTGGGATAGACATAGCCAAGCGACGAATTCTTCCTTGCCTCGATGCCGGCATAGGAGCCAAGCACATTGTAGCCAATCAAATCGTCGCCCGCTGCAACGCGCTTCAATATGGCCTCACTGGTCGGCTCGAGACGCGCAGCGGCGCTTCCCATCGCTTTGACCAGTTGCCAGAATTCCGGCGACGCCCGTTCGTCCTGGATTGCCAGCAGGAAACCCAGGCCCGACCTCTCGATATTGTAAGTGACGACCTTTCCCGCAAACCGATCGTGCTTTTCGGTCAGCAGGCGAGCTAAATCGGAGTGCGTCTGCGGAATTTCGTTCGCCGCCAGCAAACGCTTGTTGTAGACGATGACGATCGGTTCGTAAGTCGTGGCAAATGCCACGTTCTTCCAGACTGCCCACGCTGGGAGCTTGGATATTTCCGGCGACGAATATGTCTGCGCGTGTCCAGTGCTTACCAGGCTGAATTGCAAATCCATCGCCGAGCTCCAGACGATGTCCGCCGTGCTCGGACTCGTGAAGGCCTCGCCAAGGTAGGCGCTATAGAGATCGTTGCTGTTCATGTCCCGGTACTGGACCTCAATCCTCGGATACAGCAGCTGAAAATCGTCGATGAGTTCACTGGCCACGCCCACGTCGGTCGTCGAGTAGATGACCAGCCTTCCCTCCTGTTCTCCCGCGGCTATGGTTGAGGCGTACTGCGCAGGATAGCCCGCGGGCACTTGCCCCTTCGCCGGAAATCGGCTTATCTCCTGCGCCTCTGCGTCGAGACTGACCGCGGACAGCGCGGCGGATATCACGAGTAACAAAGCGAATTGCTTCATGGGCAGCATAAGAGAACCTGATGATGGACATTCAAACTTGCGATTGGATGCTAGACACTACTTGCGATATTTTCTGATTGCGCAACCCATTACGCGCAGTATTCCAGTCAAGTGAGAAGGAGTCGTCAATGGATAGCAATGTTACGCACCGCAGAGGCGACACAAATAGCGCGGAGCTGAGGATTCGCCTCCCGAGATGGTTGGCGCCGGTTCAGCTGGTGGTCGTTGCAGTATGGCACGGTATAAAAGCAATTTGGTAATGCGGCCCCGGGGTGTGATAAGTGCGCCGAACTCTGTTGCTATGCGAATCGAGACATGGCAATCAGAGCGAGGGTGACGGTGATCGCGCCACCGATGCGAGTGGCGATCTGCGCGAAAGGCATGAGCGTCATTCGATTGGCCGCTGAAAGAATTGCCACGTCACCGGTGCCGCCTTGCCCGCTGTGGCAAGCGTTCACGATGGCCACGTCAATCGGATACATGTTCATCCAACGCCCGACAAAAAAGCCAGTCGTCATGATAGTGACCACGGTCGCGACGATCGTGATCAGATTGGGTATTGTGAAGGCCGCGACCAGCTTGTCCCACGGCGTCAGCGCGACACCGATAGCAAACAGCAGCGGATAGGTGACCGCCGTGGAAAAGAACTTGTAGACGACGAAAGATCCCTCCTGCAATTGCGGCGACACGGCCTGCGTTAGCTTGACCAGCACGGCGATGAAGAGCATGGAGACTGGCGCTGGAAAGCCGAACAGCTTAAAGCCAAGCAGGCCGACAAGGTAAAGCGATATGGCGGTGATGCCAGCAGCTGCGATATGGCTGACATCCATGTGGCCAGTGATCTCCTCTTGCACCGGGTTCATTTCGTCGTGTTCGCCGGGCTGCAATCGTCCTTCGCCTGTCAAGTGGGGATATTTCTTGCCGACGTAGTTCAGCGTACCGGACAGCAGTATCGCGGTCAGGCTGCCGAGCATTACCGGCGGCAGCACCTGTGCAAAAAGATCACCTTGGGGTTGATGCAGGATACCCGCGTAACCCAGCGACAGAGGAATCGCCCCTTCACCGACTCCGCCGGCCATGATGGGTACCACGATGTAATAGAACGTGTGGAATGCCCCGAGTCCGAGCAACGTGCCTACCAGGGTTCCCACCGCGCATGCGGCGATCGATCCGACCGCGAGCGGAACGAAGATCTTCAGGAATCCCTTGATAAGCACCTTCCGGTCCATGCTGAGAATACTGCCGACGATGATGGCGGCGATGAACAGGTAAAGGAAGCTGGTTGACTTGGTAAAGTCTGTGACCCCTTTGGTGATCACATCCGGCAGCAGATGGCGATAGGCGAGGTATGACGGGATAAAGGTGGCGCAAATCGCCGCGCCGCCGATGTTGCGCAGGATGGGTATGCGTTTGCCCACCTCCGCGCAAAGGAATCCGAACAACGCGAGCACCGCAATCCACACATTGATCTCATTGGGCAAACTGCCGGTGACCACAAACCCGGTGATCAGCGCCGCAAGCAATATGAAGATGGGGAGCGGGATAATGCCGACGCGAAGTTCCATAAGCCGCCACCAGCCCTCGGGCCAGAAACGCGCGGATGGGGGCGGAGTCTCGACTACGGGCGTGGCAGTAGCGTTGGGCATGGCAAGTTCCTATTCGGTTGGTCCAGACTTGAACGGCTCGCAGAATCGTGAGCAGCTCGGGGGCGCCATCATTGTTGTGCTTGGCTCGGTCCTTAATCAGCGCCCGCGCGGCCTTTGGTGTCTAGAGGGGCATGACTTGCGCAAATGGCCTCGGCGATATCGCACTGAGCGCGGTGGCCTCGTACCTCGATGAGATATTCATGCGTTCGTATCCAGGATGTCGGTGCAGTGGTTATTTCGGCGAATACGTGAGGACCGTAAAGGTGTCCGGAAAGTAGTGATTCGGATAGAACGGCGCGACCGCCTTGTTGATTTTTTTCGACGGATCGGCGGTGCCTTCGGCCGTCACCAGATAGATTTTCTTGGTCTTCGGGTCAAACGCCATGGTGCGTGCGTAAGGCCGCGTGGTCGTCGCCTCGGCGAGCTTGTAGGTGTCGGCGCTGACCTGATCGTAGATCACGAGGTTGCCGTCGATTCCGTTCGAGGTATAGATCTTGTGCGTCGCGGGGTCATAGATGACGCCATCGTTGCCGCGCCCAATCTCCAGAGTCGTGATCACCTTGCCGGAATCGGAGTCGAGCACCGCCAGCACGGGATTCTTGCCGCGGCACCCGACGAACAGGCGCTTGTTGGCCTTGTCAAAGGCGATACCGGTCGGCTCCTCGCAGGGTGCGGTCTTCCAGTCGCCGACCAGCTTGCGTTCCTTGGCGTCGATCTTAGCCACCGAATTTTTATCGCGAAGCGCCATGAACATGTTGCCTTCGCCATCGGGCACGGTGCCGTCGAGCTTCTTGCTGTCCATCGGCAGCTCGCCCACCACCTTCCCCATCTTGGCGTCGACGAAGGCGATCTTCTTGCTGTCGCCCATGGTGAAGGCCAGCTGCTTGGTCACCGGCTCATAGAACGCCGAATCGGCGTCCTCGCCCACTTTGGCGCGATCGATCGTCTTCAGCGTCGACAGCTGGAAGATGGTGGTGGTGCCGTCGCCGTTGATGGTGTAGCCGCGGTCGAATTCCGGAATGAGTGCGACCGCATTCGCATCCTCGGACTTGTCGATGTTGCGGACGACCTTCTTCGTGCGTACGTCGAAAACGGTCACGCCGTCGCCGCGGCGGCCGATGAAAAGGTAGCCTCGCGCCGGATCAAGCGTGACGTAATCCCAGTCGGGCGCGGCCGCTTTCAGCGGAACCGCCGACTCGAGGTGATAGAACTGTTGCGCTTGGGCTGCCGCAGCGAACGCTGCGATTCCAAGTGCGGCACAGGCGAGAAGTGGCTTCATGGCGTCTCCAACATTTTCTAGGGTGCGGATACGAGATCGTAGCGAAGGATGGCGGCTCCGGTTTTGGCTTCGCCCGGCGATACCGCGACGTACAGACGCTTCAGTTCGGGCACAAGAATCCCCGTCTTCGCACCCGTCGCTGACGTGACGTGTGCGAGCTCGTCGTAGTGATCGGCATCCTTCTGCTGGAAGACGCCGATGTAGCCTTCGCCGCCAAGCGCGTAGATACGACGGTTGGCCGCGTCCCAGATCACCTGGTCGCAACGCTCCGGAGCCTTGAAGCTCGCGACGGATGCGCCGGTCTCGGCATTCAGCACAATCAGCTTACCGGGCTTGCGCGTAACGACGAACAGACGCTTGTTGGGCTCGTCGAAGGCGAGCGGCGCGTTCTGCTCCGCTTCCTTGATGGGCCAGGTCGCCAGCACCTTGAGCGTCAGCTTATCCACGACAGCCATGTAGTTCTTGCCGGTGACATTGATGTAGAGCTTGTTGCCTTTGCCCTCGATCGCCATCGCCTCGACCTTCTCGGTGTCGAATTTGAGGTCGCCATGACGTTGAAGGGTGACCGGATCCACGACCGAAAGGTACGTTTCCTGCATCTTGGCATCGCGCCCTCCGTTGACGATATACAGACGCTTGCGGTCGGCGTCGTAGCCCATCGCGTCGGCGCCTGGCGCCGCCAGCTTGATGGTATCGGTAACTTTGTAACTGCTGGCATCGATCACGCGGGTCAACATGTCTCCACCGCTGTCGGTCACCACGAGCCGGTTCTTCTCCGGGACATGAAGGATGCCATGCGGCGTCTCGACGATGCCCTTGACGCTCTTTTGCTTCTTGAGCGTCTTGAGATCGAAGAGGTCGAGCGTCCCGTGGTCCTCTGCGGCGAGCCACAGGCGGTTAGCCTTCAGGTCGTATTCGAAATGATCGAAGTCGCCGCTGTAGCCGGGCAGCTCGGCGCGGCCGGCAAGGCGCAGCGCATCGTCCGCGGCCACTGAAGCAACGCTGGTTGCGCAAAACATCGCGCAACAAAGGATCGAAGCGATTCTTGAGTTCATTGTGATTCTTTCCGGAAGCGAGGAGACATTCGAAATTTACGGGTCGAGCTCGGCGAGGTTCTCGACCGAAGGAATGCGCTTTTGCAGCTCGTCGCGAACCTTTTCCGCTCGCGCCAGGAGCGCCTTTTCGTCGTCGCCGCTGTTGTAACGGAAGCCCACGCTCAGTGCGCCGATCGTCGTGTTCGCGGCGTCGCGCAAGGGAAGCTCCACGCCGTAGCGCTTTCCTTCCCCGTAAACGCCGACGATCGGCTCGCCGGAGTTGATCACCTTCATGTCGTCGTCGTCCCCTTTCTTGCCGATGCGACCGAAGTTGGAGGCAAGAATGATGTTGTCCTTGGCCTTCGGCGGGGTCACATGCATAGCGAGGACGATCAACTCAGAGTGCCTCGAAAGCATATCGTCGACGAGCTTTTGCGCATGGGTCTTGGTCGTCGCCAGCGGCTCGTAGGGATGGTGCTCGACGAGGTTGGCGGCATTGAGTATTCTCTTCGCCAGCCAGTCGCGGATGCCGATGGCCTTTTTCTCCAGCGCTTTCCTGTCGTCGCCGGTCTTGTATGGAAAGACCAGCCCGAGCGCGCCGAGATTCGTTCCCGCGACATCGCGCAGCACCAGCTCGACCTCGAAGCGCTGGCCCCCGTGCGCAATTTCGAGATTGGTTTTTTCGGTCGTTATGACTCTCATGTCATCGTCGTCCGCAAGCTTGCCAATACGGCCGATGTTCGACGCGATGATGGGATAGTTTGGAACGTTCGGCGGCGACACGTGCAGCACGATCACGAGCAGCCCGGGATTTCTCGCAACGACCTGGTCGACGAGCTCCTGGCCGTAGCTTTTTACGGGCAGCTGCGCGTGGAGCGGGAAGGCCAGCACCGAGGCAAGCAATAAAAGCGCAGCACGCAACATGGACCCCCCCTTAGTCGAGCGATTAGCATAGTTTCCCGACCTGAAACCAATCTGACTGCTTTCTGAATCCCCATTCAGAGATCCAGGACGAGCACCTTGCTCTTGGCGCGAGACACGCACGGCATGATCTTGTCGCCGGCCCGACGCTCGGCATCGGTCAGGAATGCGTCACGATGGTCCGCTTCCCCGTCGAGAAGCCCGGTCACGCACGTTCCGCACACGCCCTGTTCACACGATGTGGGGATTTCGATCCCGCGCCTCGCCAGCGCCTGCACGATCGTCTTGTCGGCGGAGACCGAGTACGTGCCGCCGGAAAGCGCAAGGCTCACTTCGAACGGCGCCCAAGCGCCCGCATGTGCCATCGGGTTTGCACTGAAATATTCGGCGTGGATGGTCTGTGGAGGCCAGCTTGCGGTCGCCATTTCCTCGACCAGATCCATGAAGGGACGCGGTCCGCAAACGTAGAGATGCGCGCCAGGGGGCCGATGCCAGAGAAGCTTGTGCAGGTACAGGCGCAATGCGTCGGTCTCGAGCGCGTAATGGAAGCTCACCTTGCCTCGGAACTCCGGACGCGACAGAAAGCCATGGAATGCGGTGTAACCGACCGAGCGCGCGAAGTACTGCAGCGCGAAAGACGCATTGAGCTTCTGGAGCTTGCGAGCCATGCTGAGAAGCGGTGTGATGCCGATTCCTCCAGCGAGCAGGAGATGATGGGTGGCCGAGAGATCGAGCGGGAAGTGATTGCGCGGGGTGCTGATCGAGAGCACGTCGCCCTCGGCGACACGCTCGTGCATGGCGCGCGAACCGCCGCGCGAGTCCGGCTCTCGCTTCACCGCGATGACATAACGGTTCTTTTCTTCGCATCCGTTGCAAAGCGAATACTGGCGCACGAGGTCCTCGTCGATCCAGACGTCGATGTGCGCCCCGGACGTGAACGCCGGCAGCGGCGCCCTATTGGCGCTCTCCAGCTCGAAGACCTTGATCTCCGAAGTCTCGGAACTGATCGTCTTCACGCGCGCCTTCAATCCCTGCACGCCGTCCCTCGCGATGAATTTCCGGCGCAGGTAGCTGCGGATGCCTGTATAGGCGAGCACAGGTACCCCGAGGATGCCGGCGAACAGCAACAGCTGGACAGGAATGCCTCCGACGTTGCCCGTATGTAGCGACCCGAGCCAGCGGTAGATCCTGTTTCCGACGCTGCTTGTCGCGTAAGGCTCGAATCTCAGCACCTCGCCGGTGTAGGGATTGAGGTAGAGGTAGGTGCGGGCGTTCGGGTGCGGTGCATCCCGTTCGATGACATAGATCTCGATGGGATTGCTTGCTTTTCGTGGATACGTCAGTGTGATTTCCCGTGCCGCGGGCACCAGCGATAGCGTCTGCTCCATGAAGTTCTCAGCGGGAAGCATCTCCGATGGGATCGCGCTCACGGTGGGTTTGGGCGCCGGCCAGGGGGAGCTCGTCGCGGAGAAGATCGCGTGCCTGGCGAACTCGAAGGTGAAAGTCAGCGATGTGACCGTCGACATGAGCAAGATCAAGCTGGCGTACATACCGATGGTACGGTGTAGATTCAGGTCGAAAGCGCGGCCCGTCAGATGCGGGCGGAACGTGAGAGCGCTCTTGAGCGCTTTCAGGTTCGGCGGCCACCAGACGATGAGTCCGCCGACGACCGTGGCGAGTGCCAGGACGAGGCTGATGCTCCCGCCGATCAATTCCGCGATGTCGGCGTCGTCGATGAAGAGAAGGCGATGCAACTGCTCGACGCTACGGAAAAAGCCGCCCCATTGATGCTGTTGACCGAGCACGCTGCCGGTACAGGGATTTACGTAAACGCCTTGCTTGTCCGCAAAGCGGATCGTCGTCGCGCCATGACCACCTTCCAGGATTTCGATGCGGGCCACCGGGCCGTCGCCATGAAACTCGCGGGCCCTGGCGATCAGCTCGTCGAGCGGCAGGCGTGTGCTGCACGAACCGACGTCCCGAAGGCCGCGATCGACCAAGGGTTCGAGCTGCGGACGGAACACCATCGCAAGGCCCGTAACCGCGAGGAATACCGCCACGAGACCAAGCGTGAGCCCGGTCCAGCGATGAATTTGGAGAACGGTCTTGCGAAGGGCGAGGTTCAGGATGGGTCCTCGGCTATCGGAACAACTGTATTCCGGGACCCTTGATTCAGACTGAAGACACCCTGAAAAGCCATTCAGAAACGCTTCAGGCTGATTTCAGGCGAGCGACCCATCATCGTTTTCGTAGCGTTGTTACTGGACACACATGCCCACTTTTGATTATCTGAGAACGAGCCTGCGCATTCCTCTGGCGCAAGAGCGATGCGCCGACAGAGGCTCACGGGACTCGCCCCCAAGGAGAAATCGATGATCCGACGCGTTCTTATGACCCTGATCCTGGCTGCGCTGGCGACGCCTTTCGCCTACGCCTCGGACGCCGCGGACGAGGATTCCGTCGCAGTCCAGGCTGCCCGGGAAAAGTGGGTGAAGAACAAGGGCTACAAGGTCTATTACACGAAGAAGTTCGATTTGAGCGACCTGCCCCATTACAAGCCCGAGCAGAAGGTCTCCGGCACCATCCGGATGTGGGGATCGAACTACTTCACGGACAGCCCGCTCGCGGACTACTGGGTCCAGGAATTCCAGAAATATCAGCCCGACGTGAAGTTCGCGCTTCATCTGAAGACGACCCTGCACGCGATCCCCGGCCTGATATTCGGTATGTCTGATATCGGGCCGATGGGCCGTCAGATCACGTGGGACGAATTGCTGTCCTACCAGCGAGAGCGCAATCATCTGCCTATCGGCATCGTCGCGGTTACCGGAAGCTACGACGTCTCCGGATGGAATCCACCGATCGGTGTGTACCTGCACAAGGACAACCCGCTATCGAAGCTCTCGCTGCAGCAACTCGATGGCATTTTCGGGGCGCAGCGTTCCGGTGCGTGGCGGGAGCTGGTCTGGGACAAGTCGCTCGCCCGCGGGCCGGAAAAAAATATCCGCACCTGGGGTCAGCTCGGCCTCACCGGCGAATGGGCGAACAAGCCGATCCATGTTTACGGCTACAACCTCCAGTTCCATTTTCCCCAGGAGATCGAGTCGAGGGCATTCGGCGGCGTATCGGGAAAGTGGAACGAGAACCTCATCGAATACGACAACCTGGCGCAGCCTGACGGCAGCTTCAAGCTGGCTGGCCAGCTCATGCTGGAGGATCTCGCCAAGGATCCATACGGCATCGTCTACTGTGCTGGCGGCAATGCGTGGCTCACGCCGCAGGTCAAGCCTATCGCGTTGTCGGTCAAGACGGGAGATCCCGCGTACGAGCTCACGCTCGAAAACGTGCGCGAGCGCAAGTATCCGATGTATGCGGATGTTTTCTTCTACATCGATCGGGATCCGAAGAAGCCCGTCGATCCCAAGGTGAAGGAGTTCCTGCGCTACATCCTGAGCAGCGAGGGACAGACGCAGGTGATGCGCGACGGGAAGTATCTTCCCCTTACCGCGGAAACCGTTCGCGCCCAGTTGAAACTGCTCGAGTAGCGCGAACGAGCGCGTGAAATGCTCGCCGCAACCCTCCGGCTGGCTGCGGCCATCGCGCTCACGGTCGGCACCGCGGCGGCCGCGACGCTCGACCCGCGTCTGCCCGCGTACGAACCCCAGCCGGCAACGCCTCCCAAAGATGCCGGATACCTCCTGCCCGACGGCACGGTGCACATCATCTCGGGCAACCGCGGCATCGGAGTCGCGCTCGAGGGCTTCAATGCGCTCTTCGCGCGAACGCATCCGGGCACGAAGTTTCGAATCGACTATAACCGCGAGGGCAACTCCGTCAACATCGCAGCCCTTGCGCACGGCATCACGCTGGTTGGCCCGCTCGGACGCGAGACCAACTGGCTCGAACAAGCCAGCTACAGGAATATCGTGGGCAGCGATCCTCTCACCATCAGGATCGCACACGGGACGCTTACGTCGCCGCGGATGACCGCCGGCCTGGCGATCTACGTCAACAAGGACAATCCGATCCGGAAGCTCACGATGGACCAGCTCGCGCGGATCTTCACCACGGGCGCGCCCGGTGGCGATCTCACGCACTGGGGGCAGCTTGGCGCGAGCGGCGAATGGGCTGCCCGCCCCATCCATACTTACGGCACGCCGGAATCGAGCGGCTACGGCTACTTCATGCTGAAGAACAAATGGGGCGACCGGCCGTTCGCTCCCGGCTACGAATCGTTCGAGCTTGCCGCGCAAATCGTCAAGCGCGTCGGAGAGGACCTGTACGGGATCGGTTTTTCGGGTCAAGGATTTCTCACTCCGCAAACGCGGCTGGTCGCGCTTGCCGAGAACGCCGCTGGGCCGTACATGGTCGGAACCGAAGAAGAGGTCGCGAGCGGCAGGTATCCTTTAGATCGATCTGTCGATCTCGCCATTCGCCGCGTCCCTGGCGAGGCGCTCGATCCGTTCGTCAAGGAATATATGCGGCTGATCCTTTCCAGGGAAGGCCAGGCCATCGTGGCAGCGGAGGCCGATGGATATGTACCGTTGAACGCGACGCAAATCGCGGACGAGCGCGCCAAGCTCGAAGATCCCCGCTGATGCCAAGCCTCCCGCACCGCGCGATACGCCACGTCCCGCTTCTCTTCGCATGGGGGGTGCTTGCAATCGTCGCCTCCGTCGATGTGTCGGCTCAGATGACCTACCGGAAATACGAACCGCAGCAGGTAACGCTTCCCGGCAATGCGCCCTATCTCCTGCCCGACGGATCCATTTACATCGTCGGCGACAACACGATGGAGCCGTTGCTCAAGCGCCTCAACGAGCTGTTCGTGTCGACGCACCCGGGAATCCGGTTCACCATGGTGTTAAGGAGCCCTCCGACCGGGATCGATGGCATCCAGGCGGGAGTCTCCCTTTTTGCGCCGGTGGCGCACGACGCGTGGGAGACCGAGATCGAGCCGTTCAAGCGGCTTACCGGCTATCGTCCGCTCGATGTCCGTATCGGACGCCGCGGGTACGCCGGCGCGGGGAGAGAAAATCCCCCAGGTATTTACGTGAACGCGAACAACCCGCTGCCTCAGCTGACCTTCGACCAGGTCGCACGCATTTTCACCGCGGGTCAGATGCCCAGCGATCTGCGGCATTGGAGCCAGCTGGGGGTGGGCGGCGAATGGGCGAAGCATGCCATCCACCTTTACGGAACGCGCGATGACGGAAGAGCCGTTACCGCACTGCGCACTGCGCGCTTTGGCGGCCTTCCCTTCGCTCGTCATTACGAAGCGCTTGCCGACGACGCCGATGTCCTGCAAGCCATCGCCGGCGATCGCTATGGCATCGGCGTCGTCTGGTTTGTCGAGGGTGCGAGCGTGCCAAGAGAAGTCAGACTGGTTCCCCTGGCGGAAAACGCTGCCGCTCCTCCATCGGTAGCCGAATATGAGGACGTGAGGCGGGGCCGCTATCCCCTCTCCCCTTACCTTCATCTTTACATCAGGAGCACCCCCGGCGAGCCGCTCGATCCTGTCGTGAAAGAGTACGTCCGTCTCGCACTTTCATTTGTGGGCCAGCACATCATCGAAGAATTGAAGGACGGCAAGCAGGGCTACGTCGCGCTCACGCCCGAGGAGACGATCCGGGAGCTGGCGAAGATCGAATAGTCACCCAGGCGTAGCCATGCCCGTCGCTGCCACGGGTAGCAGGACAAAACGATGAAACAGGCCCATGTCGAAGCTGCTTGTGCGAGCGAAGCTCAAAGGTCCAGCACCAGGCGCTCGCTCTTCGCTCGCGATACGCACAACATCATCTTGTCGCAGGCCTTTCGCTCACGCTCGGACAGGAAGGCGTCGCGATGATCGGGCGTGCCTTCGAGGACTCCCGTCACGCATGTTCCGCAAACGCCTTGCTCGCAGGAATTCGACACCCTGATCCCATGCTCGGCCAAGACCTGGAGGATGCTTCTCTCCGCCGGCACGGTGTACGAGGCCCGCGCCCGCGCCAGCGTGATCTCGAAGGCTTGGCGGGGCCCGCTGGAGGCGAGCGGGTCCGCGGCAAAGAATTCCATGTGGATGGCTTCCTGCGGCCATGCGACGGCGGCGATGTCTTCGACGAGGTCCATGAATGGTCGCGGACCGCACGCGTACAGATGCCCTCCCTCGGGCCTGTGACGGAGCAGGGTGTGCAAATAGACGCGCAGACTTTGCGGATCCAGAGCGTAGTGGAAGTTCACCTTCCCGGAAAACTCCGGTTGCGACAGGGCCTCGTGAAACGCCGTGAACTTGACCGACCGGGCGAAGTATTGCAGCTCGAAGGATGCGCCCGTCGCCTGGAGATGCCGCGCCATGCTGAGCAGCGGCGTGATGCCGATTCCTCCTGCCAGCAGCAGGTGGTGCTTGGCGGAGGTCTCGATGGGAAAATGGTTTCGCGGAGCCATGACCTCCAGCGTATCGCCCTCGGCGACGCGCTCGTGCAGGACTCGCGATCCGCCGCGCGAATCCGGCTCGCGCTTGACCGCGATGTGGTAGGCGCTCGTGTCGCCCGGGCCGTTGCACAATGAATACTGACGCGTCAGTCCGTCAGGAATCTGCACGCTGATGTGCGCGCCGGGCGTGAATGCTGGAAGCGACTTGCGATTTGCCGACGCCAGGCGAAAGGACTTGATCTCCTCGGTTTCGTAGCGAATGCTCTCGACGCGCAGTTTCAGCGGCGCAGGCTGTGCGACCGCGTGGAAGCGCCGTCGCAGATAGCTGCTGAACCCGGTGTAGGCCAGCACCGGAACGCCGACCATGCCCAGGAAGAACAGCAGTTGGACGAAGACGCCTCCGATCTCGCCGGTGTGCAGGGGAACGAGGACAGAATAGACTTTGAAGCCGGCCGAGCTTTGCGCGTAGGGAGTGAACCTCAGCACCTCGCCCGTGTAGGCGTCGAGATAAAGGTAGCTCCGAGCGTTCGAATGCGGGGCATCGCTTCCGACCAGGTACATCTCGACGGCCTCCTGGGGCTTCCGGGGATAGCGCAAGACCGCTTCTCTCGGTTGCGGCATTAGCGCCTGGGCGCGTTGCCACAACGACTCCATCGCCACTGGCGGTGCGCCCTGCACGAAGGTCGAGCTCGGCTTGGACTCCCGCGCCGGCGACCCGGTGATCCAATTGATTGCGTTGTGAGCCCATTGAAACGATATCGGCAGCGCGGTGAGCGTCGTCACCAGCAGAACGAGACTCGTATAGATGCCGACGACGTTGTGCAGATTGAGCGTGAGCGCGATACCTTTCAGGTGAGGACGGAGTTTGAGCGCGCTCTTTAACGCCACCAGCGTTGGAGGCCACCATACGATGACGCCTCCCGCGACGAGCACCAGAGCGAAGACGAGGGTGATGGTGCCGTCGGCCGCGGTGCCGACTTCTCCTTCGATGAACTTGAATCGATGCAGCTTTTCAGGCAGACCGAATAGACCGCCATATTTATTTTGTTCTCCGAGCACCTTGCCGGAACATGGATCGACGTACAGCAGCTCCCTGTCGGCAAAGCGGATTTGCGCGGCTTCGTGGGCGCCAGGGCGAATTCGGATATCTTCAGGACGACTGCCGGGATGCGCCTTGACGGCGCTCTCTGCCAGCGCATCGAGCGAAACCGGCGTCGTGCATTGCCCGACGTCGAAAAGATGCGCGGATGTGACCGGCTCGAGCTGCGGGCGAAATACGATGATCGCCGCAGTGACGGCCAGCATTACGATCACCAATCCCACGGTCAAGCCAGTCCATCGATGGACCTGGAGAATGACTTTGCGCAGCGTCGGACTCATCGGCTTGCTCCTGTGCGCCGGTGCTCGGCGAGAGTCCAGGCGCAGAACAGTAAGCTAATGGGAGAACATGAAATGCAGCTGAACCGTTTGTTAAGAAATGTTCAGCTTGATCCGCCGCTCCGTAGCACGAAGAGGAGAAATCTTTCCCGTTCCACGTCAATTCCCGTTCACGGGAGAGCCTCTGCGATTCTCGCCGCCAGAAGCGGCGGCCTAGCAGTTGGAGTTATCGGGAGGCACAGGTATCAGGTAGCGGACCCTTCGTCAGTCTGACTGAACCTTGCCACCAATGAGCTTCAACTGGCCGCCCGACTTAATCGTCAAAGCCACTCTCTGGCGAGGTTGCGGGATGGAGGATCTCGAGCAGCGGACGCAGGTGCTTTTCGAAGCGCTTCCAGCGTGCCACGGAAGTCGAGTACATCGGCTTGCGAACTTGGGCGACGCTCGCCGTGCTGACAGCCCGCTTGGTTTCATAGAACCTGAGACAGGCAGAATCCCAGGCCAGCTCGAGATGATCCAGCACGCGCCTCGCCTCACCCTCCGGATCGGCAACGTTGTCTTCATAGCGCACATCCAGTATCCGGCCCGGCGGCAGAACGCTGGCCCAGTGCTCGACCCGTTTCGCGTAGCGCAGATAATGCCTTCCCAGCGTTCGCAGATCATAGCTGTATTCATGGCCTTTTCTGAACAGCAGGGCATAGCAGGAAAAGCATAAGTCCATCGGTTCACGCAGGCAATGGATGATTTTCGCGTGGGGCAGCAGCAGATGAATCAACCCCAAATGTCCATAGTTGCCCGGCTGCTTGTCGATGATAGCGCGGGCATCCGGCGCAAGTTTCCAGACCTCGTCCAGATACTGCTGCCCGAGTTGGCGCAATGCCAATAGGGTGGCTTCCTCGTTTGTTGAATCGCGCAGAAGCAGCCAAGCTTTCTTGGCAATTTCAGTCAGTGTTAAGAGCTCTCCCGCGCCGAAGATGGCTGGGTGGCTAGCGAGAATTTGTTCGATGAGCGTGGTGCCGGACCGGGGCATGCCGACGACGAAGATGGGTTCCCGATCTTCTTGAATAGGCCGTAAGGTGTCTGCAACAGCAGCATATTTCTCGAACAACTCGGCCGTGAAAAAGCTGGAGAATGTCTCTAGTAAGCCCTCATCCGCGGCTTCATCAAAGGGATGTCCCTGAAAGTAGAGGCGGTTTCCCTCTTCATAGGCGCTAAAGGACCGATCGTATTGGCCGATGCTTTCCAAGGCCTTGCCCATGGCAAAATTTAGCTTGATACGCTCTTCCAGCGCGAGTGATCCGCGCCGGGCGTAAGCGGTTTGGAGCTGATTGAAGCGGGGATCATCCGGCTGGTAAGGGATATAAAAAAGGGCTGTGGCTAAGGGAGTTGCTTCGCCTGGAGCGAGCGCTATTGCCTTGCTCAGGAATCTTTCGGCCTCCTCGATTCTGCCGACCTCCATGAGGGCGCAGCCCAAATTGGTATGCGCATCGGGGAAATCCGGCTTGAGCTGCAGCGCCCGCCGGTAGCTCGCCTCGGCCTCCTCGGACCGGCCCAGATCCCGGAGGGCGTTGCCCAAGTTGAAGTGCGCCTCGGCGATAGCCGGCTTGATTTCCAGCGTCCGCCGGAAGCTGGCCTCGGCCTCGCCGAGCCGGCCGAGCGCTCTGAGCGCGTTGCCCAGATTGTTGTGCGCCTCGGCGTAATCCGGCTTGATGTGCAGCGCACGCCGGTAGCTGACCTCGGCCTCATTTAAGCGACCCATATCCTGACGTGCGGTTCCCAGGCAGCTGTGCGCCTCGGCACAATCCGGCTTGACTCGTAGCACCTGCAGGAAGCTGATCTCGGCCTCGCCTGGGCGCCCGAGCGCTCGGAGGATATTGCCCAGGTTGAAGTGCGCCTCGACGAAAGCTGGGTTGATCTGTAGCGCGCGTCGGTAGCTCGCCTCCGCCTCGCCGAGCCGGCGCAGATCTTGAAGTATGGTGCCCAGGTTGTTGTGCGCCTCAGCATCACCCGGCAAGAGGGCTGCCGTCTTTTGCATGGCTGCCAACGCGTTCGCGCTTTGCCCCATGCGCCTGAGCACGACACCCAAGATCTTCCAGCTAACCGCATGCATGGGGAAGCGCACCGTTATCGCCTGTGCAAACGCTGCCGTTTCGCTGTATCGCCCCTGAGTAAACAGGCTCACCATGATGTCGATTTCCTTAGGATTCGGACCGTCTTCATGGTGTGCGGTAGGCGTCTTGGCAAACTGACGTGGCCCCGTCGATTTGGTCTTGGATTTTTTCATACGATCTTGCGGGACTGCCGACAAAGGGGGTTGCGATTCACGCCGGAATGGCTGCCGGCGTCCGCGCTCCGCCTATCCGCACCTGAGCACAACATCCAAAACGTCCGCAACGATAGGCTTCGACTGGCCGCCCGACTCGATCGTCAAAAGCCACTCTCTGGCGAGGTGGCGGGATGGAGGATCTCGACCAGCGGACGCAGATGCTTTTCGAAGCGCTTCCAGCGTGCCACCGAAGTCGAGTACATTGGCTTGCGTACTTGGGCGACGCTCGCCGTGCTGACGGCCCGCTTGGTTTCATAGAACCGAAGACAGGCAGAATCCCAGACCAGCCCGACATGATCCAGCATCCGCCTCGCCTCACGCTCCGGATCGGCCACGTTGTCTTCATAGCGCACATCCAGGATCCGGCTCGGCGGCAGAACGCTGGCCCAGTGCTCGACCCGTTTCGTGTAGCGCAGATAATGCCTTCCCAGCGTTCGCAGATCGTAGCTGTAGTGATGGCCAGTCCTGAACAACTGGGCGTAGCAGGAGAAGCACGAATCCATCGGTTCACGCAGGCAATGGATGATTTTCGCGTGGGGCAGCATGAGATGGATCAACCCCAAAAGGTAATAGTTGCCAGGCAGCTTGTCTGTGACCGCACGGGCATCCGGCGCAAGTTTCCAGACCTGGTCCAGATACTGCTGCCCGAGTTGGCGCAATGCCAATAGGGTCGTCGCTTCCCCGTTTGTTGAGTTACGGAGCAGATGCGCGGCTTTAGGTGCGATTTCACCCAGTGTTGTGAGCTCCCCGGCGCCGAAAACGGCCGGATGGCTGGCAAGAATTTGCTCGATGAGCGTGGTCCCGGACCGCGGCATGCCGACGATGAATATCGGCTGCCGTTCGTCTCCACGTTCGTCTGCAATAGGCGCTAGGTTGTCCGCAAGAGTCTCGTATTTCCTGAACAGTTCGGCCGTGAAAAGGCTGCGTGATTGTTCCAGAAAGCTCTCATCCGTGGCTTCATCGAAAGGATGTCCTTCGTAGTAGAGCCGGTTTCCCTCTTCATAGGCGCTAAAGGACCGATCGTATTGGCCGATGGTTTCCATGGCCTTACCCATCGCAAAATTCAGCTTGATTCGCTCTTCCAGCGCGAGTGACCCGCGCCGGGCGTAAGCGTCTTCGAGGTGATTGAAACGGGGATCATGCGGCTGATAAGGGATATGAAAAAGGGCTGCAGCTAATGGACCCGCTTCCCCGGGAGCGAGCGCTAAGCCCTGGTTCAGGAATTTTTCGGCCTCCTCGATTTCGCCGCGCTCCATGAGGACACCACCAACGTTGCTATGCACATCGGCGTAATCCGGCTTGATCTCGAGCGCTCGCCGGTAATGGGCCTCGGCCTCATCGAACCGGCCCAAATTCTGAAGTGTGACGCCCAGGTTGTTGTGCGCCTCGGCGATAGCCGGCTTGATCTGCAGCGCACGGCCGTAGCTCGCCTCAGCCTCGCCCAGACGGTCCAGGTTTCTGAGGGTGTTGCCGAGGTTGTTGTGCGCCTCCGCGTCATCCGGCTTGATCTGCAGTGCCCGCCGGAAGCTCGCCTCGGCCTCACCGAGTCGGCCTAGGTCGCTGAGAGCATTGCCCAAGTTAAAGTGCGCGGTGGCCAAAGCGGGCTCGATCTGTAGCGCACGCCGGAAGCTCGCCTCGGCGTCGCCGGGTCGGCCCAGATTTCTAAGCGTGTTGCCCAGATTGTTGTGCGCCTCGGCATAATCCGGCTTGATCTGCAGTGCACGCCGGTAGCTCGCCTCGGCCTCGCCGAGCCGGCGCAGATCCTGAAGTATGGTGCCCAGGTTGTTGTGCGCCGCGGCGTAAGCCGGCTTGACCTGTAGCGCACGTCCGTAGCTGGCCTCGGCCTCGCCGGGCCGGCCCAGCTCGCGGAGGATGTTGCCCAAGTTGAACTGCGCCTCGGCGTAATCGGGCTTTATCTGTAGCGCCCGTCGGTAGCTGGCCTCTGCCTCGCCTAGTCGGCGCAGATCCTCAAGGGTGGTGCCCAGGTTGTTGTGCGCCTCAGCATCACCCGGTGACAGGGCTACCGCCTTTTGCACGGCTGCCAATGCGTTCACGCTTTGTCCCATCCGCCTGAGCACAGCACCCAAAACCTTCCAGCTAACCGCATGCATGGGAAAGCGCACTGTGATCGCTTGCGCAAAGGTTGCCGTTTCGCTGTATCGCCCCTGGGTGAACAGGGTCACCATGGTATGGAGCTCCTGAAGACTCGGGCTTTCTCCATGGTGTGAAGCCGGCCCCTTGGCGAACTTACCTGGCTCGGTCGGTCTGGTCTCGGATTTTTTCATGTCGTTTTGCGGGACCGCCAACAAAGGGGGTTGCGATTGATGCCGATATGCTGCACTCGATTGCCACGCGACTTGTGAACCGCTAACCAAACAGCCCGACCACCGAACCGTTCAAACCTCCGTTGTCGCAACCGCCGCGCGCTGTGCACCGAGCGCATGCGGTGTCGAGCGACGCTTCCCCACGCTGCTGCGACTTTCACTCCCACGTAGGTGCGCCCTGCCGGGCGCACAAAAAAAAACCGGGCAGGAACTTCCCTGCCCGGTACTTTTCTCGCTAAAAACCCCGTCAAGTCGGTCTATTCCTATGGGAATGATGGGGGCGCTGGGGATGGCCCAGTCAGCGTTGATAGCGGTATCGGTATGTTGTTCGGCGCGCAATTGATACCTTGGGTTGGCGGATTATTGATGGTGCCCCCGCAAAGCAGCGGCGGATACGTATTGTTTTTAACCGCAGATATATTGTTGACGACCGCGTAGACCACGTTTCGAGCGTGCGCAACGATTGCGGTGCGGTACTGCTCGAAATTCGTATCCGTGATGGGACAGCCGGGGGCGGTTGTCGCGCACGTCGTGGTGTCGGCCGTGGCAAAGTGCGTCATGACAGGGGTGTGAATATGCCCGGCCAGGACATTCGGTGCGATCGTATCACGCAACACCGTGTTGCGATAAGCGCTCTCGTTCGAGAGGTAATTGCCGCCACCGCCCGACTGCGCGCAGTCGGTGGGCAGGGGCGGAGTGGGCGGAACGGTGGGAGGGAACACGAACGAATTTAGCGTACTTAGCGAATTGTAGTTCACCGTGCGGGTACCCGCGGTGGTCATCGGTTCGCCCAGCAGCGGATCGCAGTTCTGGAAGACGGTGACCGGTACGTGCCACACGAGGCCGAATGGCGCCGTGGGATCAGGATAGGGGGCGCCCTGCGGATTGAGCGGAATATTGGGCGCGTTCCCCGGGAACGTATCGCCAATCGGGGCGGCAATGCCGTTGCCCGTCTGCGCGTAGATCATCGCGGCGATCGGCAAGCTCGAGGTGGTGAACTGCGGAGGATAGTCCCTATACCATTGGCTAGTATCCGTGACGGTGTAGCCGACCCATTGCGGAGGCGGGAAAACGTCGCAGTCGTCAGCCTGCGGAACACGTGTGTTAGGGACCCCGTTAGTGGTCGTGGGGCAGAGCACCACGTTGTCGTTGCCCGCCGAAGGGCCATGGAAGCGGCCGTTCCACATCTCGAGATTGAACTGGTCACCGCTGCCCTGGCTCATGGAAATCGATACGTTGACTTGCGCCGGTCCCGGCAGGTAACCCGGGCCCATCGCGTTCTCGTACATTCCCAATTCAAAGGGCGGGTAATTGACCGGGAGGACAATCGACTGTACCACCAGCTTGCAACCGGGGTTCGCTCCTGCGCCCGCGCAAGCAGTGTCCGACAACGCGGTTTGCGAGTAGGTGAGCGAGAGTTGCGTGGCGGCCGAAGGGTTCCCATTGCGCATCCCGGTGCCGTTCACACCCGGATTGGGAAGCGTGAACGTATCGAATGAACTCATCTGCAAGCGCACGTAGTTCGGGCCGGCATACGGGGCCCAGTTCAAGTTCAGAATCCCGCGCGAGGCGAGCTCTAGTTGCAACTCCAGCGCCGTCAGCTGAGCGGAGGTGAGCCCCCCGGGAATGTACGGAGCGGTCCACCACCAGAGCGGTTCGCTCATGGTCAACCGGGCCCAGTACAACGGGCGGTCGTCGGTTTGAGGCACCAGCGCGAGGTTATATCCGGGTTGCCTGGTGAGAATCCTGGCTGCGGGAAGCCCTTGCGCCCGTTCCACCATTAAATTCCATAATGCTTGTCCCTGTGCCGTGACCAGATTGAATGCGTCGTTGTAAGTCGTGATGTTGGGACTGCACAGCGCATCCATGAAAGCCGGCCCGATGTAAAGCATACCGGCCCCGGTCAGTAGGTCCAAGGCAAAAGGGTTTGTGTTGGCGTTGCTGACCTTGTTCGGCAAGCGCGCATCCTCGACCGATACCGGTTGACTCAGGTTAAAGCATGAGGGATAGACCGCCACCTTGGCACAGATCGGTGCGATGGACAGCGTTGAGCACGCAGGGGGGCTCTGCGCCTGCGCGCCTGCAGAGAACAGCATGCACGCCACCAGCGTTACTGCGCCCATTATCGTTGCCCGAATGCCGCCTGGGGTGCATCGTCTTTCAGGGGTTA
>Ga0210402_10000161_pt1 | contig 75952 bp, 62 predicted proteins | sample IncBWC7MmetaG_FD_161055 | JGI IMG/M metagenome (GOLD analysis project Ga0210402, IMG submission 161055) | Forest soil microbial communities from Barre Woods Harvard Forest LTER site, Petersham, Massachusetts, United States - Inc-BW-C-7-M | ecosystem: Environmental > Terrestrial > Soil >...
CTAGAAAATGCGCTCAACGTCGGGCCTCCTGTCGAATCGTCGTTCTTGGTCGAACTGACTGACTCTACAGCGCCCGGCGTTTCTTCCGATCGGCCAACTCTCCGCTACCTAATTTGGACAACTGTGGGCACAGACACTCTTGTCTGTGCAGGAGCTTGGCAGGTCTAATGTGGCCTAAGCACAGACACGATCGGCGAGACGCCAGCGCTCCGGTGTAGGCCGCCTACGCCTCCCTCGGCGTAATCATCCGCACCGCGTCGATCACATCGCTCCTGCCCAGTGGCTTGATCAGCACATCGGAAACGCCCGCTTTCTGGAACGCGACGTCGAGTTGCAGCAGCGTGTCGTCGGTCATCAGAACGATCGGGACGGGGCGGAGGCGCTCGTCGCGCTGGACGATGCGGACGAAGCCGAGGCCGTCGGCGGCGATCTCCTCGCCATCGGCCTCGGGGGGAAGATCGAAGCCGCCGCGGATACGGGCGTCGAGGAAGATCATGGCGGGCGATTGTTCGAAGGCCAGGTTGACGCCTTCGCGCGCGTTGCTGGTGGCGAGGACGCGATAACCCTCACCCTGAAGCACGCCGGTCAGAAATGCCAGCGCCTCGGGATCGTGCTCGATCACCAGCACGTTGATCCGCTTCGATGCGCTTCGGGTCATGCTGGCGGCCTTGAGCAGAGCGTCGATGCGATCGAGGAGCTCGCGCGCGTTGAGTGGACGGTCGGACATCTTCTTTTGCAGCATCGACGCGATCAGCTCGCACGTTGCCGCCGAGATGTCGAGCGATTCGTCGATCGGCTCGGGAACGGCATTGAGATGCGCGTCCAGGACCTCGGTGATCGAGTTCGCGCGATACGGCAGAACGCCGGTGAGCATGCGATAGAGCACGACGCCGCACGAGTAGAGATCAGAAGCCGGGACCACCGCCTCGCAGCGGAGTTGCTCGGGGGCCATGTAGTCGGGCGTGCCGGCCAGCTCGCGGCGGACGAGATCCTGCGACGTGGCGATGCCGAAGTCGGTGATGAAAGCCATCCGATCCTTGTTGACCAGGATGTTCTCCGGCTTGATGTCGCGGTGAACGATGCCGAGGTCGTGCGCGGCGCGGAGACCGCGAAGCACCTGACGCATGATCGAGAGCGCCGTATGTTCATCAAACGTCGGGCGCCGCGTCAGGTGCTTCAGCAGGTTGTCGGCATCGATGTACTCCATCGAAATGAAGGGATAGCCCTCGGCGAACCCGAGGTCGAAACTCTGGACGACGTTGCGATGGCGGATGCGGCGCGCCAGCTTCAGCTCGTTCTTGAAGCGCTCGAAGGCATCGGGATCCTCGTGAATCGGCAGCGAGAGCACCTTCAGCGCGACCACCTCGTCGATCGACTCGTCGATGGCCGAGCAGACGTAACCCATCGCTCCCGAGCCGAGGAAGCGCTGGATGCGGTAGCGGCGCGCGAAGACCGAGCCAGGGGCGAGCATCGTCTGCACCGCCAGGGTGTTCTTGCGTGTTGTTTCGCCCGTGTCCGACTTGATGAGCGTGGGGGTGGTGGCCTCGGGTACTTCCGTGTCGTGACCGACGACGGTCGACGACGTCAGCACGGGGTCATCGCTTCGCGCTCCTTCCTGATGCGCCGGATCGCGCCGTCCGCATTGACTGCAGAAACGGTCGATCGGCCGCACGGCCGCGCCGCAGCCGTAGCACGCCAGGTCGTAACCCGTCTGCTCGACGAAGTCAGTCATCGATCTCCACCGAGACGACCTTATTCGGAGCGAGCTTGGCCAGGGTCGGAATCGAGGCGCGCTGCCAGGTGACGTTGTGGTCGTAGCGCAACACGATGTGATAGCCGTTGGTGTCGTGCGATTTGCAGCGCGTGATCCATCTGACCAGCGTCAGGATGCCCGAGCTGTTCATGAAATTGAGATCGCGCACATCGATCTCGACGCTCTTCAGGTTGCGACGCAGAGCCTCTTCATCGACGAGCGTCCAATAGGGATTGAGCACGTCGCCCGGATCGCGCATCTCCACCGCGCCGGACATGGCCACCCGAAGCGTGTCGCCATCGACCAGTGGCAGGATGGTCAGTGTGTCCACCTTGAGCGGCGGGACGAAGCCTTGTGTGCTGCTCATGCCGCCTCCAGCTTGAAGATGGCGTGGATGGAAACCTCGCCGTCGTTGACGTCGAGGCGCAGCCGGGCGCCGGCTTCGAAGAGAATCCGGATCAATCCCAGCCGGCTCTGCCCCTCGGTCATCGCAGCCTCTTCCATCTTTTTCAGATACACCGCCTCGGGTTGCCCCGACTGGATCAGCGCCAGCTCGCGGCGCAGCGTGTTGATGTGGTGCGGCTCGGCTTTGTTCTTCACGCAGACGTCGACCTCGTTGTCGGCCTTGGCGATGGAGATCTTGAGGTAGCCCTCCTCCTCCGAGGCGTATTTGACGGCGTTCTCCAGCAACTCGGAGGCGGCCATCGAGATCTGCTCGGCGCGCTCCTTGTCGGCAAGGCCGATCATGAAAAAGCTGGCCACGAACCTTCGCACGCAACTGATGTACGTCCACCGCGGTCCGAACCGCATCTCGACGTAGTCGGAAGTAAGCCGCTCCGTGATCATCTCAGCTCCTTTTGACTGCCATCAGGCTGACGTCATCTTTCGGCGTCCCCGCCCATTTCCATGCCGCCGCGGCGATCGTAGTGACGATCGTCGCCGCTGGTTTGTCGTGAAGTCTCTGCAGCTCACTGGTCAGCCGCTCCATGTCGTAACACTCGCCAGCGGAGTTGCGCGACTCGGTCACGCCGTCGGTGTGCAACAGTGCCACGTCGCCCGGTTTCAAGGTGATGGTCCGGTCGGTGGTCAGGTGTGCGACGTCTTCGGCGATTCCGAGCCACAGTCCGTCGGTCGGCAGACGGTCGACCGTACCGTCGGCGGCCCGGTAGATCAGCAGGTCGGTATGCGCGCCGGCGTAAACGAGCGTGCCGTCGTCTTCGACGCGCGCCACCACCATGGTCATGAACCGCTCCTGCCCCAGCCGCGACTTGAGGTTGAAGAACATGGCCCGGTTCAGCAGCGAGATGAACTTCGCCGGCGACTGGTAATGACCGTTCTGACCGTTCTCTTCACAGAGCATCGTGAACATCGACTGGGCCATCATCATGATGAGGCCCGACGTCACGCCGTGGCCGGTGACGTCGCCGACGCCGATCCATGCGCCGCCGTCCGTGCGTCGGAATTCGTAGAAGTCCCCGCCCACCTCCTCCGCCGGCATCATGATCGCGGAGATGTCGTAGCCGGGCAGCTCGAAAGTCCGCGGCAGCACGGAGGTCTGGATCGATCGGGCCAGCGCCATCTCCTGATCGTGTCTGGCCAGGATCTCGGCGTCGCGCGAACGGATTTCGGCCAGCATCTCGTTGAAGCCGTCGATCAGTAGTCCGATCTCATCGTTCGCTTCCTTTTCTACTCGTAGGGTGTAGTCCTTCTCGCGCGAGACACGCTTCTCCGCGCTGAGCAGACGATGGATCGGCCGGGTGATGGCCCGCTGGAAGAGCGACGCCAGCAAGAGCGCCAGGAAGGCCGCGCCGACGTAGATGCCCCCGGCGATCTGCAACGTCCGCTTGCGGCGGACGGCCAGCTCGCTCAGGTCGGAGCGGACGGTGACCGTGCCGACGCGTGTGTTAAAGAAAAAAATCGGCCGGGTCACGCCGATGTGCTGCGCATCGATCCAGTTGCCGTCGCGCGGCACCGGACCCGGCTTGTCGCCCCTGGAGGCGCGCGTATAGGTGGCGAAGAGCGCTCCCTTGCTGTCGTAGATTGCCGCGCCCGTGATCTGCGTCTGCGCGCGCAACGCCGCCAGCGTGGCTTGCGCTGTCTGCCGATCGTTCAAGGCCACCGATGACGATGCGTTCTCACCGATGATCCCGGCCAGCGTGTCGACGTCGCGCAGCACCTCGCCGCGAAAGGCCATGCGGTCATACGCCGCCAGCGCCGCCAGCGTCAGCAGCAGCGCCGCCAGGCTCGTCAGCATGAACCCGGTCATGAGCTTGCTGCGGATCGAGAGATCGCGGAAACGGGACATGTGCGGTGTGGCGTTAGTCTATCGGTAACGGGGTTGCGCGGTCTCGCGGTTACGCGGTCGCGCGGTAAGATAAGACAGGCAGGGGCCGATGTGGCACAGACACTCTTGTCTGTGCCGGCTCTCGCCGCAACTCCTATCGCTAGATGACCATGATTTTGCACGCACGTCCTCGGATTGGGCGTGTCGGGGCTAAGAAGCCCACTCGATGCACCCGGCTGCCCGGAGGACGATTCGCCGTCACGACCCGACGGATAACCTAGCCATGCCGCAACCGGAAAGAGCCAACCAGTTCGACAGGCGAGTGTTACGATCGGGTCTGTCACGAGCCCATCGCCTGATATCCGTCATGGCGCCGTTTCGCTGTGAGGAAGGGCGGGGCTCAATAACAAGTTAGGCGTCGTATGCTGTTCAAGGCTTGGATCAACGCGGTGACATTCTTCGGCGTCGACGAGGGCCCAACCCCGCTCGGCCGCGATCTCACCCTCGACGACTTTGTCGAATAGCCAACCTAGGCCCGGCAACCGTTGAAAGAACTGCGCAAACGTTACCTAGAGATTAGCAGCGATACGCCGCGGTTGGCGATCGCACCCGCTGAGCAGCGCATCCTGGACAAGCTTATCTGGCCGCTCCGCCACGCCAAAGCGTCCTTCATGTTTCAGAACTATCTTGGCACGATCGCGTTGTGTGGAATGATCGCTGAGATGGCGGCCATGCTGCTCTTCGAGACATCAGGCTTTCAAATCAATGGTCGACCGATGACGGCGGAGCAGCAGGCGGACATCTTCGGCGCAACATTCGAGAAGTTGGGCCAAGATCGTCGCGTTAAGGTGTTACGCGGGTACGGGCTCATCGCGAAGGATCAGCAAGACTTCTTCGAGAACATACGGCTCGTCCGAAAGAGATACTTGCACCTTTGGTCGCAGGACCATGAACCCCTTCCGGGCGACGCGATAAAAGCTTACGCAGCAGCAGCGCAGCTTGTTCTCTTTGTGATCGGGCAGGATTTCAAAGATGGAGGGATCGTACTGAAACCCGGCATCGCTGCTTACCTTGAAAGGACAGGGATGTACGTTCCGGAGGGCGACGCTTAACTAACGACTGCAGCGGACCCGCCCCGCTTGGCAGCCGCATGGCAACTTGGCTACCATTTCGCGTCGCGGGACGGGCCGCTGAGGCGCGGTTCCGTTGGGCGGCACGAATGGCGATATTGCTTGCATTCCACGCGGCCCAGGTCGATCGTTTGCCCCACACGCTGGTGGCGCTATTCGTTGTGATCGCGCTCGGGTGCAATGCGCGGCAGGAGTTCCCGAAGCAGCGCCCTTTCGAACCGGATCCTGAAACGGCTGCGGAAGTGACCGATGACGATATGGCCGTCTTTGAAACAGTCATCGCGGCGTACGCAACGTCGGGCGAGGTGCTCGGGCTTGGGCCACCGCCGCCCGGGCGACCGTCCTCTTCGCCAGATCCTCCGCAACGGCCGCTGAGCCCAGCCGACGTCGCCCGGTTCAGCAATGAGCACGGCTTGGAAATGCTCGCGAGCACACGAAGATGCGGTGAAGTTCGGCGTACGGGGTGGTGGGACTTCGCGGGCCTTCGTGCCCAGGCGCTTGAGCTCCCGAGGTCAGCCGCCGCTGATTTCGACCGCAGGAACGCGCATTCGGTGGCACTCGATCGCTTTAGGCCGAAATACCTTACTGTCATGCGAACGCGCGAGATCAGCCGAGTCAGCATATCGGTTGAGTTGCCGGACGAACGCAAACGGAAAATAGAGGTGCCCGGCCGCAGCAGTTCCGGCTATACCGTTGTGTTCACGTTACCGGGGTACTCACGCACGCGCGATGTCGCCGTCGTAGAGGTCAGTAGCTTTGCACCGGCTCCATACGGCGGCGGCAGCGAATTCGTTTTCTTGCGGCGCTCCTCGGGTGGCTGGCGTGCGATCGCAAAGCACGTCGGATGCGTCAGTTGACGGCCGGGGTACACCCGCGCCACACAACTAGCGCCTTGCAGCGGACCCGGCCCGCTTCGTTGCCACCTGCCAAGTGCGCTACACTCTCTATGGCATAGTACGGCCGTGACAAATGGCATCCTCATGGTGGCTCCTGGCACTTTGAGCGCCGAGCGGCTGGGCGGCGGGTCCGTTAAGCCGCAGGAATATCGCGATGACACTTGATGAGTTTGCAAACCGATTATCCCAAGAGCTGCAAGTCGCACAACTTCGGATGCAGCGCGGAAGCATGGAGAAGCGATACCAAGCCATCCCTGACTCCGATCTAAAGAAGATTTACGAGGCTCATAACCACCTCAACTTCACTACCCCGTCAACTCCTTGGCAGCTCGTGGTAATCACGTTCGGCTTTGTGGATCTCGAGGTAATTCACCGCATGAAAGAGCTGTACTTCCACGCTCTCTCGAATTCTTCCACTTGGCCAGCGGTGAGTGACCAATTCGCCCCGCTAGCTCGCGAGATCGAGGATGCGTTCCCCAGGGAAATGGAGGAGGCCCTCCGCCGCGCGCAACCCGTGGCCTAACTGCGCTGCACCGGACTTAAGGAGAGCCCGCGGGCCGGGTCTTCGTTTTTCGTTTTTCAACGCGGTCGCTCCACAGTTCGTAGCGCCGTCTTCCATACCGAGGAGTTCGTAGGTCGATTTTCTCTACCTGGCGCGGATTCCTCGGTGATGGCGTTCAGTCCGAGGGACCCTCGGTCGATTGCAGTGGGGCTCCGAATTAATCCAGCGCCGCGTGTGCAAAGCTCCCAATCACCGCCGCCTTGATCTTCCAGATATCCCGCGCGTACTCCGCGATCGTTCGATCCGACGAGAACTTCCCCATCCTCGCGATATTCAGCAGCGACTTGCGATTCCACTGGCCGCGATCGAGCCATGCTTCGTCGACCCGCCGCTGCGTTTCGAGATACGGGGCGAGATCGGCGAGATGGACGTATTCGTCGCTGGCGCTGAGGAGCTTGGAGACGATGGGGCGGAAGATGTCTTTGTCGCCTCGGGAGAAATGGCCCGCGGCGATGGTGTCGACGACCCGGCGGACATTGGCGCTCGCGGCCATGTAGTGCTCGGGGTGGTAGCCGGTCCGGATCAGTGAGGACACTTCCTCGGCGCGCAGGCCGAAGATGAAAATGTTCTCCTCGCCCACCTCGTCACGGATCTCGATGTTCGCTCCGTCGAGCGTTCCGATCGTCAGCGCGCCGTTGAGCGCCAGTTTCATGTTGCCGGTTCCGGACGCTTCCTTTCCGGCGGTGGAGATCTGTTCGCTCAGTTCCGCGGCCGGGATGATTGCCTCAGCCAGCGTGACGCGGTAGTCGGGGAGGAAGACCACGCGGATCCAGTCGCGCGTGCGCGGGTCGGCATTCACCACCTCACCGACCGAGTGAATCAGCTTGATGATCAGCTTGGCCATGAAGTAGCCGGGAGCGGCTTTGCCGGCGAAGTAGAAGGTGCGCGGCACCAGCGGCTCCTTCTGATCCTCGGCGAGCTGCCAGTAGCGGTCGACGACGTGGAGAATGTTGAGCAACTGCCGCTTGTACTCGTGCATCCGCTTCACCTGCACGTCGAACATCGAATCAGGATCGACGATGACGCCGGTCAGCTCCTTCGTCAACTGCGCGAGCGCCAGTTTGTTCCGGCTCTTCACCCCATGGAGCCGGTCGAGCAGTCCGGCATCGTCGGCAAACAGCTCCAGGCGCCGCAGCTCGTCGAGGTTGCGGATCCAGCCGTCTCCGATGGCCCGCGTGATCAGCGACGCCAGCGGACGATTGGCGTGCAGCAGCCAACGACGCGGCGTCACGCCGTTGGTCTTGTTGTTGAAACGCTCCGGGTAGAGCTTGTGAAACTCCGGCGCCAGCGTCGTCCGCACCAGCTCCGAATGCAGCGCAGCCACTCCGTTGATCGAGTGGCTGCCGGCCATGGCCAGGTTCCCCATCCGCACATTGCGCAGGTCGCTGTCGTCGATGAGCGAGACCCGCTTCTGCATCGCCACCTCGCCCGGAAAGCGCCGTTCGACCTCGGCGACCAGCCGCCGATTGATCTCCTGCATGATCTGCAGGTGGCGCGGCAGCAGCCGCTCGAGCAGATCGAACGGCCATTTCTCCAGCGCCTCCGGCAGCAGCGTATGGTTCGTATAGCCGCACGTGGCCACCGTGATAGCCCAGGCCTGTTCCCACGGAAGGGCGTAGTCGTCGATGAACATCCGCATCAGCTCGACCACGGTGAGCGCAGGATGCGTGTCGTTCATCTGGATGGCCGCCTTCGACGGGAACTCATCGAACGAATCGTGCCTCTCGCGGTAGCGCTTCATGATGTCGCGCACGGAACACGCCACCAGGAAGTACTCCTGCAACAGACGCAGCTCCCGGACCCGATCGACCAGGTCGGAGGGATAGAGGATCTTCGAGATGGCCTCGGTGTTGATCTTGTGTTGCACGGCGGCGATGTAGTCGCCGGAGTTGAAGATGCCGATGTCGAACTCGTCGGACGAGCGCGCAGTGTAGAGCCGCAGCACGTTCACCGTCTGGCCGCCATAGCCGACGATGGGCATGTCATGCGGCACGCCGACGATGATCTTGTAATCGACCCACGACGGCTTGTAGACCCCATCGACGGTGGTGTGGGCGATGGCGCCGTAGACCGGGACTTCGATCGCGTCGTCGGCTCGGTCGACGAGCCAGGGAGATCCCTCCTCGTCGAGCCAGTGATCGGGCTTCTCATGCTGATAGCCGTTGACGAAGGTCTGGCGAAAGAGGCCGAACTCGTAGTTGATGCCGTAGCCGAAACCGGGAAGATTCTGCGAGGCAAGCGAGTCGAGGAAGCAGGCGGCGAGGCGGCCGAGGCCTCCGTTGCCGAGGGCGGCATCATGCTCGAGGGAGCCGAGCTCCTCGAGATCGGCGCCGAGCTCGGCGATGATCGACTTGGCCTCGTCGTACAGCTCGAGGTTCGTCAGATTGTTGCCGAGGGCGCGGCCCATGAGGAACTCCATCGAAAGGTAATAGAGCCGCTTGGAATCCTGGTCGCGATAGCGCCGCTCCGTCTCCCGCATGGCATCGAGCATCGGCCGGCGGACGGCGACGGAGAGCGCGTGCAGCCGCTCCCGCATCGACGCCTCCTGCCAGACCTTCCCCCGCGCGAAGCGGAGAAAGGCCTCGATGCCTTCACGAAGGTGGACGAAACCGCGGGAGACGTTGCTTTCAGATGGGGAAGCTACCGGGCGCATGGGTGCATTATTGCGCGGCTTTGCCGCGCGTTGTCTGCGCTTCGCGCGTTGTCAGTTGTCTGCGCTGCGGCGCGTGGTCACGGAATTCAAGTAGTGGCAAGATTCAGCAAACTTCCATAGTGACCACGCGCGCCGCAGCGCGCAGACAACCGACAACGCGGCGGAGCCGCAGACAACGCGCGGAGCGCATCACAATCCTTCGAACAACTTCAGAATCCTCTTGTACTCGTCCGCCCAGCTCGTCGGTTCGACGAAGCCGTGGTTCTCGACGGGATAGGGCGCCAGCTCCCAGTTCGTCTTGCGCAGCTCGATCAGGCGCTGGGCGAGGCGGACGCTGTCCTGGAAATGCACGTTCGTGTCGACCATGCCGTGGCAGATCAGCAGCCGTCCCTTCAAACCCTGCGCGAAGTAGATCGGCGACGATTTCCGGTATGCCTCGGCGTCGTTCTGCGGGAGGTTGAGGATGTTCGATGTGTACCCGTTGTTGTAGGCCGCCCAGTCGGTCACGGGACGCAGCGCGGCTCCGGCGGCGAAGACGTCGGGCGTCGTGAACATCGCCATCAGCGTGATGAAGCCGCCATAGCTGCCGCCGTAGATGCCGATCCTTTTCGGATCGACACCGTGCTGCTTTACCAGCCAGTGCGCGGCATCGACGTGATCGTCGAGGTCCTTCCCGCCCATGTGCCGGTAAATGGCCGTGCGCCAATCGCGTCCGTAGCCGCGGGAGCCGCGGTAGTCGATGTCGAGTACGAGATACCCCTTCGACATCAGCAGGTGATGAAACATGTACTCGCGCGCGTAACTCGACCAGAAGCGGTTGACGTTCTGGAGATAACCGGCGCCGTGGACGAAGATCACGGCCCGGCCGCCGCGCTTCCAGTTGGCTGGCTTGTAGATGCGCGCCGGCACGTCGACACCGTCGCGCGCGGGGACGTTCACGATCGGTACGTCGAGCCAGGCATAGTGCGCGAAATCGGGAGCGGGCGAGGTCGTGACGCGCGTGCCGCTGACGTAAAGCTCCGGCGGCTTGTTCGTGTAGGAGTAGACGTTGGCGATGGAATTGCCGTCAGGCGAGACCACCGCGGTGTTCTCACCCGGCATCGAGGTCAGTTTCGTCGACGCGCCGCCGGCCACCGGTACTCGGTAGAGGTGGCGAACGAACGGGCTCTCTTCGCTGGTGGTGAGGTAGAACGATCTCTTGTCGTCGGACAGCGTCACGGTGTCGACTTCCCACTTGCCGCTGGTGAGCTGTTTCGGCGCGCCGCCGGCGTGACCGACCGTGTAGAGATGCATCCAGCCGGTGGCTTCCGAGAGGTAGTAGATCGTCTCGTTGTTTGCCCACCCGAACGACTGCGCATCGGCGAACCGCAGCCAGTCGTCGTCGTGCATCGTGACGATCGTCCGCCCCTTCGCAGTGGCCGGATCGAAGTCCATGATCCATGCGTCTTTGTTATCCGAGGAGCGGACGACGACGAAGGCGTGCTTGCCGTCCTCCGACCAGATCGGCGCGCGCAGGGTGACCTCGCGCTCCTTCGGCTCGCTCTTTTCGGTTTTCTGTTCGGTTCCTTTCCCCTGCTCGTCAGCCGATGTTACGCTCTTCTGCGCCTCCGCGGGCGGCGCGATCGGTTTCAGGCCGTGATCGAACCACTTGACCTCGCCACTCATGGCGTTGACGACAGCGATGCGCGACGGCGGCAGGGCATCGCCCACCTTCTCCCGGCCGGGAATCGTGTCGGTGTAGACCGCCTCGGTGATGTAGTTCGGAACGATGGTCTTCTTCGCCTTGTCCGATTCGTTGTTGATGACCAGGACCAGGTACTTGCCGTCAGGCGTCAGCCGGGCGTTCACGACGGTCTGCTTCTTGTCGAGTTTGAACGGCTTGATGGGATGCTCGCGTTTCCGTTTCGCCTCGTCTTCCTCGCGTTTCTTGGCGCGGCGGTCGACGATGTCGAGCAGCTTCCGCTCCTCGCCCTTGATGTACTCCTGGCTGGGCGTCCCTTTCTTCGCGGCTTCGTCCCAGAGGGTGACGTTGGGCCCCTTGTCATCGGGCGCGACGATGTTCGTGAGCTGCGTCAGCGAACCGCTGACCGTGTCGATGGCGAAGACGTTGTTGGCGCGGACGAAGGTCACCCTTGTCTCGTCGTACGTGAACTGCGGCGCCGACTCGACGTCGGTGGTCTGCGTCAGAGCGCGGCGCTTGCCGGTAGCGGAGTCCCAGAGAAAGACGTCGCCCTCATCGAGATAGACGGCGCGGTGTTTGTCGCGCGTCCACTGCGCGTTCGCCGGCGGCGCGTCCTTCTTCTCCTCGTCGCTGAGCTTGCGAAGGCCGCTGCCGTCACGATTGACGACGTAGGTGTCGCGGTCGTGTTCCAGCGTGTCGCTGTACAGCTTCCACGAGAAGTAAACGTGCTGCCCATCCGGCGCCCACCGCACCTCCTCGGGTGTCCACCCGAAGAGCCCCGGTCCGCGCATGATGTTGTCGATGGAGAGATCGAACTGCTGTGCCGCGGCGGCAAGCGCGACGGCGATGAAGAGAAGAGCGATGGCGATACGTTTCATGGCCGCGAATACTACTTCCCTGGGACCGCGAGCGTCCCGCCCGCGAGGCTTGCGCTACCGAACCCTGACAACCCGTTCATTGCCATTCGAAGCCCCTCGGCATGCGAGGTGCCGTACCCGGTTGAGAGCCGACGGGGCACCGGCCTGACGCTCCGTTTAACGCGCTTCACCTCACTCGCCGTCATCGGCGACGATCTTGCGATCTCGTTCGTTTAACGCATTCAGAATGTCATCGATCGTCAGATCAGCGAAGAGTTCCCTGCGTTCTTTCGTGTAGTCGCCGTGTCCGGCGTACTGCATCATGAACCGCATAGCTCCGCCGGGTCCGAGGCGCTCGGTGAGAGCTTTCAACCCTTCCCCTTCGGATCTGATACATCGACATCGAGGAGGAGCGGCTCATGCGATCATCGTACTACCGTCGTGGAGTGTCCTTACTCCGCTTGCAGCGTTCTTCGAATCACTCGCAGCCTATCCACCGCGTGCTCCATGTCGGCATGAATACAGATCGTGTCGAAGGGAACGCTGATCCTCGTCCCGTCGCAGGCGATGACCACCCACTCCTTCGCCAGTAGCGCCGCCTGCGCGGCGGCTTCGGCGACGGTGAGGAGCGAGCCGGGCTCGCTGCGGGAGACGAGAGAGCCGTCGGGGTTGTAGCGGCGGTCGGCGAAGGCTTCGCGGATGACGGGAGTGCCGGCGGCGCGGGCGGCGGCGGCCATCTGGGAGGAATCGCTGCAGACGATCGGCAGCGCCGGGTCGACGTCGCGGATCGCCGCGATCAGGTTCTCTGCCAGGGCCCGATCCTTGTGCGCATCGTTGTAGAGCGCGCCGTGCGGCTTGACGTGATGCAGCGATCCGGCGATGTCCAGCAGGGCGGTGATCTGTTCGACGAGCGTGGCGCGCAATGCATCCGGCGGCATCGACATCGACTTGCGGCCGAAGTTGGCGCGGTCGGGGTACGACGGATGTGCGCCGATATGCGTGCCGAGCTCGCGAGCGCGGCCGGCGGCGTGTGTCATCGAATCGGCGTCGCCGTAGTGGCCGCCGCAGGCAACGTTCGCCGACGTGATCAGCGGCCAGATCTCCGGCTCGTCCGGAGCGCCTTCGCCGAGGTCGGCACTGAGATCGATCACAGTTCAGCTCCTTTCGTTTCGGGCAGCAGCCACACCAGGATCCCTCCGAGCGCGAAGAAAAGCGCGGCGCAGGTGATTACGAGGGCGAAGCTGTGCGTCTGCGAGGCTCTGCCGATGAGCAGCGGTGCCGCGGCCGAGGCCAGACGGCCGCCGTTGTAACAGAAACCCTGCGCGCCGGCGCGGATGCGCGTTGGGAAAAGCTCGGCCAGCATGGCCCCGAAGAGCGAAAAGTAGCCGTGCGCGAAGAAGCCGAGGAGCGGCCCGAGGGTCAGCAGCAGCATCGGCGTCCGCGCGTAAAACGCGAATAGAGGGACCAGCAACGTTGCCGCGATCATGAAGAAGGTGAAGGCAGGACGGCGTCCGATGCGGTCGGCGATCCAGCCGAAACTGATGTAGCCGAAGAACGCCCCCACCTGCAGCGCAATCAGCCACTTCGCCGACGTCGTCACGGTCAGCCCCGCGCCCCCCTTAGTTATCGGTGTGGCCAGGAACGTCGGGAGCCACGACGTCACGCCCCAATAAGCGATGAGCACGCTGCTGGAGAGCAGCGTTGCGATGACCGTCCGGCGCAAAAACGTCGCCGAGAACATCTCGCTCCAGCGCGACGCCTCGCGCGGCCGGTCGCGCCAGACGGTTGGCTCCTCCACGCCGCGGCGGATGAAGAATGCCGCGATGGCCGGAAGCGCACCGATGAGAAAGAGCACGCGCCAGCCGTAGCGGCCGATGATCAGCGCCGAGGCCGCGGCGGCGATGAGCGCGCCGATCGCCCATCCGGCCTGCATCAATCCCATGGCCTTGCCGCGGTGCTCGGCCGGCCATGTCTCCGCCACCAACACCGAGCCGCACGACCATTCGCCTCCCATGCCGAACCCGACGGCGATGCGCCAGGCCACGAGCTGCCAGAGCGCGACGCTGGTGGCCAGGCCCGCGGTGGCAGCCGAGTAGAGAAGGATGGAGAACGTCAGGGCGCGCACGCGGCCGAGGCGGTCGGCCAGGCGGCCGAAAACCATCCCCCCGAGGGCTCCGGCGATGAGGGCCACCGAGGTGAGCGCCCCCATCGTCCCGTTGGAGAGACCGAACTCCTCCCGGATCGGAATGACCGCGAAACTGAAGAGGAGAAAGTCCATCGCGTCGAGCATCCAGCCGGCTTGGGCGGCGAAGAGCGCCCGCCAGGCGCGGCGGTCGACATCGAAGATGGACATTTCCGGTGAGTTTATCCCGAGCGCGGAACGATGCGCGGCGACCGCGAAACAAAGATGTGCGGGACTGGAACAGAGCAGCTCAGTAGCTGTTTGTCACGACTAAATGATTTTGGCAACAACAGAACATTATATTATTCTGCAAGTGCGAAAAATCATTCCGGCAGAGCGAATTTTGTTTCCGCTGGAACGCCCCGGCGCTCTTGCGGAAACGAATTTCATTCTGCAGGATCGATTTTCGTTTCCCGCGGAGCCGCGGAGAGCTCCGCGGGAATCAAAATTCGCTCTGACAGAATAATATAATGTTCTGATGGAATGAATTTTGGTTCCGACAGAATAGTATAATGCTCTGTCAGAACGAAGTTTGCTTCTTGCAGATCGTTATTGTGATCTGTCGGAACGGATTCCGCTTCCGAGGGAAGAGATTCCGGTTCGGAGGAGGAGATTGCTGCCCGCAGAGCAGTCTCAGGTGTCACTCAGCCCCGGAGTCGCTGCAACAGGAACGTTTCGATCCCGAGGTCGGCCGGGATGCCGCCCGACTTCCGCTTGATCTCGAGATCCGCCAGAGCGGCGAGGGCGCGGAAGAGACTCGCTTCGCTCTGGTTCCGCGCCGCCTCCCACTTCTTGTGCAGCGGGAAGGGATGCGGTTTCTGGCGCACGAGGCCGTTGGCCTTGAGCGACTCGCCGAGGCGGTCGGCCAGCGTGTCCTTGAAACGGTTGTAGTTCATCGGCGCCTTGAGGTCGATGCGCTGCGTTCGGGCGAAGGAGACGATGCCGATCATCTGGCGCACTTCATCGGCCAGCGGAAAGAGGAACTTGCCGTACTGGATGTCCAGCGGCGCTTTCGGATCGTCGCGGCGGGCCTGGGCGACGAGATCGCGCAGCTTGGCGATCGCTTCGACGATCTTCCCCTCGGTGAAGAGCGAGCCGAACTCGTAGCGTGCCCCCCCTTCGATCGTAGCCACCTCGCGCTCGACCATCTCGGCGGTGACGCGCCCACCCGCGCCGGCCAGCGTCGCCAACCGTTCGGCCTCGGAGACGGCGATGCGGAGGTCGGGGACCTCTTTCGAGAACTTGTCCGCGAGCAGGCGTTCGATGCCGAGGCGCTGGCGAAGCACCATCAGCGCCTTCCCGTCGAAGCGGACCCGCGCCTCTTCGGCGACGTTGGTTATGGCACGCTCGAGGGCGCCGGCATATGTCTCGCGCGTCAGGTCCATCACCACGACCGCGCCGTTGCGGTCGATGAGCTCGACGGTGGCCGACTCGCGCGGCACTTCGCCGCTGCGCATCAGGAGGTAGGTGTTCGGAGCACCGCCGCGGGTGATGGCCTCGGTGAGCAGTGCCGCGTCGTCTTCGCCGCGCGATGCTTTCTTTCCCGTGGTCCGGCAGAAGGCGAGCATGTCGGTGAGCACGGGATCGAGTGCGACGCCGAGGGCCGTGGCGATCTGCTTGTCGGTCATCTCGAAATCGGCGGCGACCAGGCCGAGAACGTGGAGCAGTTTGGCCGCGGACGACGAGCGCTTTTTGTCGGTCTTGGCCGACTTCCAATCCGCAAGCGCCTTGTCGAACAGCGACGTCAGCTCTTTCGCCGAGACGAAGGCGTTGACCTCGGAGATGAGAATCAGCCGTCCGGAACCGAAGAGCGACATCGTCCGGTACGAGTCGAGGATGGCAGCCAGCTCGCTGCCGGCTTCGTATCCTTCGACCGCCAGCCCCGGCTTCGCCGCAACGATGGCGTCGCGCAGATCACGGAATGCATCCTCGGCGAGAAAATCGCTCGATCCACCGACGAGGATCACCGGGGGGATCCTTCCCTCGGCGATCTGGGCGAGTATGGCGGTCAGCGGTTTGGGCATTCGAGAAAGGCGAATGTTGAATGTTCAATGTTGAATGTTGAATGTTGAATGTTCAACGTGGCTTCGCATCGCTCGCGTTCGTCCTCTCATTCAACATTCAACGTTCAACATTGAACATTCAACATTAGAAAAACAAAAAGGGAGCGCACCACGCGCTCCTCGTGAAGTGACCGACAAAACCCACACCCTACGAAAGAAGTCCCTTCTCCTGCAGCTCCTGGCAATCGATGCAGAACGGCGTCCAGGGGACGGCGGAGAGGCGTTTATCGCCGATCGTGGCGCCGCAGTTCGTGCAGGTGCCGTAGGCGTCATTGTCGAGGCGGCGGAAGGCCTCGTCGATCAGCATGAGGAGGTTGCGCTCGCCGTCGGATAGCGAGAAGTTCAGCTCTTTCGAGTAGGCGCTGGCAGCCTTATCCGCGAGATCCTGGATGCCGTCGTCGGTGTTCGAGCCGGCCTGCTTGTCGCGCTGGAACGCATCGAGAAGCTCGTTCTGTTTCTTGCGGAGCGAGTCGATGTGATCCTGATACGGATTCGCTTTTTCTTTTGTCTTTACCATCGCTTTTGCCATGTCGAGACTGGCTCTCCTTACTTGTGGTACGGAATGTTCCGCATCAACGTGCAGGCGCGGTAGATCTGTTCCAACAGGACCACCCTGGCCAGTTGATGCGGAAGCGTCATGGCCGAGAGGCAGAGGACGTCATCGGCGCGTTGCCGGACGGACTGGTCGAGTCCGACGTCCCCGCCCATCACGAATATGACGCCGTGAGGCTGGTCGATCATCAATCGTTCCAGCCACTTGGCAAACTTCAAAGAATCGATTGACCGGCCCCGTTCGTCGAGGGCGACCACATGTCCCTGTGCAGGAATCGCGCGCAGCAGCAGCGCCGAATGGGCGCGCATGATAGCCACATCACTCTCGGTCTGTCTACCGCGCCGCGGAACAACCTCGATGATCTCGATCGGAAAGAAATGCTTGATCCGGCTGAAGTAACGCTCCGCGACGGCGGCGAGCTCAGCATCGGCGGTAGAGCGGGGCCAGAGGAGGGTTAGTTTCATGATGGGGTTGCGCGGTCTCGGAGTCGCGCGGTCTCGCGGTGTTGGTTTGCACGTTCGCTGGTCACGAGGTTACACACCGCGAGACCCCGCAACCGCGAGACCGCGCAACCGCCTACTCGATCCCATACCGCTTCCTCTTCTCCAGCAACGTCTTCCGATTGATGCCGAGGATCGTTGCGGCGCGGGTGTAGTTCGACTTGGTCTGGCGCAGAATCTCGCGGATGTAGCGGGATTCGAGGACGTCGAGCGTCCACTGATTCCGGCTGGCCGATGCCACGAAGTCGGCGGTGATGGGAGGAAGCGCCGCCCGCGTGATCGTGACGCCTTCCTCCACGAGTGTGGCTCGTTCGATCACGTTGCGCAGCTCCCGGATGTTTCCCGGCCATTCGTGCTCGACGAGCATCTGCATAGCCTCGGCGTCGATGCCACGCTTGCGGCGGGCCAGAAAGGACCTGGCGAGCCGCGGAATGTCCTCGCGCCGCTCGCGCAAGGGGGGGATTGTCAGCGTGACGACGTTGATCCGGTAAAGGAGGTCGCGCCGTAATCCGGCCATCAATTCGTCGGCCGGGATACTCGTCGACGAGATGACGCGCCCGTCAAGCGAGAGGGTCTGATTGCCGCCGAGGCGTGTGAAACGCTTCTCCTGGATGGCGCGGAGCAGCTTCGCCTGCAGGGCCGGCGCGAGGGAGGCGATGTCATCGAAGTAGACCGTCCCCCCCTGCACCGCCTCGAGCTTGCCGAGCTTGCGCGATTGCGCGTCGGTGAACGTCCCCTTCTCAAAGCCAAACAGCTCGGATTCGAACAGTTCGGCAGGAATGCCCGCGCAGTCGATCTTGACGAACGGCTTGCTGCGCCGCTTGCCACAGGCGTGAATGGCTTCGGCCAAGTAATCCTTGCCGGTGCCAGACTCGCCGAGCAGGAGGAGATTGACGTCGTGGTCGAGGACCTTCTCCGCCGTCTCCAGGAGCGTTCGCATCGAGGCGCTCCTCGTGCGGACGAAGTCCTCGAGGACGCGGTTACGACGTTTTCTTGCGGCGGACATTCGCCGGTGTTTCTTCCTCGCTGAATTCCGCCGTGACGTTCGGCGCATCGCCCCACAGGCGCTCCAGGCCGTAGAAGCGGCGGCAGTCCTCGGTGAATATGTGGAAGATGAAGTCGCCGTAGTCGAGCAGGATCCAGCGGCCGGGCGTGGCCCCTTCGACGAGCAGCGGCTTGACGCGGTCATCCTGGCGAAGCTTGTCGACGACGCTGTCGGCAATGGCCTGCGCCTGCCGCTCCGAGGTTGCCGAGCACAGAAGGAAGTAGTCGGCGATCGAGGTGAGCTCCGAAACTGCCAGGACGTCGAGGTCGATTGCTTTCTTGTCGAATGCCGCGGAGACCGCGGTGCGCACGCGGTGATGAATGGGATCGTTCAAGGTTGGCCCTCTTTGTACAAGCCGTAATGATGAATGTAACGCGAGACGAGTGGATCGACAAACGCATCGATCGACTCACCAGCGCGAACACGGCGGCGGATCTCGGTAGAGGAAATGGGGACGGTGGGGTTGTGGACGAATAGGAGGGTGGCCGTTGCCGGTTGTCGGTTGTCGGTTGCCGGTTGTCGGGAGAGAACGACGAAGCGCGCAAGCTTGAACAACCGCTCCGGATCTTTCCAGCGATCGAGATCGGCGACGTTGTCATCCCCGATGATCCAGTCGAACGATGCGCCCGGGTACTGGCGGTGCAACTCATCGAGTGTGTCGACGCTGTAGGAGATCCCGCCCCGATCGAGCTCCATCGGGGAGACGTAGAGCATGTCGTAGTCGCGGATCGCCAGCGCGGTCATGGCGAAACGGTGTGCTCCCGGCACCGCATCCAGATGGGTCTTGAATGGCTGCCGCCAGGCGGGGATGTAGAGCACGCGGTCCCATTGCAGTTTCTCGCGGGCGGCGAGGACGGGATCGAGGTGTCCGCGATGGAAGGGATCGAAGGTACCGCCGCAGATGCCGATTCTCATATCGCGGGATGCTGGAGGATCGCTGCCTCCTCGGCATCGTGAAGCTCGGGGATCACACGATTCTCTCTCACGAAGCGCGCCAGCATGCGCACGAGATCGCGCACGCCCTCTCCGGCGACGGCCGAGATCTCGTAGTAGTCGTAGCCGTTATTTGCGGCGTACGCGCGTACTTTCTCGGAGTTCCCCGGCACGGCGGAATCGAGCTTCGATCCGCAGATGATGCGTGGCTTCTTCGCCAGCAGCTCGGAGTAGCGCTCCAGTTCGTGGGCGACGACTTCGGCATCGGCGTCGGGTGTCTCGTTCGCGGAGAGATCGACGAGATGCACCAGAACCGAGCAGCGTTCGACATGGCGAAGAAAGCGGTCGCCGAGGCCGTGGCCCTCGTGGGCCCCTTCGATGAGGCCGGGGATGTCGGCGACGACGAAGGTCTCGTTGTCGTCGGCGCGTACCACGCCGAGGTTCGGGATGAGCGTGGTGAACGGATAGTCGGCGATCTTCGGCTTGGCGGCGCTGATGACGGAGATGAGCGTCGACTTGCCGGCATTCGGGAGTCCGACCAGGCCGACGTCGGCGATGAGCTTCAGCTCGATGGATAGCTCGCGCTCGTCGCCGGCGTTGCCGTCCTGCGCGAAGCGGGGCGCCTGGCGGGTGGCGGTGGCGAAGTGCTGATTTCCCCATCCGCCGCGGCCGCCCTTGGCCACCAGGACGCGCTCGCCCTCGTGGGAGAGATCGGCGATCAGTTCGCTGGTGGTCTTGTCTCGAACGACGGAGCCGATCGGCAGGGCGATGGTGATGTCTTCGCCGTCATATCCGGAGCAGTTCGATCCCATGCCGTGCTGGCCGCGGCCGGCCTTCCACTCGCGCTGAAACTGCAGGTGGTAGAGGGTGTTGTAGCTGCTGGAAGCGACGATCCAGACCGAGCCGCCGGCGCCGCCGTCGCCTCCGGAAGGGCCGCCTTTCGGGACGAACTTCTCGCGTCGAAAGGCGATGCAGCCTTTCCCGCCGTCTCCGGCTTTGACGCGAATCGTTGCCTGATCGATGAACATAGCTTTTGAAGGTGCGAACGGTGAGCCAGATAAAACACAAAACGCCGCTCCGAGGAGCGGCGTCGTCACAACGGCGATGAATGGATTACTCGGCGGGGGTAACGCTGATGAAACGTCCGCGCTGACCCTTGTCGTGGAAATTCACGATGCCGTCGACCTTGGCGAAGAGCGTGTGGTCGCGGCCGATGCCGACGTTCACGCCGGGATAGAAGCGAGTGCCCCGTTGTCTCACCAGAATCGAGCCGCCGGTGACGAACTGTCCGGCGAAGCGCTTCACGCCGAGCATTTTCGGCTGCGAATCGCGGCCGTTGCGCGACGAGCCCTGTCCTTTTTTATGAGCCATGGCTGTCTCCTTAGAGGTTGATGCTGTCGATGCGAAGCTCGACCAGATCCTGGCGATGCCCGTGCTTGCGCTTCGTGTGATTCTTGCGGCGTTTCTTCTTGAAGACGATGATCTTGTCGCCACGCATCTCGCGGACGACAGTGGCGGCTACGGATGCACCGCTGACCATCGGGCCACCGACCTTCGGCTGATCGCCGCCGACCATCAGGACCTCGTTGAACGTGACTTTTTCCTGGTCAGCGTTGCTGAGCACGTCGCGCTCGACGAAGAGAGTCTCGCCTTGCGCAACCCGATACTGCTTTCCACCGGAACGGATGATGGCGTACACGAATGACCTCCAGGAAAAAGAGACGCTTTCTAACACACCACGACCATACGGTCAATCGGCGTGGACTGGAGCAAACCTCGGAGGAGAGAGACCTTATTCCTCGCCGGCGATGCTCTCAGAACCTCACCACCTCCGTGGCCATTCCGATGCTGTCGGAATGAGAAACGGACCATCTTCGAGGTAGTGCCGATGGCGTCGGACACCTGGTCGTGTATGCCCAGGCGGCCTTCGACACTTCTCCGGTGGGGTCAAGCTGTCCCGAAAAACACTACGGGGCGCCTCGCGGCGCCCCGTAGTCGACAAACGGCGAATTGCGATCAGAAGGTGATGCGAACGCCGAGCTGCGCCAGGCGCTGCTCGCCTTGTCCCGGATCGCCGGCGAATGTGCTCGCCTGGCCAAAGCCTCCGGTGAATGTGCACTGTCCAGCGGCATTGACGGAGCAGTTGCCGTTGAAGTTCGCGGGGTTCTTGGCGTTGAGGAGATTGAAGATCTCGCCGATCACTTCCACGCCGTAGTTGTGGAAGAACTTGAACTCCTTCGCCAGACGAACGTCGAACTGGGAGAAGGAGCCGCCGCGCAGGCTGTTGACGTGCGTCACGCCTGGCGCGAGGTCGAAGTTGTAACCGTCTTTGCACTGCCCCACGGTCCCGGTCGGTCCGCAACTGATATCGGCACCGGCCCACTCGGTGTACGGCGTGCCGGAGTGATAGCGGAAGATGCCGGAAGCGTTGATGCCGAGTGGCGCGCGGTAGAGACCGCTGAGCGTGACGCGGTGCTTCTGATCAGTGTTGAGAGGTCCCACGCAAGCACCGCAGAGAGGATCGTACGGGTCGATGGTCTGATCGCGAACGGTGCGCAGGTCGCCCTGATGTCCGGCGTCGGTGATTCGGAACTCGTCTGCTCCCGCAAGCACGTTCCCGGTCGTATGGGACCACGTGTAGAAGCCCTGCAGCTCGAACTTCGATCCGAGCCGCGCGTGGCCGCCGATGTTCACGCCGTTGTATTTCGCGAAGCCCTGGCCGTCCCAGATGCGGAAGCTGGCGAAAGCCGGGAAGCGGCGCTTGCCGGTTGCCGGATCGATCGGATTCCCGCGGAACCGGAACGGAATGTCTTTGTAGTTGATGTGTGATCCATCGACGTTCAGACCGAGCCACGGATTGACCTGCCACGAGTATCCGAGCGAAACCTGATCGGAAAATGGTGTGGCCAGTGTCGGCGAGGCAATTTCGTTGGGGTTGGGAACGGCGGTGCCCCCACTTTGCTGATTCGGAGGCAGCGGCTGGCCGGGCTGGAAGAAGCTGCCGTTGGCGTTCTTGATTCCGTTGCCGTCGTGGTACGAATAGCTCTGTCCGTATGTCGACTGAACGGCAACAGCGGGGAAGAGGATGGTGGCGTTGGTATAAGGAAAGTCGAAGTACCGGCCGACACCACCGCGGACGATATTCTTCGAGTCGCCGGTCAGGTCGTAGGTGAAGCCGAGGCGCGGTGCCCAGTTGTTCGTGTCGTTCTTCAGTTGTCCACCCTTGCCGCCCTGGAAAGCCTTCAAATAGGGATCGTTGTATTTCGTCTGCGTCGACAGCGTCTGCCAGATCGGGTTCCCGGTCTGGTTGAGATCGAATCCTTTCCAGAGGTCGTAGCGAAGACCGACATTCAACGTCAGTTTCCGATTGAAGGAGATGTCGTCCTGCGCGTAATAGTTGTATTGCTTGATAGGGGTGTTGTAGCCGGCGAATCCGCTGAAGATTGCGATATCGATGACCGGCGAGCCCTTCACGTTATCGCGCAACGTGTACTGGCCCGAGGTTCCCGTGGAGAAGTCGCCGCCGAGAAGCGGCTCGTCGATGTAGTTCGCACCGACTTTGAAGTCATGGCGCATCTGTCCCAGCGTCGCGGACCACGCAAAGTCGTCTTTGTACTGCCGCTTGATCTGCGTGGTCGTCTGCGGCGTATTGATGCTCTGGCCCACGCTGACGCCGCTGGGATAAATGAGGGCGGGGTCATTTGAAGTGGCCAGGATGGCGTTCTTGAAATGAGTGTCCTGGAAGATGAAATCGTTGACCTTGTTCGAACCGAGCTGCCAGGTGTGGCCGAGAAGAATGGAGTGGTAGTCGTTCGTCAATGTTCCGAGGGCGCTCGGAAGAATGATCGGGCTGGCGCCGTAGATGTCGGAGTTGCGCTGGTAGCCGTAGCGCACCTGCAGGAACTGTGTGGCGCTCGGGTCGGCGCTCATCTTCGCGGTCAGCAGGTTGTCTTTGAAAGGAGTGGGAACGGCTTTCCCATCGAAGTCGGGGTAGATCCCACCCGTGTTGATGACGTAATTCGTGGGCCGTTCCAGCCTCTCGGCGGTGGCGAAGAAGTGGATCCTGTCGCGGATGATCGGCCCGCCGACCGAGGCGCCGTATTGATCGCGCCGGTAGGGCGACTTCCCTGCGCCGGAGAGTTTCTCGCTGTTGGTCTCCTCATTGAGGCTCTTGTCGCGATAGAACTCGTAGGCGCTTCCCTCGAGGTCGTTCGTTCCGGATTTTGTGACAACCGTCAGAACGCCTCCGGTGGTGCGGCCGTATTCGGCCTTGTACTGCTGCGTCTGGATGTTGAACTCCTGAACGGCTTCGATGTTGTAGTTCTGCAGCGCACCGCCGATGGTGTCGTCGGTGTTGTCACCTCCGTCGACGAGGAAGTTGACGTTGCGGCCGCTGCCGCCGGCGAGGGCGATGGTCAGCTGGCCCGGTTTGGTCGGATCGCTGTTGACCGAGAGCGTGGTTCCCGGTGCGAGCGAGCCGAGGTTCGCGAACTGTCGGCCGTTCAGCGGAAGGTTTGCAATCTCGCGCTGGCTGATGACCGTGCCGATGGCCGGCGTCGTCTCGATCAGCGGCGAGGCCGCGGTGACGGTGATCTGCTCCTTCACGCTGGCCTGCTTGAGCGTGACGTTGAGCGACCGGTCGGCCGAGACGTTGACCTCGACGGTGCGCGTCGTTACCGAGCCAAAGCCGGCCAGATCGGCCGTCACGTCGTACGTGCCGGCCGGGAGAGATGCGAAACGGTAGCTGCCGTCCGTCTCCGTGATGACGGTGCGATTGAATCCGGTGGCGTTGTTCGTCGCGGTGATGGTGACGCCCGGAAGTGCGCCACCACTCGCGTCGCTGACATGGCCGGAGAGCGATCCGGCGTTGGTCTGCGCGAAGGTGAGTTGCGGTAGAAGAAGAACGAAGAAACCGACGAGGAGCAGGGAACGAGAGCGCACTGTGTACCTCCTGTTAGGACCGTTTGTGATTTCCGTGAATATAACGCAAAGCGATTACCGACGTAACTGCGGGGACAATCTTCCGAGGAGCGTACGCGCCGCGTCACGCTGCGGAGCGTACTCGCGAGATGGAGGAAGGCGGGTCAGAAGGCGTTGCAGCTCCGCCGCCGCGGCCCCGGAATCGCCCGCGACCTGCAAGGCGATGGCGCGGTTGAGCTGCGCTTCGTAGTAGTCCGGCCCGATCTGCAACGCGGCATCGAAATAGGGGATGGCCTCCCGCGCCCGCCCGCCCGCGGCGAGGAGTGCTCCCAGTCCGTTCAACGGGTCGGCGTACCGGGGCGCGAGCTCGATCGCTTTCCGGTATGCCTCCGCTGCGTCAGTATCCCGGTTCATGGCACGGAGGACGTTGCCGAGGTTGTTGTACGCGCGCGCGTTGCGTGGATCGCCCGCGATGGTAGCCCTGAATTCCTTCTCCGCCGCGGTCAGGTCTCCCGCTTCCGCCAGCGCCGCTCCTCTGATGTTATGGATCTCCGGACGGCCCGGATCCCGTTTCGCCGCCTCGGCCAACGCGGCGGCACCCTCCTTTCCATTGCCGCTCTCTTCGAGCGCGGCGGCGAGGTTGTACCAGGCATCGGCATCGTTCGGTGCGAGTGCGACGGCCTGACGATAGAGAGAGATGGCGCGAGGGACGTCCCCACTTTGCCGGAGTGCGCGTGCGAGGGTCTCGCGGAAGACGTGATTCGATGGATCGTCGCGCACGATCTGCTCGAGCGGAGCGACGGCGTCGCGCGGCCGGCCGGCGTTGATCGTGGCCGTCGCTTCTTCAAAGGTCCGAAAGAGAGACGACACTGTTTTGGGATCCCGCTTCGTCCCGCCGGTTGATCCGGCCGGCGCGACGTATCCGAGGCTGGCCAGCTTCGCGCGCGTCTCCGCATCGACCGTTGTTGGTGAGGCGATGACCGCAGAGGCGCGAAGCTGATCGAGCCGGATGCTCAGATCGCGGTAGGCGCGCCGCTCGTTCACCAACACATTTACGGTCTCTCCGGGATCATGTTGCAAGTCGTAGAGCTCGGGGGAAGGCCCGGAAATCACTTTCGTAGCCGCAAGGCGCACCGAGGCCAATTCGCTCCACCCGAACGTGGCCGGATATTGCGTTTCGGCGTAGACGGGGGCCGCGGTGGGCTCATGTCCGGCGCGAAGATCAGAAGAGAGGTCGCGCCCGTCGGCCGGCTTCGGGAACGGAACGCCGGCCAGGGCGGCGACAGTCGGCGCGAGATCAACGGTGCTGACGGGTGTACGGATCGCGCGCGGAGCGAGCGAGGGAACGGACACGATCATCGGAACATGCAGGGTTGGCTCGTACAACAGCAGACCGTGAGTCAGTTCGCCATGCTCGCCGAGTGCTTCCCCGTGATCCCCGACGACCACCACGATCGTGCTGCCGCGATCGACCGCGGCAAGCAGTCGTGCAACTTGCGCATCGACGTAGGCGACTTCTCCATCGTATGTTTGCGGGTAGGGTGGCGGCGGCGCATAGGGCGCGTGAGCGTCGTACAGATGGACCCAGGCGAAGAAGGGCCGGGCGTCGTTCTGGCGCAGCCAGGCCAGGGCGCGGTCGACGACTTCGCCGCCCCGGCGCTCCGCTTCGAATGTACCGCCACTTTCGCCGGCGTCGCGCACGATCTCGTCGTCATATCGGTCGAATCCGCGGTCGAGCCCGAAACGATGGTCGAGGATGAACGAGCCGACGAAGGCGCCGGTGCGATAGCCGGCGCGCGAACAAATCGTGGCCAGCGTGTCGCGGCCGTTTGGAAACGCGCCGGCGCCGTTGTTGCGCAGGCCGTGGTGCAGCGGCCAGAGGCCGGACAACAATGATGCGTGAGCGGGGAGGGTGAGGGGAACGGGGGAATCGGCGGCGTCGAAGCGAATGCCCTCGCTGGCAAGGCGAGCAAGCGCCGGAGTCGCGGCACCGACGCGATCGGCGCGGAACGTATCGATCGAGACGAACAGAATATTGACTGGATGGCGCGGCGCTTCACGGCAAGTGGCCGTGAGGAGCGAGAGGAAGAGGATGGCGGATACCTGGCGCGGCATGGGTCATTCTGTCCGAGGAAGCCTGGCAATCGGGTGAGGCACCAAGCGTTCGAATCGAAAATCCGAATTATTGAAGGTGAGACGACTTGACGACGCCGCCTTCGCTTGCGCTAACCATCTAAAAATACTAACCTCGCGCCGCCTTGGACTTCGAGGAGTCCGACGGCAGCGTGCGTGCACGCTTTGACAGTAACTGCCAAAAGGTTGCCGTCGCGGTCCAGTTCAGCATTCACTCAGTCACCGGGAGGTACGCCACCCCCCAACGCGAAGAATCAGGGTTCGAACGCAGTCAAACCGCAGTCCAAGAAGGGTTAGGAGGAAGAACGAAATGCAACTACAAAAGTTTCGAGTAGCGACGTTGTTCGCGATGCTGCTCCTCGCAGCGGCGGCGATGTTTGCCCAGACCGTGGAGACGGGCGCAATCGTGGGCACGGTAAGTCAGGCGGGAACGCCGTTACCCGGTGTAACGGTCGAAATCCGCTCGGTGAATCTGCAGGGTGCTCGCACCGAAGTGAGCGATGCGAACGGCCACTTCCGATTCAGCCTGCTGACACCAGGCACCTATACGTTGACGGCGACCCTTTCCGGGTTCAACACTGTTACGGAGAAGGAAGTTCGCGTCTCCCTCAGCCGCGAGACCACGCTCGACGTCCGGCTGAGCCCCACCGCTTCGGAACAGATCACGGTTAGCGGAGCGGCTCCGGTGGTTGACGTCTCGGGGAATACTTCGGGCGCGAACGTGACGTCAGAAACGATGCAGACGCTGCCGCTTGCTCGCAACTACGTCGCCGCCGTTCAGGTCGCTCCTGGAACGAGCACCGATGCCGTCGGTGCGACCGTCTACGGCTCCTCGGGTGCTGAGAACGAATACATCATCGACGGTCTTAACACCACGGGAGTTCGCAGCGGCACCCAGGGCAAAACCTTGAACATGGACTTTGTCCAGGAAGTTGAAGTCAAGACCGGCGGCATGCCGGCCGAATATGGTCGTCTCACCGGCGGCGTGATCAACGCCATCACGAAGTCGGGCGGCAACCAGCTCAGTGGTGATCTGACCGGGTACGATTCGCCGAAATCGCTGCGTGCCAGCAACTCGACATTCGGTCAACGGTCGATCATCGCCAACTCAGTCACCGAGAACAACTCGAATCTGGCCGACTACGGTTTGGACGCCGGCGGCTACTTTGTGAAGGATCGCCTGTGGTTTTTCGGTGCCTACGACCGTACGAACCGCACTGACCTCAACACACGCATCAACACCGCGATCAACCTTCCGAACTTCCAGCTGCCGATCGGTGGATCTCTCACCACCGGCACGAAGAGTAACCTCTACGCCGGCAAGCTGACCCTGCGCGTAACCGACAGTCAGAATTTCACCGCATCTCTGTTCGGAGACCCGCGGACCGAGAACGGCCCCCTCTTTCCGATCGCCGGACCGCCGACTTCGTTCGACGGCGGGCTGAAGTTGGGAGGCAATGACGCCAACGTCCGTTACACGGGCATCTTCGGCAAGAATTTCATCGCCACTGCCGAAGCCGGGCAGCACAAAGAGAAGAGCATTTACTCCGGAGCGGGTACAACCATCGCGGAGTCGATCGATTCCAGGGTCAGCCCCAACATCGTGACGGGCGGCTTCCCGTTCTTTGCTGATGAGACGTACAAGCGAACCACCTACAAGTCCGACCTGAGCACGTTCCTCTCCAAGCACGAATTCAAGTTCGGTGGAGACTACGAGGATCTCAAAGGCACGCTGCAGAACTTTCAGGGCGGCGCCGGTCAGCGCATCTACGAGTTCACGAGCGCCAGCGGCGTGACGTTCTATCGCCATCGCTACTATGTGAATGATCTCGCACCGAACTTCAGCGCTTCGGATCCGACGACGTGGCAACTCCTTGCCCCGGAGGTCACGTCGCCGGAGACGAAGAACAGGTCCGCGTACCTCCAGGACGCCTGGAAAGTCATCCCGAACCTGACCGTCAACCTCGGATTACGTTACGAATCGCAACAGGTGATCGGACGCGGCGGAGTCACCGCATTCAAGATCGACAACAACTGGGCTCCTCGCGTTGGCCTGACCTGGGATGTCCTGAATAACGGCCGCAGCAAGGCCTACGCGAACTTCGGCCGCTTCTACGAAGCGATCCCGATGGATATCAACATTCGCTCGTTCGGTGGTGAGACGGTTTGCTTCTGCTACAACCTCAGCCCGGATCCGGCGAACAACAAACCGGACCCAGCCGCTCCGAAACGCTCGAGCCTCCTCGGTGGCCAGGGCTCGATCGAGCCGGTCGATCCAAACCTGAAGGGTCAACACATCGACGAAACACTGTTCGGATACGACCAGGAGCTCATGCCGAACTTCTCAGTCGGTGTGAAAGCGACGTTCCGCAGGCTCGGTGGCGTAATCGAGGACATGCTCATCGGTACGAGCGGTGCGTACCTCATCGCCAACCCGGGGTCCGGCATCGGCAAAGAGGCCGGCTTCTATGACGGCGGCTCGGTCGCCACGCCTAAGGCCCAGCGCACGTACAAAGGCGTCGAGCTTCACGCAAACAAGTCCTTTAGCAACAATACGCAGTTCTTCGCCAGCTACACATGGTCCCGTCTCGAAGGCAACTACGACGGTACGTTCCAGGCGTCGACTGGTCAGCTCGATCCGAACATCAACTCGGCGTTCGACTATGCCGACTTCATCGTGAACAACCATGGTCTGCTGAGTAATGACCGCACGCATCAGCTCAAGTTCTACGGCAGCTACCTGTTTACGAACGGCATGGCCAATGGCCTGAACATCGGCGTTGCGGCGCACTACTACTCGGGCACGCCCCTCACGGCTCAGGGCTACTCGTTTGCGTACAGCAATTGGGAGTACTACCTGACTCCTCGCGGCTCTCTCGGCCGCGGCCCGGCTGATTACGAAGCCGACCTGCAATTCGGATATCCGATCCATGCTGGCGCGACGAAGGTGAATCTGATTGCGGACATCTTCAACGTACTCAACCTGCAGCGGAAGACGGCACTCGATCAGCGCTACAACCGCGCCCAGGGTTCCGACCAGTGCGTTGGATTCAGTAGTCCAGCTGCTTGCACCAGCGATGGTGGTATAAAAACGCAGCCCGGTACGATCACCCCGATCGGCACCATCAATCCGGCCCTGGCGCCGAATCCGAGCTTCCTCAAGGCCGGCACCCAATTCAGCGATCCGCGTACGTTCCGGCTCGGCGTCCGCCTAACGTTCTAGTCAAAGACCCATCGTGTATCATGAAGGCCCGGCTCTCGCCGGGCCTTTTTTTTGATGCGACGCATTGCTTTCATCTCTACCGTTTTGATCCTTGCAGCGGTCATCGGCATCATCTTCATCCGCGTTCAACCGGCCGGCATGGCCCGCGTCACCCGCCACGGGGCGCGCGTCGATGTGAATTCCGCTCGGGTCGCATTTGTCGTTCCGGGAGGTGCGTCCTGCTTCGCACCTGTTCGCGGCAATCAGCTTTTCCTGCGCCACTCCTTTCGCGGTCTCTCGATCGGCTTCGCATACGAGCCACCAGCGACTCTGCCCGACAACTGGCCTTCGGGCGACTGGTGCTCGTCGCTGGATGCGTTTGTGGATGAGCGTCTGCGTTCCACCAGCGCCGACATCCCCGCGAATCCTCGAGAAGCCGAAGCGAGCATTTCGACGGAGATGCTGCGAACGCTGACAGGCGCACATCTAAGGCCGGTTAGCGTGTCCGTGCGCATACAGCTGCCGCAGGGATGGGAGCGCACGCGACCAGTCCCCGAGGTGGTGCAACTGGCCAAGCCTGCGGCGCCGTTGGTCTTCGTAGGGCTTGATGGTGCGGACTGGCAACTGCTGGACGACTACATCGCGCGAGGGGCCATGCCGAATCTCGCCCGTCTCGTGCGCGAAGGAACCAGCGGCACGCTCGATACCGAGCATCCCCCTCTATCACCCCTGCTGTGGACGACGATGATGACCGGAGTCAGCCCGCTCGGCCATCAGATCCTCGACTTCACGCATTTCAATCACGTGACGGGTGCGAAGGAGCCGATCACATCGGATGAGCGTGCTGTTCCCGCCATCTGGAACATGGCCACGGAGGGCGGCAAGCGCGTGGCGGTCTTTGGACTGTGGGCGACCTATCCGGCCGAGCCCGTGCGCGGGTTGCTCGTTTCCGATCGACTCTTCACATTTCTCTACAGCGAGAGCGCGCCACCACCCGGAGTCGTTTTTCCGCCGGCACGTGAAGAGTGGGCCCGCAGCGCTGTCAGCGCGGCGGAGAATTCGATCGACTTCGCAGCGCTGAGGCGCTACCTACCCTGGCTCTCAGAACAGCAAGCAAACGATCTGGCGCATGAAGCGAATCCGTATGCGAAACCGGGCAGCGCACTTCGCCGCATCCTCGTGGAGACCGAGGTGTATCGGCGGCTCGCGAACGACGTGCTGTCACATGACATGCCGGATCTGTCGATCATCTATATCCAGGGCACGGACACGATCGGCCATGTCTTTGCACCATTCGCACCGCCGAAGCAGCCCGAAGTCAGCGATGACGACTACGCTCGGTATAACCAGGTCCCGGAGCTCTACTTCCGCCATATCGACGACATCCTCGGCGAATTCCTGCGCGCGGCGGAGAGAAACCATGCGCGCATGATGCTCGCATCCGATCATGGCTTCCTGTGGAAGGAGGGACGACCGGCGACTCTATCGAGCGTCGCAATCGCGACGGCGGCGAAGTGGCACCGCAACGAAGGCATTGTCCTGCTATGGGGACCGGGAATCCCGTCGAGCGGCGGGCACCACATCCACGGCGGAATCCGGCAGGTTTGCGCAACCTTGCTCGACGTGTGCGGGCTTCCACGCGACAGCCACGTCGCCGGACCGCCGCTCATGCCGGCGCGCGAAGTAGCGGTCATCGATTACCGACGCTGGTTCGAACGCTTCGTTCCAGCCACTCCAAATGCGGTGACGGCTGCATCGGCGAACGAGGAGCTGTCGAAGCTTCGCGCGCTCGGATATATCGGCTCAGGCGAATCGACGTCTGCGCGGTCAGCCGGGGCTTCGACCAAAACCGCGGGCTCATACAACAACGAAGGCCTGATTCTCAAACACGACAATCGCATCGACGATGCGATCGCCGCGTTTCATCAGGCACTTGCTCTCGATCCGAATCTGGCCTCTGCCGCCTGGAACCTGAGCGATCTTCTTTTCTCACGCAACGAGAGTCTGGCCGAGGCGGATACGCTGCTGCTGCTGGCGCTGCAGAACGGATTGCCCGAGGCACCGACGTACGTCGTCGAGCGCGCAATCAAATATCAACGCTCCGGTCACGCCGGCCGGAGTTTGGAACTGCTCGAGGGCGCTGTGGCACGTTCGCCGGAAAACTCGGAATTGCGGATGTTCCGCGGGCGATATCGAATCGACCAGAAGAATTGTGCTGGCGCGCTCGAAGACTTTCAGGCCGCGGAGAGATTGCGCTCGAACGACGCCATTGCGTTTGCTTCAGCCGGCCTTGCCCAGATCTGTCTCGGTGATCACGCCGGAGCGCAGGGGAGCTTCGAGCGCTCCCTGCAAATCAATCCGAATCAGCCGCAACTGCGTCAATTCCTGCAGCAGTGACGGTCAGCTTCGATTGTCGAACGTCGTCGAGGCTTTCCCCACTTCGTCGCTGATGTCGTCGCGCAACGCCACCACGAAGCGATACATACCCGGCTTGAGATGGACCTTCATCGTGTATCGGAAGTTCGATTCCGGCGAAGCGGCGATCTGTTGCAGTTGTGCGTCGCTGAGCTCAACCTGCTGCACAGCGTGATTGAATGCGACGTTCGCATCGTGCTGATCGAAAATCGATAGATAGATATGCATCCGTCCCACGCTCAGATTACCCCGGCGAATCGTCGTGATCAGACGCAGCGGGAGGGAAGCCGTCACAGGTATGCTCGCCGTCGTTCCCGTAGAGCGCTTTCCAACGCTCACATGCACCGGCAGACTACCGTCGCCAAGAGTGCTGGAGACTGCAACCTGCATCGATTCTTCAAACCGGGTATCGGTCGACGCGTCAACATACCCGGCGCGGCTCAGGACCTTGTAGCCGGGCTTCGATAAAAGCACCTGAATGCGATGGTATTGACCGTCCTCGGGATGCGCTGGCGAATAACCGAGCGAGTAGTAGGTGGAGGAAACGCTGTCGATCGTCTTGATCGACTTGCTGATGACATTGCTCGTCAGGTACTCGCCTCCGGTTTGTGAAGCGAGCGCTACGGCCGTCGAGTCGAGATTGCGCACCTCGCCGAGCACAGAGTCGTCGGGGCGCTGGGTGCCAACGTCGAAGCCCACGACCGAACTGGCCACACCCGCCGCGTTGATGACGTAGATGTTGAAGTTGGCGGCATTCGCTTCACGAATCATCGTCTCGCGAACCGCTCCTGCTTCGCGATCGTTTTCGCTAGGCGTCATCTGCAGTTGCCCCGGTTTTATCTCCGGCAGGCGATTGTCGATTTCCATCGAGCCGGTCACCAGAATGATCACCTTTTTGCCCTGCACGGAAGAGTAGGCGCGGCAGGCATCGATGACCGCTCGCGCGGACGATCGAAGTGCGTCCAGCGCCGACGCGAAACGGATGGTCCGGTCCATGTCGATCATCTCTGCCGCGCTCTTGTCAAACTCTGTCTGCGCCTGGAGTGTGGCACCTCTGCCCTGGCTCGATTCGATCCCTGGCGCGTTTATGGCGGAGACAATCGAAGCCGAAACGCCGCTTTTCAGAAGCCGGTCCAGTGCCGCATGGATGGTGCCCTTGTCCGATGTGAACGGCTGGATGACATGAACACCGCCCGAGATCGTTCCGATCGACCAGTCGTAGTCGCTGGCGTAGTCGGCGTCGATGAAGTCGCGTACCTGATGCAATGCCGCGTCGCGCGAATATTTGTCGATGAAGTGATTGTCGACCAGGAGCACCGCCTTCCGGCGGAAGCGTTGCGGGGCAGGAGCGGCAGCGGCGTTGGTGGCGTCCTCGCGAACAGTCGAGTGCTCGACGGCATAAAAATTCGTGATGCGCTGCCGCTTCCCGTCTTCCAGAACGACGAAATCCTTCGCCGTCAGATTGGAAACAGGGTGACCTGCCGGATCGATCACTGTGGCATCGACGTTGATGACTCTCACGTCGACGCGCTCCGTCAACGGCGGGAGCTGGCCGATCGGCTTCTGCGCCCACGACGACGTCGCCGCCAGAACCAACGAAACCATGACCGACGCCAGCTTGCGCATCTAACCCCCCTGTTGCTGCCCATCGTTATTGTATGCCCGCGCGGGAAAGACGGCGGCAAACACAACCGTTACGAAGTCCAGTCCAGGGAGACAAAGGCTGTGGCTGCTGCTCTTTCGCTGTGTACCGGTCGCCAGGTGAGGAACGAGAGGAGTCAAAGCGGGATGTTCCCGTGTTTTTTGGGCGGGTTTCGGTCGCGCTTGTTCCGCAGCATCGTAAAAGCCGTGATCAGTTTCCGCCGCGTGAAGCGCGGCTCGATGATCTCATCGACGTAACCGCGCTCCGCGGCGATGTAGGGGTTGGCGAATTTTTCCTTGTACTCGGCGATCTTCTCGTCGCGGTCTTTGGCGCCCTTGTAAAGAATGTTGACCGCTCCCTCGGCTCCCATCACGGCGATCTCCGCGGTCGGGTAGGCGAAGTTCATGTCGGCGCGGATATGTTTCGAGTTCATCACGCAGTACGCGCCGCCGTAAGCCTTTCGCGTGATGACCGTGATCTTCGGGACGGTCGCTTCGGCAAGCGCATAGAGCAGCTTGGCGCCGTGGATGATGATGCCGCCGTACTCCTGATCCGTTCCCGGCAGGAATCCCGGAACGTCTTCGAGCACGAGCAGGGGGACGTTGAAGGCGTCGCAGAAACGGACGAAGCGCGCCCCTTTGCGCGAGGCGTTGATGTCCAGCACGCCGGCCAGGAAGGCGGGCTGGTTGGCGACCACGCCGACAGGATGCCCGTTCAGCCGGATGAAGCCGACCACGAGATTACGCGCGAAGTGCTGGTGCACCTCCAGGAAGTGGCCTTCGTCCGCGACGGTCCGGATCAGATCGCGGATTTCATATGGCTGATTCGGCGAATCAGGGATGAAGTCGTCGAGCTGCGCGTCGACGCGGTTGACGTCATCGCTGGTGGAGGCACGGGGAGGCTCCTCCATGTTGTTCGACGGTACGAACGACAGCAACTCGCGGATCGTTGCCAGGCAGTCTTCGTCCGATTCCGCCGCGAAGTGGGCAACCCCCGAAGTCTGATTGTGCGTGTCGGCGCCGCCGAGCTTCTCTTTGGTCACCTCTTCGTGCGTGACCGTGCGGATTACGTCGGGACCGGTGACGAACATGTAGCTCGTCTTTTTCACCATCAGGATGAAGTCCGTGATTGCGGGCGAGTAGACCGCGCCGCCCGCGCACGGCCCCATGATCGCGGAGATCTGAGGCACCACGCCGGAAGCGAGCGTGTTGCGAAGAAAGATGTCTGCATAGCCGCCGAGGGAAACGACGCCCTCCTGGATGCGCGCGCCGCCCGAGTCGTTGAGGCCGACGATGGGCGCGCCGTTCTTCATGGCCAGATCCATGATCTTCACGATCTTCGCGGCGTGCGTTTCCGAGAGCGAGCCGCCAAAGACGGTGAAGTCCTGCGCGTATGCATAGACCAGCCGGCCGCCGATCGTGCCATAGCCGGAGACGACGCCGTCGCCGGGAATGCGCTGCTTCTCCATCCCGAAGTCGGTGGAGCGATGGACGACGAGCTGGTCAAGCTCCTGGAACGAGCCGGGATCGAACAGAAGGGCGATCCGTTCGCGGGCGGTTTTCTTGCCCTCGGCGTGCTGGCGCTCGATGCGTTGCTCGCCGCCGCCAAGCTCGCTCTGGCGTTTCCGGTTCTCCAGCTCCTGGATGTCCTGCTCGATCACAGTGTGAAGTTCCGTTCCGCGGCCACCCGTCTCATGGCATCCGCGACCTCGCCCTCGGAGGGCTCGCGGGTGCCGATCGATTTCGCCAGCCGGATACGCGCTTCCGATTCGATGGCGTCATAGGCGGCGAAGTTCTCCTCGAGGGTCCTGGTGACGACGTCGATCCCGATCTCGGCGTCACCGAATTCGACGAGGCCGCGGTCCTCCAGCCGGTTGACGATGGACCGGGCAAGAAATTCAATCTGTCGGATGCTCGTAGGCATGCAGCGCCGCAATTCTAAAGCATCATCTCCCTTCCGAACGAAACAGGTTACGTAGGGGTGCCCACGAGACGATCAGCGGGAGGACCGCAACCGGCCGAGCGCGGCATCGGAAAAGAACATGATCGACTGGCCGTAATGTGGTTACGAATCGGTCACGTTATCCCTAAGGAACAATGTCGCGAATGCATCGCCGACCACCGTATACTGACGTCAACTTGGCCTGACGCCAACACCGAAAGGAATGAGTGATGAAAAGATTGAGAATATTTGCGTCCGTAGCCGTCGTACTTCTTGTGACCCTCTTCGCAATGCCCGTCAGCTATGCCCTTCCACAGACCGCTGTCTACAACAATTACTATGATGCGGATTGGAATCAGATCGGCGAGAAGGACATTTCCTGCGATGGGTCGCACTATCAGTGGGGCCAGACGCTGTATGCGGCGCATGTGAGCGGTCAATCCATGTCCTGCGCCACCGGAGATTGGAGCTACAGCTGCTCCTACTGGGACTACGGGTGCGATTGTTACCAACCGACCGACCTATTTTACTGCGGCTTTTAAGATCGCTGGAGTCGTGCTGCGTGAGTGGTTGGTCGTTCGTCGATCAAACGGCGGACGACCAACGAGCAACGTTCCCGTTTAGCACCGTGGTACTCACGACCGCACATCGCCCTCACAAGAGAGTGTCCTTCCAATGACATTGCGAATCGTGGCGGTTAGGGCTCTTCAGACGACTTTCATGCTCGTATTCGTCACACTGCTTGGCTCGGCTTGCAAACACGATCGTCGATATTCGGAGAGCGCCGCGCATCAGGGCACAGAGAAACGCCGCATCGCTCCTTACCCATTTCGTGCCGGCGAAGTCGCGCCCAAGCTCCACGTCTTGGACGCGAGCGGCCATCCTTTGATCCTTGATCCCGCAACGTGGCCGCAGGAGTCGTTTCTACTGTTCGCTCTGCCAGGATGTCCCGGCTGCCGTTCAGAGCTCGTGCATGCCGCGCAAGCCGGCAACACAAACTTCACCGTCGTCTCGTTGGTTGCCGGCGCGAGTATTCTCAAGGAGATCCCTCCAGGTGTCCCGGTGTACTTCCTCGACCATTCAGAAGTGCCACGCATGCGGCAACATATCGACAGAGTCCCACACGTTCTGCGTATCTCCCGTGGCGGAAAAATCGTCGCTGATTGCAATTCGATGGCTAACTGCGGACCGCCGCTGCCGACGTGCGCCACCTGTGCGCTATAGCATCATCTCCGCGCCGAACGAACCGGCTGCATAGGGATACCAGGCCGGCTCGTCCCGCGAGACCGCGGCGATGCGTCCGGCCTCGACGATCGTGGGGAAGACGGCCTCCCCGTCGTCGCAGAGTACGCGAAGCATTGTTCCCTCGGCTGGCCCGAGCAACGCGATGGCCAGCGGCGCACGTTTGTCGATGCTCCCAAACGGCAGCGCACGGATGTTCAGCCAGGCCCGAACCGGCTGGACAGCGTAACCAGGCCGGTACCAGTTCGGAGGCGGATCGGCGGTCACGGCGCGCGTCTCGATCGGTTGCCCTCGGCCGTCCAGGCCCCGGCCGGTCTGCTCCATTGCCAGCTCGCCGATGAGCGACGGCAGGATCGCCGCCGCGACGTTGGGCGCCAGCCGGACAGGCCCGGGCGGTTTTCGTTCGTGTCCGGCTCGGGCGAGGGCTGTAGCAATCTTTTCGATCATCGCAAGATCGAACGACGCCAGATCGACGAGCACGCGAAGCGGCGATTGCGTCAGCGAGATGTGTACGCGCTGCGATTCCTCGGTCCAGGTGACGCCGTTTATCTCGTGTCTGGCAATCCCCGCGCTGACGATCAGACGCTCGACGGTGCAAGGCCGCACAGACAAGAGTGTCTGTGCCACAAAGGCCTCGATCGTTGGCCCAGCACTTTCCAGAATCGGACCCTGAGATGTATGTGGCACAGACACTCTTGTCTGTGCCGGTTTGGCCAGAAACACGCCATTGGTCTCGCTCGCTTCCCCCGCCTCTTCGACGTGAATGGTCACGCCGTTCTCGTAGCGGACGACGCGCCCCCATTTGCGATAGACATCGGTCATGTGAGCGCTTCCGTGATCATCACCGGCGCGTGGGAAGCGACGTAGAGCTCCTGCCCCTCGCGCGAACAGATCACGCCGGGGTACCGGACCGGTTCGCCCACGGCGCCGGCGAGCGCGGCGGCAATTTGGGCCCGTGTACGCCGAATGGTGAACGGACCGGCCGTGGAGACGGCAACGTTGATCGTCACGACATCCGTGACCGGATCGTAAGCGCCTCCGGCGATGAGCTGGACTTCGATGTGCTGGCTGGGCGGCGCGAAAGGCGCTCCCGTCTGCCGGGCGACGAGATGCTTCATCCTCGGCAGCGGCGCGTCACGGAACGTCTCACGACGCGTTACGAGCGGCGCGTCGACCGAAAGCCATGACGGCCACGACACGGGCGCCGAGCCGTGTTCGTTCGCGTGACCGATGGCCTCATGAAGCAGCACCGCGGCCGATCCGTTCTGCCAGACGATCGGCAGCGAGCGAATCGACATTGCCGGTTTCGCCTCAGCGAGCACGTGCAACAAGGCGGAATCGATCGGCACATCGGCCGGAGTCGTCACAACCGAGAGGCCGCCGATCGTTATCGTCATGGTGGTCTCGACAGACTCGACGCCGTTCTCGCGAGTGGCGCGCACAACTGTCCGTACGCGCGCGTCACGCAGCGCGGCGATGGCTGAGGTAACGGCGTCGATAGCATCGTCACAGGCTCGCACGAGGCGTTCGTCGCGGGCGTCGGTGGCTTCGATCACCTGACCGTGCTGCCGCGCCTGGCCGTGCATCAATCGCGACTCCATCAGCGTGCCACGGAGCCATAACTCGTCGCGCGAGGCAATGGCGAAGGTCGATGTAGCGGTCAATTGAACTGGTAGTCGACCTTCTTCGACTTCGGGTCGAAGGTCACCACAAGCCTGTGATTCACGCCGGGCTCAAATTTTTGAGCGGTCAGTTTGTGGTATTCCTTCACGCTCAGCGTTGGGATCACCAGCCAGACCTCGAGGTCGGCATTCTTGGCGGGAAACTCCTTGGTCACGTTCACCGAGTGTGGTGCATGTGTGTGGATGATTCGGCGCTCGTACCAGAGCTGCTCGTTCGCCACCGTATCGACGCCGACTTTGACGATGATGCTGCCGTCGCTGACGGTACTGTTGAATACCGTTGTCAGCGAGGCGGGGGCAGCCGGCGTCTGTGGCACCGGCTGAATCGGGTGCGTGGCCGTAACTTGACGTACCGGGATGGAAGTGGCCGTCTGCGCTGGATGTGGCTCCGTGCTCGTCCGTGCCACGCGCGTCGCGGCTCTTTCGGACTTCACGCGCTGATCTTCCTGCTGGGCGAGCTTGAGATATTGCGCGGTGCGGTCGGGGCTTGGATTCAGATGGAACGATTCCTCGAAGAGCGGGATGGACTCGGCGAACTTCTTCTGGTTGAACAGCACGAGGCCTTCATCGAACTTCTGCTGCGCGAGTTGCTGCGTCATGGCAATCTGATACCGGCCCGCCTCATCCTTTTGCAGGGTCTGCGAAAGTTTCTGCATCATCGCGATCGTGGCCGGCGAGTGCGGCGCCAGTTTCAGGAGCTGTTCGTATCGGGCGTAGGCGTCCGGGACACGTCCCGCGCTCACAAGACGGCTCGCTTCCTCCCGCAGGCTTCGTTCTTTCGCCACCTTGGCCTCGGCGACCTTATCGACGACCGGAACCGAGACTTTCTTCGCGCTCATCACGACCATCAGGACGACCAGCGAGGCCAGAAGCAAGCCGGCGATGGCGAAGAAGAGGATCGGGTCGATGCGCTGCTTCCAGATCGGCGGCCCGGCCGGCTTCGGTGGTTTGAACGCCTTCACCGCGGACGAAGGTACGGCAGGTTGCCGGGTTACCGCGGGAGTGGGATTCGTGTCGAGCGGCGGCAGCGACTCCTGCGGCTTGCCGGGCGCATCGGCCTCGGGGAAAGGGATCTCCATCGTCGGCAGCTTGTCGTGGTCTCCGCGCGTCAGGACGGTGGCGTCGGCAAACATCGGGTCAGACGACCGGACCGGCCTCTCGCCGCGGAGTACCGCGCGCAAGGCATTGGCCACGTCTTTGCCGCGTTGATACCGCTTCGATGGGTCTTTCTCCAGACATTGCGAAACGACGACCCCGTAGCCTTCGGGGATCGTCGGATTGATCTCTTGCAGCGGCGGAAACGGCTCGTGGACGATCTTGTACGAGATCGATGTCAGCGAATCGCCGCCGAACGGCTTGCGATGGGTAAGGCATTCGTAGAGGCAGATGCCGAGGGAAAAGATGTCGCTGCGGCCATCGACAGGGGTTCCCTTGATCTGCTCGGGCGCCATGTAGTTTGGCGTGCCGAGAAACTGGCCGGTCGTCGTCAGATTGGCCACGCCAGACGTGATCTTGGCGATGCCGAAATCGGTGATCTTGGCGCGGTTGCCTTCGAGAAGAATGATGTTGGCCGGCTTCACATCGCGGTGGACGATCCCTTTTGCGTGGGCGAAGTCGAGCCCCTCGGCCACCTGGGCGATGATGTCGGCGGCCTGCTCGAATGACAGCGGCCGGCCCTGGGCCAGCATCTCTTTAAGGTTCTGCCCCTCGACGTACTCCATGGCGATGAACGACATCCCCGAGGGCTCGTCCTGACCGATGTCGTGAACGGTGACGATCGCCGGATGGTTGAGGATGCCGGCCGCCTGCGCTTCGCGGACAAAGCGCGCCTGGAACTCGCGTGTGTCCTCATCATCGGCATGAGCCGACGGGCGAATGGTCTTCAGTGCCACGAGCCGGCCGATGAGCGGGTCTTTCGCCAGATACACGATTCCCATCGCTCCCTTGCCGAGCTCGCGAACGATCTCATACCGGCCGAGCTTCACCTGGTTCCGCTCTCCCCCCGCGTCAGCTCCCGATTCGATGGGAGATGCGTGAGCCGTCAATGATACCCCCCTACGTCAGCACGCTGACGTGCTTCGCCTGTTCGTTTGTGGGATTCCGTTGGGGCGCTCCATTTTAAATTATGATTCACCTCCTTTTTGTGAAATCCCCATGCGAGGACAGTCAACATGAAGGTCTATTCGGGTTCTGAGATCCGGAATGTGGCCGTAGTGGGCCACAACGACACCGGAAAAACGTCGCTCGTCACGCAACTACTGTTCAACGCCGGAGCCATCACGCGGCTCGGCAGGATCGACGACGGGACGACCGTCACCGACTTCGATCAGGACGAGATCGACCGTAAACATTCGATCTCCACGGCCGTGGCATTCGCCGAGTGGCAGAACACGAAAATCAATCTGATCGACACGCCCGGCTTCGGCATCTTCGTGATGGAGACGCGTACGGCGATGCGCGTCGTCGACGCGGCGGCCGTCGTGGTCAGCGGCGTTACCGGCGTCGAAGTCTCGACCGAGCGCGTCTGGAAGTTCGCCGAGGAGTTCGAGCTGCCGAGCATCATCGTCATCAACAAGATGGACCGCGAGCGCGCCTCGTTCACCCGCACGGTCGAGGTGTTGCAGAAGAAGTTCGGCAAGAACGTCGTCCCCATCCAGCTTCCGATCGGCGAAGAGAAAGACTTCACCGGCGTCATCGATCTCGTGTCGATGACAGCCTGGAAGTACGCCGCCGACGGTTCAGGCAAGTACGAGAAGACCGACATTCCGGCTGACCAGAAGAGCGAAGCCGATGACTGGCGGGCGCAGTTGATCGAGAAAGTGGCCGAAGGCGATGACACGTTGATGGAGCGTTTCTTCGATCAGGGCGGCCTCTCCCAGGAGGAGTTGCTCGACGGCCTCAAACGCGAAGTCGGACATCACCAGATCTTCCCGGTCGTCCTCGATTCCGCGGCCCGCAACATCGGCGGGCATGCCATCCTCGATGCCATCGTGGCGCTTCTGCCGCCGGCCGACGAGAGGAAGACGATCGACGGCAAAGACAGGAAAGGGGAGACGATCACGTTCGATCGCCGCGCTGAAGCCTTTCCGTCCGCGCTCGTATTCAAGACCTTCTCCGATCCTTTCTCAGGCCGCGTCTCGCTGTTCCGCGTCTACTCCGGCACGTTCCAGTCGGACCACACCTACTGGAACACGACCAAGGACCACGAAGAGCGGGTCGGCAAACTGCAGCTCATCCAGGGCAAGCAGCAGGTTCCGGTTCCGGAGCTGAGGGCCGGTGACGTCGGCGCGGTGGCGAAGCTGAAGGACGTCCACACCGGCGACACGCTGGCCACGAATCAGCATCCCATCGTGCTCGAGCACATCCACTATCCCGAAGCGGCAATCTCGTTCGCGGTCGAGGCGAAAGCCCGCGGGGATGAAGACAAGCTCGGCGTGGCCATCGGCCGCATCATCGAGGAAGACCCGTCGATCAAGTTCGGCCGCGATGAGCAGACTAAAGAGTTCCTCATCTCCGGCCAGGGACAGCTTCACGTCGAGATCGTCGTCTCCAAGCTGAAGAAGAAGTACGGCGTCGACGTGATTCTTCATCCGCCGAAAGTGCCGTACCGCGAGACGATCACCAAGCCGGCCGACGCTCATGGGCGTCACAAGAAGCAGTCTGGCGGTCACGGACAGTTTGCCGACTGCAAGATCACAGTCGAGCCGTTGCCGCGAGGGGCTGACTTCGAGTTCGTCGACGAGATCTTCGGCGGCTCGATCCCCCGCCAGTACATCCCAGCCGTCGAGAAGGGGATTCAGGACGCGCGGAAGAAGGGCTTCCTGGCCGGCTTCCCGATGGTCGATTTCCGCGTCCGCCTCAAGGATGGGCAATACCACGATGTCGACTCGTCGGAAATGGCCTTCAAGATCGCCGGATCGCTGGCTTACCAACAGGCCATGGAACAGGCCCGGGCCACGATCCTCGAGCCGATCATGCACGTCGACATCACCGCCCCGGCCGAATACATCGGCGACATCATGGGCGACCTGAACTCACGCCGCGGGCGCGTCGAGGGGGTCGATGCGGATGGGGACGCGCAGACCGTGAAAGCGCGCGTGCCGCTCGCGGAAATGCTCACTTACGGATCGACGCTTCGATCGATCACCCAGGGCCGCGGAAGCTTCCACATGGAGTCTTCCCACTACGAGGAAGTGCCGCGAAGCCTGCAGGAGAAGGTGATCAGCGAGGCGAAGAGGCTGCAGGCGGAGCATCAGGCGGCGCATTAACTGCCCTACCTTGCAGGCTTCACGAGAATCCCCAGCTCGCGGATCTGATACGCCAGCGCCTGGCGGGACATGTTTAGCGAGGCCGCGGCACGGTTCTGGTTGCCGTTGGCCTGCAGGAGCGATTTCTCGATCAGCTCGCGGCGGAAGCGCGTCACCGCATCCTGGTACGAGCTGACGCCACCGCTACGGACGGCCGCGCTGCGCATCCGCTCGGGAAGATGTTCGACATCGATGGCCGCCGCTTCGCCGGCCAGTGCATGCGCGGCGCGGATCGTGTTCTGCAGCTCACGGACGTTGCCGGACCAGCGGTAGGAGAGGAACACCGACTCGGCGTCAGCAGTAAGTCTCGCTGGTCCGCCACGGCTCTTCTCCCGCTCCTTAGCCAGGAAGTGCGCGGCCAGCATGGGAACATCGGTTGGACGATCGCGCAGCGGCGGAAGGGCGATCTCGATTCCTCCGATGCGGTAGTAGAGATCCTCGCGGAACTGTCCGTCTTCGACCGCCGATTCCAGTTTGCGGTTCGTGGCGCTGGCGATACGGACGTCCGCGGAGCGGTTGACCGTATCGCCGACGCGGCGGAACTCCCCCTCCTGCAGAAAGCGAAGGAGCTTGGCCTGCGCGGGCAGCGGCATCTCTCCGATCTCATCGAGAAAGAGGGTTCCGCCGTCGCTGGTCTCGATCAGACCGGCGCGATCGCGGTCGGCGCCGGTGAACGCGCCGCGCACATGTCCGAACAGCTCGCTCTCGATCAGGTTTTCAGGAAGGGCGGCGCAGTTGACCGGGGTGAAGGTCTTGCCGCGCCGCGGCGAGTGCCGGTGCACGGCGCGGGCGACCAGCTCTTTGCCGGTGCCGGACTCCCCGAGGATGCAGACCGGCACGTCGCGGCGTGCCACGCGCGTGATCAGGGTAAAGATCTCCCGCATGGCCGGCGAGTCGCCGATCATTCCATCGATCGACTCGCTCTTCGCGGCGGTCACGCTCTCGTTCTGTTCGATGACGCGGCGCATGCGGTGATGCTCGGCCCGCGTGCGGAAGAGCGCCGCCAGCGCATCGCGCGATTCCGGCACCCAGGAGCTGATCCCATCGACAAAAAGCAGCTCGCGATCGCTGCAGATGATCCAGTCTGTCCCGGCACCGGCCGCGATGACGTCAAGCTCCGCGGCGGAGAGAAGAGGGAGTGACCCGATCTCCTGCCACTGCCCGAGGCGATTGCGTGTGGCGAAGCGCCAGGAGGTGGGAACGAAATCGCGCGCGCTGAATGGGAACTCGCGGATCGCCGCGTCACGCAGGAATTGCAACTCCGCCGCCGATACGCTCGTCTCGCGCTTCGGCAGATCGATCTTCATCTCCGCGGCGAGCGATCCGGCAACGTCGGTGAGACCGCGGCCGAGCGCGTCTCGAAAATGCTTCAGTTTCTGCGAGCCGGTAGTGGCCTCGCCGAGGCTGGCGCTTCCGCCATCGCGGCGGACGCGCATCGCGTCGTACCGTTTTCGCAACTCGATATTGCCCGAGTTGCCTGTCGCGCGGAGTGGCGTTTCGCGCCCTTCCATCCAATCGATCTCGTCGAGGATCAGCGCTGCCGCTTCGCGCATCTGAGGCGCGACGTCCGCGTCCATGATCACCTGCGCCGCACGCACGGCCTCGGCGAAGCGGCCGCGAGAGAAGTCGAGATGCGCGGAGAGAAGGTCGAGCTCGCGAAGGCGCCGATCATCACCGGTGCCTCGGAAGAAATGCCGCAGGCGCTGAAGCTGCTGCGCCGCGTGCGCCCACTGTCCGTCGTCCGCAGCGAGATATGTGAGGATGAATAGGATGCCTCCGGCGGCACGGTCGCCCTGCGTCTCCTCGACGAGGGTCAGCGTACGCAGCGCCTCATCGCGTGCTTCCGGCCAGGAGCCGGCAGTGAAGAGGATGTAGATCCTGTCGAGCGCCGCATCGATCCGCTCGGCCACGCAACGGGCGCGATCGAGCGATTCGGCCGCGTGGCGAGCCGCGGCATCGAGATCGCCGCGAGAAAGCGCGAGGTACGTGGCCAGCCGCGCCGCGAGGTAATGATCGGAAGGAATGGCGTTGTCACCGGCCACACCGGACTCGTACGCGAGCAACGCACGTTGATAGGCAAGCCGCGCATGATCCTCATCCGTCGAAGGCGCGCAGGCGTCCAGTGCGGCGCGCATGTCGTCATACCTGGACTCGAGATAGAAGAGATCAGCACGCAGAAGCTCGGCTTCGAACGGACGAACGGCCATCCGATTGAGCCGGGCCAAGGCCGGGCCGTAGTCACCCATCCGCCGCTCGATGCGGGCCTCGATCAACGCGCGCGGGTCGCCGGTCAGAATGTGCGCGGCGGCGCCGCGCGCATCGCGGTAGCGGCCGCCCTCGATCAACGCGCGAGCGAGTACCTCGGCCAGCTTTGGAGTCAAGGCGTGGCGCGGCAAGTCTCGCAGTACCGGCAACGCCTGGGATGGTAAAGCCCGTTCGAGCAAATCCGCCGCGCTTCGTGGATCGCCGGCATCGATCAGCAGTGAAGCGGCCGCCGCCAGGTCTCCCGTCGTCTCCGTCAGCACATCCGCGGCCACTCTGCAGAGCGTCGGCTGTGAGCTGGCCGGAATCAGACGCCGGGCCGCATCGCGCACGGCGTCCGAGGAGAAGACGAAATGGTCGTCATCAATCGTCGTAACCCCTTCGACGACGAGATCCTCCACTCCTTCCCCAAACATGAGTTTCCGGAAAAACGCCGACGCAACGTCGATGCGAACGCGCGTGCCGAGGAGTGCGATGGCCGCGATGTAGGAACGGAGCGGCTCGCGCAGCGAAGCGAGTAGCGTCACGTGATCGCCGGTGGGAAGTTCTCCGGTATCGAGAAAGCGCGGAAAGGCTTCTGACTCGATGAGTGACTCCAGCCAGGCCCGGTTCTCGATCCGCGCCTCCACCTCCCGGCGCGCGCTGAGGAAGGGAGCCACGACGAAGTAGCGTGCCGGCGGCAGATCGACGTCACCGCGGTCGGGCGCAATCCAGACACCGGCGCCGGCCGCCTCGAGCATCTCGATGACGCGGGACGAAGCTGGGTCGAACCGGTCGCGATTGACTACGGAGAAGATCAGCCGCTGCCGCGATGCGGCCTCGACGACGCGTTCCGCGATCTCGCTCTCGCCGCGTTTGTCGAGCGGCCCGGCGAGCGCGGCGAGCGCACTGATGGCAGAGTAGCGCTGCAGTGGCGAGGCGTCTGTCCCCACTTCCACTACCTGCTCGGCTCCCAGTGAGGCCGCCGCCCGGATGGCGTCGCCCGCGCCGCTCCCCCGGAAGCTCCGCGTTTTTCCGCGCAGGACTTCCATGAGTGCCTCCGGACCTGGTGACGCAATCTCGCCCCAGGCGGCGGCGCGCATCCAGCGGAGGTCGGCCGCGGCGTCGCCGCGCAGCCGGGCCTCGATTTCCAGGTAGACCGATTCCGCCCGTCCCCACGACTGACGCAGCGATTCGATTGCCGGCGCGCCAGCCGATTCGGCGAACTGCTGGATGACGGTCAGCGTCGGCGGTGTATCGTCCTCCGTCGCCCGAGCTCCGACGCGCACGAGACGGCAGTCGTTCCCCCGCTTCCGGACCACAGCCCATTCGGCAGGATCGTGCCCGGCATCGGAAAAGCCGGCGAAGTGAAGCAATGCCTGATGTGCCGCGAATTGCCCGACCAGCGACAGTTGATCCCTCGCCCCGAGCTCTCCCGCGTTGCCAAGCGGCATTGCCTCGAGCGAAATCGATGGCGAATACCCGTCGATCCACGGCAGCGTCGAATGACGCAGCGTGGAGATGATGGCGCGGTCCCACCCGAATGCACCGAGGTCGACATCGATCGCAGGCCGCGAACGGCGGGCTGAGCCGCGCATGGACATGTAATGAGGTGAGGATTGAGGGAGGGATTTCCCTACCCATGAGGATCAGGATTGAGCCCAGCAGGGTAAGATCCGACCTGCATGGAAACGGCAAAGGAACAGGTGCAGAAGATCCTGGAGGTTCTCCCCGAGTTAACTCACCAGAAATGGTGAGTCTCACATACTCGTAGAGTCCATGAGTGGACTCCTGGAGTCCACTAGTCAACTCCACGACCTCACCAGGTGGACTCCACGACCTCACTAGGTGGCCTCCACGGGTCCACTAGTGGACTCTAAAACATCACTAGGTGGCCTCCACGAGTTCACTAGTGGACTCCAAAACCTCACTACGTGGCCTCCAGACTGTCCGGCGTCAACTAGAACAGCGGGCCAGTCTAATCGTGACATCAACACCCCCAACCCTAATAACTGGCTAACCAGCATCCCCCGGCCACCGTCCAACCCGGAGGAGGAGATCATGAACCCGATCCTGCCGAAGTCCCTGGGGCTTGCCTTTGCGTTCGTCGTCGTAGCGGCCGCCGTAAATGCAGCAGGACATGATTCCTACGTCCTGCACTTCGGCGGCAACCGAAACCACGTGACCATGAGCGGCTCGCTGGAGGACTTCAACATCATCAGCAGCAGGCTCGATGGCGACTACCTCTGGGTACGCCGCGGAGCGAAGTCGTACGTCATCACGGACCGCGCTCGCATCGCGGAAGTCTGGGACTACTTCTCCCCGCAGCGGCTGCTACAACCCGAGCAGCGGGAAATCGAAGAACAGACGGCGAAGTGCGAGAAAGAGAGCGATGCTCTGGAAGACGCGCAGGACGACGACCGCGTGCTCACTTCTGCCGAAAGGTCGCGCCTCGAAGACCTTCACGCCAAGGAAAAGGACCTCAGCCGCCGCGAGCGGGCGCTCGATGAGCGGGAAGAGGAGTTGGACCGGATCGCGGAAAAGAAGTTGTGGCAGCTCGTCGATCGGGCTGTTCGCGAGGGTACGGCGCGCGCGGTCCGCTGATTTGAGGACGACGGCATGCGGGCAGCATTCGTATATGTCGCATGCCCCTGTTGTTAGCGCTTTCTCTCCTTTTCGCCGGCCGCGCCCGCGCCGTGCTCCCGCCGAGCAACATCTCCACTCCTTCCTCGGTGATGTGGATTGCCGCCCATCCCGACGATGAATCGATCGCGGCGCCGCTGCTGGGGAAATGGTGCCGCCAGGAGGGCGCCAGATGCGCGTTCCTCATCCTTACGAGAGGCGAGGGGGGGACCTGCCTGCGTTCGGACGGATGCCATCCCGATATCGCCTCCGTTCGAAGCGGGGAAGCCGGCTCCGCATCGCAGTACTTCGGCGCGACATCCATTCTTCTCACCTGCCCCAATACCGCCGGAGTCGATAAGCCCGACTGGCGATCGGTCTCCGGCGATCGCCCCGACGTCGTGACGACCGTGGCCCACTACATCGAAGCCTTCCACCCCAGCCTGGTGCTGACCTTCGATCCCCGTCACGGCACGACCTGCCACCCCGACCACATGGAGACAGGGGCCATCGTTCTCGACGCGGTGAAGCTGCTGTCATACGAACCGGATCTCTACCTGCTCGAAACTCGCGTCACTTTCGCCTTTGATCCGCTGGTGACTCACTTCGCGCCGGCCGTCGGCGGACTCCAGCGGTTCGACGCCAACGAGATTCTGACGTCAAGTCAAACCTCGGCATGGTCGGAAATCACGCAGGACATGGCCCGCCATCCGAGCCAGTTCGATGGATCGTGGCTGGCGGCAATCGAGAATGTGCCTGCCTCCGACCGTGCGGTTTACATCGCGCCGGCGAAGTCGATTCTGGGGGTGCAGGTTTCCGGGTGTCAGTGACTGCCGCGATCACTGTGGCAGTCCGACTTTCCGGGTCAAGGCGATGAAGCGCGGGTCGTTGCGCAGAGACTCGAGCGATGGATCGACCTTCAACCAGACAGCGGATTCGGAGCGGTCGTTGTAGACCTTCTCGAGGTTCTTCATGGCCTCATCATTATTTCCGAAGGCCGCGTAAATGCGGGCCAGGAATAGGGGGAGGGTGTACGTGCCTGCCGCGCGGGCGCGCAACTCGTCCATGGCGCGCAATGCCTCATCACGGTTGCCGGCGCGCGCGTTGATCATTCCCCAGTTCGTGATGAGCAGTTGCTTGTGGCCACCCAACTGCATGGCACGCTGCATCAACTGCAGCGCCTGTGGCATGTTGTTCTTGCGGAATTCGATCTGTGCTTCCAGGTAATAGACGTAAGGGAAGCTCGGATCGAGGTCGAGCGTGTGTTTGGCCTGCTCGATGGCATCCTCGTCGCGGCCCGCGTAATAGAGAGTCCGGCCGACGTCCCAACTGGCCGTGACGGACAGCGGATCAAGCTGCTCGGCACGTCGTTTTTCCACCAGCGCCTCGTCGAAGCGGCCCATCGCCGCCAGGAAGTCGCCATATGCCTGATGCGCATCGGCATCGTTCGGATTGAGGGTAATAGCGCGGCGGAATTCTCTCTCACCTTTCGCGAAATCCCAGTCATACCAGACCAGCACCTGGGCCATGCTCGTGTGGGCTTGGGCCAGTGAGTCGTCTAAAGCCAGTGCACGCTCGGCCGCCTCACGAACGCGCGGCATCGCCTCGCGCGGTGGCATGAGGAGATTCGAAAGATAGTAATAGGCCGACGCAAGACCGGCGTAGGCAAGCGCATAGGTGGGATCGCGCTCGATCGACTGATTGAAATAGCTGATTCCTTTGCGGATCGCCTCCTCGTCGTTGAACCTCGTCGAGAAATAACGGCCTTTCAGATAGAGCTGGAACGCTTCGTTGCTCTCCGGGCGGCGCTTGGCCAGCAGCTTGCGCTCTTCGCCCGTCAGATGCGGCTGTAGCTGTGACAGGATTTCCTCGGACAGGTCCTTCTGCAACTCCACGACGTCGGAGAGATTGCGGTCGTACTGCTGTCCCCACACCTGCGTACCGCGCTTCACGTCCGTCAGAGTCGCGCGGATGACGATGGTATTGCCGCGCTGGACCAGCCGCCCGGTCACAACGCCGCGGACGTGCAGTTCCTGGCCAACGACGAGCGGGTCGATGTTCTTGCCTTTGTACCGGAACACCGTGCTGTGCGCGATGACCTGCAGCTCCGGCAATTGCGATAGCGAGTCGGTAATGCTGTCGGTCAACCCATCGCTGAGGTACTCGCTGTTCGGGTTCCCCGACACGTTGACGAATGGCAGCACGGCCACGCTGTCGATCCGGTCGGCGAAAATGCTGCCCTTGATGATCGTGTAGGCCGCTGTCGCCAGCAACGCCACGACCACGACGGAGATCAGGGCCACCATGCGCGTGTCACGGAAGGCACGGCGCATTGCATGACCGCGCGCGGAGATCGGAAACGTCATCTGTACGGTCGGCTGCTGTTCGAACCCCGGCGCGGAGAAGTGGCGGTGCATCTCCGGAGAGGTGAGCTTGCTCTCGAACTCCAGCTCACGGCGCAGCGTGTTCAGATCGCCGAGGAGTTGGCGCGCCGAGGGGTACCGGTTGCCGCGATCCTTTTCCAGCAGTTTCAGGATGATCTGATCGAGCTCCGGCGGAACTCCGGTGACATAGTGCGACGGCGGCTTCGGCACCTGATTGACGATGGCGAAGGCGATGTCGATGAAGTTGTCGCCTCGCACCGGCGGCTGCCCGGTGACCATCTCGTACATCACAGCGCCCAGCGCGTAGAGGTCGGAGCGCGCGTCAGGCTGCTGCGCGCGGGCCTGCTCGGGGGAGATGTAGAGCAACGTTCCCATGACCGAGCCGGTGGAGCTGTCTTTGAGCGCCGACTCCGGCTCGGCGAGCTTGGCCAGGCCGAAGTCGAGCACCTTCACCAGGCCGTCAGGGCGGAGCATGATGTTCTCAGGCTTGATATCGCGATGGACGATGCCGGCGTCGTGTGCCGCGGCCAGGGCGCTGGCTACGCCGCTGGCGATGTCGAGCACCTCACCTATGTTGAGCCGCCGCATGGCCATCCGCTCGCGAAGCGTTTCGCCTTCGATGTACTCCGTAGCGATGTAGTGGACAGCCTCGTCCTCGCCGATCTCGTAGATGGTAAGGATGTTCGGATGATTGAGCGCCGAAGCCGCGCGCGCCTCGCGTTGAAACCGCCGTACGCGTTCTTCGTCCCGCGTGAATCGCACCGGCAGGAGTTTGAGCGCCACCTTGCGGTTGAGGGTCATGTCCTCGGCGAGGTAAACCTCGCCCATCCCGCCGGCGCCGATGAGCCGCCCTACGCGATAACGCGAAATGGTTTGCGGGTTCATGGGCTTGCTCGGAGGATAGCATTCGAGGGAGGCGGGAGGCGGGGGGCTGTGGGTTATCGGTTGTCGGTTGTCGGTTGTCAGTTGTCGGGGCTGTCACGTAGTCGGTTGTCGGAGAAAAGGAATCAACCAGCAGGCTTCGACCCCGGCCAACCAACAACCATACCCGACAACCGACAACCGAACACCCCCGGATAGAATCCTTTCTCAATGACCACCAATGACATCGACCTGGCAACGCAAGCCGCCCGTCTCGGCGCGGTAATTCTGCTGCAACACTGGGAACGGCTGGGGAAAGACGATGCGGATCTGAAGTCGCGCAATGACTGGGTTTCGCGCGCGGACCGCGAGAGCGAGGCCGCCATCGTCACGTTCATCCGGGACCACTGTCCCGAAGACGCCATCTTCGGCGAAGAAGGAGGAATCAGCGCCGAGGGCACCAGCGGGCGGACATGGATCATCGATCCGCTCGACGGCACATCGAACTATCTGCAGCACTTTCCCGTGTGGTCAATATCGATCGCCGTGAAGACTGGCGAAGAGATCACCACCGGTGTCGTTCACGAACCACTGCGCGATCTCTTCTTTACTGCCGAGCGTGGCGCCGGCGCCTTTCGCAATGGCCAGCGAATGTACGTCTCGAATCAGGAGACGCTGGATGGCTCGTTTCTCGCCACCGGCTTTCCGTTTCGCGCGCAGCAATTCGTCGCCGTCTATTGCGCGATTTTTCAAGAAGTCATCAGTGTGGCCAAGGGGGTTCGCCGGGCCGGCTCGGCGGCGCTCGATCTCGCCTACACCGCCGCCGGCATCTTCGACGGGTTCTTCGAGTTGCACCTCTCGCCATGGGACATCGCCGCGGGCTCGCTGCTCGTCACCGAGGCCGGCGGTGTTTTCAGCGACTTCTCCGGCGGTGATCGCTGGCTGGAGCGCGGCAATGTCGCCGGTGCCTCCGCCGGCGTTCACCGCGACCTTCTGAGAGTGCTCGCACGACACGTCTCCGAGGACCAGCTCGACCGCCGGGCGACGAACAGCGCTCTTTCATCGCAATGAAGCTTCCTCGCTCCTTCTATCTGCAGGACACGGTCACGGTAGCGCGTTCCCTTCTCGGCTGCGTGCTCTGGCGCCGCCTCGGCCGTGAGCTGCTGGCCGCGCGCCTGGTGGAGGTCGAGGCGTACCTCGGTGCGAACGATTCCGCGAGTCACGCCCGGCGCGGTCTGCGCAGCGCGCGCAACGAATCGATGTACCTCGATGGAGGCCACGCGTACGTCTACTTCACTTACGGAATGCACTGGTGCGTGAACGTCGTCACGCAGGAAGCGGACGTCGCCGAGGCCGTGCTGCTGCGGGCCGCGGAACCGCTGCGCGGCATCGAGACGATGCGCGAGCGGCGGCCAAAGGCAAGACGGGACCGCGACCTGATGAACGGCCCGGGCAAGCTCTGCTCGGCGATGGCCATCGACAAATCGCTCGATGCCGAACCGTTCGATGGAAAAACACTCTGGCTCGCTCCGCGCGACATCGAAGTCAGCGACGAAGACATCGCCGTCAGCCATCGCATCGGCGTCGAGAACTCCGGCGAAGCGGCGGGATGGCCGTTGCGGTTTTACCTTCGGGACAATTCGTATGTCAGCAGGTGAACGGACACCATTGCACTTTGAGCGCTGACGGAACTATTCTGTTCCCCTCAAGCTCACCTCCGCCGCGCGAATAAAAAGGAGACCTGTATGCGTCGTCTATCCTTCGTGCTCCTCGCCCTCGTTGTCGTCTTTGTTGCCCTTCCTCTGTTCGCCCAATCCCAGGCCACGACCGGTGTCATCGAGGGGACCGTCGTCGATGCCAGCGGTGCTGCCATTCCCGGCGTCACCGTGACGATCAAGAATACGGCCACCGGTTACGAGGTCGTGGTGGTCACCGATGCGGCCGGGCATTTCCGCGCGGTGCTTCTGCCGGTCGGCCCCTATCAGGTCACGGCCGTGCTCCAGGGCTTCGCCACGGTGGTGCAGAAAGGTCTCGACCTCGGCGTCGGTCAGACCTTGTCGGCCTCGATCGCCTTGAAACAGGCCACCACCGCCGAGGAGATCGTCGTCACCGCGGCGGCGCCGCTGATCGAGACGGCGCGCACCGAGGGCTCCACCCGCATCGACGAGAAAGCCGTTGAAGGATTGCCGAACAACGGCCGCAACTTCCTCGAGTTCACCAAGATGACCCCCGGCGTCACGATCGTGCAGGGTCCTGACGGTGATGAGTTGTCGATCAATGGCCAGAAAGGCATCTCGAACAACGTCTCTGTCGACGGTGCCGACTTCAACAATCCGTTCTTCGGCGAGCAGCGCGGCGGGCAGAGGCCGCCGTTCACGTTCAACCTCGACGCCGTGAAGGAAATGGTCGTCATCGCCGACGGCGCCAATGCCGAGTTCGGACGCTCGATGTCCGGCTTCGTCAATGTCATCACGAAGTCGGGCACGAACGACCTGGACGGCACCGCGCATTTCACCTTCAAGAACGACTCGTTGAGCAGCCAGCCGAAGAATCCTGACGGCTCGACCTCGCCGAAGTTCCCCTCGACGCAGTCGCAGGCAGGCTTCACGTTCGGCGGTCCGCTGCAGCGCGACCGCTTGTTCTACTTCGGCGCATTCGATTATCAAAAGGCCAAGACCACAAAGCAGACGGATCCGACCCGGATCGAGCAGCGTGTCGTCGACGCGCTCGCCGCACTGGGCAGCCCGAACGAGAACGGCTCCATCGAGCATACGAATGATGCCCGCGTCCTCCTGCTCAAGATGGATTACGACGCCTCCGCGAAGAACCTTGCAAACCTCCGCTACAACTACACCTGGTCGCAGCAAGTCAACGGCACGTTCGACGTCGACTCGTGGGGGCGAAGCGCCAACGCGATCGAGAAAGACTCATCGAACGCTCTCGTCGGCGGCCTGACCTCGACGCTGCAGTCGTCGTTGCTCAACGAGTTTCGTTTCCAGGTGGCCAGGGAAAACCGGCCACGTCCCTACAACGGGCCGAACATCACCGGGCAGAGCCGCCCCCTGCCTGACACGGCCTTCGACTTCGCGAAGAGCTACCGGTTCGGCGAGCCGTTCTTCATCCCGGTCACCTACTACGACACGCGCGTACAGTTCAACGACAACGTCAGCTTCCTGCGCGGCGCCCACGACATCAAGGCCGGCCTGGAGTTCAATCGAGTGAACTCGGTTCAGACGTTCCTCGGTTTCGCGAACGGCCGCTACATCTTCAGTTCGACCGACGGCTTCCTCAATTACCTGAAGAATCCCAAGTACGTCGAATGCTCCGACGGCACGTCATCGCAAACCGGCGTCTGCGCCGGCACCGCATCGATCACCGGCCCCGTCCTTCTCTATCTGCAGCAGGCCGGCGTCGGCAACATCAGCGTGGAGCAGGCGGGCACGCAGAGCATTCCGCAGACCGAGCCGGCAGTCTTCCTGCAGGACGCATGGCAGGCCACGCCGCACCTCAACATTCAGTACGGACTCCGTTGGGAAGCGGAGATGGAGCCCGATCCCATCACGCCGGCCGATCAGGTCTTCTTCGCCGGCTTCATCGGCAAGACGTCGAAGGGACAGGCGTTCCCCTCCAACGGCAAGATTCCCAGCGACAACAAGATGTTACAGCCGCGCCTCGGTCTGGCCTGGGATCCTCGTGGCGATGGAAAAGAGGTGCTACGGGCGAACGCAGGTATCTACTACGGCCGTGTTCCGGGGCTGACGCTGGCCTCGTCGCGCTCCACCAACGGCTCGCGCGGACAATCGATCTTCCGCGACAGCGCACTGACCTCGATCCTCGGGCCCGTGCCCGCCTATCCGAACATCATTCCGCAGTCGCAGATCGGCTCGCCCTTCGATCCGGACGTCTTCGTGTTCGATAAGAACTTCCAGAACCCGAGGACGAAATCGGCCAGCATGTCGTGGGATCAGGAAGTCATCAAAGACTACGGATTCCTGGTGAAGTACAACTATGCCAAGGGTGACCACATCACCCGCTTCACGAACCGCAATGATCCGCTCCTCGGATCACCATGGTCGACCGGCCTCGGCACCGGCGGTACGAACGGTATCGGTACTCTGACGACGATCGAGTCGACAGCCAAGAGCCTTTACCAGGGCGTCACGATCGGCATCAATAAGCGGCCGTCGAACAACCTGGCCTTCGAGGTGAACTACACCTATTCGAAAGACAAGTCGGACGACGACAACGAGCGCGATCCCTTCTCCTTCCGCTACGCCGAGATCACCAACCTGGCCGCGGAATACGGCTACTCCGACCGCGATCAACGCCACCGTTTGAACAGTTGGTTCCTGTGGAACGCGCCGATGGGCATCGACGTGAATGTGCGCTATTCGTATCGCTCCGCCCAACCGCAGTCCCTGTCTTGTGTCGTGAGCGTTGCGTTCTGCGGTAAGGACTCGTTCGGCAGTTCGCGATTCATGGCCATCGCGCAGACGCCGCAGGACCGCATCAATCCAGACGGTTCAGTGACGCAACGCAACCTCGGGCGGAAAGACAATCAGTTTTCCTCGCTCGATTTCCGCCTCACCAAGGCCTTTCCCTACGGCAGATACAGACTGGAGCCGGCCATCGACGTCTTCAATCTGCTCAACAGCAAGAACCTTCATCGCCCCGAGGTGACCAACCTGATCTTCAACTTCGACGGCACCGTGCAGAGCGGCGTCGGCGAACCGCGCCAGATGCAGCTGGGGGTGCGGGTGATCTGGTAGGACGAAGGGTTGTCGGTTGTCGGTGACCCGTTGTCCGAACACATCGTAAGCTTCGGACAACTGACAACCGACAACCGCGTCCCCGGATCTAACGGACAGCGAGCGACTACTTCAAAAACTCCATCAGATAGTCCGTCGCTTCCTTTGATCCCATCACCGACAGCTTCTCGATGATCCGGCGTTTGGTCTCGGGATCCTTCTCGGCGCGTGCGAGGTTGACGAGCGTCCGGGCGTTGCCCTGAATGAAAAGCGCTTCGATGACGCCTTTGCGGACCTCGGGGCGCGGGTCGTCGTTGTAAAGCGAAAGAAGCAATTCGCCGGAGCGGCCGCCGCCGAGGAGGCCGAGATTGCGGATGGCGGTCACCTTCAGCTCGAGGATCTTCTCGTTGCGCGCGATCTCGGCGAGCTTCTCGGAATTGCCGCCGATGAACATCGCCTGGAGGATCTTCTTGCGGATCTCGACGGACGGCTCGTTGTTGTAAAGCTCGGCCAGTTCGTTGCGACCGCCGACCACCCCCAGTTGAAGCACGGCATCCGCGCGCAACTCCGGATTCGATTCGCCCTTGGCAAGCGCCAGAAGGCGGGTGCGGTCGCCGGCGATCATGTACGACTTCAGGATCGACTTCTTCACCGAGACGTCGTTCGTCGAGTTGTAGATGTCCGTCAGCACTCCGCGGCTGCGCTCGCCGCCGAGGATGCCGAGCGTGCGAACGGCCCGATCGCGGAGATCGGGAGGACCGCTCTTCGCCGTACGCACGACGATATCGAAGGCTTTTGGCGAGCCCGATTGACTGAGGACGAAGAGCGCGCGTTCCTTCAGTTTCACGGGCTGATTGCCGTTCAGGATTCCCTCGAGGATAGGGATGGCGCGATCGGGGTCGCTCATCATCAGGCCGTTGATGGCCATCAGCTTTACGTCTTCATCGCCGACGTGTTCGGGCTGGATCACCTGGCCGGCCGACTGCCGGATCTCGACTTCGAGCGTCTTGCCGTCCGAGACCCACTTCGACTTCGGATATGCCTTCTCGAGCTGGAGCAGTGTGGAGAGTGCGTCCGACCGGGCTCCCATCTTTCCTTGCGCGTACGCGAGCCAGTAGAGCGCTGCGTCGGCGTGAGACATCTGCATTTCCGTAACTTTTCGGAAGAGCGACGCGGCGCGCCGCCAGTCGTGATCGTCAAGCGAGTCGGTGGCGCGGTCGTAGAGGTCTTCCTCTTTCTCCGCTTTATCCGCCTTCTGCTCGGCGCGATCACGATCGCGTGCGGCACGGTCGTCATCATCGTCAGTCTGCACGACGATTGTTCGGTTCGAATCGGGCTTCCAGTTGGCGTGCACGGCCGGCGCAAGCGCGACCAGCGCGGCGGCGAGCGTGAGTATCCATTTCGATTTCATAGCGAGTCCATTCCTTTCCGCGGGGGCGTGGCGGGGGCTTCGTGGCCGCCCACCTGTGCGCTGACGACGCGCACCTTGAACAGGAGTCCCTTCGAATCGATCCGCTTCTGCAGAGCGGCTACTTCGTCGGGCGAGAGAGTCGAGCCGGCATGCGACAGCTCGACGAGGACCGGCTCGAGGTCCGAGAGAAGAGAAGCGATACGCGTCTCGCCCCTTCGCACGGCCGTCTGCCGGTAAATACGATTCGAGGCCACGAGCTCCCCGGCACGTTTGCTCTCCGAGGAGACATCGAGAGGTTGCTTCGCATCGGCGTTGGAGAGCTCGAGCAGCATCCGTTCGGAGCTGTCGAGGTGATCGCTGACGACGACGAGCAGCAGCCTGTCTTTGGATGCCGATTCGATGGCCGCCGGTTGAACGGGACCCGGCAGTGCGGCATGGGCGACGATCGAATGCACCGGGTCGTTATTCTGCGTCCGGGCATGCCAAAAGATGCCGCCGGCGAACGCGAGCGCAAGAGCCGCTGCAATTGCGGCGATCGTTCCCCACACACGTGAGCGGCGGCGCTCGCTGCCGAGCTTCCACCGCAGCCGCGTCCACACTTCCTGACCATAGGCGCCGGTCCGCTCCGGAATGGGGAGCTGATCGACGAGCGCGAGCACGTCGCGAAGCGTCTCGAACTGCTCGCGGCATTCGTCGCACGACGCCAAGTGCTCCTCGGCAGACGCGGCGCCGGCGTCGTGGTAGTAGTGAGCGATCAGTTGTTCTTCTGTCAGGTGTTGCATGTTGTCGGCCTCACCAACGGCTCCAGCGATTCGCGCAACTTGCGCACGGCGCGGAAGATCGTGTGTTTTGCGGCATTGACTTGAATCCCCAGTGTCTTGCCGATCTCTTCGACCGGCATTCCCTCGAAGTGGCGGAGTACGAACGCGGTCCTCTCGTTGCTGCTGAGCCGCTCCATCGCCGCGGCGACGTGCTTCTGTAGATCGGCGGACATCAGAAGGCGGTCCTGCTGCGGCTCCGTTCGCCCCTCGCCCGCAAGCTCAGCCGATTCGGGATCGCCGCCGTAATGCCGGTCGGCACGTCCGCGGGCGCGGAGGAGGTCGAGCGAACAATTGACGGTGATCCGGTGCAGCCACGTGCCGAAGTTCGCCCGCTCTTCGAAATGCCGCAGTTGGCGGTAGGCGCGAAGGAACGTCTCCTGCACCACGTCGTCGGCATCATGTTCATTTCCGGTCATGCGATACGCCACGCGAAACGTCGTTCGGGAGTGCCGCTCGACCAGTTGCCGGAAGGCATCGGCATCGCCGGATCGGGCCCGGCTCACCACGGCAAGGTCGGTCGTTATCTCCATCCCGGAAGGCTTAGACTCGGTGCGGGTCATTTGGTTAGCCAGCGGCTTCGCCGCGTTGTCGGTTAACGGTTGTCGGTTGTCGAGGTCGAGATTGGTCCGTGTTCCCCGACAACTGATAACCGATAACCGACAACGCGGCGAAGCCGCAGACAAGGCGCGAAGCCGCTACCATAATGAACTCCAATGACCTCGCTCGTTCACTACGTCCTGCTCTACGGCATCCCGCTGATTTTCATCAACGTGTTGCTCGAGCAGCTCGGCGCACCGGTGCCGGCCGTGCCGGCGCTGATCGTGGCCGGCGCGTTGTCGCGCGACGGCAAGATGTCGTCGAGGGACGTGCTGCTGGCGGCGCTCGTGGCATCTCTCATCGCCGACTACCTCTGGTTCCTTCTCGGGCGACGCTACGGCTACCGCATTCTACGGACGCTTTGCCGGATCTCGCTTTCGCCCGACTCCTGCGTGCGCGATACCGAGGCCCGGTTTGAGAGATGGGGAGCCAAGTCGCTCCTCATCGCGAAATTCATCCCCGGATTCTCGACGGTCGCGCCTCCGCTGGCTGGCGCTTCCGGGCGCAGCTCGCTCGCGTTCCTCCTCTACGACGGCATCGGTGCGCTGCTTTGGGCCGGAAGCGCGGTCGCGGCCGGCCGGGCCTTCCATCGCGCCATCGATCGCCTGCTGGCCGCACTCGAAAACCTCGGCGGATGGGCGCTGGTCGTCGTGGTGTGCCTGCTGGCGCTGGTCATCGCCGTCAAGTGGGCGCAGCGCGTTCACTTTCTGAAGCAATTGCGGCTGGCGCGCATCGAACCGCACGATCTGAAGGCGATGCTCGACCGCGGCGAGCTGCCGGTCGTGCTCGACGTCCGCTCGACGGGCGCGCGCAAGCACAATCCACGCGCGATCCCCACGGCCATCCTCGCGCAGATGGACGACATCAACTCATGGCTCGGCGATCTGGCACCCCATCAGGAGGTGGTGCTTTACTGCACGTGACCAAACGAAGCCTCAGCCGCCCGTGTGGCGCGCATGCTCATCGACAGGGGATATACGAAGGTTCGCCCGCTGACCGGCGGACTCGATGGCTGGATCGATGCCGGGTATCCGGTTGAGGATGTTGCGTAAGTTGCCTCACCCGCCCGCGACGGGCGGGATGAAAGCCAGCTCGTCGCCGTCGTGCAGCAACTCATCGGGGCGGACGTAGCTCTCGTTGACGGCGACCATCGGAGGCTGGGTATAGTCGCGCAGCGCGGCGTGCTCGTCGCGCAACCGCTGCCAGACGTCTCCCGCGCGCGTTCCGTCCGGAAGATCGAGGATTTCCTCGCCGCGGCCGGCGATGTCGCGCAACACGGCGAAGAAGAGCAGGCGGATTTTCATCACCACCCATTCTATCTGCGTAGAATTGCGCGCTTGGACTCGCAATTCACAGCGGCGATGACCGTCGACTCCGCGCTGGCGCTGCATCCCTCCGCGCGCTGGGTCTTCGCCGCGTATCACATCGGTGGATGCGACGGCTGTTCGGCGGCGACGGATGAGACGCTGGCTGAGGTTGCCGCTGGCTACCGGCTTGACCTGGAGCGGCTGCTATCGGATCTGAACGCTTTGTTGAAGCCGGTTTGGCTGCGATGAAGCGGGCTCCGAGTCGGACAAAATTGCAGCGAGGTTTGCGCGAAAGGCAAAATTTGCCTTGTGCGTGAATGACGGAAACGGGCTGTTGACAGCGTCCCGATCTCGGGTCTTTAGAGAGCGTGCGGCAGCGGGAACGAGAGATGTATTGCCGCGATCGACGTGAGACGATTAGTTATTACGTTTGGCAAGAGCCATGCATTTACCCGCGTCACGATGAAACAGGTTTCGACAGATTCGAGACCGACCCGCGGGTCCCATCTCTCTTGCCCGCGTCTAGTGGCCGCTGCGGACCCCCTCCTAACTATTGGACCGATTTTGGACGATTAATCACCTAGCTTCCTTGAACCCCACCAACTGGTCGCAGCGGTCCAGCCCCAAGCGATGTACCACAACGGAGCCGAAAGGCTCCGTTAGTGCTTTTGGGCGATACCATTCGCCCGTGAAGCGAAAGATCAAGTCGTATCCGCCGCTCTCTTCCTTCGCCACAACCGGCGGTTGAGCGTGCAAGCTGGGTCAGGATGACCTGCACTCGGTTCTGGCAAAACTCCCTTCTCAGGAAGGGCTGGGGGATCTTGTCGTCGGTTACGGCACCAACGATGACGCTGCGGTCGTGAGGATCTCCGGCGACTTGGCCATTGCCCAGACGGTCGACTTCTTCACGCCGATCATCGACGACCCGTATCTTTTCGGCGCGATCGCGGCTGCCAACTCGGTCTCCGACATCTACGCGATGGGTGCCACGCCGATCGTCGGTCTGGCCATCGCCACCTTTCCGACAAACGTCCTGCCGCTGGAGGTGCTGCAGGAGATCCTGCGCGGCGGGTCGGAGAAGGCGGCGGAGGCGGGGTTTCCGATCGCCGGAGGCCACACCATCATCGACGATGTCCCCAAGTACGGCCTGGCGGTCACCGGCGTGGTGAGCGTGGCCAAACTGGTTCGCAACTCGACCGCGAAGGCAGGCGACGCACTCGTTCTGACCAAGCCGGTCGGCAACGGAATCCTCATCAGCGCCTACCGCGGTCTGACGCACAAGCGTTTGGGACGGCGCACGGCGCCCTCGCTCGACGAGGCCGTGCGCTGGATGATGATGCTCAATCGAGACGCGGCGGCCGCGATGACCGAGGTTGGCGTCAGCGCGGCCACCGACATCACCGGCTACGGTCTGGTAGGACATCTTCTGGAAATGTGTGCCGGCTCCGGAACCGGCGCGGAGATCCGCGTCGGCGCGGTTCCGGTGCTGTCGAACGCCCGCGAATACCTGGCGCGCGGCTTCCGGTCGGGCGGTACGCTTCGCAATGTCGAGACCTTTCGCCGGCGCGTCGACATTCGCGTTTCGGAGTCGGAATTCACACTGATGTGTGACGCACAGACCAGTGGCGGATTGCTGATTGCTGTATCACCGGAGAGCCTCGGGGCGCTGGAAACGCGCCTGCGGCAGAGCGGCCTGTTCTATGCAACCATCGGAACGATGACGGACCAGAGCGGTAAGCTAACGCTCATTCCCTGAAAAAGACGAGGAGAAAAACGATGCCCTATTGTCCAACCTGCAAGCAGGCCTATCCGAGCGGCCGGACCGAGTGTCCCACCGACCATGCGGCGCTCGTCGATGAGCTTCCGTTTCAGTCGAGGCAGGGCGAAGGGGAGACTTGGGTCGAGATCGCGAGCACCGGCACGGACGACGAGGCGCGCATCATCAAAGGGTTTCTTGACGCCGAGGGTATCCCGGCGCAGATCGAAAACGTCAAGTTCAGCATGGAGCCGATCAACTTTGGAACGATGGGCGACATCCGCGTCTATGTCGGAGCGGAGGACCAGGCACGCGCGCAGCAGTTGATACGGCAGCGGAACGCCGACTTCGACCGGCTCGAAGACGATGCCGATACCGTCGTCACTGACGAGGGAACTGCCGAGATCACCGAGGACGAAGAGATCGAACCGGCGGAGAAGGAATGACCGAAGAGCCGCACCCGCCCGCACCCGCGGATGGGACACCAGTGATGCCGCGCTGGGTGCCGACATTGATCGGCGTGGTGTTGGTCGCCATGGCCGGGCTGGCCGTCTACACCGGCATCCGCTATCGCACTCCCACTCTGGCGAACGGGATCGTCAAATCCCGTCACCCGGCCAGGGGGCTGACCAGCGGCGCCGGCCCGCCCGGAGAGCCGGAACCGGGAGCGTCGCTCGTCTTTCCGGGCGATGCCGCGGACAACACTCCAGCCGCGGGCGAGGCCGTCACCGGCCGCGCCCGCGCGGAGGTCACCGGCACGGGGCATAGCATCAGCTCCACGGTGCGCATCTGGGCGCGGCGCGGGATGATTACGAACGTCGTCCCGGACGACGCCATGGTATCCGTCAACGATCTCGTCATCGGCCAGGCCAAACAGTTCGGCACGATGGACGAGGTCTACGACTTCCCGGCCCCCGGCAGCTACACGATCCGTTTCTCCGCTCCGGGCTACAAAGACGAGCAGTTCATCGTGACGGTGGCGGAGAACGCGAAGGACGAGATCGCACGTCTGGATGTGAAGCTGGCACGGTAGCGGCGAATCGAACCTGTCACAAAGAGCTGACCCCTCCGACCCGGCAGTGTTTCGACTTCGTCCGTACAATGTGCAAGTCCGATGCGTCATTCACTCCTTATCGCTGCAACCGCTCTTGTCGCCGGATGCGCGCTTTACTCTGACGTCTCGATTTCGCCTCTGTTGATCACGCCCGGCGCGATCGAGCGGGGAAGCGACCTTCCTTCGATGGTGCGGAAGTCCGACTACGTCCGCGCCGTCGAGCAGGCTTCCATCGTGGAGTCGAGGGGCCGGCGCAATGCCAGCGACCTTCTCTACCTCGGCACGGCAGAAATGGCGTCGGGCCGTTTTGACGACGGGCACCGGCATCTCCGCGCCACGCTCGATCTCGAGCCCTTCCGAACGACGTATGCCGATGCGGCATGGGCGCTCTCACAGCTCGAGTATTTGCGGAACAACTTCGAGGCCAGTCTGGAGTGGGCCCATGTGGCTGCCGATCACGGCCTGATCGTCCGCAAGTGGCATATGGAGTTCCTCGAGTCGCTGAAGAATCTCGATACGTACCGCTTCCTTGGGCCGGCAACGGAGCGGGTCGCTCTACGCAGCGGGCGGCCGGACGTGCCTCGGGTGGAAGTGACGGTGAACAAAACGAAGAACGTCGTCGCCATCGTCGACTCCGGCGCGGTGATGTCCATCGTCTCGCGCAAGCTTGCGGCCTCGGTTCCCATTCGAAGGCTCGGTAACTTCGAGGGGACCTTCACCGGCCTCCTCGGAGAGCCGATTCAGGTGGAGTTCGGAATCATCGACTCTCTGCAACTCGGAAAGATGACGATCGAGAACGTGCCGGTGGCGATCATGCCGGACGACAAGATGAAGTTCGTCGTGGCGAACAAAGAGGAGTTTTCAATCGAGTTTCTCCTCGGCGCCCACCTGTTGAAGGAGATGCGCATCGAGCTCGACTTCCGGCACAATCAGGCCACATTCACCCATCTGACCTCCGCCGATCGTGTCCCCGTTTCCGATCAGAATCTCTTCTGGGATCATTTCCGGCCCGCGGTTCGCGGCGTCATCAATCGCAAAGGGTGGTTCGTTTTCATCCTCGATACCGGTTCCGAGGTGACCTTCCTCAATTCAGCGAATTCGCTGCCGATTCAGCTTTTCACCAAGGTCCACAACGCCACGCTGCAAGGTCTTGGCGGCGCGGAAAAGCACGGCGACAAGGTGGAAAACATCGAGATTGGCATCGACCGTTGGGCCGGAACGTTCCGCACGATCCCGATGTACGACCCCGGCGCAACGGAGCGCGACCTGACCTCCGGCATCATCGGCGAGAATTACCTGAAGAACTTCATCGTGACCATCGACTTCGGCAGGATGCGTCTCGACCTCAAGCCCCTGGTCCGCATTCCGACAGGCGACACCGATGTGTCGACGGAAGTTCCCGGCGGAATCATGCCGCGGTGAGGTCCGGGCGCCACACGCCGCTCTGCGATACGATCCTGCCTCCATGGACGAACCTCTCATTCGATCGACGACCGTCCTCTGCGTCCGGCGTGATGGCGCAGTGGCCATGGCGGGCGACGGACAGGTGACTGTCGGAACCACCGTCATGAAACATGGCGCGGCCAAGGTGCGTCGCCTCTATCACGACAAAATCCTGGCTGGATTTGCCGGCTCCGCCGCCGATGCCTTCGCTCTCTTTTCACGATTCGAGGCCAAGCTCGAGGAGTATCGCGGCAATATGGAACGCTCGGTCGTCGAGCTGGCCAAGGACTGGCGGATGGATAAGTACCTGCGCCAGCTGCAGGCCTTTCTCATCGTAGCGAATGCCGAGCGCGCCTATCTGATCTCCGGCACCGGCGATCTGATTCAACCGGACGACGGGATTCTGGCCATCGGCTCCGGCGGTCCGTACGCGCTGGCGGCGGCGCGCGCGCTGATGAATCACACGGAACTGAACGCGGCCGCCATCGCCGAGGAAGCATTGCGCATCGCCGCGACCATCTGCATCTACACCAACGACCACATCACCGTGGAAAGCCTCTGACTATGGTTATCCAACTTCCAGGCAGCGTCGAAGACGCGGGCCACTCCGAGAAGCTCACGCCAAAAGAGATCGTGCGCGAGCTCGACACGTACATCGTGGGGCAGCACGCCGCGAAGCGCGCGGTGGCCATCGCCCTCCGCAACCGCTGGCGGCGGCAGCAGCTCCCGCCTGAGTTGCGCGACGAGATCGCGCCAAAGAACATCATCATGATCGGCCCGACCGGCGTCGGGAAGACGGAGATCGCGCGCCGGCTGGCGCGGCTGACCCGTTCACCATTTCTAAAGATCGAGGCCTCGAAGTTCACCGAGGTCGGTTATGTCGGGCGCGACGTCGAATCGATCGTCCGCGATCTGACCGAGATCGCCGTCAAGCTGGTGAAGGATGAGAAGACGCGCCTGAACCGCGAGACGGCCGAGCGCAATTCGCGCGAACGGATCCTCGACCTCCTTCTCCCCGACTCGCGCCGCCCGGCCGCCCGCCCGGCATTCGTCGGCGCGCCTGAAGAGCAGCCGCCGACGGAGACGCGAGAGAAGCTGGGCGTCTGGCTCGATGAAGGGCGGCTCGACGAGCGGGAGATCGAGATCGACGTGAAGGAGCAGAGCTATCCGTCGTTCGAGATTTTCTCGGCGCAAGGCGTCGAGGAGATGGGCGTCAACGTCAAGGACATGCTCCCCGGACTCTTCGGCGGAAAGTCGAAGCGCAAGAAAATGCGCATCGGCGATGCGCGGCCGATCATCGTGCAGGAGGAGGCGGAAAGGCTCGTCGACCAGCAAAACGTGGCCCGCGAGGCCATCGAGCGTGTCGAGCAGAGCGGCATGGTCTTTCTCGACGAGATCGACAAGATCGCCGGCCGCCAGAACGCGGCGCACGGTCCCGACGTCTCGCGTGAAGGCGTGCAGCGCGATCTGCTTCCCATCGTCGAGGGGACGACCGTGAATACGAAATACGGGATGGTGAAGACGGATCACATCCTCTTCATCGCCGCCGGCGCGTTTCACGTTTCCAAACCGTCGGACCTCATCCCCGAACTGCAGGGACGTTTCCCGATCCGTGTCGAGCTCGAGTCGCTGACCGAGGAGGATTTCGTGCGCATCCTGCACGAGCCGAAGAACGCCCTGACGATGCAGTACTCCTCGCTGCTGGCGACCGAAGGAGTCACGCTGAGGTTCGCCGACGACGCCATTGCCGAGGTGGCGCGCTATGCGGCGCTGGTCAACGAGAAAACGGAGAACATTGGCGCGCGGCGCCTTCACACCATCCTGGAGCGCCTCCTCGACGAACTGTCATTCGAAGCCAGCGAGATGGGGGGGCAGTCGGTCACGATCGACGCCGCCTACGTGCAGCGGGTTCTGGCGGAGACGGTGAAAGATGAGGACTTGAGCCGGTACGTGTTGTGAGACGCGCAACGATTCTCTTCGCGGCCGTGATGCTTGCGGCCTCCGCGCGTGGCGACACCGTGGCAGACATGCGCTCGGCCATCTCCCAGCTTCGTGCCACGAAGCCGATTCACGTTTCGATCGATGTGCAGCGCTCGCGGAAGAACGAGGGGCGTTTCGCCAATCAGCAGTTCACCGGCTCGGCGTCGCTCGACGCTGTCGAAGACGAGGCGGGGCTGCGCATCACGTTTCCCCGCGCCATTCTGGAGCGAGCCGACCGCGAGTCGCGGGAGCACACCTCCGATCCCCGGAAGACGATGCCGACGCGGGCAGCCATCAATGATACGCAGCCAACCGAGGTTGCCGATGCCGTCGATTTCGCGGGTCCGTTTCTCCGTCTCCTCGAAGTGGCCTCGAAAGTGAGCGAGGTGCGCGGCACCCGTGACGGCCGGTCGGTTCGCGTCGTCGTCCTGAGGCTGACGCCGAAACTACCGGCGGAAGCAACGAGTATCTTCAGCGTGAAGTTCACCGAGGACAGCATGACTGTCTGGCTAGGCGACGACAACGTCCCCCTGGCTGCCGAACGGATCCAGCGCGGCACCGCCGGTTTCATGTTCATCAAAGGCTCGATGATGAACCGGTCATCCTGGACCTTCACCCACTACGGCGACCGGCTAGTCGTCCTCCGCGATGACTCGTCGTACTCAGGGTCGGGATTCGGGCAGAAGGGCGAAGGGCGGAGCGTGCAGGTGCTGACGGTGCGGTGAAAAATGCGACTCACGCGGAGGACGCGGAGAAGACCAATACCGCTTCTACCTCCGCGATCTCCGCGCCTCCGCGTGAAACTCAGGCGCTAAGTAACCTCTGACAGCTTCGTATCCTCCGGCACATCCGTCGGGCTCGCGAAGAAGAGTTTGAAGCCATCGGGGTCGTTGACTTGGGTGACCCAGAGGCCGTTGCCTACTTCGGGTACCGAGGGGTTCAGGCCGCGGGAATGGAACTCGTGGAAGAGGGCGATGGCGTCGGCGCACTGGAAGTTGAGCGTGATGCCCTGTCCGGCGTTCGCGGGTGGCGCTTTCGCGAACTCCTGTAGCATCAGTGACGCGCCGCCAAGGGTGAGCCAGCACCAGCGGAGATGGCCGTCAGGTTCCCACTTGTGCCGGAACGCGAAACCGAGGCCGTCGATGTAAAACTTGATAGAGCGTTCCATTGAGGAGACGTGGAGGAAGGGGACGACTTCTTTGACGTTCATCGCATCCCTCACAAAATGTACGAGCTTGCCGCCTGTGAACCGAACAGCAGCCGGTCGATCGTCCACTCGCCGCCATTCGTGGCGAAAACGAGAAGGGCGATGAGAAAGAGCAGCAGGTCGTAGTGCCAGCCCTGCGAGCCCTTTCCCCAGAATCCCGAATGCCAGACGAATGCTTTGCGATGCATGGCTCCGAGCATGACGATCATCAGTCCGACCGCGGAGAGCCGGGTCAGCAGGCCGCCGGCGATGCCAAGTCCGGCCAGCAACTCGACGATGCCGACGAGCAGAACGATCGGCTTGGGCAGCCCGAGGTCTTTCGAGCTCCCCTCGGGGTCACGGGCGTGCCCGAATCCGCTCCAGACGAAGATCAGGCCGGCGAGGATGCGCAAGGCGAGAATCGTGTATTGGTTGAGCGCAAACATGATCGGCAAGTTTATAGCCACCAATGTGCCATGCCACATTGGTCCCTGCCGGCTAGGTCACGGTTTTCTGAAAAGCCCGTGCGCTGGCGGCGATCAGCAGGGCGGAAATGACCAGCAGCGCCGCCACCGGCTCCCAGAGATCGAAGAACGTCGCCCCTCGGATGACGATCCCTCTGGCGATCCTGATGAAATGCGTCGCCGGCAGGACATACGAAACGATCCGCAACGGAAGCGGTAGAGACGCGATCGGGAAGATGTAGCCGGAGAGGAGAACGGACGGCAGCATGATCCCCATCGACCGCTGCATCGCCTCCATCTGCGTTTTGGCGCGCGAAGAGACTAGCAGGCCGACTGACAGGAGCGAAAGCAGGTAGACCGGCGAGAGGACCAGCAGCAGCGTCAGGCTGCCGTGGATGGGAACGAGGAAGAGGACGCGCATGAGAAAGAGGATCATCAGAAGCTGGACGTATGCCAGGCCGAGATAGGGAAGCAGCTTTCCGATGACGACAGCGAGCGGCGAGACCGGCGTGACCATGAGCTGCTCGAGCGTCCCGCGTTCGCGCTCCTTCACGATGGCGAACGAGGAGAGGATGGTTCCGGAAAAGGTCAGCAGGATGGAGATGAGCCCCGGGATGAGCAGGTTGGCGCTGCGCATGTCGGGGTTGAACATCATCACCGGATGCGCTTCGATCAGCGGCTGCGCGCCCTTCTCCATCAATGCGTTGATCGAATTGGAGAGGATGACGCCGTTGGCCGCGGAAAGAGCCTGGGTGGCGATGCTGGAATCGGAGCCGTCGATCATGATCAGGACGTCGGCCTGCCGTCTCGCGGCGAGGTTGCGCGCGTAGTCGGGTGGAATCTCGATCGCCACCTGCGCGTGGCCGGCCACGATCTGATGCTGCAGTTCGGCCCGCGAACGGACGAGCGTGACCACCCGCAGATAGGACGTGTTGCCAAACTGTTCGATCAGCCGCCGACTCTCCTGCGATTGGCTCAGATCGAAGACGACCGTGGGGATGTTCTTGGCGTTCATGTCGATGACGCCGAAGAGGATCAGCTCGAACACGGGGACGGCGATAGCGAAGAAGAGCGTGCCGCGGTCGCGCAGCATCTGCGTCAGCTCTTTGCGGAACATCGCGGCGAAACCGTTCACAGGGAGGCCTCGACTTCCTTGCCGCGCGTTTCGGTAAGGCGGACGAAGACGTCTTCCAGCGACGGCTCGATCGGACTGACCGCTACGTTGCCGAGGCGGAAGGCTTCCAGGTCGCCTTTGAGCTTGTCGTTGGAAACGCCGCTGTCGATCAGAAGATGGAGCGACGTTCCGAAGATCGTGGCGGCCCGGACGTACGGCAGCGTGCGCGCGCTCGTCATCAGCCGCGCCACCCCTTCGCTCGAGACTGCCTCGACGCGCCGGGTTCCCTCGGGCGTGACCTCCGGCAGTTCCTTGAGCACGTCGGGGCGGCCGACGACGATGAGGTGGGCCATGTAGAGGTAGGCCACGGAGGCGCAACGCTCCGCTTCGTCCATGTAGTGCGTCGTCACGAACATCGTCACGCCGCTGCCGGCAAGCTCGAAGAGGAGATCCCACAGTTCGCGGCGGGCTACGGGATCGATGCCGGCGGTCGGCTCGTCGAGAAAGATGACGCGCGGTTGATGCATGAGCGCGGCGGCCAGCGCCAGGCGCTGCTTCCAGCCGCCGGAGAGCGCACCGGCGAGGCGGTCGCGGTACGGACCGATGTGAGTGAGGTTGACGGCCCAGTCGATCCGTTCCTTCCGCTCGGCACCTTTCAATCGGTAAATAGCACTGAAGAAGTCGAGGTTCTCCTGAACGGTGAGATCGCGGTAGAGGGAGAAGGCCTGGGAGACGTAGCCGATGTGCTGGCGGACGAGCTCTCCGTCTTTCTCGACGTCGTAGCCGTCGACGGTGGCGTGACCCTCGGTCGGCACCAACAGGCCGCACAGGATGCGGATCAGCGTCGATTTGCCGGAACCGTTCGGTCCGAGGAGTCCGAAGATCTCACCGCGTGGAACCTGCAGAGTGATGTCGTCGAGTGCCCGGACCGTTCCGAAGTTTTTCGAGACGCCCCGCACGTCGATGCCGGCGTCGTCGCTCAATCCGGCCGCCCTTTCACGCCGAGGTCGACTGACGCGGCCATGCCTGCCTTCAGTTTCGGATTCGGGTCGACGAGCACTTTCACGCCGAAGACCTCCTCGGCGCGTTGCGCGCGCGTCTGCACATTGCGTGGTGTGTACTCCCCCTGGTCGCTGACCGAGGCGATGTGTCCGGCGAACGAATCGTTCGGAAAGGTGTCGATGTGCACGCGCACCGGCTGGCCGACAGCGACGAGGCCGAGCTCCGTTTCCGGGACGTAGACGCGAACCCAGAGCTGGCTCGATTCGAGGATCTCGGCGACGGTCTGATTCGGAGCGACGATATCGCCCGGTCGCAAGCCGAATGACTGAATGATGCCGCCGACCGTGGAGACGACGCCGGTCTCGGCGCGCTGTTTCATGAGGGTGTCGAGCCGCCGCTGCTGTGCTTCAACCTCGGCACGGGCGGCATCGAGGTCTTCCTTGCGGGTTCCCTTTTGCAGGATGCGGAGATCGTCTGCCGAGGTTTTCGCCTTGGTCGCGGCGTCCTCGGCCATCTCTTTCGCCACGATGCCTTCGCGGTAGAGGCGTTCCCACCGGTGTCGATCGACCTCGTCGTTGCTGGCAATCGCAATTGCCTTGGCGATCTCTTCCGGCCGTGGTCCGGCGACCGCCTTCGCCAGCGCAGCCTTGGCGGCGGCGATGGCGGCACGCTGTTCGTTGATCTGCCGGTCGATCGTTTCGGTCTCGAGCGTCACCAGCAACTGTCCGGCGTCGACGTGCACCCCTTCATCGATGAACGTCTTCGATACCCGGCCGCCGACGAGCGATCCGACATTGACCGTCCGCGCCTCGAGGGTTCCGCTCAGGACGACTTCCTGCGGCTTACGCGATTCGTAGAAGTAGAGCAGCGCGGCTGCTCCGGCAATCGCGACGACGATCACCGCCAGCACGACCCGGAGCAGACCTTTCTTTTCTGCGGGCACGAGTACCTCCGTACGCGCGAAGGATGACACGAGAACGTTTCTCCCTGCGTCTCCTCGTCTCCCCCTGAAAAAAAGCCGCCGGTCGAAACCGGCGGCTTGATCAAACTACGGGAGAAATGCCCTAGAACGTGACCTTGGCCGCGAACTGGAGGATGCGCGGGCCGAACGAAGACGTCGGCTGGCCGAAGGGACTGACGTTGTCCTGGATCGTGAGCTTGGTGGGGACGCCGGCGGTGCTGGTCACGGCGTAGAACGTGTTGCGGACGCCGTTGACGTTGCTGCGGTTGAAAAGGTTGAAGGCCTCGGCGATGAGCTGCATACGAGCGCCCGCGTAAAGGCCGATGTCTTTCGTCACGCGCGGATCGATCGAGAACTGGCTCGGCAGGCGGAAGGAGTTGCGGGAGAAGCCGGGACCGCGGTCGTTGCGCGCATTGCCGTCGTTGTTCAGATCGGCGTTCGTCACGGCGCTGTAGGGCTGGCCCGACTGGTAGGAAGCGATACCGCTGATCGTCCAGCCACCGAGGAAGGCGCGGCTCATACCGTCCATCTTCGAGGAGTATGAATCGAGGCTCCAAACGCCGCTGAGAACGACGCGATTGGGCACATCGTTGTCGCCCGGCGCCCAATCGCCGTGAAGGTTGAGCGGGTCCTGCGCGTACTTCGGATCGTCGGTTCCGGGCACGACGGCGGTGGCGTCCGGCCGGTCGTCCTTGACCTTCGAGTAGGTGTAGGCCAGGCGCATCTGCCAGTTATTGGAGAAGCGCTTCTGAAGGTCGAGCGTCAGACCGCTGTACTTCGAGTTCGCGCTCGATTGGAACTCGAGGATGCGTGCAAAGTTCGTGAATGGATGGCCGGTGTAGCGGGTGAAGCTGCTCGTGCCGACCTGCGAGCCGCTGAAGGCGCTGAACACCGGGAGCGTGACGGTCGTAGGATTCGAGACGTTGATGTCGATCGTGCGAGGAAGGTCGGAGCCCTTCACGTACTGGTACGTGACCGAGAAGGCGAAGTCATCGTTCAGGGCGCGCTCAACGCCGAGGCTGGCCTGCTGCACTTTCGGATTCTGGAAGTTCGGAGCGAAGACGAAGATGGTCGGCTTCGGCAGCGTGACACCGGTCGGAATCGAATTGTAGATATTCGGGTATGTCGGAATCAGCGCGCCGGTGAAGTTGAGCGTCTGTACGTTGATGCCGTTGTTCGAGTGCGCGGTGCCGATCATGATGGCCGGCGTGCGGCCGTAGAAGATTCCGTAGCCGCCGCGGACGACGGTACGGTCAGCCGTGTTCGGCGTCCAGGCAAAGCCCAGGCGCGGCGCGATGTTGTTGTGGTCCTCGGGGACTTTGTTCGTGTCGAGTCCCGCGGCCAGGAGCTGGGTGTCAGGATTCAGCACGGACGGCTGCGCGATCTTCTGGAAATCGTAGCGAAGGCCGGCGTTGATCGTCAGCGTCGGACGCGCCTGCCATTCGTCGTGAACGAAGGCGGCATACTCGGTCATGTCGGGATGGGTGGTCGCTCCCGAAGTGCCCGGGCCGGCGAAGGCCTGAAGGTAGCTGGCGGCGATCCCGTTCTGAAAGTCGGCCAGGCTGTTGAAGACATACGACCCGAAGAAGTTGCCCGGGAAGAAGTTGAGGATCTTGTCCTGGTTGACGTCGAAGCCGGCCTTCACGGCATGGCTGCCGAGGACGTCGGTCAGCGTGTCGGCGATCTGGTGGCGCTTGATGGTCGTCTCGCGCGGGCTGAACGTGTTGCGTCCGATGTTGAGCACGCGGATCGAGTTCTGGTTGATCTGCGCTTCCGGATCGGCGGTGTTCGCTTTGCCCGGCTCGCTATCTTTCGCATATTGCCCGCGCACTTCGTTGAAGAGCGAGCTGGTGAGGATCGTCGAGTTAGAGAAGGAGAGCGTGTCGGTTTGAACGAGCGAATCACCCGTGTGCCCAAGGGCGTTGGAGGAGTTGCCATTCTCGAAATTGCCGCCGGTGAACCGCTGCCGGTTGTAACGCAACGAGAGATGATCGTTCTTGAAGAGCTCGTGGTCGGTCTTGAGCAGGAAGACGTCCTGGTTCTGCGTCTTCTGGTAAGTGCCGGCCTGTGCCAGGACCTTCTGAAAACCGGCTTGCGATGCCGCATCGGCCGGTACCTGCGCCGCCGTGACGCCGAGGAGGATCGGGTTGTCGATGGAGTTGCGCTGGCCGTCGTAGTTGGCGAAGAAGAAGTGTTTCTCCTGAATGATCGGGCCGCCGACGCTGAAACCGTATTGATCGAAGTGGTACGGCCCCTTCGCGCGCGGCGGCGTCTGAATGGTGTTGATGAAGTCGTTCGCGTTGTAGCGGCGGTCGCGAAGGAAGTCGAAGGCGGTGCCGTGATACTCGTTCGTCCCCGACTTGGTGACAACGTTGATGACGGCGCCGCCGGCGCGGCCGTACTCGGCCGAGTAGGAGTTGTTGTTGACCTGGAACTCCTTCACCGCGTCCTGCGAGAACTGATACGGCGCGCGGCCCGAGCCGGTGCGTCCGAGAGCCTGGCCGAAGAAGGTGTTGTCGTTGTTCGCGCCGTCGATGACGAGCGAATTGAGCGTGCCACGCTGGCCGGCGAAGCTGATGTCGCCGAGCCGGACGTCGCGCACGACACCGGGCGTGGTCAGAACGAAGTCGATGAAGTTGCGGCCGTTCGTCGGCAGATTGGCGATCGCTTTCTCATTGACCACGGAGCTGACCTCGGAACGGGTTGTGTCCACGAGCGGTGCCGCGGCCGTGACCGTGACGCTTTCGCTCACGCCCTGCTTCAGCGAGAAGTTGACCGCCGAATCGCTGCCGACGTTGACGACGATCCGGTCGTACTTGACCGGCTGAAAGCCTGACAATTCGCTCGACACCGAGTAGACGCCCGGCGGCAGCAGTGGGATGTCGTAGTGTCCGGCCGAAGTCGACACCGCGGTGCGCGACAGGCCGGTGGCGGTGTTGAGGGCGGTGATTGTGACGCCCGGCAAGGCGCCACCGGAGGCATCGGTCACGGTGCCCGAGATGGAACCATTACTGCTTTGCGCAAACGCGGAAAACGGCACGATGGCGACGAGCAGAGCTATCGCAAACAGGAAGCGCATATGCTTCGCGTGACTCATGGAGACTCCTTGCATGAGGGTTGATTGAAACTGCAATCCAGGACGAATGAGCGGAGGATAACAGAGGTTTTCGACGATGGCGATTGCATCAGTGAATCCGGCGACTGGCGAGGTACTGAGGTCCTTTGAAGCGCTGCATGATGCCGCGATCGATGCGGCAATTGCCCGCTCCGAGCGTGCTCTACGTGTAAACCGTGCGCGTGGTTTTCATGAGCGCGGGATTCGGATGCGGATGACCGCGGAGATCCTGGAAAAACGGCAGGGCGAGCTTGGAAGGCTCATCACGATGGAGATGGGCAAGCCGGTCAAAGCCGCCGTCGCCGAGGTCGCGAAGTGCGCAAATACCTGCCGCTACTACGCAGAGCATGCCGAGGGTTACCTGGCCGATGAGCATGTGAAAACCGAGGCACAGGAGACGTTCATCCGATACGAGCCGATGGGGACGATTCTGGCCGTAATGCCGTGGAACTTTCCCTTCTGGCAGGTCTTCCGCTTCGCCGCGCCGGCGTTGATGGCCGGCAATGTAGCCCTGCTCAAGCACGCCTCGAATGTGCCGCAATGCGCCCTGGCCATCGAGGAGGTCTTTCGCGATGCCGGTTTTGCCGATCATGAGTTCCAGACGCTGCTGATCGGCTCCGAACAGGTCGAGCGGGTCATCGCCGACCCACGGGTGAAGGCGGTAACACTGACCGGCAGCGAACCGGCCGGCGCGAGCGTGGCGTCGATTGCCGCGAATCACATCAAAAAAGCGGTCCTCGAGCTCGGCGGCAGCGATCCGTTCATCGTCATGCCATCGGCATCGCTCGACGACGCAGTGGCTACAGCGGTCAAGGCCCGGATCGTCAACAACGGCCAGTCCTGCATCGCCGCGAAACGTTTCATCGTCCACCAATCGATCGCCGACGTCTTCGAGAAACGCTTCGTGGCGGCGATGGAGGCGCTGAACGTCGGCGATCCGATGGATGAGTCGACTGATGTCGGCCCGTTGGCGACGCCGCGAATCGCCAGTGACATCGAGAAACAGGTGCGCGACTCAGTTGCGGCCGGTGCGCAGTTGCTGACCGGTGGCAAACGTGACGGCAACTACTACGCGCCGACCGTGCTGGCGCGCATTCCGCCGGACGCACCCGCCGCACGTGAGGAGACATTCGGCCCGGTTGCGTCGCTCTTCCGCGTGAAGGATGTCGATGAGGCCATCGCCGTCGCGAACGACACCCCCTTCGGCCTCGGCGCCTCCGTCTGGACGAATGATCGTGCCGAGGCGGACCGCTTCATCGACGGCATCGACACCGGCCAGGTCTTCATCAACGCCATGGTGGCCTCCGATCCGCGCCTCCCGTTCGGCGGTACCAAACACTCCGGCTTCGGGCGGGAGCTGGGGGCGTATGGGATCCGCGAGTTCGTGAATGTGAAGACCGTGTGGGTGGCGTAGAGAGATCGACTCTCTGATCAGCTCTCACGAATCTATGTAAGCGTTTGAAAGAACTGTGGTTAGCCGTGACTATCCTGAGTTCACCCACCTTTGTTCACGTCCCATTCGATGAGGTTGTCGCACCAATTCGATGAGGTCAAACGACCTATTCGATGAGGTTGTCGAAGCATTCAATGAGGTCAACGACCTATTCGATGAGGTTGCCGAAGCATTTGATGAGATCAGCGACCCATTCGATGAGGTTGTCGAAGCATTCGATGAGCTCAGCGACCCATCCGATGAGGTTGCCGAACCATTCGATGAGATCAGCGACCCATTCGATGAGGTTGTCGAAGCATTCGATGAGGTTAACGAAGGCTCCGATCAGTTCAACGAAGGCTCCGTTGAGGTCGGCGAAGGCTCGGATAAGGTCAGGGACGTCGTCGATGACATCGGTTAAGGTCGGCGAACGATCAATTATGGTGAAGCCAAGCCTCGTGCCTGCGCTGTTCGATTCATCTTTTTCTTCCGCCGTCATCCTTAGCTTAGCTAGCTATTCGCAACGACGAGGGCTGCTCAGTCGTACAAGTACCGGACCGATGTCAGCCCCCGTTGCAGAGCACGCCTTTTTCGTTGGAATTCCGTTTCCTTCTCGCGTGCTACGATCGCCGGCGGTCCTAATAAGTTGTCAATCGGAGAGTTCATGAACGGTTTTCCTCGCCTTCGTCTCGCCGTATTCACGGCGTTTTTGACCCTTTTCGTCAGTCCCCTCTTTGCCTCCGATCCGTGGGATTCGGCGGCATTTTCTTCCGATCCGAAGGAACTGGTGGCGGCGGCGGAGAAGGTATCGAGCGGCGACGCGGGATTTGTGGTCCTGCTCGATGAGGCGAACTACACGTTCGACGCTGATGGGAAG